>Ga0209426_1000825_pt1 | contig 25515 bp, 21 predicted proteins | sample Deesub1362B_J571_FD_187697 | JGI IMG/M metagenome (GOLD analysis project Ga0209426, IMG submission 187697) | Deep oceanic, basalt-hosted subsurface ecosystem from Juan de Fuca Ridge flank, Pacific Ocean, CORK Borehole 1362B_J2.571 (SPAdes)... ...
GAAGCCCGGGACTTATGTTGCGAAGCCCCTTTGGGGCTGTGGTGGAGCCCGTAGGGCTTTGCACCTGAGCCCGGCGCTTCTGGCTCCGCCCCGGGCTGGAAGCCCGGGACTTATGTTGCGAAGCCCCTTTGGGGCTGTGGTGGAGCCCGTAGGGCTTTGCACCTGAGCCCGGCGCTTCTGGCTCCGCCCTGGGCTGGAAGCCCGGGGCTTGTGTTGCGAAGCCCCTTTGGGGCTGTGGTGGAGCCCGTAGGGCTTTGCACCTGAGCCCGACGCTTCTGGCTCCGCCCCGGGCTGGAAGCCCAGGGCTTATGTTGCGAAGCCCCTTCGGGGCTGTGGTGGAGCCCGTAGGGCTTTGCACCTGAGCCCGACGCTTCCAGCGTCGGGCGGCTTTACGACGTCCGCTCCAACCGTTCGATGAGGGTGTGTTGCTCGTGATGCTGCATTTGTAAATGTACGTACTGGACCACTCGGCCAAGCGAACGCTCTCCGAAGGAGAGCACACCGTACTCACTCTGCCAGGCGAACGAGAATTCGGGACGGATCTCGTGGTTGATGAAATGAGAACTGCTCCCCTTGACCTGCCCGATAAAGGTGGAGAGGGACATCTTCGGTGGTACGGACACGACCAGATGGACATGATCCTCCGTCCCGCCAATCGCGTGAACGATTCCGCCAAGGTCGACCGCTTTGGAGCCGATGGCCCTGTAAAGCGGCTGCTGGATTCGAGGGGTGATCAACGGTCTCCGATCCTTTGTGGTCCAGACGAAGTGGTAGAACAGGCGCCAGTAGGCCATAGAGACGACTATCCTTTCTCCATTTCCACCAGTACCCATCCCAGCGGAGCGGCCGGTTTCTCGATAGCCCTGCCTTGCCCCGGCGTGATCCGCACCGCCACCCGGCGACTCTTGGGGAAGGGATCGCCCGGCCGTCGGCGGCCCCGTGCAATGCCGTATCCCCCTGCCCGCCTGGATCGGAGGATCCCTTCCATAAACTGAGGATCTGCCCGCAGGCGGCTGCCAAAGGTCTTATCGTCCCATCCGGTGCCCCAGCCGACCTGAAGCAGGAAACGGCTCCCCGGTGGAATGGCTTGCTGCAACTGTCGATAGAAATCCAAAACCTCTTCCGCCCCAGGCACGCCCTGGAACCACTCGATTTCCTCGGCGATTCGCTGTTGTGTGTGTATTCGCACCACGCTCGGCAATTGCTCCAACCATTCCCGGCCGCGCAGCCGGAGCCCTCGCTCTCGAGCCCACTCCGAGAAGAGAGCCAGGTCCAGTTTAAAGGACAGGTGAAAGACCGTCTCCGAGGCAATGGCTTCTAAGGCGATGGGGGAAGCCATCTTCCCGCTGCGGTGTAGTACACGAGCGTTGAGGAGAATGAGGCACTCTTCTTCCACCGGTTGGCTGTCTTCCACATGCAGCGCACGCAGGAGGTCGTGATTGGGATTCTTGCCGAAGATGCCCCGTTCGTAGTCCTGCGCTGCGAAGCGAGGGTTGGGTTTCAAGCGGGTCCGCCGGGGCCGCAAGCCCAGCGCCTCCCACGCGTGCCACGCGATCGCCGTGCGCAACGCCCCCTTGAGGCTCGTCCCGGGAAGGTAGGGCCGGTCGTAAACGTCCTTCAACTGCTCCCGCACCTGGGCTCCCTCGGCCACGGAACGGGGTACACCGCGGACGGTGTAGCGGAAGAAGGGGGATTCCCGTTGGAAATCCTCCGGCCGAAGGAGGCGGGCCGGTGGAGTCCGGGCCAGTTGCTCTGCCAGTGTCGGGTCATCCACATCTTGGGCTTCCAGCAACGCTTCCTCGTTCAACCGCCAGGTGCGTCCTTTGTGGACGGCGAAGTCGTACTCGTGGAGCAGGTCCCGGCCCGTGCCGATGTGCAGCGGCGTGAGAAGGGTTGCCTTCACCCGATAGCGGATGTACTCAGCCACGATCCACCTCCTTCAGGCCGGCTCCCAGCGCCAGACCGTATCGCCAGACAGGGTGGGGGAGATCGCCAGCAGGGTTCTCGTAGGTGGGACGGACGTCCACCACATCGCCCCTTGTGTCCCCTTCCGTGGTCTGCACAATACTTCCCTCAGCGACCAGCCACAACCGGCGGCGGCGCTGAGCCGCGCCGTCCGGCGAACGGAGCCAACCGCCGACCGAGACGAGGGAGTAAGCAGTGTCTCCGCCGGTCAGGGCTGCAGGCAGTTCCTCCTTCCGAGGGTGGTAGCGACTCAGCAGGTAGAGCAGTTCGCCGGGCGAAGGATCAGGTAGGGAAAGCGTCTCTCCCTTTCTCCAGGTGAACACCCCGTACCCTGCGCTTCGCTCACCACCCAGACCGTCGTCAGCCAGTAGGGCCAGAGCGCGATGGAGAGCGTCCTGGTAGACGATCCCTTCCCCTTCCACCTCTCGGTCCGGTGCACGCCATTCCACGCCGAACCAGAGGCCACACTCGGGAGAGAAGACCACCCGCCCGGCGTGGAAGATCTCCGAAGCGGAAGAGACCCGATCCACCGTGACCCGGGGGACCTGCTGGCGGGCCCAGACCCGAGCGTAGCGGAGGGCACGGAGAGGGAGAGCCTGTTTCGTGTCGGGGCGCAGCCGCATCGTCTCGGGCAATCTATCGACCTCCTCGCAAGAGAGCCAAAGGGCACCGCTCTGAAGGGCAATCCCCTTTTCTGGATCTTCCCCCTCCGATGGGAACAGCCATCCATCCATCTTTTCTCCCGCCAGCATCCGGCGGAACAGCCCCTCGGACACGAAGCGAATCCGCTTCAGGTCCTTGTGGCGGGTGCGCAGCGTTTCCTCCTCAAACCAGCGGTCAAGGGAGACAGGCATCGGGAAGAAGCGGATCGCTCCGGCGAAGGGGAAGGCGGAGGTGAGGAGAAAGGGTGGGCCATCGTTTGTGCTCTCTTCCCCTTGGGGACGTGGAAACGGGGCCAGGAACGCGTCGGGATCGCCACCGGCCAGCCGATGGGCGTCCACCAGGGCAGCGAAGAGGGTGTCGGACGGGATGTGGACGGCGCTCTCTTCCACGTCCACTCCCCGCGTGCCCAGGTGGAAGCCGGAGCGAAAGACCAGGCAGTACTCGGTCAGGTTCGGCATAGGCTGCCTCCTCTAGGAGAGCCCCAAGGTCTGTTCCACCTCGCCGATGAGGTCGTCCAGGCCCTTGATCAGTCCCTCCAAGCTGTCAAACTCCCCAATCAGTCTCGGATCGGCCAGGTAGTTATCGTTGCCTCGCACGCCGATCCGGATCTTCCGCAGCCTCACCTTGCCGGAGCCGCGGGAACCCAGACCGCCCAGGTAGTCGTCCTCCAGCAGTTGGAGCCCTTCGACCACCGTGCGCAGCCGATTCACGTCGGCCTTCGGGTCGGCGATGGTATGGCCGTTCTCGTCCGTTCCTTTGTAGATGCTGTAGACCAGTTCGGCAGGACCGAAGATAGCGCCGGCAGGAACTCGCTCCATCTGGCGGGGGTTGGCAGCAGAGGTGACCCGGTCGATGGAGACCTCGGTCTTGACCTCGGTGTAGGGCAGGTCGGTGCGGGCCTTATCCTCCAGTTCCTGTGCGCTCCCATCGGTGAGGTGAACGTCCCGCACCACCAGCCGGGTGGGGGTGGCGAAGTCCTTCTCACCGGGAACACCGAAGACCTGGCAGATATCGCAACCGGCGTAGTCATCGCGGGTTCCACAGGTGTGGATGAACGTCTGACCGATTCGCTGGTTCTGGGGGAGCCCCCGGTATTTCTCCAGCAGGCTTCGGACCTTCCCTCGGAGCGAGGAACCGGGGATGTAGGGGCGGTTGGTTAGGGGGTCGCGGATGACGGTCTTATCCACTCCGCCGATCTCGATGCCAGTATCAGAGCCGCCAATGTGGAGTCCGGTCACTGCCTTGATGTTGAACGTGATGAACACACGGCCCTCGAGTTGGATCTTCTTGCTCTCGGCCATTGTTTTCCTCCTGAAACAGACTGAAACGGATCGCTTCCGTGATGTTTACTGCCCGCCGTAGGCTTTATGATAGGCCAGGATGGCCTCGAAGAACTCGACGAAGCGCTGGAAGCGTGCATCCTGCTCTTGCTCTGTCCGCGCTTCGACCACCAAATCCAGGGCGGGATCGAGAACCTTTACCAGGCTTTCTACTGCCCTGCCGCGCTCCTTGCGGGCCCGATAGGCCATCTTCGGTTTGAGCAGGATCAGGCGATGCAGGGCCTGATCGCGCTTGATAGACCAATCCGCTTGAATGCGCCGCACCTCACCGAAGAGGGCCCGGATCTGGCTGGTGGTTAGAGCATCTCTATCGTTTTTGCCTTTAGGGGCAAGGGCCTTCCCGATCTTCTCAGCCCATTCGACTAGGGTCTGGGTGCCATCGGGGTCAGCGATGATCTTCTTTAGATCCTGTCCATCAGGGTGTGCTTGGGATTGCTTGTTACCTCCGCTCATTTTGTCCCTCCTCACTCGATGCATTGAGATTCTGCCGGATGGGAAGTTTGCCGAGACTTTGTTACCTCACCAGCAACTCCGCCCAGCGCGCCGCCAGGCCGATCCACTCGATGGCGCGGAAACGGTCGCGGTGGAGGGATTCGGCCAGACGGCCGATGGCGTGGGATGCATCAGGCGCTTCCTTCTCATACCGGCGGGCCATCCGCTTGAGGAAGTAGTATCCCCGCCACATCCATGGCCCCCAGTAGACCTGCTCCTCGCCCGCCTGGTTCCGGTCCTCCCCCACGCAGCGGCGCTGCTCGGCTGCTGTCTCGTACATCTCCTGTAGCCGGACCAGGATGCGTATCAGCGACGATGGGACACCTTCCCCACCCTCGTCCTGCCGTTTCACCATCTGCACCAGCCGATGGGCAAGCGTGTGAGCGGTCTTCGGCTCCCCAGTCCGAAACTCCTGGGATGACTCTTCTGGGCACTCTTCCGTGCCGAACTTCTCCCAGGGCAGTGCCCGGCCCAGGAACGCGATAGCGTCTTTTCGCCGATACTTGCCTTCCTTCTCGGCTCGCCACCGCAGCGACTTGGCCTGCTCCTCCGCGGCCTTCGCGTCTTCGGCTGCCTGATAGAGGGGGTACTTGCCCCCGATGAGGGTGATCCCGGCGCTGGCATGCACCCCCGGATGCCCGGCGGCAAAACGGCTCAGGTTGGCCCGGATGGCACGGGCCAACTCCACCACCGCGTCCCACGAGCCGACAAAGAAAAGATCATCCCCGCCGGAGTAGATAGAGTACAAGCGTTGTCGTCCGTCCCCGGCCTGTCCAATCTGTTCTGCCAGCACCTCCACCCAACCCTCGAAGAAAAGGCTGATGGCGAAACTGAGCGCGGCCACACGGGAGAGAGTGCCGATCTTTTCCTCCTTTGATGTCCCCTTGTTGAGGATGAACCCCTCTTGGAACATCCGCCCCAGATCGTCCACGTCCATCCGCAGCACGCCCAACCGTTCGATCCCGGTGGACTGGGCCTCCAGCAGCGTGAAGGGTTTGACCCTGTCCCGGGGCTTGTCCGGAAGGTCATCTTGGAGTCGCTTGCGTTTTTCGGGTGACTGCTGTGCCAGCCAATCGGCGTCTGCGTCTCCAAAGACCGGCGTCACGTTGACCAGAAACCGGCGGCCGACGGCGGTGCGTTCATCCGGCCGCAGGTTCTCCATAGCCTTGTCATCCATGGCCAAGACGACACGATAGGTCTGTCCGCTTGGAATCGCCTCGACCCGATCCGCAACGCCCGCTCTTAGGCCGAAGGCGGCGAGGACATCTTCCCACTTGCCCGAAGGAACCTCCATCAGCTTCTCTGGCTCACCCGTGGGTTCCTGCTCTGTCAACCAGAGGTAGCGGGCGTGACGAAGGGCGTCTCCTAGGCGTTCGTAGGATTGGCAAGGCGGGCACTTCTGTACATCGTCCACCGGTTCTGTGCCCGTGTGCTCCCGCCCACAAACTTGGCATTGCTGCTCTTCGTTTCCACCATGTCCCTGAGGTTCGAAGAGATTGGATAGCACATCCGGCACTTCAGAGAAACGGCGCTGCTTGGCCTTGCGCAGCTTGGCAGAGACTTCGCCCCACTTGCCGGTGATGCGACCGTCGTAGAAATCGGCGGCTACGAGGGGAACGTGGGCCAGGGCCAGGTAAAGGTCGCCCTGGTGGTGGGCCAGCAGGATGCGGCTGACATCCTGCTGAGCCTGGGTCAGCCTCTCGGTATCGCCGGGGCGTGCCAGCAGGTAGAAGTGCCCACCTCCCTGATAGATCAGGTTGGTGATCGGAAGATCGAGCTTGCGCAGCACAAAGCGGGCCACTGCCTCGGTGAGCAATTGGAGGTAGAAGGACCGGCCACGGAGGGCGCTTGTCGCCCCTCGGGAAGTGATGGTGTAGATGAAATCCTGCACGCCGGAGATGTCCCCACCCACCAGAAGGGCGACATGGGTTTCTTTCAGCACTTGCGGAGGAGAGGATGAAGGGTCCTGTTGACGGCCTGTGTGCCACATCCGCAATGCCTCCAGTATCTGATCCACCTTGCCTTCTTCAAAGTTCGCCAGACAGGCTGCCAGTGCCGCGGTCATCCGGCTGTGGTCGTACAGGCTCACGTCGGGTCGCGCACGGTAGTAGGCGGAGGGGATGCACCAGGTGTACCGTTGCATCAGTAGAAGCATACTCTCCAGGTAGGCGGGGAGATATCCCTTCCCTTCATAGGCGGTCCGAAGTCGTTCCGCTTCTTCGTCGAACGCTCTCCACAACTCCCCGTACTTCTTCTCCACCGCCAGGTTGGCTTTCTTGTTTCTAGGGAAGATGATTTTCTCGTCCAGGGATAGCGGGCTGAGGGGCCAGTACAGTCGGGTGGGTGCCTGCCAGCCGTCGATCTCCATAGAGCAGAAGATGGAAAGCAACTGCTGTGGTTGGGCCTCCTCCGTCGACACCCGCTCTCCGGCCGAAAGCCGATCGGCGAGAGCGACAACTTTGGTCCGGGAATCTTCCAGTGGCTCGTCGTGGTGGCCCATCACAGGATAAAGGTGCCCTCTCCAGGTGGCAGGGACCCGCCGTCGGACGAATTCCCCGCCCGCTTCGGGATGCTTCCCGGTGATCGCTTTGGCCCTCTGCGCAAACTTCCCGATGTCGTGCAGCAATCCTGCCAGCGCTGCGATGTGCACCTGCTCGTCCATCCTCACCTCCCGCCTGATGTGTCACCCCATTCAGTATAGTCGGGAACCGATCTCCATTCAATGGAGACGACTCTGAAACGGTTCAGAGATTTCTCTGATGATTCACGGCTCTGTGGTCGGTATCATATCGCCAAGGAAGCCGATCACATCCTGTGTCCTGTGAAACCGTCAGCCTTCTGACGGTGGGTGGAGGGCCAGCCATTGCCCGAATTTCTCCCGCAAGAAATGATAGGTCAACCGGGTGTCCTCGGGCAGTGCCCAGGCCACCCGACATTCGGCGAGGATTTGCGTTTTGTGGGTATCTAAAGTCTTAAGAGTGATCCCTAAACGTTCAGCAGCCTCCTGGGGCAGGAATCCTTCGGCCAGGGTCCGCAGTACCTCCTGCTGCCTGGGGGTAAGCCGTTGCCAGACCTCCGCACATCGGGCTGCGTCGGCCGGATCGGGTACGGGGAAAGGGAGGGAGGGCGGCCGGGCCAGCGCGCGCAGCGCGGGGAAGTACGCTCCCCACGGAACGAACGGCACGGGGACCAGCCGCACGCCGGCCTCCGGCGGAGCATGGAGGATTGCTCCGTCACGGGCCTTCTCCAGGAACTCTCGAGGGGTGTAGAGGTGCCACAGCCGGTCTCGATGGTCGCAGTGCAGCATCGCCGCCGTGACCAAGGTCAACGCCAAAAGGCGCGGCCCGCCTGCGATACAGAGGTGAAGGCAGTGCCCCTCTCGCTTCAGTTCTGCCAGCAGGTCCCGCGCCGCTGCCCAGACCACCTCCGCGTCGCGACCGGTGCGGATTGCGTCCAAAGGTCCCTCCTCCGCCTGAATGAGCAAGCGACGGAAGAGTATCGGGTGTCCCCTGTAACGGTCCCCGGCAAACTCCGCACTCAACTGGGAAAGCGCTCGCCGCACGCGAGGATCATTGAGGGAGAAGTGAAGTACCAGCACGTCTGTGACCTGCTCCCCTCGCTCCAGGAGCCCGTCCAGCGAAAAGGTGACGACCTGGGCCTGCCCGCCCATCGTGATGATGGCTGTGGTGCGCTCCCGGGTAGGGGAGCATCGGTTCAACATAGTTGGAGTATATGGTGAATTCACAAAAAGGGCAAGTTTTGTTCAACCCCCTCCCCGCTGTCGCTATTGGCGGACCGCCTCACAGCGGTAAGTCGGTGCTGGCCTATAGCCTCACCCGTGCGCTGCGAGATCGAGGCGTGCTCCACTATCTCATCCGGTATCCTCTGGACGGGGAGGGCGATTGGTTCCACGAGGGGCCGCAGGAGATGGTGCGTTACCTGCGGGTCAAAGGAGCCCGTAGCGATGCGTGGCTTCGCCTTCTCCGCCGCGACATCGCCCGTCGGCACCTCCCGCTTCTAGTGGATATGGGAGGCCTGCCGACGCAGGATCAGGAGGCCCTCCTCGACGAGTGTACTCACGCTATCCTGCTCACCCCGGATGCGGAAAGCCGCCGAGAATGGGCTGAACGTTTCGCCCGACACGGTCTGGTGCTCCTGGCCGACCTGCGGTCTGATCTGTTTGGAAGGAACGGACTGGAGCGGGAAGAGCCCGTGCTGGTAGGGACACTGGCCGGGCTGGAGCGAGGACAGGAGGCCAAGGGTCCTGCCTTCGAGGCCCTCGTCGCTCGGCTGGTCGATCTTTTCCGCACGGCCTCCTCCGATCTTCGTCGTCGGCACCTAGAGCAGGCTCCCGCCGAACTCGTGGTGGACCTGGATCGGCTGGTCCATCGTCTGGGAGAGCGACCCCCTCGCTGGCAGCCGGGAGATCTGCCAGGAGTGTTGGCCTACCTGCCACCACGTAGGCCGCTGGCCCTGTATGGAAGGGGACCCAACTGGCTCTACGCCGCTGTCGCCGCCCATGCCGCTCCGTCCCCTTTTTATCTCTTTGATGTCCGGCTTGGGTGGGTGAAGACCCCCTCGCTCCGCATCGGCGCGCCCCCTGCTGACACCCCGTTGGCGACCACGCTGCGTGCCCTCGAGGGATCGTATCTCTTTGAGTTTGTCCTGTCCGACGCCTATCTGGACATCACCGAGAGCGATTCTCTACGCGTTCCGCCCCCACCTCACACCGGCCTGGTTCTCAGCGGCAAGCTCCCTCTCTGGCTGTGGGCCGCCCTGACACGGGTGTATGACGCTCCCTGGGTCGCCGTCCTGCAGCCTCAGTTGAACGGTGCCGTTGTCGTCCGTGCCCGCCACGCTTCCCCCGCCGTTGGGACCGTTATCTCCCTGCCTCCGGTCGCCTCCTCACCTGCCCCATCCCCACCGTCGTCTGGTACCCCACCCCGGCGTAGAAGGCGTAGTCGGTCAGCAACTGAAGCAAGCTCAGCCAGTACCGATCCCGGTTGAGGGCCACGTACCGGCACCAGCCGACGAAGCCGATGAGCACGGAGTCCCCCTTGCCGGGAACGACCCGCGTGGCGAGCCGGTACCGGCTGATGGCGAGGCACTCCTCGGCGAACCGCCGCACCTCCTCGGAAACGGCGACCGGCGAGAAGCTGTTCCACTTCTCCACCAGGCTCCCGAAGACCCGGTCGGGCAGCGGTACGGGGAGGGCCCTCCCGCCGGAGCGGAAGGTGGTGGGCGAGGCGAACTCCAACTCCAGCCGAGCGGAGGGCGACCCGGAGGGGAGCAGGTGCCGGGCCGCCAGATCCTCGTAGGTCTCACAGCCCGCCCACGGGTGCGCGGCCGGATCGACGGTGGCTCCCTCGACGACCAACGTCGCCCCCTCCAATTCCAGATGGGAGGGTGGCTCCTCTGCCCAGCGCGCCAGCAACGCCGATACCGCACCGTCGAGGCCGGTGTAACGTACGTAGAGGGCGTCCTCCGGCCCCACCTCCAGGCTCCTCCCCCGCCGCCGCCCCCCCATCAGCGGGGAGCAGGTGAACGGACGGCGCGCGTCCGGGGCGTGGAGCCGCTCGGCCAGGGCCGCATCGGCCTGGTCGACCAGCCGGAGGAACGCTGCGTGGCTGGCTCGGCCCAGGTAAGCGGGGAGAACAACGGGGCGTTCCGCGCGGAGAGTAAGCACCAGGCTGACGATCATCTTGCCTCCAGCAAACTCCTTAGAGGATAAGATTGTACCCTCAAACAGCCGATCCGCCAAGCCGACTACCCCCTGACGTGTCTGTAACAAGTTGGTAAGTGGGGATACCGCGGGCGGATGGGACAACGAATTGCAAACGAATTAGCGAATTGGAGGCTCATCCCTAATTCGTTAATTCGCTCAGAATTCGTTGTCCCATCTTCTCCCCTACCAAACTGTTGCAGACACCCCCCTGACCTTCGGACGGGAGTTCGGACATAGGCGGGGGGCTGCGCCGGGCGACTGGAGGTAGGGGCGCAGCGCGCTGTGCTCCTACGGGGGGGCAAAGCCTGCCTTCGCCGGGCTCTCCCCCGCCTGCAGGAAGGGGAGAAAGCCGCCGAAGGGCGGCTTCGCCACCCGTAGCCGCGGCTTCCAGCCGCCGGGAAAGAAATGTGCGAACTCCTGTCTGAGCCTCAGTGCGTTCTCTGCATCTATGCGGTTCGACACGAACCCGTGGCCCCGCCCCGAGTCTGAAACACGCCTCGCCGGTCGGATCCGTTTGACAAAAAGTGGCCCCTGTGGTAATATATGAGCAGTCGCTCAAATAAATTATGGGTGGCCAAGGAGAACAGGCGGGATGAGCGCGGAAGAGCGGTGTGAGTGGACCGAGGTCGATGAGGAACGGCTGCGGGGAGCGCAGGAACGGCTGATCGACGGCCCGACCGCCACCCGCCTGGCTCGGACCTTCAAAGCCCTCAGCGACCCCACCCGCGTGCGCATCATCTCCGCCCTCTCCCACAACGAACTCTGCGTCCACGAACTGGCCGCCTGCCTGGGGATGAGCCAGTCGGCCGTCTCCCACCAACTGCGCACCCTGCGGGAGATGCGGTTGGTCCGCCGCCGCAAGGAGGGCCGCCACGTCTTCTACACCCTGGACGACGAACACATCCATCACCTCTTCCACCAGGGCCTGGAACACGTAGAACACGAGTGAAGAGAGGGGACGGACACGGTTCGCCCCCTTCATTTGTGAGTCGAAATTTGAACATTTGCTCATATGTTGCACCACAGAGACTTGGAGGACGCAGAGTTTTCTGAGGAGCCTCCCGCAGGTTCCCGAACCTGCGGGAGGCTGGAGCCCGCTCGGGCGTTAAGGAATTCTCCGTGCCCTCTGCGCCTCTGTGGTGATATTTAGGAGGACCGATGATCGAGAAGTTGAAACTGGAGATCCCACTGCTTCTGCCGGAGAACGGCGACTGCGCCGACTGTGTGCAGCGGCTTCAGGAGGCTTTGCAACTGCATAAGGGCATCCTGGAGGCCCACGTGGACGAGAGTGCCGACCCACCCCGCCTCTGCCTCCACTACGACCCGAATTTGATCTCCCTCGCCGAGGTAGAGCGGCACGCCCGTCAGGAGGGGATCGCCATCCAGCAGCGATACCGCCACCGGGATCTGAGGTTGGAGGGGCTGGACTGCGCCGACTGCGCGGTCAAACTGGAGAAGGGAGTCGGGCGGCTGGACGGGGTGTTCTACACCGCCGTCGACTTCGCCACCGGCCGGATGCGGGTGGAGTACGACGTGGAGAAGGTGGACCAGGCCGACATCGTGAGCCGCATCCGCAAACTGGGGTACGACGTGGCCGAGAAAGAGGAGGTGGTCCAAACCGCCGAGACGGCCCCCGGCGGGCTGCGCGGCCTGCTCGCCTTTATGTGGGGGCGGCGGCGGGATATGCTCACCCTCCTCTCCGGTCTCCTGCTCCTCCTGGCCTTCGGCCTGGAGACGAGCGGGGTCCCGCTGGGGGTCACCCACGCACTCTATGGCCTCGCCATCGGCGTCGGCGGTTACTACGTGGCCCGCAAGGGGCTCGTCGGGGTCTGGATCAACCGGGAACTGGACATCAATTTCCTGATGACGGTGGCCGCCCTGGGCGCGATGGCCATCGGCGCGTGGGAGGAGGGCGCGCTGGTCGTCTTCCTCTTCAGCCTGGGGGAGACGCTGGAGAGTTACACGATGGACCGGGCGCGGAACGCGATCCGCTCCCTGATGGAACTGGCCCCGGCCGAGGCCACCGTCCTCCGGCCCTGCACCGACTGCGAGGAGCACCTGGGCCGGCCGCTGCCGGACGGCACGACCTACGAAGGCGGCCCCTGCCCCTGGTGTGAGCCCCACGAGGAGCGGGTGGACGTGGCCGAACTGGCCGTGGGCGACCGCATCCTCGTCCGCCCCGGAGAGCGCATCCCGATGGACGGGCGCGTCCTCCAGGGGACCTCGGCGGTCAACCAGGCACCGGTCACCGGCGAGAGCGTGCCGGTGGAGAAGGGGCCCGGCGACGAGGTCTTCGCCGGCACCGTTAACGGCGAGGGCGCGCTGGAGATCGAGGTCACCCGCCTGGCGGAGGATAGCACCATCAGCCGCATCATCCATATGGTCGAAGAAGCGCAGGCCCAGAAGGCCCCCTCCCAGCGGTGGGTGGACCGCTTCGCCCGCTACTACACCCCGGCGGTGGTCGGGCTGGCGATCCTCATCGCCGCCGTGCCTCCCCTCCTCTTCGGCCAACCCTTCCTGGAGCCGCCGACCGGCGGCCACGGCTGGCTCTACCGCGCGCTGGCCCTCCTGATCATCGCCTGCCCCTGCGCGCTGGTCATCTCCACCCCTGTGAGCATCGTCAGCGCCATCAGCAACGCCGCCCGGCGCGGCGTGCTGGTCAAGGGCGGGGCCTACCTGGAGGCGGCGGGCAGCCTGCAGGTGATCGCCTTCGATAAGACCGGCACCCTCACCCGCGGTGAGCCCGCCGTCACCGACGTGGTCCCCCTGGACGACCGCTCGCCGGAGGAGGTGCTGGCCCTCGCCGCCAGCGTCGAGAGCCGGTCCGAACACCCCCTTGCCCAGGCGGTCGTCGCCGCGGCGGAGGAGCGTGGCCTCTCCTTCACCCCCGCGCGGGACTTCCAGGCCCTCACCGGCCGCGGGGCGAGCGGGTTCCTGAACGGGACCCGGGTGGTCGTGGGCAATCTGACCCTCTTCGCCGATGAGGGAGTTCAGGTGCCGGAGGAACTGCGGGACCGGATCGAGCGGCTGGAGGAGGAGGGGAAGACGACGATGGTGCTGGCCACGGCCAACGGCTCCGGCTGGACCTTCTGGGGGATCATCGGCGTGGCCGACACGGTCCGGCCCGACGCGCGGGAGGCGGTGGCTGCCCTCAAGCGGCTGGGTATCCGCCGCACGGTGATGCTCACCGGCGACAACGAGCGGACCGCCAGGGCCGTCGCCGCCCAGGCGGGGGTGGACGAGGCGCGAGCCAACCTGCTGCCCGAGGAGAAGGTGGCGGCCGTGGAGGACCTCCTGGCCGAGTACGGCCAGGTGGCGATGGTGGGCGACGGGGTCAACGACGCCCCCGCCCTGGCCCGCGCCACGGTCGGGATCGCAATGGGCGGGGCCGGCACTGATCAGGCCCTGGAGACGGCCGACATCGTCCTGATGGCGGACGACCTGAGCAAACTTCCCTTCGCCATCCGGCTCAGCCGCCGAACCCTCTCGGTCGTCCGTCAGAACATCGGCTTCAGCCTGCTGGTCAAGGCCGCCTTTATGGCCCTGGCCCTCCCCGGCCTGGCGACCCTCTGGATGGCCGTCTTCGCCGACGTGGGCGCGTCGCTCCTGGTCATCCTGAACGGGATGCGGCTGCTCCGGCTGCGGGATACCTAGGAGGGGTCACGCCTGTCGTCCACGAATACACGAATGGGGCGCGAATTCACGAATTCGCGAATTCACGAATTCACGAATCAGTCAGGCTGACCGCCTGCGTCTGCCCATTCGCGTATTCGTGCCTCATTCGTGGACAGCCCGGGCCCGACTCACCGCGGCTGTCCGCAAGGCAAGGATCCACCGTCCCCTTGGCAAGCCTTCACAGGATCTTCACCTCCGCTCCGTCCACCCTTCACGCACGTCCGGTACAATGCATCGTGTAAAAGAAATCGATCTTGGAGGTGCAGGATGTTTGTGAACAAGAAGACGCGCACGCTGTTGTTGGGCCTGGTTGTGCTGGTCGCTCTGGCGTTGACCTCGTGCGCCACCCCCTCGCCCTCTCCGACGGCGGAGGCCGTCGCCTCCCCCACCCCGCTGCCAGAAACGACCGAGCCCGAGGTGATGCGTGTGGACGAGGAGGGGAACACCTTTGTCGAACCGGAGCCGCTGGCGACCGCCGTCGCCCAGTATCCGATCGAAGCGTTGACCCAGGAGGAGATCGACGGACTCCTCTATATGCGGGAGGAGGAGAAACTGGCCCGCGACGTCTATCTGACCCTCTACCAGCAGTGGGAACTTCAGATCTTCCAGAACATCGCCCGCAGCGAGCAGACGCACACCGACGCCGTCAAGACGCTGCTCGACCGGTACGGCCTGGAGGACCCCGCGGCTGGCAACGATATAGGCGAGTTCGGCAACCCCGACCTGCAGGCCCTCTACGACCAACTGGTGGACCTGGGCAGCCGGTCCCTCGCCGACGCGCTGCAGGTAGGCGCAGCCATTGAGGAGATCGACATCCTAGACCTGGAGGAGCGCATCGCCCAGACCGATAAAGAGGACATCCAACTGGTCTACGAGAACCTGATGATGGGCTCCCGCAACCACCTGCGCGCCTTCACCTCCACGCTGGAGGTGCAGACGGGGGAGACCTACCAGCCGCAGTACCTCTCCCAGGAGGTATACGAAGCCATCGTCGGCCAGCCTGTGGAGCGGGGCGGACACGGACCGAACCGACCGTAGAGCCCGAACGGGGTCGACCTACCCAACGGTCCGCACGGCGCGTCCCGAGGGCGCGTTGTACGGACCGTTCTTCCCAGGAGAACCACAGAGGCACAGAGGAGTACTCAGATGTTAAGGAGAAAACCCTGTGTCTCTGTGGTAAAAAAAGATGGCCTGGCCTCCGCCTTGCCCGGGGCGGGATGACCGGTATAATCTACCTCAACAGTCTGCCCACTGCGGCTCGAAGATGAAGGTACCCATTGAGACGACGGACTCCTCGGCGGTCTGTATGCGGAGCGTGGCCGCAGCGCTGCGCGGTCGCTTCCTGGACCCTTTCCGCCTGAGCGCGCTGGAGCGACTGGGCCTCTCCGCCATCGCCCTCCTCGGCCCGGAGCCGGTCCGCCGGGCGGTGGGGTACGGGGTCCGCTTCCGGGGGACCGATCCCTCCTGGGCCGATCGGATCACCACCGAGGGGTTGGCCCGCTGGGCCGTCTCCCTCTACGACGGCCTCGATGGCCCCTTCGACGCCCTTCTGATCGGCGCGCCCAACGGCGGGGTGGCCCACCTGGCCGCTGCCCTCGGAGCCCCCTTCCTCTCCCAGCACTTCCTGATCAGTTTCCGCGACCCCACCCATCCGGACGACATCGACACCTACTTTGAACGCGGGACCGCCCTGGCCCGCCGCATCCTCCGTCGCGAGCCGATGGTGGCCGTGGTCAACCACTACGACCCCCTACACGATCGGTTCCTGGTCCGTTGGGTGAACCACATCCGGCTGAAACTGCTGGACCTGCCGGAGGCTTACCGCACCTTCATCCGACGGCGGTTGCGGCCTGGCGGCACGCTGATCTTCATCGACTGCCGGTATCTGTGGCTTCAGTACCGGGTCGGCCCGCGCCACACCTTCCAGGTGGGCGGCCTGGGGGATGTGAGCGACCGGGAGTTCCTGGAGGGTCGGCCGGAGATCGAATCGCTCCGAGGTGCGCCCGGCGGTTGGTCGCTGCCGGACCTGCCCCTGGAACGACAGGTGGAGTCGGAATGGGGGGCCGCGCCCCCGTTGCGGGAGGTGGTGGAGGCCTTCGCCCGGGCCAATGGGTATCGGTTCCTGGCGCTGGAGGGGGACCACCCGGAGTGGTACGCCTGCTTGGCCCTGGACGCCCACCGGCGGCTCAGCGAGCGGGAGGGTCGGGAGCCGCAGGGCGTCCTGGTGGAGATGTTCACCCAGTCCAACCCGGTCGCGCCGCTGCGCTCCCGCCTCCTTCCCCTCTGGCTCCCCTTCAACTGCGCCGACAGCCTCCGCTTCCTCCGTCGAATGCGGGAGCACCTTCCCCCCGACCGTCCGGTGCTCCTCACCCCCATCCCCAACTTCGTCTTCACCTTCGACACGGCGGAGTGGTCCGCCTATCAGGAAGCATTGGCTGGGATGAGGGTACAGATCCTCGGGGTGCGCAGGCGGCTCTTTCCCTCCGACCCGGCGGGGATGTGGCGTCCGGCGGGCGCGCTGGCCCGCTGGTGCCGGGAGCACCCCGATCCGGTCAGGGTTCGGTTGTCCGTTGAGGAACTGGAGAGGTTGGCGGGAGGACGGTAAGGATTTCACCACAGAGACACAGAGGACACGGAGTTTCTCACCTATTTCTTCTCCGTGTCCTCTGTGCCTCTGTGGTTTCCATCTCCCCGCAGAGGAAGGGTGAAGTAGAAGGTGGCCCCCTTTCCCTCCTCGCTCTCCACCCAGATCCGCCCGCCGTGAGCCTCGATGATCCGGCGGGTGATCGCCAGGCCCAGGCCAGCCCCCTCCGCCTCGTTCTCGCTGCGGGGGAGGCGGTAGAACCGCTCGAACAGGTGCTCCTGGGCCGAGGCGGGGATGCCCGGGCCGGTGTCGCTGACGTAGAACAGGACCTCGTCTCCCTCGACCCGCGCGCCTACGGTCACCCGATCTCCCTCTCGGCAGTACTTGACCGCGTTCCCCACCAGGTTGACCAGCGCCTGGTGGAGCCGCTGGGGATCGCCGGTCAGCATCGGGAGGTCGTCTGGCACCTCATCGATGAGGACGATCCGTTTCGCCTCCGCCTGGGGATGGAGCAACGCCAGGACGTCCTTGACCAGGCTCTTCAGTGAGACCTCCTCCCAGGTCGGGAAGGCTCGGCCGGATTCCAGCCGGGCCAGTTCCAGGAAATCGGACGCCATCCGGCTCAGGCGGGCCGCCTCCCGCTCGATGGTGCGGGCGAACTGCTTTCGATCCTCCTCGGAGACGTCGTCCCGCTCGATCATCGCCGCATATCCGATGATGGAGGTGAGCGGAGTGCGCATCTCGTGCACCAGGTCGGCCACCAGATCCGACTGTTGGAAGAGGACCGCGTTCTCGATGGCTACGGCCGCCTGGTCTGCCAGGACCGTCAGTATCTCGATGTCCTCTTCGTTAAACGGCTTGCCGTCCTTCTTGTTGAGCACCTCCAGCACGCCGATGGGCTTCCCCCGCACCGCCAGCGGCACGGCGAGGATGGACCGGGTCTCGAAGCCGACCTCCTGGTCGACCCGGCGGTAAAAGCGGGGGTCGTTCTGGACGTCGTGGACGACGACGGGCTGGTTGTGTTGGACCACCCATCCGGCGATGCTTCCGTCCATCGGCACCACCAGCGAGCGGACCTCGTGGCTGCGCGCGCCGATGGTGGCCTCGAAACGAAGGTCACCACTTTTTCGGTCCTGAAGGATGATCGAACACGCCTCGGTCTGGGTCAGTTCCTGGGCCGCCTCCAGGATCTGGTGCAACAGGCGGGGGAGGTTCAGCGTCGAGTTGAGGGACCGGCTGATCTCGATGATCCGTTCCAGTCGTGCGATATGGGATTGGAGTTCCTCTTGGCTCATTCGGTTTCCCCCAGGCAGGCTTGAACCAAACGAGGCAGGACCTCGACCACGTCCTCGTGGAAGACGACGGCGGCGAAGTCGTCGGCGTAGGTCCTCTGTCGGTTGACGATGATCACCCGGCCGCCCATCGAGTGGACGTAGGCCGGCATCTTGGCCGCAGGGAGCACCGTCAGCGAGGAACCGACCACGAGGATCAGGTCCGACAGCCACACGTGCTCCATCGCCAGGTTGACCACGTCCGACGGGAGTTGCTCGCCGAAGAGGATCACCTTCGGCTTCACCACCCCGCCGCAGACGGGACAGGTGGGCACCCTCCCTTCTCGAATCGCTTCGATCGCCTCCTCGGCCGGTGCGGTCCGGTAACACTGGAGACAGGAGGTCTCCCGCAGGTGCCCGTGGAGTTCGAGGACGACCTGGGAGCCGGCCCGCTGGTGAAGGCCGTCGATGTTCTGGGTCAGCACCGCCTGCAGGCGACCCGCCGTCTCCAATTGGGCCAGGGCCACGTGGGCCGGGTTGGGCTGCGCCGAGAGGATCACGTCGATCATCGGTTGCACCCAGCGGTAGAAGGCTTCAGGGTGGCGGCGGAAGGCGGAGAGGGAAGCGACCTCCATCGGATCGGCCTTCTCCCACAGCCCCGTGCCCGGACTGCGGAAGTCGGGGATGCCGGATGGGGTGCTGATCCCCGCCCCCGTCAGCGCGATGGCGTGCCGCGCCTCCCGCAGCAGAGCGGCTGCCTTCTGAATCCGGGCCTCCAGTTCTTGCACTTCGCCCATTCCACTTATCTCATCAGGAGGGCACAGAGGACACAAGGTCCTCCCTGACCTTTGGACAGGAGTTCGGACATCGGGTGCGGGCCTGGCACCGGCCTGAAGCGCCAGTGCCAGGCCGATTTCCCGCCAGCCCCGCCGTAAACAGGCGGGGCGGATCAGGTGTGTCCGAACTCCTATCTAAACCTCAGCCTTCCGCTTCCTACTTCTCCTTCCAGGGTGCTAGAACAATGTGGGTTGATGGGCCGTCGGGATCGATTCCCCGCCCGCGACCCGGTGCGCCCAACGGGTCGGCTCCGGCAGTCGGTACCGGGTGCAGCAACGGAGCACCCATTCAACCGCGCCCTCCAGGTCTATCCGATGGCCTATGGAGACGTACACCGGATGCACGCCGGTGCGGGTGCGCAGCACCGCCCCGATGACCTCTTCCCCATCGAACAACGGCGTCCATCCGCCCCGCTCCGGGGGAGGCTCCCCGTGCTCGCCGCACAGCCTGGACTTGGCGCAGCCGATGGAGGGGAGATCGAGCAACACCCCCAGGTGGGTTGCCAGCCCCATTCGACGGGGGTGGGAGAGGCCGTGGGCGTCGAAGATCACCAGGTCGGGCCGCTGACGGAGTTTCGCCATCGCGTCCAGCACGACCGGCCCCTCCCGGAAGGCGAGCAGGCCTGGGATGTAGGGGAACTCCACCGGCCGTTCGGCGGTGACAGCCTCCGTCGGCTCCAGTTCCGGGAAGGAGAGGACGACGACGGCGGCCTTACTCACCTCCCCCCGCACGCTGACGTCCACTCCAGCGATCCAGCGGACCGGGTTTGTGATGGGTTCGATCCGGACCCGATCCCGCAACTGTCGCTGCAACCGCTTCGCCTCGGCGGGGGGGAGGTCCCAGGGATGGTTGAAGGCCGGTGACACACCCATTTACAGCGAAGTCAGGAACTCGGCTAACTGGTGGAACTGCATCGCGGGCACGCTTTCCGGCTGCAGGAGCAGCATCGGCTGGCCCTGCTCGGCGGCCTGGAAGGCCAGTTCGGCGGCCGGGGAGACGATCGCTTTGATCTCCTGCTGGAGGAAGCTCTCCACCGTCCCCCGGTCCAACGACACGGCGGCGGCGATGCTGTGGTAGAGGATCACCCCGACGCGGTGGCGGCCGACGCCGATCTCTTCCAACCCCGCCAGCATCGCTTGGGCCAACAGAAGGGCGATCCGGTGCGGCTCGATCACCAGCAGCACGTAGTCGACCAACCTCAGGAGGGAGCGGTTTACTTCTCCCAGGTCGGACCCCAGGTCGATGAGGATGTAGTCGACCACGGCCCCCAGGTGGCGGGTGATGGCGTCGGCGTGGAGGGGAGGGATCGGTTTAGCCGTCCCTAACGGTGCGGGGGTGCCTCCCAGCACCATCACACCTGAGGGATGCCGCTCCATCTGGGCCAGGATCGCCTCGGCGTTCAGGGTGCCGATCGGTTGCTCGATCATCTGCTGCAGGCTCTCCCTCGGGGTGAGCCCCAGTTGGAGCGCCAGGGTGGACATCCCGAGGCGGAAGTCCAGCAGCGCCACTTTCTTGCCCTGGGCGGGCCCCCGCGCCAGGGCCACGCCAACGTTGACGACCAGGGTGCTCGTGCCGACGCCCCCTTTGCACCCCAGGAAGCCGATGACCTTGGCCTTCAGCGAGGGGCGGGCGGTGGCCTTGAAGCGGGCGGCGCGGGCCAGCATGGCCTCCACGTGGGCGATCAGTTCGCGGGGGTGGATCGGTTTGGTCAGGTACTCATCCGCGCCGGATTGCAGGCCGATGACCTTATCCGTCAACTGGGCTTTGGCGGTGAACATGATGATGGGAATGGTGCTGGTTCGAGGATCCGCCCGCAGCCGTTGGCAGACGGCATACCCGTCCAGCCCAGGCATCATCACGTCCAGGATCACCAGGTCTGGCGCTTCCTGGAAAGCCTTCTCCAGCGCCTGCTGACCGTCTCGGGCAGCGATGATCTGGTACCCCTTGGCCTGGAGGATCATGCCGATCAGTTTGAGGCTTTCCAGATCGTCGTCCACGACCAAGATCTTGGCGCTCATCGGTCTATCCCCCCAAAAGTACTTTAGCATAGATTGGGGGGGAATGCAAGAAGAGGATGTCTTTACTTCAGATTCATATCTTTCCCGCCCAGGTGAGTTGATGTATAATCAGACGCTACAGCGGTTAGGGGAGCGCAACCCTCCGGTGCCCTAGGGAGCGACTATAGTTATGGACGACCCAAGAGAGCCCGTCCCGGATCAGGTCCTCGTGGAGCGGGTCCAGAGAGGCGACCGAGATGCGTTCGAAGCGCTCTGCGAACGGTATCTCCCGATCGTCTACAACCGCCTGAGGGCCCTTCTGCCACCGGAAGCGGTGGAGGACGTGACCCAGGAGGTCTTCGTGGCGGTGCTTCGGGGCATCCAGCGCTACCGTGGGCGCAGTCTGTTCCGGACCTGGCTCTCCGGTGTGATCCGTCACAAGGTGGCCGACTACTACCGTCGAAGCCACCGCCACAGCAGGGAGATCGCCCTGGAGGAGGGCTTCCAGGGGGGCAGGGCAGATGGCTGGGAGGAGCAGGCTCACGTGCGCATGGCGCTGTATCGGCTGCCAGCGCGCTATCAGGAGGTTCTCTTGTTGCGCTTTGTGGAAGGTCGGTCCTTCAGCGAAATCGCTGAGATTCTGGACATATCGCTCGAAGCAGCGAAGTCGCGCTACCGGCGGGCGGTGCGGGCACTCGCCCGCGAAATGGGGTGCGATCGCTCGGGTAAGCGTGGTGACAGTCGATGAGGATTGAAGGGCGGGATATACAATCTACGGATCGGTTGGAGGACGAGCGGCTGGCCGCGTATACCGACCAGCTGCTGTCCGGTCTCCCCAGCGAGGACAGACCGCCGCTGGCAGACGCGGTGGATATCCTCGCGCGGACGTTGTCCTGGCAGGAGGTCCCTGCCGGGGTGCGCATCCGCCTCCGCCAACGTCTCGCCGTGGAGTGGGAGCGGCAGCACCGCCGAAGGCCGTGGGGCGTGCCGGTATGGCGACCCTGGCGACGGCTGCTTTGGGTAGCGGCCGGGTTGACGCTCGTTGGCGCGCTGGCGGTCCTGATCCTCTCCCCAACGGCTCGCACCGAACTCTCTGCTACCTCCGTAGGTACCGCGGGAGGGAAGGTCCTGCTGGCTCTGGGCGTGGCCGCACTCCTGCTCCTGATCGTGTTCCTACTCCGACGCCGCTGACGCGGTGGATCTGGCATGCTTGCCGGACCAGGACGACCCATTGGGTGCGGAGCAAACGACTGAAATAATAGGGAAGTAAAAGTTTCTTTGGAGAAACATTAGACGACGTGCCCTACAATAGTGATACCGGAGCGGTACGATAGGTTCCCCAGGCAGTTTTGAGGAGGAGGAACAGTGCGAAAGAAGAGCCAGAGGATCCTTTTCATCATCTTAGCCGTGCTCCTCGTCGGCACGGTCGCCGTGGTTGTGGCCGTCCCCGGTGTGCGGGACTCGCTCTTCGGTGCGGTGGGCCTGAAGAAGCACGAGCCGAGGCTGAACATCTCCCACGTCAGTTGTTCCGACGCTGCTGCGGGCCTCATCGAGGTCCACTTCGTCCTCACCCACGCCGCCGACATCGAGTGTCCAGGGGGGGTCTCCTATTCGATGACTTCCCCCTGCGGTGGGGGCGGGAGCGCCGGTTTCACCAAGAAGACGGGGGGTACTTGCCACTATTCCCACTACTTCAATTGTGGCGACGGTACCTACACGATCCACGACGCCAACGCAGGGCCGTACCGCCTGGCGAACCCCGGCTCCACCTACCATATCTCCGGCTGTCAGCCAGCCCCCACACCGACCCCGGTGCCGCCGACGCCCACGCCGGTGCCGCCCACGCCGACGCCGAAGCCGCCGACACCTACGCCGGTGCCGCCCACGCCGACGCCGAAGCCGCCAACGCCGACGCCAAAGCCGCCGACGCCCACACCGAAGCCGAGCGAGCCTTCACCGACGCCGAAGCCACCGACGCCCACGCCGAAGCCGGGCGAGCCTTCGCCGACACCGAAGCCGCCGACGCCCACGCCGAAGCCGGGCGAGCCTTCACCGACGCCGAAGCCACCGACGCCCACGCCGAAGCCGGGCGAGCCTTCGCCGACGCCCCAACCTCCTACTCCTACGCCTCTGCCGGTGGGGCCCGAGGAGGTCACGCCGACCCCGCAGCCGCCTCCCACCAGCCCACCCCCGCCGACCCCGACGGGTCCGCCGCCGCCGACACCCACGCCTGCCCGCCTGGTGCTCCCCACGCCGGTGCCCACGACGCCGCCCGCGCCCGGTTGCCCGGTCTGTCCCCAGCCGGCCGCGCTGCCCTGCCCGGCCTGTCCTCCCGTGCCGGTCTTCCATACCGACGCGGCGGGTAACTGGGACCTGGCGCGGCTTCCGGTCGAGGGTGAGGAGGGCGTCGTGCTGTTGACCGATAGCCGTGGGCAGGACATCGGGCCCACCCTCTCGGCCAACGGGTGGTGGATCGCCTTCCAGTCGACGCGGGACGGCAACTGGGAGATCTACACGATGGACATCTTCGGCCGCCACCAGACGCGGCAGACCTACGACCCGGCCCAGGACGTGGATCCGGTATGGTCGCCCGCCTGCGGCGGAGGCCCCGGTTGCGTGACCGGCACGCTCGCCTTCCAGTCGGACCGCACCGGCAACTGGGACCTCTTCCTGCTGAACACCGGTGAGGGCCCGGCCCCGGTGCAGTTGACCGACGACCCCGGCGACGACACCGATCCCTTCTGGTCGCCCGACGGCACGATGCTCACCTTCCAGTCGAACCGCAGCGGGAACTGGGACATCTTCACCATCGACGTCGAGACCCGGGAAGAGACGCAGTGGACGGACAGCCCGGCCGACGAGGTGGACCCGGTGTGGTCGCCCAGCGGCACGATGATCGCCTATGTCTCCAACCGGGATGGGGACTGGGACCTGTATCTCGTCAACCTGGAGAATGGTGAGGAGATCCAGGTGACCTCCGGCGAGGGCGACGACCTCCTGCCCGCCTGGTCGCCCGACGGTGCCTGGATCGCGTTCCAGTCGGATCAGGAAGGCGACCTCGATATCTACGCCTACGAGGTGGCGACGGGCCGGGTGGTGCGCCTGACCGACTTCCCATCGATGGACGCCGCGCCTTCGTGGACGTGCGACGGCACCCGGGTGCTCTTCCACTCCGACCGGTACGGCGACTTCGACATCTACTCCGTCGCGCTGGACGACCCGACGGATGTGGTGCGGCTGACGGACAGGCCCGACAGCGAGCAGAACGTGGTGCTCTCCCCGGTGTCTGAGGACGGCAGCCTGAGCATCCCTGTGACCGTGGAGGAGACCCCTGTCTGCGAGGAGGCTGCCCAGGCGCAGGTGGTGCCGACGGAGGAGATCGCCGCCGCCCCATCCGGCGTGAGCGGTGCGGCTGAAGCGCAAGCGGGAGCCCCGTGGTGGCCGCTGGTCGTCGGCGGAGCGCTCCTGCTCCTGGTCGGTCTGGCCGCGGGATGGGCCTTCGGCGCGCGCAGGAGGACGTAACGGGTCGAACCGTGGGGGGTCCCGCCCGTGTGCCCTCCCTCCCATCGGGCGGGACTCCCCGACCGCTGCCAGGGTTTCGCACCGAAGACGCGGAGGGCACAGAGGGATTGCCGAGGAAGGCAAGGGAGGACTCTGTGTCCTCTGCGCCTTTGTGGTGAAAACGGGCGTTCAAAGCGCTTGCGTATCGGAGCGAGGCGGGTATACTTCAATAGCGATGAGGGACTTCGCTGCGTTGATCTGTGGCCTCCTGGCCGATGAGGAGGCTCTTCATAACCTCCCGTTCGATCGGCAGGAGTTCGAGGACGGCGAGACGATCTTCGAGCGAGGTGACCCCGGGGAGGATCTCTACGTCGTCGAGTCGGGCCAGGTACGTATCTTCACCGTCGACGAGGGGGGGCGTGAACTGACGTTGAACACGCTGGGCCCGGGGGAGGTGTTCGGCGAATTGGCTCTGCTGGACAGTCGTCCCCGCTCGGCCAGCGCTGCCGCCGTCGGCCCCACCGTTCTCCGCCGTATCGACAGAAGCCACCTGCTCTCCCTGATCCAGTCCTCGCCGGAACTGGCTGCGAGCCTCTACGACCTCCTGGCTCAGCGCACGCGTCATATGACCGACTACATCGAGCGGTTGGGGCATTGGGCGCGGCTGGTCGCCGAAGGACGGTACGACGAGGCGATGAGGAGCCTTCAGGCCGAGGGCCAGGTCTCCGACCGGGCCCTCGCGGCCGTGGCCGACGCGGTGCGGACGATGGTGCAAGCCGTGCGAGAGCGAGAGGAGCGACTGAGGCGAGAGGTCGCCCAACTGCGCATCGAGATCGACGAGGTAAAACGAAGGAAGAGCGTGGCGGAGATCACCGATACGGAGTACTTCCGCGACCTGGCCCGTCGGGCACGTGAGTTGCGGAAGCGGATGTAGCATCCTGCGCTTGCTCCCTTGCGACCTGCTCCCCTGCGGATGGCCTCTTCCACCAACGACAGCAGGCGGTCGCTCCGCCCAAGTCCTGCAGGTTGTCCACTTGAGATAAGGAGGTGCAAATGGCTCGGGTCGTCTCCATCCATTCCTTCCGCGGCGGGACCGGCAAGTCGAACATCACGGCCAACCTGGCTGCCCTTCTCGCGCTCAGAGGAGAACGGGTCGGTGTCATCGACACCGACATCCAGTCCCCCGGCATCCACATCCTCTTCGGGATGGAGGAGGAGCACATCAGCAAGACGCTCAACGATTACCTCTGGGGGCAGTGCTCCATTGAGGACACCGCCTACGACGTCGGGGAGAGGCTGGGGCACAGCGCGCTGGAGGCAGCCGGGGGAGCGATCTACCTCATCCCTTCCAGCCTTCGCGCCGGAGAGATCACCCGGATCCTGCGCGAGGGGTACGATGTGGGCACGCTGAACGAAGGGTTCCGTGACCTCATCCGCGAGTTGAACCTCGACTACCTCCTGATCG
>Ga0209426_1000826_pt1 | contig 25455 bp, 28 predicted proteins | sample Deesub1362B_J571_FD_187697 | JGI IMG/M metagenome (GOLD analysis project Ga0209426, IMG submission 187697) | Deep oceanic, basalt-hosted subsurface ecosystem from Juan de Fuca Ridge flank, Pacific Ocean, CORK Borehole 1362B_J2.571 (SPAdes)... ...
GCCCAGCCTGAATCCCGTCGAATCCACAATCAGCATTTTTCCTTTCACTCTGCTGTTCACCCACACCCCTCTCAATCTCCTGTGTATCGTTGAGTGATCCGGCGTGGGAAAGCCACGCACGAGCTTTTGGAAGCCCCTGCACAGCCCCTCTATGATCCTGTAATTGCGGATAAATGCATAAAAATAACGCAGTAATGTGAACAGTGAGTCCCCATAGGTGTACGGTCTGCCCCGCTTTCCCTCGTTCAATATCTTCAATCTCTCTGCCCATATCCTTCAAAAATTCCAGGTCCAGAAGTATCTCACCCCGCCTCACCAGCCTCTCGTTGTACCCGCTCCAGTCCAACATGGGAACCTTATCTTCTAGTCATATTTCATGTTTTCGCTCACCCCTTTTGTGCGACATAATACTTATTCGCGTGTCCTCACAACCGCGCATGTACCAAAAAATTAAAATAAAGACGTACTCATTCCATTATGTTGGAGGGATGTTAAAATGAAAGCGACGACGATGGCGGTGATGGCGATTCTGGTTATGTCAACCATTGCATTCTCTGCCTACGGCGCATCCGATGAGATAGATGGGAAGCGGTTTGAGGCGTATCTGGAGAAGGACTATTACCTCACAAACGAGGTTCTGAAGGCGTATTACGCCGCATACAACACAACCACGGGCGAGTTGCTGAGCGGTGCAGGGCACTGGGAGATATGGGAGACCCTGTGGTGGGGTCCATGGGACACGATGGTGGCAGAGGGCAACTTCACATCGCCCTCAGGGGTTCTTCAGATCTCCCTGAGCACGTACAACATGACTGCCGGGAGATATGTACTCTATATGACCTACAATGTGAGTGGCGATGTACTGGAGGTCTCTCTGTACTTTGATGTGGATGACATATGGGTGAACGTGAACGTGTACTCCATGGAGGATGGTTACTACCCCAACAGCTACGTGATGCTGGACATATATTCAAACGCCATCGGGGCGAATGTCGGCCCCATAACGGTTTACGTTGAAGACGCCCCGGACCAGTGGCGGGACATTGCCATGTATTCCAGCGGCGACCTCAACCTGGTCATATCATCCAACGGCCATGCGAAGTGGTACTACCGTCTGCCCAATTACGACCCGGGCACGCGCATAATGTTCAGGGTGGAGGTCAAAGGATATCAGACCGAGGAGATAATAACTATGGAGGAGAAGGTGCAGTACATCCTGTATCTCTCAACCGACAAGGACTCGTACGCCCCGGGAGATACCCTCAACGTTGAGGTGAAGGCGGAAGGTACATATCCTTCCGGCAACCTCATATATCACTGGAGGATTCGGTGGGGCGGCGACACAATATACTACACGGTGTCGTCATCAAACACCCTCTCCTACAAAATACCGACATGGGTATCCTCTTGGTGGCTCACCATTCTGGTGGACATATACGACGGTGACAATCTCATAAAGGACGACCTTCAAACGTCCGTCTGGGTGGGTGTGGACTACGGCGATCTCTATGTTATACCTGAGAAGGACACCTTCACTGGACCCGGCGACAGGATAACCCTGTGGTTCATACTGGACAGCGAGTACATACACAATCCAATGTACCTCGTAACGGTGGAGGCGTACAGAGATTACACGAGCATATGGAGCACGACCTACGAGACATCCGATAGTACCTACACGCTCACAGTCCCGCAGGTGAATGCCACCTCTCTATGGGTTTCAGTGCTGGCCGTTGAGGGCGGAAAGACCATTTCAGACAGCGTGTATCTGAGCAAGTCCGTGGGTACGCTCAACGTGATACCGGAGAAGAATTACTTCATGCGCTCCGGCGAGACGATAAATGTGGACGTAATCCTGGACACGAACGGCCTCATGACGAATCCCACATACAATTACACCGTGACCTATTACCTGAACGGCGCTCCCGTGAGAAAAGAGAGCGTGGAGACGACAGCTACCACATACACTATTGTTGTGCCAACAGAGGAGCCGTACAAATGGGCGGATAGAATCGCCGTGAACGTGGTTGCAGAGGAAGGGGATTATAAGGTCAGCGGGTCTACGGTCATATACAGAATGACAACGCCGAGGTTCTCTGCGCGCCTGCTCACGGAAAGCGATATGATCAACGACGTGTTCGTCCCCGGCCAGACGATAACGATTATGTACGAACTGGAACTGCCGGAGACGCGGGACCTTGACGACGTGTATCTGCTTTACTACAGCTTTGACGGAGACAGCGATACAGAGCACATGAAAGTCATAAATGTGAACGAGGCCACGACGGGAACTGTCCAGATAACGATCCCCGAAGACACCGTGACGGGTGGACATTATGTCTACTTTGAACTCTACTCTGCCGACGGACGCTACATATCCTCGGATATGGTGGTCCTCAGCGTGGACTCCACGCCTCAGTGGTCCCAGGGAGTGATAGCGGGGATGTCCGCAGACATGTTCCTCCTGACGGTGCTCGTGGCGGTGATACTCGTCCTCATAGCGTTCAACACATTCAGACCTTACCTCACAGGCAGGGCATCCACCAGACCGGCCAAGGAACGCGCGCCGAAGATACCCCGCGGGAAGAAGATGGCACCGCAGGAGTTTGAAAAGCCCGAAGAGCAGCCCCCGACTCCGCCTCCGTCGGGTGGGGAGGAGCTGATGGAGGACGAGCTCTGACCCCCATCCCTTACACTTTTTATTGATTTCCCGGAAGGTTTATGTTCTCTGTTTTCTATGAACCCGGCGATGAAGGGATACATACGAATGAAGCACGCACCGGTCGTTGAGTTCATAATTCTACTGGCGGCGTACACGGGTTTCCGGGTCCTGGGGTGGATTTCTGGGACGGCCTACGTTTCGGGAGTCGTTCTGTTTATGCTGTGGGGTGCGGTCGGTGTGCCTCTAACGCTTATAATGGGAGACGAACGGAGGGTCAGGGCCGCCTATTACATCAGGGGCGTTTACCACGTGGTGGGCCTGGTGGTGCTTATAGCGATTCTCCAGTACCTTTTCGTTGAACTCATAACTATGTGGAGCCTCTACTTCACGATAATAAGAAACATGATAATGTGGATGCTTCTTGTATCGCTGAGCGTTGAGTTCCTCCACAACGTGTACCTGTCCGTCACCTAGATGCGGCGCTGGAAAGCGCCTCCAGTTTTCCTATTATCGTGTAGACCATGGTGCGACCGTGTACGGGTATGTTGGGGTCGTTCGCCATCTCGTCCAGTATGAATATGGCGCTGGCGGCCCGCACATCCAGGGGTTCATCCTTCTTCATCAACCTGGCCCTCGCCTCTGCGGCGCTTTTTCTGATGTTTCTCGGAACCGAGGTGTCTTCGGACAACTCGGCCAGGAGTTCCAGAATCTCATTAAGCATCGCATTCACATCTGTCATCCGCCATCACCTCCCTCTGCTCAAAGTTGACACCCCTCTCCTTATAGGTCGTTACGACCATCATGGTGTTTGAGTCCTTCACGCCCTCAAGCCCTGAAAGTTCTTCAAGCACAAATTTCTTGAAGTCGGAATAGCCTGGAAACTTCGCCTTTATGAGAACATCGTAGTCGCCCGTCACTATGAATACGTCCTCCACGAAGGGATACCCCGAAACCCTGCGTGCAATTTCATCAATCTTCCTGGTGTCCACGTGGAACCCGATGAGCGCGGTGACTATGTGTCCTCCAAAGTACTCAGACATAACAGATTCTTTGTCTGCAGACATGGTGGTCACCTCTACCTGCGTAATGTTGTAGGTTGTATAAATGGGTTATCATCAGAAGAGGCCGACCGCTGTGAATACAAGCCGGACGCCCAGCGACAGAGCGATGGCCACGCCTATGTTGATGAGAACAACGAGGGAAGTCTTTCTCCGTCCGAGTTCCTTCCATAGAACAACCACAGTTGAGAAACACGGTATGTAGAAAGTGATGAACGTCACGAAGGTGAATATCTGCCCCGGCGACATCATTCCCGATACGCCCGATGCCACGTCCCCCGATATGCCGAGTGCGGCTGCCATCATTAGAAGTGCCAGTTCCTTTCGAAATATTCCGAATACTATTGTTATGCCGAGAGACGCTGGCAGGCCGAGCACGAGGACCGTCAGAGGCGACAGGACGTAGTTAATCCCATCGTTGAGCCCTGCATATGCCATCGCCTCAAGGACCACGCTTCCCGCTATTATGATGGGCCATGCAAATAGGAGAAATTCATATACTACGTAGTACGTTTTCTTCGCCACCGAGAGGGCGGACGGCATTTTCAGGTCGGGCATCTCCATAACGAGCCCAAGCGAGGGGCCCTTGGAGAAACTGTGCAGGAACGCACCCACCATGTAAACGACCGTTATGTTCACAGCGTAAAACGCCATGGCAACCCAGGGACCGAATATGCCACCAATCAGAGCGAGAATGACAACGCTTCTCGCCGAACAGGGGACCATCGGGACTAGTATGGCAGCCCGCAACCTGTCCCATGGCGATTCAAGTATCCTGGTGGCCATTATGGCCGGCACGGTGCACCCGTATCCGAGTAGAAATGGACCCGCGGCCTTTCCATGCAACCCCATGCGGTGGAAAAGCCGGTCCAGCAGATAGGCGGCGCGCGAGAGATATCCCACGTCCTCAAGAAACCCGAGCACGGCGAGGAGTGGTATCATATAAGGTATGACTATGCCCACGCCTCCTATGAATCCCTCGTAAACTCCGCGTAGAACGATATACATCGGGGCATCCCCCTGCAGGTACACCTCTCCTGCGCCCTCCAGGGGGCCTATTATCAGGCCGCTGAGTAGGTCGCCCACGAAGAACGCGACCCACAGCATGGCCATAAACGTCAGAGCGAGTATGATGTAGCCGTAAACGGGGTGGAGCAGGTATCTGTCCAGCCGTTCCCTGACCGAAACAGAGGGTTTCCGCTTAACCCTGACCGCGCGCTCAAAGAGATCCATGGCTATGGCGTGTCTCTGGGAGGATATGATGTATCCGATGTCCCTGCCGTGCGCCTCGGTAAGCGCTCTGGCGGCCCTTTCAACCAGTTCGCGCATCTCATCTCCTGCGGCTTTAAGCGCGTCTCTGTCCCCCTGAAGCAACAGGATCGCGGTGAGGCGGCGCGTTCCCATAACGATGTCCTCAGGAAGCCTCTCTGCCACATACCCTATGGCCCTCTCTATGTCCTCGTCAAACCTTATGCACACCGGCGTTCTCGCCTCCCTCACGCGGTTCAGCATTTCCTGTATGCCAACCCCTCTGTTCCCTATGCAAGGTACAACAGGAACCCCCAGAATTTTCTCTAGGGTGCCAACGTCAATTTCCAGCCCCTTCCTGCGGGCCTCGTCCATCATGTTTAGGCACACCACCATGGGAATTCTCAACTCGGCCAGTTCAAGCGTGAGTTCCAGACTGCGGGACAGGACCGATGCATCCACCACGTTTATTATGACGTCCACACTGCCGGACAGGAGATACCTCCTCGCCTCCTCCTCCGCCACATCCCCCGTGTAGAGCGAGTAGATGCCCGGCAGGTCCACGATGGTGATTCTCTCGCCCCGGTACATCACGTCGCTCTCGTGATACGTCACTGTGACGCCCGGGAAGTTTGCAGTCCTCACGCGGTAGCCGGCTATGTAGTTGAAAATGGTGCTTTTGCCCGAATTCGGCTGGCCCACGAGGGCTATCCTCATTCCGGCACCACCTCTATTCGTGAGGCCATCCCATGCCCGACGATCACCCTGTGACCGTGGACTGCGTGCTCAACTATAACAGGTCCCATCGGCAGTCTGGAGACGACGAGCAAAACGTCCCCCTCTCTTATTCCCATCGCAGAGAGACGCATAAGCATACCTCGCCCTCCGTGTATCGCTTTGACCCTCACTTTTTTACCGGGGGGACTCTCGGACAGCATCATGGTCGCCACCTTTTTAGGTTAACCTAATAACGGTGTGATATATAACCCTTTCGCAGCGCCGGAGTAAGTAATATATGTCAGTGTGCGCTTTCCACGCATATGCGCGTGGCCTTCGTCACGGGAGCGTCCAGGGGCATAGGAAGGGCAACCGCCTTGCGTCTGGCCCGGGATGGATGGGCGGTCGGTGTGAACTACCTGAGGGACGAGGAGCCCGCGATGGATGTGGTGAAAACCATAGAGGAAATGGGCGGCAGCGCCCTGGCCGTGCGCGCGGACGTGGCGGATGCGAGGGCCATAGGGCGGGCCGTTGAGGAGGTGGCGGAAACCCTAGGGCGCATCTCGGGCGTGGTGTGCAACGCGGGTATCTACATGCGAAGGGCGTTTCACGAGATGACGCTGGAGGACTGGGAGAGAACGATTGATGTGAATCTAACTGGCGCGTTCAACACGGTGATGGCCACGATCCCACATCTCCGCCGGGGAGGCGGGAGCGTGGTGTTCGTCTCGTCGCAGCTCGCCTTCAGGGGTTCCTCCAGCAGCGTCGCCTACAGCGCGTCCAAGGCGGGAATTCTCGGCCTCATGAGGGGGCTGGTGCTTCAGGAGAGCCACCACGGGATCAGGTTCAACGCCGTTGCTCCGGGCACCATAGACACCGATATGATTTCCGGATACTCTGAGGAGCGGAGGAGGGCGAGGGCGCGTGAAGTCCCGCTTGGGAGGATAGGAAGGCCTGAAGAGGTCGCGAGCGTCATCGCCTTCCTCCTCTCGGACGAATCGTCCTATATAAACGGTGCGGTGATAGACGTCAACGGCGGCCTCTATATGAGGTAGGCATTACCCTCTCAGAAATATTTAAGTACTCGTGGTGGATACTGCGAAACGCTCAGGTGATGGATGATGGCAAGGATTCATGCTCGCAGGCGTGGAAGGTCCGGTTCACGTGCCCCATACCGCACCGAAGCGCCTGAGTGGGTTCCGGTCAGCGCGGACGAGGTGGAGGAGACGGTGGTCACCCTCGCGTCGCAGGGCTACACCAAAGCCATGATAGGTACGATCCTCAGGGACTCCTACGGCGTTCCCAGCGTCAAACTGGTCACGGGGAGGAAAATTGGCAGAATACTTGAGGAAAAGGGGCTTGAGGAGAGCATACCCGAGGATCTCATGGCCCTCATGAGGAAGGCGGTCCGTCTGAGCGAACATCTGGCACAGCACCCGAAGGACATCCATAACAGGCGCGCGCTCCAGCTAATTGAGGCGAAGATCAGGCGACTTGTGTACTACTACAAATCCGTGGGCAAATTGCCGGAGGACTGGCGGTACACCCTTGACAAGGCGAAACTCCTCGTAAAGTGATATGTCCCTTTTTTCCACCCTCTCCATACCTGAGCCGTTTCTGAATTCGCTGGATGACGCCGTTGAGTTTGTGAAGCGGCACAAACGCATCCGCGTGGTTGCCCATCACGACGCCGACGGCATCGCGTCCGCCACCATACTCACCCGCGCTCTTATCCGCGAGGGAAAGAAAATCCACCTGTCCTTCACAGGCAATCTCACGGAGGAGGACGTTGAGCGTTTCTCCTCCGGCAGCAGGTACGACGCTATGATACTGGCCGATATAGGCTCCTCGTTGCTGAATGCGCTTCCGGAGGAGACGCTCGTGCTGGACCACCACGGGCGGATAGCGGAGGGCGAAGCGCTTCTTGTGAACCCGCACCTCCACGGCATGGATGGGGGTAGGGATGCCTGTGCATCCGCTGTGTGTTTTCTGTTCGCATCGCGTCTGAATGGAATAAACGAGGACTCCTACCCCTTTGCACTCGCGGGAATCCTCGGTGACAAGCAGGACCTGGGCGGCTACGGACCCGTAAACGGCGCAATAGTGAGGTGGGTATCAGAGACGAGGGATGTTAAGGTCGTCACGGAACTGGACGTTGACGGCGAGAGCATATTTGAGGCGCTTCACCTCTCAACGGACCCCTATTTCCCGGGTTACAGCGGCGATTCCAACGCGATAAACGAACTTCTCGACAAACTCGGGATTGAGGGCGATAAGGCGCAGAGCGAACTTGAAATGGAGGATATGAGGCGCCTCATCTCATACCTCGCGGTGGACATGGTGGAGAGAGGTGTCCCCCCCGACGTGGTGAAGGGCATAGTCAAGGACCGCATACACATCGCGGATATGGGCATCACGGCGAACCATCTCTCCCGCCTGCTGGACGCGGCGGGGAGGACGGGCCACCACTCGCTCCCTGTGTCCTTCGGTCTGGGAAATTCCTGGCATCTGGAATCGCTTGAAAGCATATGGAAGACGTATCAGAACGAACTCCTCCACATACTCGCCGTGGCGGAGAGGTCAAAGGTTGACCGCGGGCCTCTGTCGCTCTTCACGGTGCCCTCCCGCAGATTCACGAGCAACGTGGCGACCATACTATCCCTGTACTACATCCCGGAGAGGGTGGTCATCGTATATGCGCGGGAGGACGATGTGTGCCACGTATCCGCACGGTGCCGCCCCTCCATGTGCGAGAGGGGAATTGACCTGGGAGAGCTCATGGCCCTGGCGGAGGAATTCGGCGGGGCCGGCGGGGGCCACAGGATGGCTGCGGGGGCCAGGGTTCCCGCGGGGAGATTTGATGACTTCATGCATGCAGTTGAGGAGCGACTGGGCTCCACCGTGTGAGGTGTCCTCCATGACGACCGTGCCGGAAACCCATCCCCGGTACCGTTCTCTCATCAAAAGGGAGCGTATAATAGAGTTCTGGAAGAAGGGGATAGTGGCGGATGCGGGCCTGATCGCCCACGGGCGCGGCGAGGCGTTTGATTACATAATAGGCGAGGCGACGATGCCCTTTGCTGAGGACGCCGAGAGGGCGGCCGTTGCATATCTCCTGACGGCGCACCGACCCGTCATATCCGTGAACGGAAACGTCACGGCCCTGGCGGCGAGGGAGGTTGTGGAATTGGCCCGACTCACAGGCGCGGCCATAGAGGTGAACCTCTTTTACAGGACGCAGGAGAGGGCTGAGAAGATAGCGGGGGTCTTCAGGTCACTAGGGATGGAAATACTCGGCGTACATCCGGACGCGGAGATCCCCGGGCTGGACCACGCACGCGCCATGTGCTCCCGCGATGGCATATACTCCGCGGATGTCGTGTTGGTCCCCCTTGAAGATGGGGACAGGGCTCAGGCGCTGGTTGCGATGGGGAAAACGGTGCTCACGGTGGACCTCAACCCTCTGTCACGGACTGCGCGGGTGGCCCATGTGACAGTGGTTGACGAGCTGACCCGCGCCATGGCCAACATGGTTCGGATGGCCCGGGAGCGGGATTTTGACCCAGACGGGGTGATAGCATCCTACAGAAACGATGAAACGCTGGCCCGGTGCCTGCTTCACATAAAAAAGAGGATGGAGGAACTTGGGGTCAGTTGCCTCCCTCGTCACCGCCCTCCAGAGCCTCGGGCTTGAGTATGTACCCGCAGTTGTAGCACATTATGGCCTCGGAGGATATCATGGTGCCGCAGTTGGGGCAGGGCACCATCTCCTCCTCCGCTGCTGCCTCCGCGGTCTCGGCCGCGGGTGCAGGTGCCTCCGCTGCGGGTGCAGGTGTCTCTGCGGGCGGCGGTGCCTCCGGTGCAGTCACCTCCTTCTTCTCCACCTTCGGTGCCTCACCCACATCTGAAAGCTTCGGCACCTCTGGAATGGCGCCCAGCGCGTTCCTCAGCGCCTCCATATGCTTTTTGATCTCCGCCTCTATTGAACTGTAGGCGCTCTCCCTGTCCATCAGGGCCTTCTCCCGCTCGGCCAGTTTGGAAAGGGTCTCCTTCAAACTGTTCTCCAGGTTTATGATCTCCTCGCTCCTCTTTGCCACCTCGTCCCTCAACTTTGATAGTTCGGACAGAAGCGCGTTGAGGTTGCCCTCAAGTTTGGATACGGCCTCCCCCCTCTCCTTGACGGCTTTGAGGGCTGTGTCTATCTCGGCCTCGCGTGCCTTGAGGCGTGATAGGTACTCATCAACCTCCTTCGTCTTCGTTTCCAGGTATTTCTCCTTCTCCTTGAGGTCCGCTTCAAATTTTTTGAGGTTCTCTTCCCATTCTTTGATCTTCTTTTCCCTCTCCGCCAGTGCTTCTCTCTCTTTCTGGAGTTGCTCTCTTACCTCTTTCAGATACTTGTCCACCTTAGCCAGCAAATCGAGTCCACCAAGTTCCTCCGTCATATTGACGACCTCCTACGGTGCCATATTACCCTTCACAAATAAGTATCTTTTGTTTGCCTGTGCGTGGCGCTCATGGAAACATATCCACGTCCACCCGCTTGCCGGAGAGCGTCACCACGGCGTACATGCCGTCCATCGCAGGGCCCGGGTTTACACACGTGGTCCGTCCGCACATCTCCACACCCCTGTCCTCATGGACGTGGCCTGATATTATCAGGCGGGGTGGGGCGGACTCCACGGCCTTACGGAGCGCCATGTTCCCTATTCTCTTCCACCCCACATCGTCGTTGCAGCCGTAGGGCGGCTGATGAAGAATGAGCACAGCATCGCGGGCATTTTGCTCTATGAAGGATGATGCCTCCTCGTCGCTCCACGTTATCCCCGCGGTGGCTCCCCTGCCGTCCGAGCCGCCCAGACCGACGAAGCGCATACCCTCCATCTCCACGCATTTCATATGAACGGAGGCCCTCTTTGCCTCAAGCAGTTCCAAGACGCGTGGAGGGTCGCAGTTGCCCGGAACGGCCAGAACAGGCACTCTGAACCATGAAAGGATATCCTCTACGAACTCCGGAGGGCCAAAATTGGTTATGTCCCCTGCTATCACCGCGGCGTCCACGTCATCGCCGACCTCCTCCACCATGTAGCGAACCTGCCACCTCGCGTGCACATCTGAGAGCACCAGAAGGCGCATGGTGGGTGATATGCGCGGGGAAATATCAGGTTTATCCCCAAGATTAATATCCCCGCACAGTCATCCCCGTGCCATGCGGACGCACTACACCGCCGAGATAAACCCCTCGCTGGATGGCGAAACCGTCAGGGTCTGCGGATGGGTCCACGACATAAGGAACCTCGGGGGCATCGCCTTTCTCCTCCTGAGGGACAGGGAGGGCATCGTTCAGATAACCCTCATAAAGAAGGAGATCGGGAAGGAGATGTTCAAGGAGATCACATCGCTACCGCGTGAGAGCGTGATATGCGTGGAGGGAAGGGTGCAGAAAAGCGAGCAGGCGAGGATGGGAGTTGAGATACTCCCAGCCAGCGTGAAGGTGCTCAACAGGGCGAAGACACCGCTGCCTCTCGGGGTGGCCGACAGGGTGGGCGCGGAGCTGGACACCCGGCTGGACAACAGGTTCATAGACCTCAGGAAACCGGAGGTCCTGGCGGTTTTCAGGATTCGCCACTCCCTCCTCGCCGGCATAAGGGATGCGCTGATGCGGGAGGGGTTCATAGAGGTGCACACGCCGAAGATCATAGCCACCGCAACGGAGGGCGGAACGAACCTCTTCCCGGTAAGGTACTTTGAGAGGGACGCATATCTGTCTCAGAGCCCTCAACTGTACAAGCAGATTCTCATGGCGGCCGGGTTTGACCGCGTGTTTGAGGTCGCGCCCGCCTTCAGGGCGGAGGAGCACGACACCTCCCGCCACCTCAACGAGTTCATCTCCATAGACGTGGAGATGAGCTTCACGGACGAGGAGGGGGCCATGGGCGTGCTTGAGAGGGCGCTGGTTTCGGGGATAGAGAGGGTTCTGGAGGAGAGGGAGAGGGAACTTGAGACGCTGGGCGTTCAGCCACACCTGCCGGAACTCCCCTTCACCCGGCTAACGTACGATGAATGTGTGGACATCGCCTCGCGGAAGGGCGTGGAGGTGGAGTGGGGCGAGGACCTGAGCGCCGAGGCCCTCAAGGCGGTGGGTGAGGAGATTCCAACCTACTACTTCATAACGAGGTGGCCTATGGAGTGCAAGCCGTTTTACGTCCTACCCTTTGAGGATGACCCGCGGTACGGCCGGGCCTTTGACCTCATGTTCGGGGACAGGGAGATAACCTCCGGTGCCCAGAGGAATCATATTCCCGATTTACTCCGGGAGACGATGGTGAAGAAGGGGCTGAACCCGAAGAACTTTGAGTTCTACCTGCGCGCATTTGAATACGGCATGCCGCCCCACGCGGGGTGGGCCATCGGCCTGGAGAGGATAACCATGATCGTGGCCGGCCTGAAGAACATACGGGAGGCCACTCTGTTTCCGAGGGACAGAAACCGTCTGGTTCCCTAAAAAATAACGATGGGGGTCTCGGCACCCCCATCAAAGTTCGTCAAAATCGGGAATGTCATCCTCCGCGGAGAAGTCATGGCTCTTAATCTTCCTCTCCAGCTCCTTTTCCAAAATGTACCTGCTCTTCTTGGGCTTCATGTCTTCCCACGCTCCTGGAGAGCAGAATTAGTATGTGAATTGGGGTTTATTAAACTTTCTCCACCCCGCCCGGAGGCGTACGCCCGGCCGAAGGTATTATATCGCTGAGCGGGTGGAATTATTGGGAAATTTTTAAATAATATATTCACATATGTGTTACTATGAGGAGTGGCTTCATAGTTGCAATAGTGGGGATAGTGCTTGTGATTGCAGCCGTGGGAGTGCTCGTCTATTTTCTGAACCAGGCAACGCAGATTCAGGAAACGCTGACCGTGCCGGCGAATGGAACAGAGGATTACAAAATAACCTGCGAGGCAGGTACCTACTATATGATCCACATCAGCGCAGATGGGAATTTCACATATGAACTAATAGACCCCGCGGGGAACATCGTGGACAATTCAACCAATGCCTCTACCTATGCGGTCGCGTCGGTGAACGCCACTATGAGCGGTGACTACACGCTGAGAATACACAACATGGAGAGCACAGATATAACGGTTGACGTCCTCGTGATGACGGAGAAGGATATCATGTCCCTTGCGATGAATATGCTCGGTGCGGTGGCCCTGTGCTGCGTCGGCCTTATCCTCGCCATAGTGGGCTTCATCGTTGGACTCCTTCAGGCCAAGAAGCAGAAACAGCCTGTGTACCAGCCACCGCCGCCCCCGCCTCCGAGCCCCCCTGAGAGCGGAGGAGGGTATCAGGAGGTCTAATCTCTTCCCTTTTTTCCAAACCCTTTTAACCCCTGCGCTCATGTACCCCCATGCACACCGGCGATATGAAACTCAAATGGGCGCACTCCCACATGGACGTGATCAGGGAAGTGGAAAGGGAGTTCAGGGAGCAGAGGCCCTTCCGCGGTCTGCGCATAGGCATGGCGCTTCACGTGGAGGCGAAGACAGGCATCCTGGCGCTCGTTCTGAAGGAGGGCGGGGCCGAGGTCCACCTCGCGTCCTGCAACCCCCTGAGCACTCAGGATGACGTGGTCCACGCACTCAGGGAGAGAGGCGTGAGCGTCCACGCGAGGAGGGGTGAGAGCAGGGAGGAGTACTACGAGAATCTCCGGAGAGTCCTTGATGCGGAGCCACAGGTGATAATAGACGACGGCGGCGACCTCACGACGCTGCTCCACACGGATTACTCCCATCTGGAGGTGTGGGGCGGCAGCGAGGAGACCACAACGGGCGTTGTGCGGCTGAGGGTCATGGAGAGAAAAGGCATACTGCGATTTCCCATGTTCGACGTGAACGACGCCATGATGAAGCACCTGTTTGACAACCGCTACGGAACCGGGCAGAGCACGCTGGATGGAATCATGACGGCCACGAACCTCCTCATCGCTGGGAAGACCGTCGTGGTGGCCGGTTACGGATGGTGCGGCCGTGGAATCGCCATGCGGATGCGGGGGATGGGGGCCGATGTCATAGTGACGGAGGTGGACCCCGTGAAGGCGATAGAGGCACGCATGGACGGGTTCCGCGTGATGAGGATGGCGGATGCCATAAGAGAGGCGGATTTCGTGGTGACCGCCACCGGAATGAAGGGCGTGGTGAGGAAAGAGCATCTTGAGGTGGCCAAGGATGGATGCGTCCTGGCCAACGCGGGACACTTTGACAACGAGATAGACAAGGAGGCGCTGGCGGGCATGGCCGCCTCGCGGAGAACTGCCCGGCCGGGCGTGGAGGAGTACGTGATGCCGGATGGGAGGAGAATATATCTGCTCTCTGACGGTCGCCTCGTGAACCTCGCCGCGGGGCAGGGCCATCCTGTGGAGATCATGGACATGTCCTTCTCCCTTCAGGCGCTCACGGCCCGATACATCGTTGAGAGGAGAGGTGAACTGGAGAACCGCGTGTATCCGGTGCCACGCGAGATAGACCAATGGGTGGCTGTGGCCAGGTTGAGAACGCTCGGTATAGAGATAGATACCCTCACGGAAGAGCAGATCCGGTATCTCAACGAGTGGCAGGAGGGCACGTGAGGGGCGAATAACAGAGTTTATAAGCGCTCTCTCATTACTCCACGCAGGGTGTTTGAGATGCGCATAAGGCAGCCCATAGTCAGCGTGCTCGGACACGTGGACCACGGTAAGACAACGATACTGGACCGCATAAGGGGGACCAGCGTGGCCGCCAAGGAGGCCGGCGGGATAACCCAGCACATAGGGGCGACGGAGGTCCCCATAGACGCGATATTCAGGATATGCGGTCCCCTCATAAAGAACCCGGAAAAGTTCAAAATCCCGGGGCTGCTGTTCATAGACACCCCCGGGCATCACTCCTTCACCACTCTCAGGGCAAGGGGTGGGGCACTCGCGGACCTCGCGGTTCTCGTGGTGGACGTAAACGAGGGCATCATGCCTCAGACCGTTGAGAGCATAAACATACTCAAGCGTTATCGCACGCCCTTCGTCATCGCGGCGAACAAGATAGACGTCATAGACGGGTGGAACAGGGATACGAGGGATATGCCGTTCCTGATGGCCATCAGGGAGCAGGAGGACGACTACCTCGTCAAACTGGAGGAGAAAATATACGCCATTGTGGAGCAGCTGTACTCCCACGGTTTCTCGGCGGACCGCTACGACCGCATATCCGACTTCACCCGCACCCTCGCCATAGTGCCGACGAGCGCGAAGTGCGGCGTGGGCATCGCCGACCTTCTCCTCGTCCTCATAGGCCTCGCCCAGAAGTTCCTGCAGGAGAACCTGCGCACCGAGGAGGGGCCGGGAGAGGGCACCATACTGGAGGTGAAGGAGGAGAGGGGGCTGGGCAAGACGCTGGACGTCATACTGTATTCGGGGACCATACGGAAGGGCGACACCATAGTGGTTGGCGGCATATCGGGGCCCATAGTCACGAAGGTGAAGGCGCTTCTCAGGCCAAAACCCCTTGATGAGATGCGCGACCCGCGCGATAGATTCAAGAACGTTGAGGAGGTGAGCGCGGCCGCAGGCGTCAAGATATCGGGCCCCGACCTGGACGGCGCCCTCGCGGGCGCGCCTGTCATAGTGATCTGGGATGACGGTGAAATTGAAAGGGCTAAAGAACGTGTGAGGAAGGAGATGACGATAAACATAGAGACAGCCGAGGAGGGCATAATGATAAAGGCGGATGCTCTGGGCTCGCTGGAAGCCCTCGCCTATGAACTTAAAAATGCGAAGATCCCCATATGGAGGGCGGCCATAGGCCACATATCCCGGCGGGACATAGTGGATGCGGAGACCATGCCGAACCCCTTCTACAGGGTCATACTCGGGTTCAACGTTCGTCTCACGGCGGATGCAGCGGAGTACTTGGAGAACTCTGATGTGGTAGTCTTCGTCGAGAACGTGATATACAAACTCGTGGAGGAGTACACCGAGTGGCTGGAGAAGAAGAGGGAGGAAATGGAGAGGGAGAAGCGCCTTGCCATGAACTTCCCCGGCAAGTTCAAAATACTTGAGGACTACATATTCCGCACGGCGAAGCCCGCAATAGTGGGCATAAGGGTGCTGGGCGGCCGCGTGCGCGTTGGCCAGAGGATACTCCGCCCCGATGGACGCGTTGTGGGCATCATCAAAAGCATAAGGGATGGGGATAAGAACCTCCGGGAAGCCATCGCGGGGCAGGAGGTGGCAGTCGCGATAGACGGCGTCACCGTCGGAAGACAGATAAAGCCGGGTGAGGAGTACTACGTCAATATGAACGAGACGGACTACAAGGCGCTGAAAGACCACGAGCTGAACTTTGACGAGAGGGAAATAATGGAGGAGATCGCCAGAATCAAGAGAAAGGAAAGGCCTTTCTGGGGCCTCTAGGGGATGATCTCCGTGCTGTTGTTGAACGGAGGGTAGAGCACTTCTTCGCGGGAAATTCTGCCCTCGTCCAGCAGGGCTTCTATCTCCGGTAGGGCGGAGAGAACTTCCTCTATGAACGTCTTCGTGATGTCGCACACCTTCGCGAAACCCTCCTCGCCCCATAGACGCTCTTTATAAGCGTACAGGCATCTCCCTCCGCAGAAACGGAACGCGTCGCACGAGGTGCAGGGTTCTCCGATGGAAATGGCATCTATGTAGTCCTGCACATGTGAATTTTGTATATCTCCGAGGTGCGCCCATTCCTCCATCACCGCTATGGGACAGGCGAGCACCCTGCCGTCCGTGGAGACCGCGATGGACGTGCGCCCGGCTCCGCATGGGGGCGATTCCTGCCCTCCGGAAAGCGCAGCTTTGACAACCCCGAGGAAGGGAACTATCCCGGGGACGCGTCCCGCATGCATTTCGCGAACCCACCACCTCAACAAACGCCTTATCCCCGGCAGATATGAGCGCATGGCCCATCCATCAAAGTCAGCCCACCTGTCGCTCCACACCACATCCAGCTGCCAGTGCACGTGGTCAAAGAGGTTGAGGGAGAGAAGATGCATCACATCCCTGTGGATATCGCTCATCTCCGAGACGGTCATTCGGGCTATGAGGTCCCCTGAAAAGCCGGCCTCCCGCAGCCATCTTGCGCTTCTCAGAACGGTATCGTAGACACCCCTGCCACGATATGCGTCCGTGACCTCCCTGACGCCGTCTATGGACAGTAGCACGGCGTCGAACTTCCTCCAGTATTCTGGCGGAAGTCGACACACGTTCAGACCGTTCGTCTGTATCACGTAATGGTCCGCGTGGATGGTGTTCATCACCTCCATTATGAAACGGGAATTGAGCAGCGGCTCACCACCGTAGAACGCGATGGTCAGGTCCTTACAATCATCAAGGAATCTGCGCAGGTCGGAGATGGAGTACTCAACTCTGTGTGGAACGACCTGGGGGGAAAAGGAGCCCCCACAGTAAGAGCACCGGAGGTCGCATTCGCCGGTGGACAGCAGGAACACCAGCATGTGAGGGCGCATGGATGGGCCGGTAAAAAATGTTTGAGGGTGCGTGCTTTCCCCCTCCCAAACATTTATATCTCATGCCGGCCTACCGCACCTGGCGTCGCTCATAAGAGGGGCGCAGACAGAGAGAGTGAGAGAGTATGGAGAACGAAAGAACCCTGATAAAGGATCTTAAGCCGGGTATGAAGAGCGTGAACGTTCTCGCGAAGGTCGTGAGAATGGAAGAAGAGAGAGAGGTCGGCGGGCGCTTCGGCGATTCTCGCCGTCTCAGAGAGGTCGTGGTCGGAGACGAGAGCGGCGTGGTCACCATGTCGCTCTGGAACGAGCAGATAGACCAGGTCAACGAGGGCGATGTTATATACGTGGAGAACGGATACACCACCCTTTTCCGCGGGCACCTGCGCCTGACAGTCGGGCGCTACGGGGCCATAAAACCGGGAGAGGGCATAGAGAGCGTCAACGAGGAGTTCAACGCAAGCGAGAAGGAGTATCCCCCGCAGAATCGCGACAGGAGCAGGTTCGGAAGGGGGAGTTTCAACCGGTACTGAGCCGGCCCCTCCCAAAATTTTTTATTGTCTTTCATTTCATCCTTTCCTATGTCCCTTCAGATAGGCGTCATAGGCGGAAGCGTGTGCACCCCCGAATTCCGGACGATTGCCTACAGGGTCGGTTATCTCATCGCACAGGCCGGAGCGGTTCTGGTGTGCGGCGGACTCGGCGGCGTCATGGAGGAGGCGTGCAGGGGGGCAAAGGATGCCGGGGGAACGACCGTGGGCATCATACCCTCTCTCAACCCCAATGATGCGAACCCCCACGTGGATGTGGTCATTCCCACCGGTTTTGGGCTGGCGCGCAACGTTCTCGTCGCGAGGGCGAGCGATGCCTTGGTTGCGGTTGATGGATACGTCGGAACCCTGTCGGAGATCGCCTTCGCCCTCAATGAAGGGAGAACGGTGGTGGGCATCGGCTCGTGGCATCTGGAGGAGGAGAGAATCAGCAATGGACGATATGTCCACGCCACCACACCCGAAGAGGCAGTTGAAATCGCTCTGAAAGAGGCAAAGAGGAGAAGGGATAGTTATAAATCGGTTGAGTGATATCTCACGCAGAGGTGATTAACTTGGCAGTTGACCCGCACAAGCACTGCAAGTGGTGTGGCGCGTCCATACCAGTGGAGGAGGAGTTCTGCAATCAGAAGTGTCGCGATGCGTGGCAGGATATGCTTCGCAGGAGAAAGAGGGCTATGATGATACAGTTTCTGATGGTGGCCATACTTGTGCTGATACTCCTCATGGGCAGCGCGCTCAGGGGGTGAAGGCGTGTGCGCGCCGTCCTCGGTGGCACCTTTTCCGCCCTCCACCGCGGACATGAGACCCTGTTTGAACGGGCCTTTGAGGTAGCAGACGAGGTCCACGTAGGACTGACGACCGATGAGTTCGCCGCGGGAGGCAGGGGCTACACGCCGCCGCCCTACGCCGAGAGGGAGCGCGCCCTCAGGGATTACCTCGCAAAATTCGGAAAGGTCTTTGAGATTTTCCCTATAAGCGACCCATACGGCCCTGCAGTCGGGGGGGATTACGACGTACTCGTGGTCTCCGCCGAGACGCGGAAGAGGGCGTGGGAGATAAACGCGCTAAGAACAGCACGCGGACTGAAACCTCTCAAGATTGAAATCGTACCTCTCGTGTTCGCTGAGGACCTGATACCTCTCAAATCTCGGAGGGTGCTCGCGGGCGAGGTGAGCGAGAGCGGTGAGAGGCTGACCCCCGTGAGAGTGCGCGTTGGAAGCACCAACCCCGTAAAGATAAACGCCGTAAAGAACGTGTTTGAAAAGGTTCTCCCTGTTGAGTTGACTGTTGAGGGCGTGGATGTGCACACCGGCGTCCCACGGCAGCCCTTCGGGGCACAGGCGTTCAGGGGTGCACTCAACAGAGCGCTGGCCGCGGTGAAAGGTGTGGATTTCGGCGTGGGCATAGAGGCGGGCCTTGTATACTCGCCGGAGATGGACGATTTCTATGACGTCCAGTACTGCGTCGTGGCGGATTCAACGGGCCTCGCGAGCGCGGGGCACGGGCCCGGATTTCAGTATCCCCGCTACGTTGTTGAGGAGGTCTTGAGGGGGAAGGAGGTCGGCGAGGTCATGTCCAGGATCACGGGCGTGGAGGAACTCGGGAGAAAACAGGGAGCAATCGGTCATCTCTCAAAGGGCATTCTTGACAGGGAGGGGCTGACGGAGCAGGCCGTGCTGATGGCGCTCATACCCAGAGTGAACGCAGAGGAGTATTCAATAGAGCAGTTCTATCGCTCTTATGATTTCCCCTGATGTGACAGGGCCGTCAACGCTGGCACCGCTCGCCTTTCTGTGACCCCCTCCTCCGAACAAGAGGGCAAGTTTTCTTACATCCACATCGCCCGCCGTGCGGAACTCAAGTTTGGTTGACACTGTGCCATCCCGACGGGGTTTTGTGTACATCACAACGAGTATGTCGGGCAGACAGCCTGCACTTTTAAGTTTGTTGAACACCGCATACACCGGCAACCTATCTTCCGTTTCCACGACGGTCACTTCCAGCCCCCTGACATGGAACGTGCGCGCCCTGTCTATGGCTTTACTCACAGCAGCCGCAAGCCATTTGAGATATTCCATCACGCCTTCGGTGTACCTCTCCAGGAGGGCAGATATGCCCTCGGTGGCAAGTGTAAACGTCGCTTCCGTGAGTGCCCTTTCAAGGTCCTTTCCATGGAACTTCCACCTGACATATCCTATAACATCTCGTAGACGTGATGCCATATCCTCTCTGACATCGTTCACATCTATCTGGTCCGCGATTCTCACGAGGGCGTCCTCCACGCGGAGGTATCGCGCGACGACGCGTGCGCAGGAGGGCGATTCTGGGTCCAGAACGATTTCCACATTCTCACGCCTTTCGTCAATTTCCCCTCCCTCGTGGTGGTCTATCCACACGGCCCTGTCGTAGACGGACGCGGCGCGGACGGCGTACCGCGAGGGGGTTATGTCCATAATGTAGATTTCCTCGAGGGAGAGGCGCCCCATCGCGCTTCTCAGTATGGCATCTTTTACACTCACGGCGCTTGCGAACCGAAGTTTCCATCCGTCGCCTCCGATATGCTTTATTAGAATGGTCGCGGAAATTACGCCGTCCGCGTCCCAGTGCGCTATCAGCGTCCTCATCTCGCCATCAGCGCCCTTATCCTGTCTCCACAGTTCTCCGCGTGGTCCGCGATGTCCCCGAGGAGCATAACGAGTTTCAGCAGGTGCAGAAGTTCCCCCGGAGACAGTTCGTCCTCCATCTTAAATATCTTCTCCGACAATCGCTTCTCCAGCACGTCGCTCTCGCTCTCAATCGCGTGAAGGCGGTGGATGTACTTCTTCGTCTCCTCCCTCTCCGGGGTGGAGAACGACGATTCTATGAGGTCGCGGAGTTTTCCGACAACGCGCTCGTACTCCTCCACGGCCTCCATGACCTTGTCTATGAGCGCCCTTATGTCGTCGCGGAACTCCTCCCTCACCGGTTTGCAGCGCATGTCCATCCATTCCAGGACGTCCTGTATGCTGTCTATCACCTTGTCCTGTTCGCTGAGGAGCATCAGGAATATGCCCCTGTCCACGGGCATAAACACGCTGCGGGGCAGGTGGTTTCTTATGTTACCCTTTATCCTGTCCGCCTCGCTCTCCAGTTCGTCCACCCTCTTCCTCGCCTCGTTCAGGACGTCAAAGTCCCCTCTGAGATATGCGTTGCACCCGTCCCTCATCACGGCCAGGGCCTCTTTTATCTTTCCGGCGTGGTCAAGGAGCAGGTCAAACGGCGACCGCCTCACCGTCTTGGCGACGGGTATCCTCATGTATCCGCACATTTCACATCACCTCATAATAGGGCGGAGAGCAATAAATATATTCCGCCCGCCGTGAGAGCCGCCACGGGTATGGTGAAGGCCCACGAGAGTACGATCTTCTTCACCACGGAGAGGTCCACGGCCTCCAGGCCGCGGGCCAGCCCCACGCCTATTATGGCGCCTACGACCGTGTGCGTGGTAGATATGGGCATACCGAGTTTGGAGGCGATGAGCACCGTGGTGGCTGCGCCGAAATCCACCGAGAAACCCCTCGTGTTCGTCAGTTTTGTTATCTTGAACCCAACGGTCTTTATCACCTTGTACCCCCACGTGGCGATGCCCACAACGATGCCCATGGCGCCGAGAGCCAGGATCCAGCCGGGTATGGTGACGGTGGCCCCCACGCTCCCCTCCAGCGCGTAGTTTATCACCACTGCCATGGGTCCAACGGCGTTCGCCACGTCGTTGGCTCCGTGGGCGAACGCTATGTAGCAGGAGGTTATGATCTGGAGTTTCCTGAACATGCCCTCTATGGATTCCAGATAGTTCTCATGCTCCACGACGCCGAGTTTCCTCCTTATAACGATGTACCCCGCAGCGGCACCCATTATAAACGCCACGATTGCGTACATAAACGCGCCCAGAACGTCGTCCTTGCTCCCCAGAACCATGGTTCCCAGATTCGTCTTCAGAAGGAGCGATAACGCGATTATGAAGAAGGTCGCCCCTATGAGCGCAGGACCGTACATCCTGGTCCGCTTTATCGGCTCATCCGAATCAAATATCACCCGCACTATGCCCCTGAAAACCAGGTATGCGATGAGTGCGCCCACTATGGGTGAGAGGATCCATGATAGCATAACCTTTCCCAGCGTGGCCCAGCTGACGGCATCAACGCCCCTTATCATGTAGACCACAAGCCCGAACCCCCAGAGACCGCCCACTATGGAGTGAGTGGTGCTAACCGGGAGTTCCTTCCACGTGCTTATCGTGACCCATATACAGGCGCCTATCAGCGCGGCCAGCGCCCCTATCGCGATGGTGTGGGGGTCCAGAAGGGCCGGGTCCACGATTTTCTTTCGCATGGTGTCCGAGACGTGGGTGCCGACGAAATACGCGCCGGCGAACTCCAGAATGGCGCCCAGCACGATTATCTGCCTGTACGAGAGCGCCTTCGCCCCAACCGCCGTGGACATGGAGTTCGCAAAGTCGTTGGCGCCGACGTTCCACGCCATGTACAGGCCGAAGATGAGGCCCAGTATCAGGAGTATTTCAATCATCGGACCACCGGAGGGGCATCGGCGGGGTGGATTTAGTTTTTTTCTTCCTATAATCTATATGCCTCTATAGTCACTATACACGGCATCCGCGCCACAGGGATATTATTTCCTCCAGCTCCTCACGGGGATACGCCGTGTCTTCGGGGGGCTCTGCAAACAGGGCGGCCCTCATCTCGCCGCGCCCCATATGGATGAGCGGTGCCTGAAACACGAGCGTTTCCCCGTCCAGCCGTCCGAGGGGTGTGAGCGCTCCTATCTCAGCCCCCGCCTCCTCCATGCATTCGCGTCTGAGCGCCTCCTCCGGCGTCTCTCCCTCCTCCACCTTCCCGCCGGGAAGTTCCCATCCGTCTTTGACGGGGTTGTAAACCATGAGAAACTCGCCGTCTCGCGTTATGAGCCCGACAACGTTCATTTCGGAACACCGTAGAGTTCGTCCTCTATCCTAACAACGCGTATCTCTTCCTCCCCGGAGAAGCCGGGAGGTCTTCGTATAGTCACTGTCTCGTAGGTGCGCGGGTCCAGAACCTGAACCTCTCTGTCCGTGTATGAGACGACGACCGCGCTCTCCACATCCTCCCTCGTGGCGAGGAGTTTCATCTCCCTGCCGAAGTCCGTCCTCTTGACCTGGCACGTTCTACCATCCACGGCGTTTATGAGCTTGACCCACTTCCCCCCGGTCCTCATCACCATATAGATGCCGTCTCTGAACCTCACGAAGTCCCCCTCGCGGTAGGGCGGCAGACGCACGGAGTACGTGACCCTGTACACGTCCTGACCGTCCCTCCGTCCGCCTATCTGCGGGCTCTCGCCCACGTCTGCACCGTACTTCTCCCCCAGATAACGCGCTATCTTCTTCGCCTCGTGCTTGTCGCTGAGGTAGAAATCCCAGCCCCCGTGCATCTCCCCGTCCTTCGTTATGAAGAATTTGCGGTTGCCCTCGCGTATGCGCGCGGCGAGGTCGTACACCTCGCGCTTTATATCCTCCAGTTCTCCCTCCCTGAAAGAGCCCTCGGCCCTCAACTGCAGTATCGCCTCAAAGTAGTTTCCGAAGTACCGGGAGCACGTGGGACACGCCTCCGATTTCAGGCGAAGGGTGGAGTGGAGTTCGGATGTTATCCGTACGCCGCGGTACATGCCCGTGGCGACGACTGTGACGGGGAAGACCCTCCTCTCCTCCCTGCCCAGCGTGACCTCTATTTCCAGCTTATCAAGTGTGCAGGAGACCTCCACGTGGCGCCTCACGAACGACTCCAGGTGCGCCATCAGATCATCCACGGGGAGCCATGCCCTCCTCTCCCTCACGGCGCCGCAGTGGGGGCAGACCGTTATGTCCATGTAGGGGTCCACGCGGAATGGGGCTACCCTCTCACGGAGGCATTCCTCACAGAGGCCGTCTGCGACCGCCTCTCTCCCGCCGCACACTATGCACTTCATATCCTTTCTGTCCTAAATGGGCGTGGTATTAAAACTTTGCCCGGCATGGATGGTCTTAAGTTGACATTCTTTTTATTATACCCTCCAATTATGGCTGGAAGAACATCATACGCGTTCCGTGTTCCCTGCGTGTTTCCCTCAGTGAGGATAGTATATCAACAGGGTCTTCTATAACTTCTATGCTGAAATGGTGCTTTATACTCATATCCTTAAGGACTTGGTGGAGCGCTCCGTGGTACGGGCCGTAATAGAAGTTGTCGTAAGTGACGATATCAATCCATTTCGCCCCCGGCTTTGTGGTTATTATCACTTTCCTTATATCCCCCCACTCGTAGCACTTCCTTTCAAACATGCTCCTTATACAGAAACGGTCGTCATTGTATTCAAATACACGGAAGCCGTAGTTGAGGAAAGTTAATATTGAAATTATTACTGCTAGTAGGACACATATGCTAGCCAGATCACCGCTCAACGCCTGCTCCACCATATAGTAGAAACTGAGCAACTGCCTGATGTAACAACTCACTATATCGTTGCACTCTCCGAGTTTGACGAAGAGAGGATACTGTAGGAGAGCATACGGCAGATTCAGCACGAAGAACAGTATCAGACCGATGAGATCCAAGGACAGGTGAACTCTGATCTTTTTCATGTGTGGACCTCCGTTTGCGATTATTTCGGGGGCGTGTTCCCTATGCGAATTATTATTCCTGTGGGTTCAGAGTATACGGAGGTGAATTCTTTCACACATCCAATGACAAATCACCCCCGCCATCCACCATATAACCTTCCACACGCTCCGCTTATAAAATCTTTTCCGAAGCGGATTCTGCCCGCGCTCGGGGACATTCCCGGTCCATATAAAACCAGCGGCCCCGGGCAAAAAACGTTATATCCGTAGTCCAACATCTCACCGTGAATGAGGATCGCCTGCGGAGTGTGCTCCATAGGCCTCGGCCACGCCACGCGCACCCTTCCCATAATCAGATGGCTGCTGGACGAGGGACACGAGGTGGATATCATATCCCACGGCCGTGCCCTGGAACTTCTGAAACGCGAACTGGAAGAGCACGGGAAAAACGTGGGCTTTGTGGACCTGCCGGATTACCCCCTCAGGTATCCCGAGCACAGGGAAGAATTCTTCCCCAGAGTGGTTCTGGGATTGCCCCGCATGGCATCCTCACTCATAGAAGAGCACAGAAGATACCTCGCCCTCCACAGGAAAAATCATTATCGGCTGGTCCTCTCGGACAACAGGTACGGCGTTTTTGAGGCGCACACACCCTCCTTCCTCATAACACATCAACTGCGGATACTCAACCCGTGGCGCGTACGCCTTCTGGAGGAACTCACGCAGGTCTACACGGCGTTCATAGCCAAGTACTTCACGGGCGTTCTGGTTCCCGATTTTGAAGAGCGGGGGATGACGGGCATAATGTCCCACGACCTGCGGTTCGTGCCGCGGGATAAGGTATTCTACATAGGCCCCATAACCTCCCTCAGGAGGAGGGACGTGGCAGAGGATGTGGACCTCTTCATAACCATATCCGGCCCCGAACCCCAGAGGACCATCTTTGAGAGAATGGTTCTGTCCCAGCTGGACGACCTTGACGGGCTGAATTACTACGTCTCCCTCGGCGTTCCCGGCGGGAGAGGAGATGGGGAGAGGGTGCTTTCCTACCTCTCAACGGA
>Ga0209426_1000827_pt1 | contig 25426 bp, 23 predicted proteins | sample Deesub1362B_J571_FD_187697 | JGI IMG/M metagenome (GOLD analysis project Ga0209426, IMG submission 187697) | Deep oceanic, basalt-hosted subsurface ecosystem from Juan de Fuca Ridge flank, Pacific Ocean, CORK Borehole 1362B_J2.571 (SPAdes)... ...
GTCCTCGCTGGCGGCCCCGGCCGAGAAGCCGGCCCCGACCGGCATCCCCTGGACGAGGCCGCTGGCCAGGTTGGCCGCCCCCAGGGCGCGCATTTCCTGGTTGGCCTCGACCACGTCGCCGCGCCGCAGGGCGAGGGCCCGGATCGTGCCCCACGACTCGGCCAGCAGGATCAGGACCAGCGGCGGGGTGAACTGGACCAGCCGCGAATAGTCGCCGGACGACAGGGCCGGAAAGCTCGGCCAGCTCGGCTCCAGGCGGATGGCCCCGACCATGGCCACGCCGTGGGCCGGCAGGTCCAGCGCCCGGGACAGCGCCATGCCGGCCGCCAGCACCACCAGCGGGGCCGGCAGCGCCGGGAAGCGGCGCAGAAAGAGGATCGCCAGCAGCGAGGCCAGGCCCAGGCCCAGGCTCCAGGGGTTCCAGTGCGGCAAACTGGTCGCCAGGCCCAGGACCAGCGGGCCCAGCTCGCGCGAGGCCACGGTCACGCCGGCCAGGGCCGGGGCCTGGCCCAGGATGATGGTCACCGCCAGGCCGAAGGCGAAGCCGCGCAGCACCGGCCGCGAGATGAAGCTGGCCAAGGCGCCCAGCTTCAGCGCCCCAGCGGCCGCGAACGTGACGCCGACCAGCAGCACGACCACCGTCGCCGCCCAGGCCCGCTGCGCGTCGCCGTCGGGCAGGCTGGCCAGGGTGGCGGCCAGGATCACGGCCGAGGACGAGGTCGGCGAGACGATGGCGAAGCGGCTGCGTCCGAACACCGCATAGGCCAGGCAGCCGGCGAAGGCCGCCAGCAGGGCCCGCTGCGGGGCCAGTCCCGCGATGCCGGCATAGGCCACGGCCTCGGGCAGCATCAGGCCGGCGACCGACAGCCCCGCGACCCAATCCTTGCGACTGAAAGGCTTCATCCCGGTCCCGACGCGACTAATCCGAGCTCAACCTAGGCCGCGAACCGCAAAAAGAAAAACCGCCCCGGAGCGCGAGGCTCCGGAGCGGCGAAGGCGGCGTCCCGAAGAAGGGGAGGATCGGGACGCGGGACGGACAGAAAAAGCTAGTTCAGCTTGGCGCTGATCGAGACGCCGACGATGCGCGGCTCGTTGTAGACGGCGGCCATGTAGTTTTCGATGACGCCCTTGAGGTTCTTCTCGTTGGTGATGTTGCGGCCGAACACGGCGATCTCATAGCCTTGAGCCATGTTCTCGTAGCCCAGCTTCAAGCCGCCCTCGAAGTTGCCCTTCGCGTAGAACTCCTTGGTCTTGTAGAGCACGAAGTTCGTGTAGCCCTGGACGTTCCAGTCCGTGGCGGCGAACAGCTTGCCGTCCGCGCCGACCGGGATGTCGTAGCGGGCCGTGAAGTTCAGGTTGTACTTCGGGGCGTTCGGCAGCGGCTGGCCGTCGATCTGGGCGAAAGTGTTGGCGCCCACCTTGATCGTCGGGTTTTCGACCGTGCAGACCACCACGCCGTTCAGGGCGCAGACCTGGGCGTAGACGCGCTTGTCCTCGATCTTGCTGTGCAGGTAGCTGGCGCCGCCCGTGATCAGAAGGTTGCGGACCGGACGCCATTCCAGGTCGGCCTCGACGCCGTAGGCCTTGGCCTTGTCGGCGTTGAACAGCACGCCGTTGCCGTTGCTGTCGTTGCCGTTCAGCTGGATGTCGCTGACCGTGTAGGTGAAGGCCGTGGCGTTGAAGCGCAGCTTGTTGTCGAACAGGAAGCTCTTCACGCCGGCTTCGTAGGACAGGATCGTCTCCGAATTGGCCGTGGTGAAGTCGCTGTTGAACACCGCCGAGCGGCCCTGGATGGTCGGGCCGCGGAAGCCCTTGGCCGCGCGGGCGTAGACGCTGACGTCCGGATTGACCTGATAGTTGGCCGACAGGTCCCAGCTGACCTGCTGGTCCGACAGACGCACATAGCGGCGGCCGCCATAGGTCGAGACATTGGCGGCGTTGTTCGACGTCTTCAGCAGGATCGTCTTCTTGGCGTCGTAGGTGTCACGCAGGCCGCCGGTGACGGTCAGCTTGTCGGTCAGCTGATAGCTGGCCTGGCCGAACACCGCCCACGAGGTGTTGAGGTCCGACAGGGCCACCCAGTTGTTGGGGTTGTAGCCGGCCGAGGTCGGCAGCAGGAAATAGCCGCGCTGATAGAAGTCGGTCAGGTCGCTCTGGTCGAAATAGAGGCCGCCGACCTGCCACTTCAGCTTGCCCGCGCCGTTGCTGGCCAGGCGGATTTCCTGGGTGATCTGGTCCAGGTCGCGCAGACGGCCCATCGACTGGCCAAAGCCGTTCGGGACGCCGTTGACCGGGAAGTTGGCCGCCGCGCCGCCGTCGGTGTCGCCCCGGCTGTAGCCGTGGGTCGACTCGTAGGCGCTGATCGAGGTCAGGGTGACCGGACCGAAGTCGTAGTCGATGTGCAGCGCCGCGCCTTCGCCCTTATAGGCTTGCGGATTGTTGTTGGCTTCGTCGTAGGCGACCTGGTCGCGCGGGGCGGTCGGGTCGTTCGAGCCCTTGGTCAGGGCGCCGCGCAGGAACAGGGTCGAGGTGCCCGAATAGTCGCGGGCGTGGGCCGAGGCCAGGACCGACAGCTTGTCGTTCGGCTTGGCCAGGATCTGCAGGCGCGCGTCCTTTTCCGTGAAGCGCCCCATGGCGTCCTTCTTCGGGCTGACGGTGCCGTCGGCGCTGGCGCCGGTGTAGGTGTTGTCCACCCAGTTGTCGCGGTGCTGGTACAGCACCGAGGCGCGGAACATCAGGCCGGGCGCGATCGGGCCGCCGACGCCGCCGTCGAAGGTGGTCGTGCCGTAGGTGCCGTAGGAGGCCGACATGCGGCCCTGATAGGTGTCGCTGGGGCGGATGGTGTCCGACTTGACGATGCCGGCGGTGGTGTTGCGGCCGAACAGCGAGCCTTGTGGGCCGCGCAGCACTTCAACCTGGTTCATGTCGAACACCGGGTTCGACTTCAGGACCACATGCTCCATGACGACGTCGTCCTGGATGATCGACACCGGCTGCGAGGCGCCGAGGTAGAAGTCGATATTGCCCAGGCCCCGGATGTAGAAGCGCGGGAAGATGCGGCCCGTGGTGGTCTCGGCGTAGAAGCTGGGGACCTTGCCCGACAGGGCCAGGATGTCGCTGCCGTCGGCGTTGATGGCGCGCAGCTGGTCGCCGGCCACGGCGGCCACCGACAGCGGCACCTTCTGCAGGTTTTCCGAGCGGCGCTCGGCGGTCACGACGATCTCCTCCAGCGCGGTGGCGCCGGGCTGATCCGTGGTCTGGCGGGCTTGGGCGACGCTGGCCGCGCCCATGACCGAAATGGCGGTTCCGAGCAGGAACGCCAGCTTGCGGGAAGACTGAACTCGCATGAGAGACACCTTTGAACGCGGCCTTTTGGCCGTCCTTGTGAATGGAGACGGGAAGAGGCCGCGCCTTGAGTCAGCGCGCCTCGCGACCTTCCCGCGCCAGAGCGGGGTGTCTTATGCCCCATCCGTGTCAGTTCAGTGAAGGTTTACTTACTTCACGGCGTGTCGACGCGACGTTTCGCGCGCGGCGGCGGGGAACGGCCGGGCGGCTCCGCCCATTCCTCTGGCGGAAACCGGAGAACGAGCCATGACCGACATCGACAACGGCTGGGACGAGCAGGACGGCGCCGAGGCGCTGGACGAGGATGTGGTGGGCCGCGACGGCGAGCTGCGCACCTTCGAGGAGCTGCCCGACGTGCTGGACGTCACCCAGGCGGACGGCGACGCCGACGATGACGACGCCCTGACCGCCGAGGACCTGACCGACGACGAGATCGTCGAACTGGAACAGGAGGACGACCCCGGCGACGGCCGCGACGTCGACGACCGGCGACCCGAAGTCTTCGACGGCGAATAGGCGCGCGGCGATGGCGGGGCGCAAGCTGGCGGCCTACGAGGCCAAGCGGGATTTCTCGAAGACCGCCGAGCCGTCCGGCAAGGTCGGGGCCGCGGCCTCCGAGCGGGCTCGCTTCGTGATCCAGAAGCACGACGCCACCCGCCTGCACTACGACCTGCGGCTGGAGCACGCGGGCGTGTTCCTGTCATGGGCCGTGACGCGCGGTCCCTCGCGCGATCCGCGCGACAAGCGGCTGGCGGTCCATGTCGAGGACCACCCGCTGGCCTATGGCGACTTCGAGGGCGTGATCCCGAAGGGCCAGTACGGCGGCGGGACGGTGATGCTGTGGGATCGCGGATGGTGGGCGCCCGAGCCGGGCTTCGACCTCGAGAAGGGCCTCAAGAAGGGCGAGATCAAGCTCGTTTTCGCCGGCGAGCGCCTGAAGGGCGGCTGGGTCCTGGTCAAGATCCACAACGACCGGACGGGCGGCAAGCGCGAGAACTGGCTGCTGATCAAGCACCGCGACGAGTACGCGGTCGAGGACGACAAGGCCTTCCTGGACGACACGGCCTTCTCGGTCGCCTCGGGCCGGACGATGGCGGAGATCGCGGCGGGCCAGGGCCGGCCGCCGACGCCGTTCATGACCAAGGCCGCGCCGGCCCCGGACGCGGTGTGGAACAGCGACCGTTCGCCCGAGGCCAGCGCCGAACGCGCGACCGAGGCGGCCGAGGCGCCAAAGCCCAAGGCCAGGCCGGCGCGCAAGACCGCCATGCCGGACTTCGTGCCGCCGCAGCTGTGCAAGCTGGTCGATCGCCCGCCTAGCGAAGCCGGGTGGGCCCATGAGATCAAGTTCGACGGCTATCGGATGCAGCTGCGGATCCAGGGCGGCCGGGCGACCCTGCGCACCCGGGCGGGCCTCGACTGGAGCAACCGCTTCCCGGCCCTGATCGCCGCGGCCAAGGGCCTGCCCGACGCCCTGATCGACGGCGAGGTCGTGGCCCTGGACGAGGACGGCGCGCCCAGCTTCGCGGGCCTGCAGGCCGCCTTGGCCGAAGCGCGGACCGACGACCTGATCTTCTTCGCCTTCGACCTGCTGTACGCCGACGGCGAGGACCTGACCGACCAGCCTCTGTCCGAGCGCAAGGCGCGGCTGCGGGACCTGTCGCCGAGCGACGGCGACCGCCTTCGCTATGTCGAGCACTTCGCCAGCGGCGGCGAGGCGGTGCTGCTATCGGCCTGTCGCCTGTCGCTGGAGGGCGTGGTCTCCAAGCGGCTGGACGCGCCCTACCGCTCGGGCAAGCCGGGAACCTGGACCAAGGCCAAGTGCCGGGCCGGGCACGAGGTGGTGATCGGCGGCTGGACGACGACCGGCCAGGCGTTCCGCTCGCTGATCGTCGGCGTCTACAAGGACGGCGAGCTGGTCCATGTCGGCCGGGTGGGGACGGGCTTTGGCCGCGACACGGTCGCCAAGCTGCTGCCCCGGCTGGAGGCCCACGCGCGCGAGACCTCGCCGTTCGGCGGCCAGGGCGCGCCGCGCGGCGGGGCCAATGTCCACTGGGTCGACCCGGTGCTGGTCGCCGAGATAGAGTTCGCGGGCTTCACCGGAGACGGCGCCGTGCGTCAGGCCGCGTTCAAGGGATTGCGCGAGGACAAGCCCGCCCAGGCCGTCGAGGCCGAGGCGCCGGCCACGGTCGAGGACGCCGAGCTGGCCCAGCCCTCCGCCCGATCCTCCGCCCGATCCTCGGCCCAATCCTCGGCAAAGCCCGCGCGCAAGGGCGGCAAGGCCCAGGTGCTGGGCGTGGCCATCTCCAATCCCGACAAGCCGCTGTGGCCCGACGCCGGCGACGGAGCGCCGGGGACCAAGCTGGATCTCGCCGACTATTTCGAGGCCGTCGGGCCCTGGATGCTCCCCCACATCCAGGGGCGGCCCTGCTCGGTGATCCGCGCGCCGGACGGGATCGGCGGCGAAAAGTTCTTCCAGCGCCATTCGGGTAAGGGCGTCTCGGCCCTGATCGACGAGACGACCGTCGGCGGCGACCGCAAGCCCTATCTGGTGTTCAACACGCCCGAAAGCCTGATCGCCGCCGCCCAGTGGGGGGCGAGCGAACTGCATCCGTGGAACTGCCGGCCCGGCCAGCCGGAGGTTCCCGGCCGCCTCATCTTCGACCTCGACCCCGCGCCCGACGTGCCGTTCGAGGCGGTGATCGAGGGCGCGCGCGAGATCCGCGACCGGCTGGAGGCCCTGGGCCTTGTCCCGTTCTGCAAGACCACCGGCGGCAAGGGCCTGCACGTGGTCACGCCGCTGAAGGGCGAGGGCGTCGACTGGGACGCCGCCAAGGCCTTCGCCCGCGAGGTCTGCGCCCGCATGGCCGCCGACAGCCCCGACCTCTACCTGCTGAACATGGCCAAGAAGGCCCGGGACGGGAAGATCTTCCTCGACTATCTGCGCAATGACCGCATGAGCACGGCGGTCGCCCCGCTGTCGCCCCGCGCCCGCCCCGGCGCGCCGGTCTCCTGGCCCCTGGCCTGGACCCAGGTCCGCAAGGGGCTGGACCCGTCCCGCTTCAACCTGCGCACCGTCCCGGACCTGCTGAAACGCCTCGACGCCTGGGACGGCTACGCCGACGCCGAACGCGACCTGGCCCCCGCGATCAGGAAACTGGCGAAGGGGCCGTGAAACCCTCTCCCCCCGGGAGAGGGCGGGGCCCACCGCGAAGCGGTGGGAGGGTGAGGGACTTAGGCGCGGGCCGAAAAATGCAGATTCCTTACCTTGAAAACAAAACGGGAACATCGTTCCCTAGCTATATGAGCCGCATCGCCGTAGCCCGCCGCCTTCGCCGCGATCAAACCCACGCCGAAGCCCGGCTTTGGACCCTCGTCCGAGGACGGCGGCTCGCGGACGCCAAGTTTCGGCGGCAAGTTCCGATAGGCCGTTATGTCGCCGATTTCGTTTGCCTCGAGGCGCGGCTGATCATCGAGATCGATGGTGGGGCGCACGACGCCGAAGAGGCTCAGCTCAAGGATCTGGAGCGAACGGCTGTCCTGGAGTCCTTTGGGTATCACCTGATCCGCTTCTCCAATGGTCAGGTGCTGAATGCGCCAGGCGAGGTGTGCGACGTGATTGTCGCCACGCTTCGGGCGGCGCGAGCCTAGGTCCCTCACCCTCCCACCGCCTACGGCGGCGGGCCCCGCCCTCTCCCGGAGGGAGAGGGTTTCTATCAGCGACCGCTAACCCGCCTTCTTTCGGGCCGAGGTCTTCTTCGGCGCGGGCTTGGCCTTCCCCGCCGGTCCGCCCAGGCTCTTCTTCAAAGCTTCCATCAGGTCGACGACATTGGTGTCCTCGGGGGCCTCGACCTGGACCTTGCGGCCCTTGCCCTTGCGCTTTTCCTGGATCAGGGCGCGCAGGGCGTCCTCGTAGCGGTCGGTGAACGTTTCGGGATCGAACGGGCCTTCCTGCTGCTCGATGATCTTTCGGGCGATCTGGATCATGGCCGGATCGGCCTTGCGGTCGGGGATGGCGTCGAAATAGGCGGCCGCGTCGCGCACCTCGCGGCGGGAACGCAGCGTCCAGGCGACCATGCCCTCGTCGCGCGGTTCGATGGCCAGCAGCCGTTCGCGCTGGTGCATGACCACGCGGCCGAGCGCAACCTGGTCGGCGCCGCTCATCGCCTCGCGGATCACCGTATAGGCCTCGGCCGCCAGCTTGCCGTCGGGGACCAGGAAATAGGGGCTGTCCCAGTACAGGCGGTCGATGTCGCGCGCGGCGACGAAGCGTTCGATGTCTATGGTGCGGGTGCTTTCCAGGCGGACGCTGTCGATCTCGTCCTGGGTCACCACGACATACTGGTCCTTCTCGATCTCGTAGCCCTTGACGATGTCGGAACGCTCGATCGGCCCCAGGTCCGGGTCGGTCGGGACCATGCGGATGCGGTTGTGCGTCTCCTTGTGCAGCATGTTGAAGTGCACGTCGCCGCCCGAGTCCGTGGCGGTGTAGAGCGCGACCGGGCAGGTCACGAGCGACAGGCGCAGGTGGCCCTGCCAGGTGGGACGGCCGGCGGCCATGGGCGTTTCTCCGTTCGAGACGAGTCAACGGGGCGTGGGGAGGGGCGTTCCCGGTGATGCGCCCCCTCCGTCACGCGACATCCGTCGCGCGCCACCTCCCCCGTTTCTCGGGGGAGAAAGAATAGCGATTGGGGGCGTTAGGGGCGCTCCGGCTCGCCGCACGACGCCCGCGCCGCCTCCAGAAAACGGATCACGGCCAGTTCGAAGGCCCGGGCCGAGCGGCCGGGCTTCAGCGGCAGGACGCCCTGCTCGTAGGCCTCCAGCACCAGCGGGTGGATGTACGAGCCCCGGCAGACGGCGGCGGTATTGCCCAGCAGGCCCGCGACCGCCTTCACGCAGGCCGAGACGTGGCGTCGGGCCTCCGTCGCGCTAGCGGCCTTGGGACGCTGGCACAGGGCCTGGGCGGCGGCCAGGGTGCCGGCCCAGGTGCGGAAGTCCTTGGCCGAGAAGCCCTCGCCGATGGCGGCGCGGATATAGGCGTTGACGTCGGCGCTCTCGACCGCCCGACGCTGGCCGTCCTCGTCATGGTACTGGAACAGCCGCTGGCCGGGGATGTCCTGGCAGGCCTTGACGATGCGGGCCAGCCGCCGGTCGCGGAAGCCCGTCTGGTGGACCTTGCCGCTCTTGCCCTTGAACTGAAAGGTCCCGCCGACGCTGGACAGCCGGGCGTGCCGGTCGCGCAGGGTGGTCAGGCCGAAGCTCTTGTTGGCCTGGGCGTATTCCTCGTTGCCCACCCGGATCAGGGTCAGCTCCATCAGCCGAACGACGGCCGCGATGACCTTCTCGCGCGGCAGGCCCCGGCGGGCGAGGTCGGCCTCGACGCGGGCGCGCAAGCGGGGCAGGGCGCGGCCGAAGGCGATCATCCGGCCGAACTTCAGCCCGTCGCGGTCGCGTCGCCAGGCGTCGTGATAGCGGTACTGCTTGCGGCCCTTCTGGTCGCGGCCGGTGGCCTGGATGTGGCCGTCGGCCGAGGGGCAGATCCACACGTCGGTCCAGGCGGGCGGGATCGCCAGGGCGCGGATGCGGTCCAGGGCGGCCGCGTCGCGCACCGCGCGGCCGTCGGGATCGTGATAGGCGAAGCCGTCCTTGTCCAACGACCGTCGGATCCCCGGGTCGTCGTCATTGACGTAGGTCAGATGGGGCGGCGCGCCGTCCGCCATGTCCCAGGGCATCTTCGGTTCCTCCCGCCGTGGCCTGCGCGGAACGGCGTGGACGGACGAAGGTTGCGGCCAGAGCCTAATGCGGCCGGGCGCGGGCCAGGGCCTGGGCCAGGGTCTCCAGCGAGAACGGCTTGCTGATGAACGGCCAGTCGCCCGCCCGGGCGCGGCCCTGGTCGCCGCCGGTATAGCCCGAGCACAGCACGACCGGCAGGCCCGGGCGCGTGGCGGCCAGTTGCTCGGCCAGGTCGACGCCGCTCTTGCCGCCGGGCATGATCACGTCGCTGAGCACCAGCTGGATCTCCCGGTCCTGCTCCAGCCGCGCCAGGGCCTCGTCGACGCCGCCGGCGCGGACGACCGCATGGCCCAGGTCGCGCAGCATGGCGTCGACCAGCTCGGCCACCTGAGGATCGTCCTCGACCAGCAGAACGCGCGAGGGCGTCTGGGCCTGGATGTGATCGACCTTCGGCAGGCGCTCGCGGACCGGGTCGCCGTCGACCACGGGCAGCATCAGGGCCACGACGGCGCCTTGGCCCGGCTTGCTCTCGATCTCGACCGAGCCGCCCGACTGCCGGGCGAAGCCATAGACCTGGGACAGGCCCAGGCCCGTGCCTTGGCCAGGACCCTTGGTGGTGAAGAACGGCTCGACGGCCCGGGCGATGGTGGCCGCGTCCATGCCCGATCCGGTGTCCCGCACGGCGACGCGCAGATATTGACCGGGCTCCAGGTCGCCCTTGCGCTTGGCCAGCGTGACCGGGCCAGACTCGACCGTCACCTCGCCGCCGGGCGGGGTGGCGTCGCGGGCGTTGACGACCAGGTTCAGCAGGGCGGCCTCGAACTGGCCGGCGTCGATCCTGGCGTTTCGCACGCCGGCGCCCAGGCGCATATGGAAGGTGTAGGCGTCGCCCAGGGCGCGTTTCAGCAGGCCCTCGCTTTCGGCGATCAGGCTGTCGACGCGGCAGACCTGCGGCTTCAGCGGCTGGCGACGGGCGAAGGCCAGCAGGTGCTGAGTCAGCTTCTCGCCGCGCTTGGCCGCCGCCAGGGCCGCGCCGATCATCCGCGCGCGCCGCCGCTCGTCGTCGGGATGGCGCTCGACCACGTCCAGGGCTCCGATGATCACGGTCAGCAGGTTGTTGAAGTCGTGGGCCACCCCACCGGTCAGCTGGCCGATCGCCTCCAGCTTCTGGGATTGCGACAGCGCCGCCTGGGCGGCGTCGCGCTCGGCCACCGCCGCGGCGACCCGCTCCTCCAGCAGTTCGTTGATCCCCGTCAGCTTGGCCTCGGCCTGCTTGGCCTCGGTGGTGTCGAAGGCGATGCCGATGAAGCCGGCGAAATCGCCGGACGGGTCGAGGCGCGGCTGCGAAAACGACTTCAGCCACCGCCATTCGCCATCGGCGCGGCGGTAGCGGCATTCGAGGCTGAACGGCGCGCGCGAGGCCTCGCCCGCGAGCTGGGCCTTGAGGATCTCCGGCAGGTCGTCGGGGAAGATCCGCGTCCGCCAATCCAGGGTCAGGGCGCTGTCGTAGTCGAGGCCGGCGAACTCCACATAGGCGCGGTTGACGAATTCGCGAACGCCGCCGGGGTGGGAAATCCACATCAGGGCGGGGGCGCTGTCGGCCAGATTTCGGAAGCGGGCCTCGCTTTCGCGGACCCGCTCCTCGGCGCGACGGCGGTTGGTGACGTCGAAGTTCAGCCCGATCATCCGGATCGCTCGGCCGTCTTCGTCACGAACGACCTCGCCGCGGCCGTGCACCCAGCGCTCGCCCTGGCTGGCGTCGGACAGGCGGTACTCGATCTCGTAGTCTTCCCGCCGCTCGATCGCGCCCATCACGGCGGCGAAGGCGGCCTCGCGATCGTCGGGATGCACATAGCGCGGCAGGTCGTCCAGGCCGATTTCCGCGTCGACGGGAATGGCCATGTTCTTGCGGGCGGCGGGCGAGAGATAGAGCTCGCCGGTTTCCAGGTCGTAGTCCCAGGGGCCGACCCCGGCGGCCGTCTGGGTGACCCGCAGCCGCGCCTCGGCCTCGGCCCGTCCCTCGCGGGCCAGGGCCAGGCCGCGCATCGCGCCGCGCAGCCCTTCGGCGACCGCGGTCACCATGATCCCGCAGACCAGATAGATGACCAGGGTGCTCAGTTCGTCCTCGTCGAGCGACAGGCCGTCACGGCCGCCCCACAGCCACCAGCCGAACAGCGCGCCGCCCAGCAGAGGGACCAGGCCCCAGCGCCAGCCGGCGTACAGCGTCACCAGCATGACGGCCGGAAAGAACGGCTGGGTGGCGCCCACGCCCCCGTGCACGCCCAGCAACGTGATCCGCATCATCACCGCCATGACGACGCCGATCGCGGCGGCGACGGCGCGCCGCCAACGGGCCGGCGGAACCTGCGGGATCAGCCAGGCGCTAATCAGGCCGTAAAGGCGTCCTCGTTCTTTGGGAACCAAGGAAGGGGCCTCGTTGTTCTGCATCGTCGCTCCGGCAAGGCTGACTTGCCAAGGGCAGGGGCACGCTTACCTAAGATACGCAACGCGGGAGACCATGATGGCCGACACCTTGAACACGGGACTGACCGCCCAGCAACGCGCCGAGATCGCCGCTTCCCTGAGCAAGGTCCTGGCCGACAGCTACGCGCTGTATCTCAAGACCCACGGTTATCACTGGAACGTCCGGGGACCAAATTTCCAGTCGCTGCACGTCCTGTTGGAAGGACAGTACCAGGAGGAATGGGCGGCGCTCGACGATCTGGCCGAGCGCATTCGCGCCCTCGGCGAACTGGCCCCGCAGGGCTATTCGGCGTTCGGCAACCTTTCCAGCATAAAGGACGGCGATCCCGAGAAGGGCTGGGAAGAGATGCTGAAAGACCTGCTGACCGACAACGAGACGGTCATCCGCACCGCCCGCGAGGCCTTTCCCGTGGCCGATGACGCTGGCGACGAGGCCACCGCCGACCTGCTGACCCAGCGCCTGCAGGCCCACGAGAAACACGCCTGGATGCTGCGCGCCACCCTGGGGCTGAAATAGCCTGGACCCGGGGGTGAGATCGCTGATCCGCGCCCCACGCGGAAAGGCCGCCGCGACCGTGCTGGTCGTCGGCGGCCTTTCCGCGTGCGCGACGGCGACCTACTACGTGCCGGCCGGCAGCGGCCGCGAGGGCGGGCTGGTGCGCGTCACCGGCGGCTTCAGCGAGCGGGCGCTGAAGCACTACGTGGCCGATTTCGATCCGGCCATGCTGGCCCTGGCCCGACGCCTCGACCCCCGGCCGCGTAAGGACTATTGGGGCCGGGTGCGGGGCTGGGAGGTGATCCGACTGAAGGACATTCCCCGCCTGGGCGACGTCCCGCCCGACTTCGACGACGCGCGGATCATCAACGCCCTGCGACCGGCCGTCGACGAAGGCCTGGAGCCCGCCAAGCCCTTCGTGCTGACCGGCGGCGCCGAGGCGCGGGCCAAGGCGCTGAACTGCCTGACCCAGGCGGTGTATTTCGAGGCCGGGTTCGAGCCGCTGGAGGGCCAGCAGGCCATCGCCCAGACGGTGATCAACCGGGTCCGCCACCCCGGCTATCCCAAGTCGATCTGCGGGGTGGTCTACGAGGGCGCGGCGCGGGCCACCGGCTGCCAGTTCAGCTTCGCCTGCGACGGTTCCCTAGCCCGCACGCCGCCGCCGGTCCCGTGGGCGAACGCCCAGGCGGTGGCGCGGCGGGCGCTGTCCGGCTTCGTCTTCAAGCCGATCGGCATGGCCACCCACTACCACGCCGACTATGTGGTGCCGTACTGGGCCCCGACCCTGGTCAAGCTGAAGCAGTTCGGCCAGCACATCTTCTATCGCTGGACCGGGCCGTCCGGGACGCGGGCGGCCTTCACCGGTCGCTATTCCGGGAACGAGACGGTCTCGGCCGACATCCTGATGGCCGCCGACCCGCGCACCCTGGAGGCCGAACCGCCCGAGGCGCTGGCCGCCGACGTCAAGGCCGCCGGGGGGCTGCCGCCGGTCAACGCGCCGGCCTCGGTGCTGGGCGCCGTGCCGAACCTGCCCGACGCCAAGCTGGTGGCCATCCCCGACGCCAACGCTCCGAACGGCGAGCGCTATCAGATGCAGGGCACGGTTGCCGGACGCCGCGTGCCGACGCCGGACGAGATCGCCAAGATCAACAAGGCGCTGGAAAGCGTCGCCGGCGAGACCGCGCCGCCCACGATCGCGGCCCCCGCCGCCCCGACCGAGCCGCCGCCGCCGCCCAAGCCGAAGGCGCGGCCGCCGAGCTTGCTGAATCCGTTGAACCGGTAGGCCCAAGCGTCTCCTCCCCTCTTGGGGGAGGGGGACCGGCGAACGCCGGTGGAGGGGGGAAGCGCCGACCCCGCTGAGTCATGACAAACCCCCTCCGGCTCGCCGCGCTTCGCGGCGATCCACCTCCCCCAAGAGGGGGAGGAGAGGCGCTCAGCCGCCTACCACACCCCGATCTTGCCCGCCTCGGCGTGGCTGATCGGGTGATGCGCGGCCTTGTGGTCTTCCTCGGCCAGGAATCGCACGGCCTCCAGGGCGGCCATGCAGCCCATGCCGGCGGCCGTGACGGCCTGGCGATAGACGTCGTCGGTGACGTCGCCGGCCGCGTAGACGCCCTCGATCGCCGTCGAGGCCGTGCCCGGCTTGACCTTCAGATAGCCGCCAGGACCGGTTTCCAGCTGTCCGGCGAACACCTCCGACGACGGCGCGTGGCCGATGGCGATGAACACGCCGTCGGCCTTCACCTCGGTGGTCTCGCCGGTCTTGACGTTCTTCAGGCGCGCGCCGGTGACGCCCATGGGCTCGGTCTGGCCAAGCACCTCGTCGATGACGCTGTCCCAGATCACCTCGACCTTCGGGTGGGCCAGCAGGCGCTCCTGCAGGATCTTCTCGGCCCGCAGCTCGTCCTTGCGGTGGACCAGGGTGACCTTGCTGGCGAAGCTGGTCAGGAACAGCGCCTCTTCCACGGCCGTGTTGCCGCCGCCGACCACGATGACGTCCTTGTTGCGATAGAAGAAGCCGTCGCAGGTGGCGCAGGCCGACACGCCAAAGCCCTGGAACCGGCTCTCGCTTTCCAGGCCCAGCCACTTGGCCTGGGCGCCGGTGGCGATGATGATCGTCTCGGCGATCCAGTCCTGGCCGCTGTCGGTCTTCACCGCGAACGGACGCTTGGAGAGGTCGACGTGGGTGACGATGTCGCTGACGAACTCGGTGCCGACATGCTCGGCCTGGGCGCGCATCTGGTCCATCAGCCACGGGCCCTGGATCACGTCCGCGAAGCCCGGATAGTTCTCGACGTCGGTGGTGATGGTCAGCTGGCCGCCCGGCTGGATGCCGGCGATCAGCACGGGCTTCAGCAGCGCGCGGGCGGCGTAGATGGCGGCGGTGTAGCCGGCGGGACCCGATCCGATGATCAGGCAGCGGGTCTGGCGGGGTGAGGGCGTGGACATGGCGGATATCTAGGCTCGATTCCGCCGTCGCGCCAGATTGCGACGACGCGGCGCGCTCAAGTCGTGGCAAAGCTCGGTGGACAGGACCCGCTTTCTGGCGTCAACTTCCCTTCAGTGGCGACAAAAGCCACGGGAGGAAGAACTCATGAAGCTCGGAGTCATGCTGGGCGTGGGTCTGGTCGCCCTGTTCGCGGGACTGGCCAATTTCTGGTTCGGCGACCTCAAGCTGGGCCTGGCGCTGATCGCGCTCTTCGCCGCCCTGGCCGGGTTTTCGGCCCTGGTCGGCAAGCGGGAATACCAGGAGCGGCTCAGCCGCAGGCCGCCGCTGCGCGACTACGAACCGCATCTGGAATAGGGGCGAGCCCGGCTGACGGCCGCCAAGAGCCCTTAGCTTTTGGATGGTTCCGTCCAAACTTCACGGGCTAGGTGCCGTACCGATAGTGTTTGTCGGGTTCTGGAATCTTGCGGCCTTCAGACAGCGCGTGATCGATCCATTGGGCGATCGCGTCTTCGATGTTCTTGAGCACCTCGGCTTCGGTCTCGCCATCGGACATGCAGCCAGGCAAATCAGGGACGGTGGCCAGGTAGCCCCCGCCGTCCTTGTCCGACAGCATTCTCAGAACGACACTGTAGTTAAGTCTACGGGTCATTAGCTGGCCTCACCGCGCGGTCAATATAGGCGACGAGCTGCTTGATGTATATCGGCTTGATCGGCCGTCGCGCTGGAATGGTAAGAATTTCAAAGAGTTTAGGGTGCGAGACCCGATAGTGTGACCCACCGCCGGTGGGCGGCTGGCAGGTGAGGCCATAGCGAGAGCAAACGACTTCGACATCGGAAATACGCCAGTCGCCCGCGGGATTGCGCATCATCGCCAGTAAAAGCTTTTCGCCCTTCGACAATGCGTCTCCACGCTCTGGAATGGTGCTTTTCGTTTTTTGCAATCTTAAGATTGCATCCAGATTGACGTCTCGTCTACGATTTCAAGGTTAATATGGGCGAACAAACGCGAGTGCGCTCATGTCCGCCCCCTTCATCGAGATCGCCGGCCGCAAGATCGGCGTCGATCACCCGCCCTATGTGATCTGCGAGCTGTCGGGCAATCACAACGGCAGCCTCGACCGCTGCCTGGAGATGGTCGACGCGGCGGCCGACACCGGCTGCGACGCGATCAAGATTCAGACCTACACCGCCGACACCATCACCCTCGACGTCGACCGGCCCGAGTTCAAGATCCACGGCGGCCTATGGGACGGCCGCACCCTCTATGAGCTCTATCAGGAGGCCCAGACGCCGTTCGCGTGGCACGCCGCCATCTTCGCGCGCGCCCGCCAGCGCGGCGTGACCCTCTTTTCCAGCCCGTTCGACGAGACCGCCGTCGACCTGCTGCACGACCTGGGCGCCCCGGCCTTCAAGATCGCCTCGTTCGAGGCCGTCGACCTGCCGCTGATCAAGTACGCCGCGTCGAAGGGCAAGCCGCTGATCATCTCGACCGGCATGGCCAATCTGGAGGAGATGAGGACCGCCCGCGACACGGCCCTTGCGGCCGGCGCGCCGGGCGTGCTGCTGCTGCACTGCGTCTCCAGCTATCCGGCCACCTTCGCCGACGCGAACGTCCGCACCATCCCGGACATGGCCGCCCGCTTCGGCTGCCCGATCGGCCTGTCGGACCACACGCCGGGGACGGCGGCGGCGGTGACGGCGGTGGCGGTCGGCGCCTGCTGCATCGAGAAGCACTTCACCCTGGCCCGCGCCGACGGCGGACCGGACGCCGCCTTCAGCCTGGAGCCGGCCGAGTTCAAGGCCCTGGTGGCCGACACCAAGAACGCCTGGGCGGCGCTCGGCGTCGCGCACTACGACGTGCTGGGCGCCGAGCGGGCCAACCTGCAGTTCCGCCGCTCGCTCTATGTCGCCGCCGACGTCAAGGCCGGCCAGCCCCTGACCCGCGCCAACATCCGCTCGGTCCGCCCCGGCGCCGGCCTGCCGCCGGGCGAGCTGGACAAGGTCCTGGGCAAGCCAGCCACCCGCGACCTCGCCCGCGGCGAACCGCTGGACTGGTCGATGGTGGGGTAGGGGGCGGAGGGGCTCGCCGGCCGAGTTGGACCTTTCCAAGACACCGACCTCCCCGGCGAACGCCGGGGCCCAGATTCATCCGGGGCGGCTGGGGATGATGCGACGCCACGCGGCGCGCTTCGGACGGCGACCGGGGGCTCGATCTGGATCCCGGCATTCGCCGTGAAGGTCGGATTTATGGGAGAAGGCGAGAGACTGTTCGCGGCCCCATCTGGAACTTGATGGCGTCCGATAACTGGACCTAGGCTGCCGCGGTGCTCACTGGATGCGTACCCTACGCTTCCTCATCTCTTGGCACCGGAGTATCGTCAGGCCGATTTGGCGGCTTGTAAGAGTAGCTCACATTCGAGGGTGTCGCGCGCGTGCGCCAGACCTTCTTGGCCAGCTCACGGCGTCCCTCCGCTTCCCTCAAACAACGTGCGACCTGCGCGTCAAACCCAGCTGGGTTGACTATGACGTTTAGCGGTATGAAGGCGTCCTTGCGGCACAATAGTTGTCCCGTGTTGGCATCGTCGATACGCAGCCGCCCGTTGAGGAAGTACCCCTTCCGAAATTCGACGACGCTGGCAGCTACCTCCATCGCCTCAGCCGTCTGATCATCGAACACCGGCAAGTCCTGGCCGATCTCGAAGACGAGTCGTTCGGACTTGAAGTCGAGGATTGCGTGGAATTCCACCAAGCCATCCGGGCGACGCCACACCGCTTTCACACCGCCCTCGACTTCTTCAAGATGTACGGGTTCCAACCCGCAGAGCGCCGAAAAGGCAGAATGGTCAAAGAGGCCAATGTTCACATTTGGAAGGTCCACGACCTGGCCCTCGGGGCAGGATTGTCTGGCGACGAAAGCGTCGAGCGCCTCTCTGGTAAAGCGCGGCTTGAACCCGGCCAGCTCATATAAGTGCTCACGGTAGACGGTGGACGTTGTCTGGACACCGAGGATCTCTTCGGTGAGCTTGATCGCCATAGCCCGTATCAGTGGAAGGTCGCGAGCAAGCCGTCGCTCGTCCTCCGGGTCGTCCGGGTCAATGATGACCCGCGCGCCGATCTTGCCATGTGCAGCGGCCGAACGGCAGGCGTCGTACAGGTAGTCTCCGACATCCGAATTCATGGAAGTTAGGCGGTCAATAATATCTCTCACACGGCCATCGGTGACCGACCCAATTTTGCCGTTCAGCCAAGCCTTGATGTAGCGAGAGGTCCCCTGGAAGTGAATTTCGAAGACCCGGAAATAGGAGATGACGGCGTAGGTAGCAGAGTTGAGGCCAGCAGCCTCACGGCACAGTGCCAACGCCAATCGCGCCTTCGGGTCTGTCGGATCCGGGAGATAGTCTAACTCGAATGGATGAGCGCTCAGAGTGACCGGCCCGCGCCCCACCATGCCATACGCCATGCTGCCGCCGGTCCAAGACTCGACATGCGCGCCAACATGACCGTTGATCCAGCATAGCGCACTAAGGAAGCCCATGATGGCCTTGCGCGCCTCGGTCTCGGCTTGGCCTTCGACCAGCTTGACGGCCAACGCGGGAAAATGCCCTTCCCGCGTTGGCGGTATAATGAAGATATCGAAGCCACGGTAGGGCGAGGTCTGAACCTTCGTCGGCCAAAAGAGTGACCCGGAAACGTTAGCTACTACCCATCGCCCGCGAGCCAACAGCGCGCCGACCATTAAGTCGCGGTGCGACGGCAGTTCAGTCATGCGACCGAGGATCGGTCCAGCTGCGCTATCGTCCGTCATTCAAGGATGCTCATCCGGCAGATACAGATTTCGCCTTGAGGCGGTCGTAACGCAGAGTTCATGGAAGCCGTATTTTCATCGCTCCAGCTTGGCGGAGGGAAAGTCGCCTTTCCACCCCTCCCAGAAATCCGGAACGTCCGCTTCCACGTCCGCCTCACCCCTCGACCAACCCCAGCCGCTTGCCGATCGCCTTGTCGAGGACGCGCTTAGGCAAGACTTCGGTCATCAGCACCTGCAGGGGTGAGCCGGTGACGACGTAGCGGACCTTGGGCTTGGGCGCGGTCAAGGCCGTGGCGATGGCCTCGCCGATGCGCTCCGGCGGCAGGCCCGACTTGCCCAGCGACAGCATGTGCTGACGCAGCCGCTCCAGCGCCGGGGCGTAGACGGTGTTGGCGTAGCGGCTGGTGTCGGTCTGGTCGGCTTTGTCCCAGATGGGCGTGGCCACCGCGCCGGGGGCCACGACGATGACGTCGACGCCGAACGGCAGGAGCTCGCGGCGCATGGCCTCCGACAGGCCCTCCAGCCCGAACTTGGTCGTGCAGTAGGGGCCCATGAACGGGTTGGCGTTGCGGCCGCCGACCGAAGAGATGTTGACGATGCGGCCGGGGTCGGCGATCCGCGCGCCGCCCGCGCCCAGCAGCGGCGCGAAGGCCTGGGTGGCGATCACCACCCCGGTCAGGTTGACCTCCAGCTGCTGGCGCCATTCGTCGATCGGCAGGTAGAGGATCGGCCCGGCGACCGCGACGCCGGCGTTGTTGACCAGGCCCGCCAGCGGCGCGCCGGCCAGGGCGGCCTCGACTTCGCGCGCGCCCGCCTGGACGGCCGCGGCGTCGGTGACGTCGAACAGCAGCGGGGTGAACGCCTCGCCGAACGCGGCCTTCAGCCGATCGGCGTCGGCGGTCTTGCGGACGCTGCCGAAGACGTGAAAGCCTTGATCGGTCAACACCTTGACCGCGCCCCAGCCGATCCCGGTCGACACGCCGGTGATCACCACGGACTTTTTCCGCGCCATGTCTCGCCCTCCCGCTTTGGCTAGGAAGATGAGCGATCCGAACAGTGTTCGCTAGAGCTTTCCGAGGCGCTCGAGAAAGGCGTCCGCGACGCGGGGCGCGCCCAGACCGTCGCAGACGGCGGCGCTGGCGGTCGACAGGGCCGCGCGGCGGTCGGGATCGGTCAGCAGGGCCGCGATCGCCGCGTCGAACGCCGGGGCGAAGTCGGGCGAGGCGACGTCCAGGCAGGGCGTCGCGCCGGCCGCCGCCAGGGCCGCCGCGGCCGGGGCCTGGTTGGCGGCCAGGACCAGGGTCAGGGTCGGCAGGGCCAGCACGCAGCGCTCCCAGGTCGTGGAGCCGCCGGCCCCGACGGCGAGGTCGGCGTCCAGCATCAGGCGCGGCATGTCCTGGGTGTCGATGTGCAGCGAAAGGCGCGGGTCCCGCGCGGCCAGGGCGCGCAGCTCCGGCAGGCTGGGCGCGCCGCCGCCCAGCACGACGTCGAGCGCGGCCTCGCCGACGCGGGGCAGTAGCCGCTCGACGACCCGGCCGGTGATCCCGCCGACATCGGTCAGGCCCAGCGAGACCAGGATCCGCCGCACGGGCGGCCGCTCGGCGCGTCGCGCCAGGGCCGCCGCGCGCAGGGCCGCGAAGGCCTGTCGCACCGGCGCGAAGCTGGGGCCCAGCAGCAGTCGCGCGCTCTCCGGGACCAGGCCGGCATAGTCGGCGGCGGCGCGCGTCGGTCCCGAGTCCAGCACCAGGTCCGCCGCCAGCGGCCGGTCGGCCAGGTCGTCGATGACCAGGCTCGGCCGGCCTCGCGCGCGGGCGCGGTGGTCGGGCGCGGCCAGGCCGTAGTGGTCGAAGACCAGGGCGTCGAAGCCGTCGTCGCGCTCGGCGCGGACCGCGTCGGGGGCGAAGGCGTCCAGCACGTGGCCGACCTCGGGCGTCGCCTTGAACGCGCAGGCCGCGCCGCGCGTTTCCAGGGCCTGGGCCAGGGTCAGGGACCGCATGACGTGCCCGCCGCCCACCGTGGGCCCGGCGGCGCAGATGAAGAGGAGTCTGGGGGCGGGCAAGAGGCTCATGCGCGATGACCGTCGTCATCGCGAGCAGCCGGCGCGCGCGCTCTTCCTTGAGTGAAGACTGGTTTCATATCCGAGTGCCGCCGACCACGCCGCGAGGTCTAGCGCCTTACACGCTATGAACCTGGATGCGGCAGAGGGGCGGAGGTCGAGCGCGCCTTGTTCTGTCGCTTCCAGCGCAGGTAGTCGCGCATGAAAAACCAATGCACCCCGAACGCGGAGGCGATGAAGACGAAGGCGATCAGCATGGATTGCAAGATGGGGGGCATTCAATCCTCCACGCGATAGAGAACGTAGTGCAAGGCGCCCTGCAGGGCAACAAAACCCATCAGCGCCCCCAGCACCAGCGGCGCGTTGGCGTGGCCTGAGACCAAAGGCTGCAAGAGCGCCGAAACCAGAAAGGCCACGGCTGTCGCGTTACAGGTCGTCGCGATGGCCTTGCGCTGTTCGTTCCGGGCGGCCTTGCCGGGCGGCGGATAGGCTGGCGGCTCAATCATGGGTCGAACATAGCGCGAACATTCGCGCGCCGCAAAGTGGAAAAATCAGGCTTTCGCCTTGGTCGCGCGGGGCTTGCGGGGTTTCGGCGCGGGCGAGGTTTCGGCCGTCGTCTCGACCTTCTTCGCTCTTGGCTTGCGCTTGGGCTTCGGGGCCTCGACCGCCGGCGCCTCGACCGGCGGCTCGGGAACCTCGACCCCGATCCGCCGCAGCACCTCGCGGGCCGCGCGGTCGGTCTCGTTGACGGGCGCGTAGGTCCAGCCGTGGAAGGCCCCGCCATAGGGCCGGGCCGCGCCCAGGCCTTCCAGCTCCTCGTGGAACAGGCGGAACTTCAGGCTCTGGCCGTCCATCTTCAGCACGAAGACCGGCTTGCCGGTCGAGGCCGCCTCCGTGGCCATGTTGGTCGAGTCCTCGGTGACGAGGATGTAGTCGGCGGCGGCCAGGAACGCGAAATAGGGGTTCTGCCCCGGGTCCGCGCCGGCGCCGTCGGGCCAGATCAGGCCCGGCAGGTGGCGCAGCCGGGCGGCCATCAGGGCGCGGGCCGGCTCGGGCGTGCGCCGCGAGAAGGTCATCAGCAGCGCGCCGCCGTCCTGCTCCAGCGGGATCTGGATCGCGTGGGCGATCTGGGCCGCGCGTTCGCTGGAGAGGTCGAAGGCCTTGGACTTCCCGCCGACCAGCACCGCCACGCGCGGGCGGGGCAGGGGATCGATGAGGGCCTTGAAGGCCTGGTATTCGGTCGCCAGCCGCGCCGGCGTCACCCGGTGCGGCGAGCCGGTGATCGGGAAGACGTTGTCGCCGCTCAGGCGGTCGTGCCGGGGCGGAATGACCAGGTCGAACATCTGCGGCGGCACGCGCGGATCCTGGATCTGGACGACATAGGTCTTGCCGCCCGACCAGCGCCTGGCGCGGATCGACAGCGGCAGGGTGGCGCGGCCGGCGGCGATCCACAGGTCGGGCCAGTCCTCGCCCTTGCCGCGCGGTATGCCGCTGTCCGGCGTCATCCAGCGCCGGGGCAGCAGGTTCAGCCACCAGGGCAGGCGGCCCGTGCGGCCCTTCCAGCCCACGCGCTTGACCGTGATCTCGCAGGGGACCAGGCGCGCGATCGCGTCCGACAGGCCCACGACCTGGGCCTCGATGCCGGCGCGGCCGTCGGACACGGCCCAAATCCGCAGGGGACGGTCCGCCGAGGGAAGCTTGCCAACCTGGGTCAAAGCGTCTTTCCGCAAACGAAACAAGGCCGCCCGACAGGCGACCTCGCTCCATTGAACCCTAATTCATGGCGTAGCTAGGGCGCGTCAGGTTTGAACGTGAGCGGCTGAACCGCTCGAACGCGCCCTAAACAGAGGCTCCAGGGCGGACCCTACAGCCACTCCACCTTGAGGATTTCGTAGGCCTTGACGCCGCCGGGCGTATTGACCTCGACCACCTCGCCGACTTCCTTGCCGATCATCGCGCGCGACAGCGGCGACGACAGCGAGATGCGGCCCGACTTCACGTCGGCCTCGTGGTCGCCCACGATCTGGTAGCGCGCCTCTTCCTCGGTGTCCTCGTCGACCACCGACACGGTGGCGCCGAACTTCACCTGCTTGCCCGACAGCTTCGACACGTCGATGACTTGCGCGCGAGCGATCTTGTCCTCGATCTCGGCGATCTGGCCCTCGATCCAGCCCTGACGCTCCTTGGCGGCATGGTACTCGGCGTTTTCCGACAGGTCGCCGTGCGAGCGGGCCTCGGCGATCGCGGCGATCACGGCCGGTCGTTCGACGGTCTTCAAACGCTTCAGTTCTTCGTCGAGGGTTTGATACCCCACGACGGTCATCGGCACTTTTTCCATTGCGGATTTTAGCTCGGACGCCTTGGGAGGAGAGGACTTCCAGTCGCGGGCGCTCACAACCGGGGGCTGGGAGGATAGGCGCCCCGTTCAGGATACGCAAGGGGGCGAGCTTGGCCTTGGGGAACGGGCCTGTCCGGCGAGAACTCATGTTCTGGGCCGGACAGGCGTTTTCCAGACGGGTTCGAGCGGGCTTGAGCTCGGCCCGACCTAAGCCTGCTTGGGCGTCGTGTTGATCATCCACGGGATGCCGAACTTGTCGGTGAGGTTGCCATAGCCGGGGGACCAGAAGGTCTCGGCGAAGGGCGTCCCGACCTTGCCGCCGTCGGACAAGGCGTCGAACACGCGGCGGGCCTCGGCCGGGTCGTCGGTGTGATAGGTGACGTCGAAGCCGTTCTTGGGCTTGTCGATATTGGGGGCGAACTCGGGCGGCAGGTCCGCGCCCATGATCGCCTGGTCGCCAACCTCGAGCCAGGCGTGCATCAGCCAATCCTTGTATTTCGGATCGACCGGCATGTCGGGCGGGCCTTCGCCGAACGGGTAGGCGGCGGTGACGTTGCCGCCCAGCACCTGGGCGTAGAAGTCGAACGCCGCGCGGCATTCGCCCTTGAAACTGAGGCTGGTGACGATCTTCATGGCGTCTCTCCCTGACGTTTCCGCTACGGTAGCGGAGCACGACGACGCTTTCATGCCCAGGCGCCGAGGACTGTCAGCAGGCTTTGTCTAAACCCGTCAGGCGTAGGCGTAGGGGCCGCCGCGCTCGAGCGCGCGCTGGTAGGCCGGGCGGGCGTGAATGCGGTCCAGGAACGCCTTCACATGGGGCCGGGACGCCGCCCCGCCGCGCGCCGCGCCGGCTTCCAGCGGAAAGCTCATCATGATGTCGGCGCCGGTCAGTTCCGGCCCGGCGAACCATTCGGACTTGGAGAGCTCGGCCTCCCAGTAGTCGACGTGCAGCTTGATCTGCGGGTCGACGAAGCCGGCCTGGGCGCGTGCCGAGATCATCTTGACCAGACCCTTCATCAGGCCGGGCGAGCGGTCGGGCAGGGCGCCGAACACCAGCTTCAGCAGCAGCGGCGTCATGGCCGAGCCCTCGGCATAGTGCAGCCAATAGGTATAGCGCAGCCGCTCGGGCGAGCCGGCCGCCGGGATCAGCCGCCCCTGGCCGTGGGTTTCCAGGATGTACTCGACGATGGCGCCGGTCTCGGCGATCACCTTGTCGCCGTCGGTGATCACCGGCGACTTGCCCAGCGGATGGATCGCCTTCAGCTCGGGCGGGGCCAGCATGGTCTTGAGATCGCGCTCGTAACGCTTGATCTCGTAGGGCAGTCCCAGCTCCTCGAGGAGCCAGAGCACCCGCTGGCTGCGCGAGTTGTTCAGGTGATGGACGACGATCATCTGGCGCTTTCCCTGTGCGGAGGAGACGCCGCGAACGATGATCGCCCGCCGCGCCTTCGGCAAGGCTTGGCGCGGTCAAACCCCTCGGGCGGGCGGATGGGCCAGGGGGGCGAGGTCGGGGTCGACCCAGCCGCGACGGGCCTCGACGCTGAACAGCCGATCCCGCGACCAGTGGCTCAGCGGCCAGGCCTTGTCGCCCAGCGGCGTCGCCAGCAGGCGGGCGGCGGCCTCGCCATCGGACACGCCCGGCGGCAGGGCGGCCGCGAAGGCGCGTATGGCGGCCAGATAGGCCTGGGTGATGGTCTCGTGATAGCCGCTCGCGTCGTCGTTCACCCCGCCGACCGCGACGTTGTAGGCGCGGATGATGTCCGGCAGATCGCGCTCCAGGTCCCGGTCGCGCGTCCGGACCAGGCGCAGGGTGGCGGTCAGGTGGGCGGCGTGGGTCCACTGGTCCTTGGGCAGGCTGCGGTCCAGCAGGCGCTCGGCGAGCAGGGCGACCTCGTCGTCGGTGTAGGTCACGGGACGCTCCTCGAGCTTCTGCCCGTCCGGATACAGGCCTTGACGCCGAAAGAGAAGGTCAAGCTTGACCTTAAAAGGTTTCCGCCGGCCGTCGTTCGGCGTCCAGGCGCAGGACGACGTCGGCCGCGGCGGGCAGGTCCTCGGCGATCCAGCGGGTCAGGCGTTCGTAGTGGGCGACGAAGCGGTCCAGCTGGGTCTCGTCCATGGCCAGGGCCGGATCACGACCCTGGGCGATGAGGCGCTGGCGCAGGCGCTCTTCCTGCTGGCCTCGCCAGCGGCGCACGACCTCGAAGTCCGGGGCCAGCAGCAGCACCAGGCGATCCAGGCGCTGGAACAGGGGACGATAGGGCCCGGCTAGGGCGGCGTTGGCGTAGCCGCGCCACAGCCCGTCGGCGTCTTCCTCGCGTTCCAGGCGGTTGATTGGGTCCGCCAGCAGGGGCGCCGGCTGCGGCCGGGCGCCGACGCACCAGCCTTCCAGCAGCACGATATCGGCCGGGCCGTCGAACACCGGCCGCTCGGCTTCCGGCGCGGGGTCGTCGCGCGCCTTGTCGAAGCGGGGCAGGAGGACGGGCCCGGGCTGGCCGAGGGCCTCCAGCACGGCGACGCCCAGGGCCGGGTCGTGCGTGCCGGGAACGCCCCGCGTGGCCAGCAGCGGATGGACCTCCCGGGCCAGGGCCTGGCGCGCGGCGTGGGACAGATAGAGGTCGTCGATCGACAGCACGGCCGCGCGCAGGTCCCGGGCCTCCAGCAGCCAGGCCAGCAAGGCGGTCAGGGTCGACTTGCCCGAGCCCTGCGGTCCGCAGACGCCGACG
>Ga0209426_1000828_pt1 | contig 25426 bp, 19 predicted proteins | sample Deesub1362B_J571_FD_187697 | JGI IMG/M metagenome (GOLD analysis project Ga0209426, IMG submission 187697) | Deep oceanic, basalt-hosted subsurface ecosystem from Juan de Fuca Ridge flank, Pacific Ocean, CORK Borehole 1362B_J2.571 (SPAdes)... ...
TTCTGGAGGCAGAAGCAGGCGAAATTGTTGCTCCATTTGTGGCCGAGGCAGCTGCCGATGCATCGGGAGGCCAATTTGTTTACGCGCCTCAAAATTCCGGTGAAGGCGGGAAAGCCGTTTACTATTTTTATGTTCCGACCACCGCAGACTATTACATCTGGGGTCGCTGTATTGCACCCGATGGCATTTCCGATTCGTTTTTCCTCCAGGTTGACCAGAATCCCGAGATTGTATGGGATGTTTTTGGCGCATCCACTTCATCCCAGTGGAAATGGGACAAAGTGAAAGAACGCCTGGCCGGCGGAGGTACGCAGACCTATGTTGTGCATCTTGAAGCGGGGCTGCACAGGATGGTAATCCGCCAGCGGGAACCTGGAACAAAACTTGATAAGTTGATTATTACACCGCACGCCAATTACGTTCCCGAAGGTCTGGGGCCGGAAGGGCTGTTTTCTACAGATTTTGCGGGAATTGCGGCTGCCTATATTCGCCTTGGAGGCGCGATTGGCAATGTGACAGTACGCGCCTTTCTGGTTGATGTGCCAGGCCAGGAGGTGAGTTTTTCTCTACAGGCCGTTAGCGGTCCGGCTACCCGCATTGTTAAAATTTCTGGCGATCAGCAAACGGGGGTTGCCGGCCAGCCACTGGGTCAGCCATTTGTTGTGAAAGTGACCGACGATTTCGGCAATCCCATATCCGGTTATCCTGTTACCTTTCAGGTAGTGGCAGGAAACGGCCATATGGTGGAAAGCCAGCCTGTACAAACCGATGCCAGCGGTCTCGCATCTTCAACGCTGGTGCTGGCGACCAACCAGCCGGGAAACCGCGTACTGGCTCAGGCGGCTGGGTTGCAAGGTTCGCCCGTTGAGTTTACTGCCACGGCCACAGCAGGAATTGCAACCACCATCGAATATGTTTCCGGAAATAACCAGAACGGACAGGCAGGAATGCCAGCTCCTGAACCGCTGGTGGTGCGCATTGTGGACGGGCAGGGCAATCCCATTCAGGGGTACTGGGTTTATTTCAATGTAGTGAGCGGTGACGGCAGCTTGTCGGCTGACAGCACGCAGACCGATGCCCAGGGCAAAGCGGCGGTCACTTACACTTTTGGTTCCAGCCTTGGTGAACACCAGATTCAGGCAGTTGCTCCGGGGCTGACCAATTCACCCATCTTATTTACCCTCAAGGCGCTTTCTGGCCCGCCAGCAAAAATGGTGAAAGTCTCGGGCGACAGTGCAGTAGGCATTATTCTGCAGCCACTTGCCCAGCCATTTGTGGTGCAAATTCTTGATCAATTTGGAAATCCGGTTCCATCCGTTGGCGTTCTGTTTACAGTGGTGGCAGGCGGCGGATACCTGGCTGGCAACGGAACACAGAAAACCGTCCAGACAGATGCCCAGGGGAAGGCCCAGGTTACTCTGGTTCTGGGAGGGACGACAGGTAATTACAATAACCAGGTAAAAGCTGAACTTGCGGGGATCGCGGGTTCTCCCGCCTATTTTGTGGCTTCGGCTTTGCCGCCCACCGCAACGTATTTGAATTACGTGAGCGGCAATGGTCAGACCGGAATGGTAGGCAAACCGCTTGCCAGTCCGTTTGTCGTAAAAGTGACCAACGTCGTAGGCGAGCCTGTAAAGAACCATCCGGTGGTTTTTCATGTTGTTTCGGGTAACGGCCGTTTTCAAACCAACCAGGATACCGTGATTACGACGGTGACGGATTCACAGGGATTGGCATCGGCTGTATTGATCTGTGGTACGGTGGCAGGTAAAGATGTGCAGGTGGTAAAAGCCACCTCCTATGTTGGGGATACGCCGCTTATTGGATCGCCGGTATGGTTTCGTGCTTCTGCAAAGTACCCGGGAGCGAAAATTGCCATTTTTCGGGGCAATCAGCAAATCGGAAAAATCGGAACAGTTCTTCCGCTTCCGCTGGAAGTGGTGGTCACCGATAGTCAGGACCAGCCGGTGGCAGGGCAGCCCGTGGAATTTCACCTCATCTCCGGCGAGGGGAAATTGGATGGAAGCGATACCCTGGTGGTGAAATCCACCAACGTACTGGGCCGGGCCTCTGTGACCCTGACACTTGGAGCCCCGGTAGGAGCCAGCACTCACGTTGTCCGGGTTAGTGCTTCGGACGGTTTCAATCCTCTGCAGAATTCTCCCCTTTATTTTTATGCGTCGGTTACAACCACCGATGCGGCAATATTACAAAAGGTGAGTGGCGATGGCCAAGAAGGCACGGTGAATCAGGTGCTTGCCCAGCCGGTTCGGGTGCGCGTTCTGGATGCCCATGGAAATCCCGTACAGGGTCAGGATGTGCAGTTTCGCATCCTGAAAGGCGGTGGGCAGATCCTTGGAGCGCAGGAGGATACGCTTCTCACCGTACCTTCGGACGCACAGGGATATGCTTCTGTCCAATGGCGGCTTGGTACCCGGGCTGGAACGGGGAATAACCGGCTGGAAGTGCGGGCCAGCAATGGCGTTCAGGAACTGACCAATTCTCCCATCGTCTTTGTGGCCACGGCAAAACCCGATTTGCCGGATCCCGACAGTTCGGCCGTGCATGTTACAACACCCGTTGTTGCAAATGGTCAGGATCAAAGCCAAATAACTGTGGTACTGAGGGACCGGTTTGGCAATCCCGTGCCCGGTAGCTGGGTGGAAATCTCCGCTACGGGCCAGAAGAATTTTATCACGCAACCGGCGCGGCCCACCGATAGCACCGGAACGGCCATTGGTTACCTGGCATCCATTTCTCCGGGAACAAAAACACTGACTGTTCTGGACAAGACCCACAACATTGTCCTCAATTCCCATCCAGATGTGGTCTTTGTCGCCGATGAAGCACGGCGGATTGTTTTGTTTGCCGGTAACGATCAGCGGCGCAACGTGGGAACGGTGCTTCAGAATCCGCTGGTGGTGCTGGTGACGGACGCTTTTGATAATCCGGTGCCGAACTATCCGGTAAATTTCGTGGCGAAAACCCCCGGCGGCTGGATTGTTGAAGAACAACCGGTGCGTACGGACAGTTTTGGCCTGGCGGCGGTTCATTATGTCCTCAGCGAAACACCGGGCATCAATTCGGTAGAAGCCCACGCCAATTTGCAGGGAAGCCCGGTTATCTTCATTGCCACGGGGGAGGAAAATCCACCCTATCAGATGCGGTATGTATCCGGTAGCAACCAGACGGGTACTGTCGGGGCTGTTCTTCCGGAACCGCTGGTTGTGGAGGTTCTGGATCAAAACGGCAATCCTGTAAAAGGAGTGGGGGTTGAATTTCAGTTTACGCTGGGAACGGGCTCATTTGTGGAAACAATGCCGGTTGAAACGGACCACCGTGGATATGCGGTGGCCCACGCCAGGCTGGGCGGAGAAGTACGGGCGTATGTGATTCAGGCTTCCGTAAGCGGCCTGCTGGGATCGCCAGTCACTTTCCTGGCCGACGGCCGACCCGACGTTCCTGCGCAGATTTCCGTTGCTTCTGGAGATGGACAGAAATTGCACCTCGAAAGCACCAGCCAGCCGCTTACCGTTCTTGTGAGTGACCGGTTTGGCAATCCCGTCCCTGATGCTGCGGTCCGTTTTTCCATCCAGTCCGGGGATGTGTCTTTTGAAACAGCACCGGATGTGCAGACAAACTCCAGCGGGTTGGCCAGTGTTGTGGTCCGGACCGCCACGCGGTCGGGAATTGCTACCGTTAAGGCAACCCTGGCAGATAAACCGGAGGAGGCCGTAGAATTCCGGCTGGAAATTCTTCCGGGAGCTCCGTCGCAGTTTGTTCTGGTTGCGGGGGATGGACAAACGGCAACGGTGGGGCATTTACTCCCTGTTCCTTTGCAGGGGCGTGTCACGGATCAGTATGGCAATCCTGTTCCCGGCGAGCAGGTAACATTCATTATCAACAGCGGCGATGCCCGGTTTGCTGGAGATAGCGTCCTCACCACCAACGACAAAGGCCTGGTGAGCTGTAATCTGCGCCTCGGGGAACAGCCCGGGACTGTTGAAGTCATCGCCGTTGCCCAGAATGTGCCGGGACAGGTTCTTTTCTTCCGCATTTCCGCCGTTGTGAACCGGTTTCCCGTCCTCGCGGATATCCCGGATTTCCGAATTGCCGAGATGCAACCGCTGGACTTTGTGATTTCAGCAGACGATCCGGATCAGGATTCCCTCTACCTTACGCACGGAACGCTGCCGCCGGGAGCGTCGCTGGTTCAGCAAGACCGGTCTCACTGGAAATTCTCCTGGACGCCAAATTTTGAACAGGCAGGAAGCTATTCGTTCTGGATACAGGTTTGGGATGGAAAGGGTGGGACAGACCGGGATACGGTAAACATTGTCGTGGAAAATGTGAACCGCCCGCCCGTCTTAACGCATTTCTTCCCACCCGCGGATACAACATTGATTACCGGTCAAAAGCTGGAATTTTCCGTCAAAGCGATCGATCCGGATGGGGATTCGATCCGGTATTACTGGACACTAAACGGCCAGAACGTTTCCAAAACTAGCCGGTACGAGTACACAGCGCCGCTAAATTTTACCGGCTCCGCTCAAATTGTGGTCTTCATAACCGATGGCACCGACACGCTCAAGAAATCATGGATAGTGACCGTTAAAACGAATGTAGAGCTGGACTATTTTCTGGCGGAGTGGGATCCGGAAGAGATGGGGGTGCGTTTGTTGTGGATGGTGCGGAGTTTCCGGAATACACATGGTTTCACAGTGGTGCGTGCCTTTTCAGCGGAGGGGCCGTACAAAGCCATCAGTCCGAAACCGATAGCCATTGAAAAGGCAGGAGAATTTACCTTCCTGGACCGCCATGTGCAGGCTGGAAGGCAATATTATTACAAACTGATTGAAACAAGCATAGACGGGCAGCAAACGGAATTCGGTCCAGTGGCGGTAAAGATTCAACTTCCAGAAGAACTGCGCCTATTGCAGAATTATCCGAATCCGTTCCATCTGGGTTCGGGATACCGGACGACGCGCATTCGCTTTGAGTTGCCCCAAGCGGCCCATATCGTGCTGAAGATTTACAATCTTCTCGGCCAGCAGGTACGGACGCTTCTTTCGTCCCGGATGGAGCCTGGTTTTCACCAGGTGAAGTGGGATGGAAAAGATGCATCTGGAAAATTGGTGACATCGGGAGTCTACTATTGCGTGCTGAAGATGGCGGATAGGCGAGTGGTCCGTCGGATAGTGGTAATCCGTTAAAAAGGAGAGAGAGGATGGCGATGGAACGGGAGGAGGATGGGCTTCATCTGGAGGCCATGGCGAAAGAAATTCTGGAGGCACTGCCCATACCTGTTTTTATTGTGGACGATGATGTGGTTATTCATGCAGCCAACCGTACAGCTCTGGGCTGGGTAGACGCGCAGAAACAGCTGTCTGTCCGGCGCAGACTTGGAGATGAGCTTCACTGCATTCACTCTTTTGATGTGGAAGAAGGATGTGGGCGGGGTCCGTATTGCCAGGATTGCCCGATCCGCCGGGCCGTAGGTGTGGCATTTCACCGCGGCGAAACGGTACACCGGACGGTTGAAGTGGAACTGCTGCAAAACGGCAAAACCCGCAAATATGTGTGGCTGATTTTGACTCATCCGCTTGTTCATTCTAACGGCGAAACCTATGTTGTTCTCTCAGTTCAGGATACAACAGAATTGCACCGGCTGCGCGGACTTCTGCCCATCTGTGCCAACTGTAAGAAAATCCGCGATGATGACGGCTACTGGCGACAGGTAGAAGACTATTTTCATGAACACACGGGTGCAGAATTCACGCACGCATTGTGTGAGGACTGTGTCCGCCAGCTCTATCCAGGCCTGGCGGAGGATCTGCTGGACGAAAACGGCGGTGACTAATGCCGTTCCGGAGGATTCCTGGATAAGGGTCGAGATCTTCCCTTCCTGTGACATTCAGATACCGCTGCGTTTTTTGTTGTGCTCCATACATCCCGTCTGCCAGTTCCTTCCAAAAATCTTCTCTCCAGCCGGATTCTAAATGTGCCTTCCTCTTTTCTTTCCGTTGATTTTCTTCCGCCATTCACTATATTTTGGTTGCACCGCTGGTTGAAGTGCGCATGCGGGAAAGGAGAAAATGGCCCGAAAAGGCGATATTGTTCATCTTGTTATCGAGGATGTAACGTTCGGTTCGGAAGGGATTGCGCGGCTGGACGGACAGGTGGTTTTTGTTCCGGCTGCCCTGCCAGGCGAGGAAGTGGAGGCCCGAATTGTCCAAAGAAAACGGGATTTTTTGCGGGCCCAGATTGTTGAATGGAAAACCCGGTCCGGTCACCGATTACAACCGCCCTGCCCGCACTTTGCTTTTTGCGGCGGGTGTGTCTGGCAGGATGTTGCCTATGAATATCAGCTACAGCTGAAACACCGGATTGTTGCTGAAACCCTGCGGCGCATTGGTGGTTTCGGCGAGGTGCCGATTCATCCCGTTCTCGCCTCGCCGCAGGCATTCCGCTACCGAAACAAAATGGAATTTTCCTTTTCGGCCCACAGGTGGATTCTACCCGACGAGCCGGACCCGCTGCCCAAACCGCGGGATTTTGCCCTAGGGTTTCATATTCCCGGCCGCTACGATAAAGTGCTGGACATCGATGCCTGCTGGCTACAGTCTGAAGAAAACGACCAGATTTTGCAGGCGGTGAAGGCGTTTGCCCTGGAAAGCGGCAAAACTCCATGGAATACGCGAACACGTTCCGGTTTCTGGCGCTTTCTGGTGCTGCGCGAAGGGAAAAACACCGGCCAGCGGATGATCAATCTTGTAACCTATGAACATGACTCAGAGATCAACCGGCGGTTTTTGGCATTTGCTGCTTTGCACAGCCTGCCTTATACCACGCTGGTGAATAACGCTACGAAATCGCTGGGGGGCGTCGCATTTGGAGAGTCGGAGGTTGTGCTGGACGGCCCGGGAATCATTCATGAAACCCTGGGAAAATTTACGTTTGAGATCAGTGCCAATTCGTTTTTTCAAACCAACAGCCTCCAGGCGGAAAACCTGTACCGGAAGGCAGTGGAATTCGCCCGGCTAACTGGAGCCGAAACCGTGTTCGATCTGTATTGCGGTACGGGAAGCATTGCCATTTTTGTGTCGCCCTACGCCCGGAGGGTGGTGGGGATTGAATTAGTTGAAGCGGCAGTAACTAACGCCCGGCGCAATGCCGCGCTAAACGGAGTAAACAACTGCACATTCGAGGTAGGCGATATCGGCAAGGAGTTCCGCCGGGCCTGGCGTTATGAAGAACGTTATGCGAAGCCAGATGTGGTGATTGTGGACCCGCCGCGGGCCGGGGTGCACCCAAATGGGCTTAAAGGTATCCTGGCCCTCAAACCGGAGCGGGTTGTCTATGTCTCGTGCAATCCCTCCACTTTCGCCCGTGATGCCCGTTTCCTTGTGGACTCAGGGTACGATCTGGTGCAGGTGCAACCGGTGGACATGTTCCCGCACACTGCCCATATTGAGCTGGTGGCCGAGCTGGTGAAACGGTAGGATTGTAGCGCAGGGATGGAGAGGGTGTGACGGCAGCACAACTGTTTGTTTTGATTCTTGTTTTCGGTTACGTCGGATCGCGGCTCATTTTTTCCCGGATTCAGCTTCCCAGACGGGAGCAGCATTTTTTCCTGATGGGAGGCGAATATCTCCTGGCGGGTTTTCTTCTGGGACCGTCGGTGCTGAATGTACTGAGCCGCGATATCTTGCAGAGCCTCTCTCCAGTTATTTTTGTGGGGATCGGCTGGCTGGGAATGCTGCTGGGAATTCAGCTCCCGCTGCGCAATCTGCGGCGGTTCCCTCCTGCCATGTTCCTTTTTCTGCTGGTAGAAAACGTTGTGTTTCTGGCACTAATGGTTGGATCCATCTGGCTCTTTCAGCGCTTTCGGCTTCTGGGTTTCCGCGCGAACGGAGAATTCCTGCTGATCTGGCTGGGTGCTCTTGCCGCGACCTCTCCCACCGCGCTGGCGGTTCTATCCCGCCAGTTCCGGGTACCCATGCGGTTCACTTTTCTGGCGAGGTTCCTCAGCTCCCTGGACGGGCTGTTTGCTATTCTCTTTGTAGGAATTGTGTACGGCCTGGTTCATCCGGAGCAACTATTGCTTGGGATTTCACCAGGAAAGCTGGGATGGATTCTGCTGAGTGTAGGGTTGGGAACTGTGGGTGCCTTTTTCTTCCATTGGATGCTTTTTATCGTCCGCGATGAAAATGAAATGATTCTGGTTTCGATGGGGGTGATTGTGTATGCGGCGGGAGTAGCTCTGCTGTTTAGGCTTTCGCCTCTGTTTGTTGCATTTGTGTTGGGTGCCGTTCTGGCAAATCTGTCTACAAAGGAAACTCACCTGTCTCACCTGCTGAGCGCTACGGAGAAACCGTTTTACATTGTTTTTCTGATTTTTGCCGGCAGCCTGGTGGAATTTTCGCATCCGGGTATTCCTCTGGCGGCGGTTTTGCTGTATGTTTTGCGTCTTCTCTGGAAAATTGCGGGGAATGCTACGGCAACCCTTGTGGTGAAAGATCTGCGGTCGCCGCAGGCCAGCGGATTGCCGCTTTGTTCCATTGCGGGCCTTTCCCTGGCTATTGCCCTGGAGTATGCAATCCTGTTTCCCGGAGAGGCATCTTCGTACATGCTGGGAACTTTTGTGGTGCTGGTGGTCGTAAATCAGATGATTTCTCCTTTGATACTTCGGACCTGGATCCAGCGGGTGAGGAGCTAATGCGCTATTTTCTGGCCCTGTTTCTGCTTGCTGTTACGGCGGTTTTCCGTTTCGGCACCCTCAATCAGGCGGAACATTTGAATCCCGGTCCGGTGCTGGGGCTGGGGTTTATCATCCTTTTTGCCTTTCTTCTGGGGGGGATTGCCCAAAGGTACCGTCTGCCGATGATCACAGGGTACCTTATTGCCGGCATTCTGGTGGGACCGGATCTCCTGCGTTACCTCTCCACAATGGATACGGAACAGCTGCATCTGATTGATGAGCTGGCGCTGGGAATCATTGCTATCACCGCGGGGGGCGAACTGCGGCTGCATGCCCTCCGGCAGCAGCGCAAAAGTCTCATCTACATTGTAAGCTTGCAAACCGTGCTTGTATTTCTGGGAGCTTTGTTTGCTTTCTGGTTGATTGCCGCCGTGTGGCCGGAAGCATTTGCAGCACCTCACGGCGGAAAAAGATTGGCAATCCTGCTATTTCTTGCTCTGGCCTGTATTGCCAATTCGCCGGCAACTGCCATCGCGGTCATTGCTGAAACTCGATCTGCTGGTCCGCTTACAGACCGGGTCATTGGCGTGACGGTCATCAAAGATGTGGTGGTTCTGGTATTTTTTACCCTGCTCATGGCTCTGACGCAGATTTCCATGGGCAACGCCGCGGTTTCTCCACTGCAGGACGTGGGCCGGTTAGTCTGGGTTATTGGCGGGGCCCTTTTCATCGGGGCGCTCGCCGGTTTCGCTTTCATCGGGTATCTGAAATACGTGCGTGAAGATGTGGAGATTTTTGTCCTGGGAATTACCTTTGCGCTAAGCGCCATTACCACGGCTGTACATGTGGAATTTGTGCTGGCCTGTGTGACAGCCGGGTTCCTGGTGGAAAACTTTTCCGATTATGGCGAACATCTGATCCGCTCTATTGAGCGGAGCGCTTTGCCCATTTTTGTGATTTTCTTCTCCATTTCTGGTGCCAGCCTGGACCTTGGGGCTCTGGCAGAATTTTGGGCACTGGCCGGACTGATAGTATTTGTGCGCCTTTTTCTCACCCATGCCAGCAGCTGGATCGGCAGCCATCTGGCCGGTGATCCGCCCGCGGTAAGAAATTACCTGTGGACCGGCTTCATCGGTCAGGCGGGAATCACGCTGGGCATTGCCATCCTGATCCGCAATGAATTTGCAACGTCGTTCGGACCATATCTGCACACGCTCATTCTTTCTGCCATCGTCATCAACCAGCTTATCGGGCCTGTGCTGTTCCGGATCGGTCTCGAGAAGGCCGGCGAACTGAACAGGAAAAGCCTGTAAGGAGAAATTAGAAACGCCAGTCAAACAGGGAAGCGATGCGTAAACGCACTTTTCATGAAATTTTTTTGCAGCGGCCCGATGTGGAAACCATCGAGCGGGAGGGGCGGTTCCCCATCTACGTGGTGGCGGAAAATATCCGCAGTCTGTATAATGTGGGGTCCATTTTCCGCACGTCGGATGGGGCCCGGATTCAAAAACTTTTTTTGTGCGGGTACACCGGTTTTCCGCCGAGAAACGAAATTAGCAAGACCGCCCTGGGGGCGGAAAAAACGGTGCCATGGGAATACCACCGTTCTGCCCGCGAAGTGATTCTCCGGCTAAAAGATGAGGGCATTCCGGTAATTCTTCTTGAACAAACGGATCGGAGTCACCACTATGCCCGGTTCCGCTACCCATTTCCGCTCTGTCTGGTTATCGGGAATGAAGTGGAAGGTATTTCGGATGACGTGGTGGAACTGGCGGATGCAGCGGTGGAAATTCCCATGTTTGGCATTAAGCATTCGCTTAATGTGGCTGTGGCCTATGGGGTCGTTCTATTTGAAATTCTGCGCCAGTATCTGGAATCCCGTTGAGGGCACCCTCTAACTATTGCAAAACAAAATTTGCCTTCCATGCGTCCAGATAGAATGGAACCAGAAGAAGGAGGGTGCTATGAAGCGGTTATGGATCTTTGTTGCGGCTGTTTTTGTTTCTGCTGTATTTTTCGCACTGGTTGCGCCTGTTCCTGCAAAGGAGGGTGAGCATGGGTGGCTGGGCGTTTATGTGGAACCGGTTCCGAAGAAGCTGCGGAAAAAATATGATCTGGAAAGGCGCGAGGGGGTTTACATCCGTGCGGTTGTGAAAGATTCACCGGCCGATTTTGCGGATCTTGAGGAGGATGACATCATTCTATCGCTGGATGGCAAGAAGGTTCGCAGTCCATCTCATCTGCGGAGATTGTTGCGGAAAAAGAAACCCGGCGAGGCGGCGAAGCTTGAAGTCATCCATGACGGCCGCCGGAAAAAAGTGGAGGTTATTCTGGAGGAAGCCCCGCGTCGGTGGCAGGAAGAAAGAATGTTCTGGGTACCCGATATCATTGTTTGGGGAAAACCCCGGGTTTATCTGGGAGTCAGCCTGCAGGAGCTAAATGAAGATCTGGCCCGTTATTTTCAGGTGGAACCGGAGTCCGGCGTTCTGGTCACAGATGTGGAAGAAGACAGCCCTGCGGACAAAGCCGGGCTGAAGGCAGGTGATATCTTGATTGCCATTGATGGAGAGGATGTGCTGGATCCGGAGGATGTGGTGGACATCTTGCAGGAATACGAGGAAGGAGATGAGGTTGAACTGACGGTGATCCGCTTCGGAAAAGAAAAAAGAATAAAGGTTGTGCTGGAGGAAGGGAAAAACCCTGTGATCATCCGGTACGGCTGGCCGTTTTTCCGTGAGGACGAATTTGAGGAGGGGATTTTCTGGAAGAGGTGGTCTCCGGGCCTTGATTTTTGGATAGAAAATTTCCATAATACGATGGACCGTTTTAAACGGCACTTTCAGGTTCGGTTCAGAGGATTGTGGCCGGGCTGCAAAGCAGGAAGGGAAGTCCGTTTTGAGTGGAAATCCGGAGATTGCATTTAGGCAAAAGTTCTGGGCTCTTGTTCAGCTGAGCCGGCCCGTGAATGTGGCTATCGGTATGGCCAGCATTGCTGTAGGAGCCTGGGTGACGGGAACTCTGCAGCCATTCAACAATGTGCTGCTTGCCTGCCTATCGGCCGGGATGATTACCGCTGCGGCAAATGCCATCAATGACTATTTTGACATTTCCATCGATCGTGTCAATAAACCGTACCGGCCGCTTCCTTCCGGCCGTCTGAGGCCACAAAGGGCCTTTCAGTTTGCTCTGTTACTTTTCGGGCTGGGTTGTGCTGTTAGCTGGTTCATCCGGCCTCTTTCCTTTGGAATAGCTGTGGTCGCCTCGGTGCTGCTTTTCCTTTACAGCTGGTTTTTCAAGCGGACGGTTCTGTGGGGAAATTTTGTTGTTAGCCTCCTATCTGCTCTAGCTTTTGTTTACGGGGGGGTGGCAGTCTACAGACTGCGTCTGGCTCTGATCCCTGCCGGGTTTGCCTTTTTGTTTCATCTGGGGCGCGAAATCCTGAAAGACCTGGAGGATGTGGAGGGGGACCGGCTGGATGGGGCGGTCACCTTCCCAGTCCGCTACGGCCCGGCAAAGGCGAAACTGCTAATTACCTGTATCTTCCTTTTGCTGATTCTGGTTACCGTTTTACCCTATCGAATGGGGGTTTTCGGTGAACCCTACCTCTGGACTGTGCTTTTCGGCGTTGACCTCTTTCTGGTTGTGGTGATCGTTTTTCTCTGGAAGTCCAGCAGCCGGATAGTTTACAGAAGGCTGAGTAACTGGCTCAAAGCGGATATGCTGGTAGGTCTGCTTGCGGTGTTTCTCGGTGTTTCAGGGAGGTGATCATGAGGATTGTTCTCCAGCGGGTACACGAAGCCCATGTGGAAGTGGATGGAAAAACCGTGGCCCGGATTGGTCCCGGACTCCTTTTGCTGGTGGGAATTTCTCCAGCCGATACGGAGGAGGACGCCCGTTTTTTGGCCGACAAATGTGTCCAGCTGCGGATCTTTGAGGATGAGCAGGGAAAAATGAACATTTCCGGATTGGACCGGAAAGCCGATATTCTGGCTGTTTCTCAGTTTACTCTCTACGCCGATTGCCGGAAAGGCCGTCGCCCAAGTTTTGTGGATGCTGCTCCTCCGGAACTGTCCGAGCCGCTTTTCAAAAAGTTCGTTTCTTTTCTGAAGGAACACCCCCTGCGGGTAGAAACGGGGATTTTCGGGGCGCATATGAAGGTACACCTCGTCAATGATGGGCCTGTAACCATCATTCTGGATTCAGATGTCCTGAGGCCCAAAAAATAAAGGCGGAGCGGAAGGAAAACTGCTCCGGTTTTACGGAATTTATGCCGATTTCCACAGTGGGCGGTGAGCCAGTTTTTCCCGGAATAGATCGTCGTAAAGTTGCAGAAACCTCCGCGCGATGTTCAGGTCCCGGTTGTTTTTCACGTAGTGTACCGCATTCCGGACAATTCTCTGCCGGAATTCTCTGTCTCCGATAAGCCGCTCCAGTTTTTCTACCAGATCGCTGGTGTTCTTAAAAAGAACCACGGGACTGTTGGGGGACCCGTCAAAAAGTTCAAAGTGGCGGGTAAGTGGGGCCACAGTAGGAACAAGAGAGCCGAGGCACTGGAACAGGGTAGATGAAACCACTGTGGCATCTGTCTGGCCTTTGGGGATCAGATGGACATCAGCGCGTTGGAGCAAGGGATAGAGATCGTCTTCGCGGATGGTTTTGAAAGCCTGATGCAGCCAAGGACGCTGAACCGGCAAAGCTTCGCTGCAGCGCACTACCTGGTAGGCAAACCGGTATTTTGAAGAAAGACGGGCCAGGGCTTCCAGATAAGGACTGTATTCGTGGATCGGCTGGCGGCCAAAGCTGATGAAACGGAGCCCGTCTTCGGCAAATGTGCGGGGGTTTGCTTTTGTGGGACGGCATGGATACGGAATAATATGGACGTGCTTTGTGCCATCGGCAAGCACTTCGCGGCAATAGCGGCTGTCAAAGACGGCAATTGCATCGAAAACGGACACATCTTCATAGGCCAGATCTTCTCGCCGGCCTTCGTGGACCACCATCACCTTCACCGTATGCCAGTCCATCAGGCGCAATAGCTGTTCAACGGCCCTGTGGGGTAGACTGGGGTACGACTCCACGATGAACAGATCAAAACGGTGGGGCAGGATTTTCCCGAATTCGATGTCGCCTTTTTCTTCAGACCGGGGAGGTCGTTCCCGGTAGCAGCGGATCACGAAATTTTCGTCAGCCTGAATAATTTTATGGTGCCACCAGCGGTTGGCACTTTCGACGGTTGGAGCAAAAACCAACACTTCGTGGCCCAGTTCGCGAAGAGCCCGGACCAGCAGTGTGGCGTGAAGCGATACACCGCAGGTTGCATTCCAGCGGCTGAATATTCCAACCTTCATCCTGCTCACCTCCCTGTGCGAATTTGTTCTTGAGACGAAAGGGCGTTTTCCAAAATTCAATAATAACGCTGCAAGTGTGCCAAGGTTTCCGGGGAAATAGGGGAACAATCGGTCCTTTTGAAGGAAGAAAAGAACGAAAAGGAGTCCCGGCGTGCAAAAACGGCGCATTCGGTGAGTAAAATGAACAAAAAATGGGCCCGAAAGCCAGAAATTTGGCGGAACTTGTCTTGCAATCATACAGTAGCTTTGTTATTTTGTTTTTGCTGAATAGTTGATAATGGAAACGGAGAGGAGGAATGGCTGGAACGCTCATCGATCTGCCTAAACCGCTGATTCTGGCCTCGAAATCGCCCAGACGTGCGCAGCTACTCCGTCAGGCCGGATTCGAATTTGAGGTGATCGTTAGCGATATCCCTGAACCCATCGATCCGGATGGGAAACCGGATCAGCATGTGCTGGACCTGGCTCTGGCCAAAGCCCGCCACGTGGCCAGCCGGGTGGAGTACGGTTTTGTTCTGGGTGCAGATACCATCGTGGTCCTGGATGACCAGATACTGGGCAAACCATCCAGCGAAAAAGAAGCGTTTGATATGTTAAGAAAACTCAGTGGGAAAACGCACACCGTGTATACGGGTTTTGCTTTGATTGACTGTCCGGGCGGTCAGGTCCTGCGTGACTACGAAACCACCCGGGTTACATTCCGCCATTTAGAGGACGAGGAAATCCGCCGATACATTGAACTGGATCATCCATTTGACAAAGCCGGTTCCTACGGAATTCAGGATCGCAGTGCGCTGTTCGTTACCCGGATTGAAGGCTGTTATTATAACGTGGTTGGTTTTCCTCTAACGCGTTTTTACCTGCGTTTAAAACAGTTTCTTGAAATGATCCGTGAAAAGGTAGAATAGGAATCCGTTTATGAAAAGAACTCCCACACTGGCAGATGTTGGCAAGGCTCTCCGGAAGGGCCGTCTGGCCAAAAAATGGCGGCCAAGAGACGTCCAGCGCCGGACCAAAATCCAGCTTGAATATGTGCGCAAGATGGAGGCCGGAGAGTTCGACTTCTTTCCTGAAGCCATCATCCGGGGGTTCATAAGGGCTTATGCCCAGGAAGTGGGACTGGATCCACATGAGATTCTTGCCCTCTATGACCAGGCAAAGGCAGCAGGTGCGGAGGAAATACCGGAGGGCGGAAAACCGGTCCGGAAGGAGGAAACGGATTCAGAGTCGGCGCGAGCGGAAATTGCCAGAAAAGAGGCAAGCCGGAAAAGAGCTGCCAGTCAAAAGGGTTCGGCGGAACCAGAGGTTCTGTCTTCCGTTCCCTCTAAAGCGGACGTTCCGGCTGATTCCAGAAAGGGCTCGTTTCTTTCGCGCTATCGTGGTGAGATCGTTCTGAGCGCTCTGCTGGCAGCAATTCTTTTTTCTCTGGGATATGTTTACGTCAGATACGGCAGGGGATATTTTTCGCGGACTCAAGAAGAGGTGAAACCGATCACCGTTTTTGAGGCCCGCAAGGAACAGCTGGAAAAGGAGCAGAAGAAACCGGTTCTCCGGGCCCGTGTGGAGCCGGAACTTCCCGTTCGGGAAGTAAAAGCCCGCATTGTGGCGGTGGAAAGTACTTGGGTGCGGGTGATCAGGGACGGAAAGGATACCACCGAATACATTTTTGCTCCAGGGATACGCCGGAGCTTTACCGCCCGCAACCGCATCGAGATGCGCCTGGGGCGGGCTGATGGGCTGATTTTCTGGGTGAATGAAGATTCTGTGGGGAAGCTGGGCACGCCGGATCAAGTTGTTTCCCGGCTGGTGATCGGGCCTGAAGGAATTCTTGAACGCCGGCTTGTCCGGCCAAAGCCCAAAACTGCCATCACCCGACCGGCTTTGCCGGATACGCTCTAACAGACGCCTCCCATAGCAGGCATACCGTTTTTGTTTTATGGCAGAACGGGCGAATTCGCCTCTTTCTATTTTGGAAGGCGGCGGACATAGATTTCCCGGGCAATCTCGGGCTCCATCGCGATGTGGGTTTCGTCCACCTGCACGATAAAGGAGGGCCGCTTCTGGTGAAGGCGGACAGTGTTGCCGGGAACAATTCCCAGCGCGGTCAGGCGGTCAAGGCGGGCATGGTGATGGGTGGTTATGTAGGTGATTTTTCCCTGTTCGCCAACGTTCAGTTCGGTCAGCGGGACAACCAGCGGTTTAACCTCCCGCTTGAATGTGCGGCAGCATTCGCCGCGGGGGATGGGTTTCCCATGCGGGCAAGTGGGCGGATGTCCCAAAAAGGTGCAGACACTTTCGGTCACTTCCGGGCTGAGAATATGCTCAAACTCGCAGGCCATTTTTTCGGCCTGTTCGTCGTCTAACTGGAAAAGATCTACCATCAGGCGCTCGGCCAGACGGTGCCTGCGAATCAGTTCTTCGGCTGCCCGCTCGCCCGCCTTGGAAAGGTGAATATGGGGGCCATCGCGTTCGATGAGCCCGTCCCTTTCCATTTCGCGCAGTGCCCGCCCCGTCCCGCTTTCTCTGGACTCCGCAATTATGTCTGCGCGGTGACGTTTCCCTTTCTCCCTCAGCGTCCAGATCAGTTCCAGCAGTTCTTCAATCTTCTTTTTCAAGGCGAATCCCGAAATGTGTTAACACGTTTTTGATCCGATCTACCCAGCGGGAACCCTCTGGCCATTCGTATCCGCAATTTGGGCAGCAGAGCAGGTTGCAGGTGCGGGAACCAAGGGGACAGCTTTTGCACACGCTGTTTTCGCCTTTTTCAAATTCTGTTCCGCAGAGCGGACAGGTATATCGTGTGGAATGGACTTCTTTTGTTTTTTTCATAAAATTCCTTTATGCCATGTAAACAGCTGTCCCTTCTGGTGTTAGCCGCCTCCAAAACCGATGGCTCTCAGAATCCAGTTGATCACGCCGCCCACAAAAAACGCAAATGGGAAAATAAAACCGACGATAGCCAGAGCCGTTTTCCAGCCGCGTTCCTTTATGATAATAAAAAAGTTAGCGATGCAGGGCACAAACAGGGTAATGGTGATCAGGCTTACGACTATCTGGACTTCGGTAAGCTGGCCGTTTTGGGCCATGTCGAAAAGCCCGGCCACGCCGTAGTCACGCCGCAAAAATCCAATGAGAAAAGCTTCGGTGGCTTTGGCGGGCAGTTGCAAAAACTTCTGAATCAGAGGCGCGGCCAGACGTTCAATAAGACCCAGCAGATTTAGTTTATCGAGAGTGAACAGAACGAAGGTTCCCAGAAAGAAAAGCGGCACCGCTTCTTTTAAATACCATTCAATCCGGGCTACAGTTTTGGCGAAGATGTTCCAGAAGGCTGGCAAACGCAAAGGCGGTAGTTCAACGATAAAATCCGAGCTTTCTCCCGGAATAACCCGGGCCGAAAGGAAGCCGACCAAGAGCAGAACTCCCAGCACCGTACCCATCCAGATCAGCAGTGCCGTGAGGGAAAGGCCTCCCAGGAGTCCCATGATTACGCCGAGCTGAGCCGAACAGGGGACACCCAGTGCGAGAAGCAGCGTGACGATAATCCGTTCCTTTTTGCTTTCCAAAATGCGGGTGGTAAGTGTGGCCATGGTGTCGCAACCGAGCCCCAGCACCATGGGAAGAACCGCTTTGCCATTCAGCCCGATGGCTCGGAAATGTCGGTTCACAATCACGGCCAGGCGGGGAAGGTAGCCGGAATCTTCAAGGATAGAAAAGGCGATGAAAAATGTTGCCACAATGGGCAGTACGATAGCCACGGCATAAGAGAGAGCCATGCTGAGCATGCCGTATTCGCCAACAAGGAAATCTTGAAAAAAATTCCACGGGACGAACCGTTCGATTCCCGCCCGGAGGGGTGGAATGAGCCATTTTTCAAAAACGGTACCCTCGAAAAAATCGACAAGGGTTCCTGCTCCAAAAACGCCCACAAATTCGTACATCAGGAACAGGACCAGCATCACAAACGCCACGCCGAAAACGGGATGGAGCATCAGGTAATCGAGCGCCGCGGCGATTTTGGACTGCTTTGCGGGAATTTCTCTGAGAACATTCTCCAGGATGGATTGAATGTAATCCATGCGTGTCTGGTTGATGGTATGCCGGAGCTGTTTGCCCAGTTTTTCTTCGGTTTCTCGGCAAATCCGGTTGATTTCCTCAATGGTTTTGTCAGAAAGATGGGCATGGAGCCATTCGTTTAACGACGAGTCCCGGGAAAGAAGCATGAGGGCCAGCGCTCGCTTGCGGATGGAACCATCTGGCAGTAGCCGGGCGATACAGCGAATGGCCTCTTCAATTTCTGGTCCATAATCCAGATCCAGCGAAGTGGACGGCAAAGAGTTCTGGATGAGCCGGATGATGGTAGAAATGCCCTTCCGGCGGATGGCCACGGTTTCCACCACCGGAATGCCCAGCAGCTCCTGCAGTTTTTTGCAATCCACAGAAATGCCTCGGGATTGGGCCTCATCTACCATGTTGAGGTCCAGCAGAACCGGCAGGCCCATTTCCAGAAGCTGAACGGTGAGAAAAAGCGATCTCCGGAGGTTTTTTGCGTCGGCTACCTGAATGATTGCCCGGGGGTGTTTTTCCAGCAGAATGTTCCGGGTAACCACCTCATCCTCCGACATGGGGATGAGGTTATTTACACCGGGTGTGTCGATGATGAGGGTTGTGTGCCCGTCGAATGAGGCCTTCCCGTATGCTACTTCTACCGTTGTGCCAGGATAATTGGATACAGTGACATACGTGCCGGTGAGGTGCCCGAAGATAACGCTTTTTCCTACATTGGGGTTACCCACGAGGATAACGGCATCACTATCCTCATGGTGCCGTTCCTTTTTAAGAGGAAGGATCTGGTGAGTGCAGGTTTCCGGACTTTTTATTTTGCGGACGGCACGGTCCATTTTTTCTGACATTCAGGGCAGACTCCATAGATTTCCACGCTCCGGCGCAGTGGCTTGAACCGAAATTTTTCGCTGATGCGGTGCTGCAGTTCTTCCAGCACCTCATCGTCGAATTCGATAACTTTGCTGCAGTACGTGCAGATTAGATGAGCATGGTCGGAGCGCTCGACGGCAAGTTCAAAGTGGTTGTGGTTTTCTCCAAAGCGGACCCGACGGATGATGCCGCATTGCTCCAGGAGGTTGAGAGTCCGGTAAACGGTTGCGCGCGATACACGTTTCCCTTTCTGGCGAAGATGGATAACCAGATCGTCCGCCTCAAAATGGCTGTCCATATTTTCGATTTCTTCCAGGATTTTGTAGCGCTCGCCGGTCTGCTTAAACTGATTTTCCTTCAAAAACCTGCGAAAGCGTTCCCGGAGGTCCGTCGCTCTTTCGTTTCCATCCATTGCCAAGTTCTCCCTGTTCTAAAAGCCGAAAAATTGCGAACAAATCTCAATCAAATAGTATTAAAATCCTGAATGGATTGCAAACTTTATGGGTTTCTGGAGGCCCATGTGCTCCGCCGTTTTTCAGTGCTGATGTTTTCGCTGTCTATCTGTTAAAATACTCTATACTAGCCGCTGTATTTTTAAAGCGAAAACATCATTTGGGTCAATCTTTCTAGGAACCTACGTTCTTTTCGGTCCGGTTCTTTTCCGGACGGAGGGAACTGCCCGCGGCGGGAATGAATTCTGATTTTGGCTCTCCGTTGCCGTGCGTCAGAGAGGTTGTGAACGGAATCAAAAAAGCTCGGAAATTCAGCAGGAGAAACGGGAAAACTGTGTCTTATTACCCACAATTCTGTGTTCTATTAAACACGGATAGCCGGGAGCTATTTTTGTTAAATTGTTGAAAAAAAATGTGTTAGGAATTTGCCCATTGTGGTATGCTGGTTGCTCTATTGTGCGGCGGGAAATGCATGGCAAGGGGGATCGGATCTGGGTTCCGGCAAGGCAACGGTCAGATAAAGAGCGGGGGAAACAATGCTGAGAGAGCCTGTCAGAATTCTGGGAGCGGGAATCGCTGGTTTGACGGCGGCCATTTGTTTGGCCCGTCAGGGTGTGAAAGTGAAGGTGATCGAGAAGAAAAAGAGCATCGGAAGTAAATTCGGTTTTCATATCAATGCCTTGAGGCTCTATGAAGAAAGTGATTTCTTGCAGGAACTTGAGCAGCTTGGAGTGCAGCTCTCTCCATCAGGGAAAATCACCCGGATGATCAAGAAATCGCCTTCTGTTCTCCGCTGTATCGAGGGCGATCTTTATCTGGTGTTTGAACGTGGCGATGGCAGGGAAAGCATCGAAATGCAGCTTTTTCATACGGCTGTCAAAGAAGGCGTTGAGTTTGAATTCGGGCGGTTTGCGACGGCCGATGAGGCAGATATCATAGCTACCGGTGCACCCATGGACCGCTTCAATATGCTGGGTGTTGGATATATTTTTGAGCTGGATGGCTCCAACCTGAGACCTGAAGAAGTGATCCTGGTGTATGACCATCATATTGCTCCGGCTGGATATCTCTGTTTTTTGCCTTCACGGGATCGGTTTATGCTTCTTTCCGTTTCGTTTACTTTGCTACAACCACGCGCATTGTTTGCCCGGCTGGATGCCGCTCTGGGAGGAGATGAGTTTTTTAAAGAGACTGTAGGCCGTGCGCGGCTTCTTCAAAAGGTGACGGGAATGGGATATTATGCGGAAGATCCCATTGCGCAGGCTATGCAGGACGGGAAACTGTATATCGGCGAAGCGGCCGGTTTTCAGGATGCCCGTAGAGGATTTGGAATCCGGTATGCAGTGATAAGCGGAATATTGGCTGCGGAAAGTGTTTTGAGAAATCGTGATTTTCGCATTTTGCTTGCAGATGCATTTGGCAGAGAATTCGATCGGCTCAATGAAAAAAGGAAATGGATTAATGCCAGCTGTTGTAACGAATATTTTGACCGGTGGATGATGAAACTCCCAGTAAAGAGTTCAATAAATGAATATTTGTGCTGGAAAAATATGGAGACATTTGTACAGGCGAATCAAAAATCTTTTTAGAGGGTGCGGTTTTATGCGCGAATTTGATATTCTTGACGATCAATTTGCAATGTGTTTAAAAGATGAGTGCCTTTATGTATTAAAGAAGGCCAAAATGCTTTTTTTATCAAAAGTAGATATGGGCCGAAAAGTTAGTAGAACAAATTATGTGTTAAAGGCCTTTGGAAGGTTTTATCCGAGAAATGTTTATGATTACTCTTTTTTGGTTGATCAGTTTACAGGCGTGTGTGATGATTTGAATGATGAACAGCAGATGAATAAGGAAGAGAAAGAGCTTTGGATTGGATTTTTGGCAGAAACAATTTGGGAAATGATGGATCTACTCACGGAGGAATCGCTGGGTGAAATTTCATCTCATATAAAAAGATTGCTTTATATTCAGATTGCTGAAAAGCATACTACAGCAAACATGGCCAAAGCCTCAACTGTACATGAGAAGATTCGACAAGCCATTTTGCATTATCGGATTAGATGTATTGACATGGATACTTTCGTAATACTTCCATCCAGATATTTAGGTCTCAAAAAGATGGATATAGACGTTTTTATTTGCGCCGCCCGGCTTTTCAGGATGGTGGATCTGTACGCCAAAGATTTGGAAGATCGGGAGCACGACCTGGAAAATGAAACATCCACACCAGTAACTGTGCTCTTTCAGGACGGTATGAATCCAGATGTTCTCCGCGAACCGATCTGGAAGTACATCAAGCGCGGGTTTGAGGAGATTCGGCCAGAGGGGACCGGTGAAATTGAGCGGCATGTTGTTGAAAGTTTCTACCAGATGGCCGAGGAACGGTACCGGGTTATTCGGGGGGAAAAAAGGGCGGCGCCGCGGAGTTAACTGCTCTCCGGCGTGACGAGCCGAACCTGCCGGTTCAGAAAAAAAGAAACAGCCTGAAAATTTTGTCCGTTCTGCCCCCCTGTTGAAGAAACCAGAATCCTGGTTTCAGAGAAAACCGGTGACGATGGTTGGGTCGAATCTGCGATTTCAAAAGGAAAGGGGCTGAGATGCGCGCGTTTGCTGAAATATCGATGGCTGCCGTCAAAGCGGACACCGAAAAGAGTTTTGCTGAACGACTCCAGATTCTGGAGCAGGCGGTTGATTATACAGAAGAACATAAGACCCGGCTGATGGAATTTCTTGTGAAAGACAATTTTACGCCTGTCCGTACAGCCGGAATGGAGATCGAAGTGGGGCAGGGGTTCCTCCGGGATTTTCTCAAAAAACACCGCACCGGAAAACCTCCAATTGCCGATCCTTTGGGGCTCTTTTACGTACTGATGCCTTTCGATATGCCCTCGGTGCTGTTTTCGATCCAGTCACTGGCCCTGTTTGCACTGGGAAATACCGTTGTGGTGCGGATGTCCAGCCAAACTCCAAGAGTTTGCGCCTTTTACAAACGGATGCTGCAGAATCTCGGGATTCAGGAGATTCAGATGGCCGATGGCATTGCGGGGAAGAAGTTTATTTTAGCAGCCAGCTCCGGCTCGCTGTTGCGCAGGTGCCGGAAGTCCGGTACCGGGTTTATTTTTGCGGGTACAGAACAGGCGTGGAAAGCCATCCAGAAATTCACCCGGAACTTCGATGTCGTGGTTTTCAACGGACCAGGAAATGCCGTAGCTTATGTCCACGGGCGGACCTCAGGACTGGAAGAAGTTGCTCAAAAATTAGCATATGCTGCCTTCGCCAATTCCGGGCAGTACTGCTTTTCCATCAAAACCGTGCTGGTCGATTCGGAGATATATACCGAATTCAAAGAACTCCTTATCGGTTATGTGGAAAAGCTGGAAGTGGGGAACCCCTTTGATGAAAAGACACGCGTAGGACCGGTGCGGAACCGGTATGTTCGTGCCCTGTGGCACGACCTGGTGAAAACCTGGAAAACCCGTCTGATTTGTGGTGGAAAATGCCAGGAAGCCAATTTTTCCGGTCTAGACAAAGGAGAGCTTCTCTATCCTACGATCATAGAATCCGACACCATTCCTACGACGGAGATATTTGGGCCGGTGTTGTTCTTGGTCAAAGTAAATGGATTTCATGAAGCATTGAATACTCTGAAGCGAAACCCATTTGGACTTTACGCTTCTTTTTGGGGCGAATTTGACGCCAGGGATCGGGCGATGCTGGCCGACTTGGAAGGCTCCTGTTATGGGGCGGTGGACTTCAACCGGTGGATTGACAACGGCAATTTTTTGAAAGAGAGATTCGAGGGGGATAGTGTTTTCCAGATGAAGAAAGGCTGGGGAGGTGTGAAACGTTCCGGCTTTATCCTTGACCGGAGGACCTCTGGTGAAAGGATTTATTCGGGCAGGTACCGGCCGGAGGACATCGGATTTGCTGCCGCTCTGGACAGTGAGCAGAAAGATCTATTCCGCCGTGTAGATATCAGCGACGGGCAGCGTTTTCTTTCTGGCAATATACACAGTTCTTTCGTTGAAAAGCGTGTATCAGGCGACTAATTTGCCAAGAACCGGAATAACTGCACCCTGTATGGCGGCAGAACGGTCCGATAGCAAAAAGGCGATTACCTCTGCCAGATCTTCCGGGGGAACCCATTTTTCCTGTTCTTTTTCTGAAGCCCAGCTAAGATTGGCAGATGTCTTCAAAATGCTGGGCACAACCGCATTTGTCCGGATGCCTTTCATCCCCGTTTCTGCCGCAATGCTTTCCACAAGCCGCAAAAGCGCTCCCTTTGCAGCTGAATAGGCAGCCAGCTGGGCACGACCCTTTAACCCTGCCAGTGCCGATACGAACACCATGCTTCCGTTTTGTTGTTTCAAAAACACCGGGAGAGCAAGTTTCGCCAGCAGAAATGCGGTATCCACGTTCAGCTCGAAAGATTGGCGCCAGGTAGACACGTCCATTTCCCATAAATGAACTTTGGGATGGATCCCTCCCACAGTGTGAACCAGGCCATTCAACTCGCCGTAATGCTCCAGGGTAACCGAAATCCACTGTTGGATAGTCTTTTCTGTAAATTGATCGAGATGGAAGAAGAACAGCCGGTTGCGTTCCGCAGGGAGCAGGCTTTCTTCCAGTTCCCGCTTTTTCTTTTCCGAACGGTAATTGGTTGAGAGCGAAGCACCGTAAAGAAGAAGTTTCCGGCAAAGGGGCTGGCCAAGCTGTCCTGTACCGCCAGAAATCAAAATGACTTTATTGTCAAGCATGGCGCCCTCCTTTTGCTGGTTTGTTCGTTATGAGTGTAATCAGCCAGAGCGCCAATGACAAGTGTTTTTCTTCCGGCTGGGCCCTTTGCTGTGAATTTATTTGGGAAGGGCTGGCGGCCCAATTTATCTGAAAAACCTGCGCCGGCGGCTTGACTTTTTGCGGAAAAAACGTAATTTGTACGATGCAGAATCGCAGGAATACAACCTTGGAACCGGACGGAAGCCGGAATTATCCTGAAAGGAAGGAACAATGCCCAAAAAGGACCAATTCACTTCCCGCTGGGGATTGCTTATGGCGGCCATCGGGATGGCCATTGGTGCTGGAAATATCTGGCGTTTTCCCAGACTGGTAGCTCAGAATGGGGGGAGTGCGTTCCTTATCCCGTGGCTCATTTTCCTTTTTCTCTGGTCCATCCCTCTGTTGATGGCGGAATTTGCCATCGGCAAACACACCCGCAAAGGAACCATCGGCTCTTTTGCGGAGATCATGGGACCACGTTTTGCGTGGATGGGAGGATTTGTTGGGTTCTGTACCATCGGGATCATGTTTTACTACTCGGTCGTTACCGGCTGGAGCCTTTTTTATTTTTTTCAGGCATTAACGGGCCATCTGCTAAAAATACACAATCACGAAATTTTCTGGGGGCAGTTTACCGGTTCACTGTGGCCGCTTTTTTTCCATTTTGTCGCCATTTCTTTCGCATCCTACGTGATCTACCGGGGAATTGCCGGTGGTGTGGAGCGGGTTTCCAAACTGTTCATTCCGTCGCTCTTCGTTCTGATGGTTCTGGCTGCCATCCGGGCACTCACGCTTCCTGGGGCTGCCTCCGGCCTTAATTACCTTTTCTACCCCAACCTGGAAAAACTGGTCGATTACCGCGTATGGCTGGAGGCTCTTTCACAATCGGCCTGGTCAACTGGGGCCGGCTGGGGGCTGATTCTTACGTACGCCGTGTACATGCGGGAAAAAGAGGATATTAATCTCAACGCTTTTTTGACGGGGTTTGGAAACAATTCGGCTTCGCTTATTGCCGGGATGGCGATCATTCCTACGGTATTTGCCATGCTGGCGGAACCGCAGGCACTTCAAGCTATGCAGGCGGGCAACACAGGACTTACCTTTATCTGGATTCCGCAGCTTTTTGAACAGATGCCGCTGGGACATTTTTTCGCTACCGTCTTTTTTCTGGCCCTATTTATCGCTGCTCTTTCCTCCCTGCTGGCTATGGTGGAACT
>Ga0209426_1000829_pt1 | contig 25277 bp, 17 predicted proteins | sample Deesub1362B_J571_FD_187697 | JGI IMG/M metagenome (GOLD analysis project Ga0209426, IMG submission 187697) | Deep oceanic, basalt-hosted subsurface ecosystem from Juan de Fuca Ridge flank, Pacific Ocean, CORK Borehole 1362B_J2.571 (SPAdes)... ...
GGGATCTGAATCGTCACCACATTCAGGCGGTAATACAGATCCTGACGGAACATACCTTTCTGGACCATGTCAAACAGATCTCGGCTGGAGGCAGCAATCACTCGCACATCCACACGGATAGACTCGGTCCCTCCTTCGCGCCTGATTTCTCCGTGTTCAAGGGCCCGCAGCAGTTTCACCTGCAAGGCCGGGGGTACTTCTTCAATTTCATCCAGAAACAGGGTTCCACCATCCGCTTCTTCAAAAACCCCCTTTTTCCCGGAAGCGGCCTCGGCAACTGCGCCTTTCTCGTGTCCAAAAAGTTCACGTTCCAAAAGATTTTCTGCAAAAGCCCCGCAGTTTACCACCACAAATGGCCGGTCTTTTCTTGGGCTGGTCTCATGAATCGTCCGCGCCACGAGTTCTTTTCCCGTGCCACTTTCTCCCAAAATCAACACCGCCACATCCGTTTGTGAAAGGCGAGCAACCATTTCAAGAATCTTCTCAATCGCACGGCTTTTCCCGATGATTTTGCCAAACTTGTAGGGGGCTTTTGAATAAAACCATGAAAAAAAGGCCTCCAGCTCCTGGTCAATCAGTGCAGTGAGTTCTTTTTCGGCAGGGCGTGCTCCCTGTCCCGTCTGCAGCAAATCTGAAAGATCGTAGGCAAAAATGTTGTAGATTTTTTCCAGAGACCGATCCACCGAAATCGATGGGTCGAGATTGACGATGAGCAGCGGCTGGTTTTTCCGCCGGTGCATCAGATTTTCCAGATAGGCCCCCCGGAAAAATGCTTCTCCATCCTGACTGAGGCGGAAAATAGCCTGAACATCCGGCAGGACCCACTCCAGTTCATCGCGGGCAAGCTTACGTACGGGTAGCCCCAGCATCGTCTGTTCATCTTCAGAATAGGCAAAAATTTCCCTGAAACCCGCGTTCAGCATGCGGTAGATCAGATCATTGAAGGCCTCGTGGTGTCCCATCAGGATCACCTGTGCGGAAGAGAGATCACCAAAAATCTTCTGTAGCAGCTGGCGGACCTTCTCATACAGCTGGGCCGTATCAAATTCAGCAGGCAGATGCCCCACTTTTCCCTTTAGCAAAAGGGCTCTGCCGTAAAGTCGATTTAAGATGGACCCAGCGGTGCCATATTTTTCGGCTTCCTGCAAACCTTCGTAGACCCAGTGAAGAAATTCCTGATCCTGCCCGCCCGGAAAAGCCTCAGCTCCCAGAGCCAGAGCAAAAAAGTGTCGTACGGCTTCCGGACCCTGTAAAACATGAAAATGCAGTGCACCTCCGGCGCTTTCCAGTTCCCGCCGGAAAAAAGCCTCTATTTGATCGCGCACCCGCTCCAGATCCTCGGCCACTGCAAAAACTTCTTTGGCTGTCTCTCCGCTCACAAACAGAACTTCTGACGCTCCCCACCCAGAGGAAGACCGGGCATAGAATTCATAAAATTTCGCAGGGAGATAAGAAAGCTTTTCCCACGCCGAAGGTGAAAAATCAAGCCTGTGAATCCCTACAGCAAGGATCTGCATAATGATTATGTGAAAGAGTGGAGACGGGAAAAGAAGGTTGTGATAACCACAAACGAAAGCAAAAGCCAGATAAATCCGCCAATGGAAATGTAGGAGGCCCGGATTCCCTGCCAGCCCCGGGCATTGCGAAAATACAGAAACGCCACGTAAATTACCCACGTGACGAACACAGAAATCAGTTTGGGATCGGTTGGCCAGCCCCGACCCCATACCTGGTTGGCCATGTAAATGCCCAGGAGAATGCCGGCCGTAATAAAGGTTACCCCCACCACCACGGCCAGATTACTGAGCCGGTCCAGCAGCTCCAGCGACGGCAAACGGGAGAAGAAAAAACCCAGCTGTTTATTGTGAATTTCCCGCGAAAGAAGAATGTAAAGAATGCTGGCGATAAAAGAAATAGTAAACCCGCTGTATGCGAACATCATCGTCGTAACATGAACTTCAAAAAACGTAACTTTGAGCAAAACCGGAGCCAGCTGCTTGGAGGTATCGATAAACAGATTGGAAATAAACTGAAATAGCAAGGAAAGCGGCAAAATAATCACCCCAATGGATTCGTCTTTGATTATCCTTTCCAGGCCGAAATACACCAAGGAATAAAGCAGCACAATAGAAGTCATAACTTCAAAGAGATTGCCTACCGGAAGCCGGTGAAGACGTAGGCTAAGCCAGCCCAGATAGCCGAAATGCAGAAGTATCGTAATACCGAGAAACATCCAGAGGTAGGGTCGGAGGCGGGACTGCTGTTTTACGAAAAAACGCAGATAAGCAATAAATGTAATTAGGTAGGCAACCCAGATAATCCATTTGTACACAGCAAGCTGCGTCATTCTATTTGGGCTCCCGTTTTTGGCCTTCCCATTTGTTTTTTGTGAATTTGTGACATCCAAATATACCGTTTTGCCCCCTCAAATGCAATCGGAATTTAAACTCCCCGAAAGCTGGCGCAGACTGTTCTGCCGAAAAGCCGAGCAAAACTTTGGCGTCCTTCCGGAAACCCGTTCCCGCAATCGAAAATGCTGCCGTACCCAAGGCGGTGAAGGCCCCTATTTTGCTTCGAACCGGTATATCTTTTTCTCTACCGTTTCAGAAATACAGGCAAACTGCCGATATTAACAAAAAAAATAGAACATTCCCCGTGCATTTACAGGAAATGAACAAAGAGGAACCATCATGAAAGGTACTCGCACGCGCTGGCTGCTCACAGCCAGCTTTTTCCTCTCCGGACTGATTTTCTACATTATTTTTTACGGTCTCTATTCCCACGATCGCAAAAGACACATGGATCTTTTTTATGGCGACTTTGTGGAAACGGTCCAGCACAAGCTGGAAGATGCGCTGACAGAAGTGGATTCTCTGCCACGGTCCGGAATTGTCCTGGTTTCCTTGAATGGCAGAGAAAAAAACGCCGTGTATGCCATCGACATTTTTCCCCATGACACTTCTGAAAACCCCATCCCTGTTTGGAAAGCCGGGTGGAAACCTTCAGGCCATTTGGTCAAACATCGGTTCCGCTTGCCCGGGACAGATCACACCGTTGTGATGGAAATTGATAAGGCACGCTGGCAAGCCATGTACAGATCGGGGACGCCCATTGCCCTCGCCCTGGCACTGCTGGTTGTTCTCACGGTTCTCTTCCATCTGGCGTCAGGATACTGCCTGGAGCAGTCTTTCCGTAGCATCGCCGACACCATCCTCAAAATTGGCACCGGAAACAAGTTCCAGTTGAATCTGGAAGGTATTCCCCGCGAATTTCGTTCTCTTGTTGCTTCCTTAAAGCAACTGAGCGATGAATTCAGCGACCAGATCGAATATTCCCGCAGCCTGATTGAAGCAATTTACGATCCCCTGTTCATCGTCGATGAAACTTTAACCATTACTTACCTGAACGAGGCCTGTGAAAAGCTTTCCGGCTACACGCGTGAAGAAGCCGTGGGTAAGATGAAATGCTACGGAGCTTTCCTCTCCCTCTCCGAAGAAGACACGGGCGAAAAATCACTGGTACGCGAATCCATTCAGCAACAAAAACCGATCTCGGAGCACCAGATTACCGTTTATGACCGACAGAAACAGCCCATTCCTGTTTCACTAAGCATTTCTCCGGTGTTTGATTCCAGCCATAACGTAAAGGGCGCCATCTGTATTTTGCGGGATCTCCGGCCCCAGCTGGATAACCAGCGGCGCTATCTCCAAGAAAAAATGCGCCCGATCCTCAAGGCCATCAGCCAGATCACAGATGGCAATTTAACCACCCGGCTGGAGCTGGATAACGATTCCGAACTGGGCGAACTGGCACGGTGGATCAACAACATGCGGCAGAATCTGAACCGGATGCTGGTGGAAGTGAGCGATGTGGCGACCAACCTGGCCAGCGCCAGTGCAGAAATCAGCGCGGGAACCGAAGAACTTTCCCGCGGTGCTCTGGATCAAAAGGAACAGGTGGAAAGGGTGGCGGCCACCATTCAGGAAATCGCCCAATCGGTCTCCCAGGTATCTGCTCAGGCTCGGGAAGCAGGTGAAATTCCCAAACGGAGCGCCGAAACCACTACCCAGAGCCTGGACATTATCCGCGCCTCGTTATCAGAGTTCGACACCATTTCCGACAAAACTCTGCATCTTTCCCAGCGCATGAAAAAACTGGGCGAGAGCATTCAGGTCGTCCACGATATCGCCTCGATGATTGAGGACATTGCTGACCAAACCAACCTTTTGGCCCTGAATGCAGCCATCGAAGCGGCACGGGCGGGCGAACACGGCCGCGGATTTGCCGTGGTAGCCGACGAAGTGAAAAAGCTGGCCAACCGCACCACTTCCGCAACGCGGCAGATTGCCAGCGCCGTCACCGAAATCCAGCAGGAAGCCTACGAAGTTGCGGAATCCGTAGAAGAAAACATCGAACTCGTACAAAACGGCCAGCAGAAAATTAAAGAAGCGCTCCAGGCACTGGAGACCATCCATCAGCTGGCCGAACAGGTTGCCAGGTTTATTCAGGAGTTCACCGGAATGGCCAGCGAACAGCAGGTTGCAGCGGACAAGATTCAGGAGAATCTTGAACAGGTCACGCTCATCATTCAGCAGAGCACGTCCAATCTGGACCAACTGGCCAACGCTACGGGTGAGCTGCACCAGCTGGCAGAACACCTGCAAGCACTTGTCTCACGCTTTGAAGTGGACCGGCAAGACGCCAGTAAGCGCCCGAAAATCAAAAGGTACGGGCGCCGGGCAGACGACAAAAGCAGCCTGTATGTCACTGCCAACGGGAAAATCGCCTACCTGACACGGACGAATCCGCCAAAAACGGGAAAAAGCTGATCTCCCAGCCGCCACTACACGGCTATTTTTCCGGCTCCTTCAGATACGCCTCCAGCTCCTGCGTCAGGGTCTGAATATCCGCATCGGAAAAGCCCTTCTCTTTCGCTGCATCTTCCAGCGTCCCCCAGATGGGTTCGCCACAGATCAGACAGCGAATTCCCTTTTCCATTAAAAACTGTACAGATTTAGGATATTCCCTCACCAGATCCTCGATGGTTATTTTTGGATCAATCTTCATTGCACAACTCCGTTTTTCTTCGCTCAATTAGAAGGTCTTCCACATTTTTGATTCAGACAGAAAGAACACGTTACATGAAAATTGGGAGGCGTTTCAGGCAATATGGGAGTTACCTTACAGAGGCTTGAAGGGGGGCCAGATTTCCACCCCATACTCCGGAGGAGTCACCGGCCGAATCCGGCACTTTGCACTTACACGGAGAAAAATGCCGTTTAATGGGCGCTCCGCTCCCTGAACATCACCTGCACAGAATACCGCTGTTTCGGGAAAGACGGATCAAGCCTTTACCCATCAAGCGAGGCGCTATTTTTCCAGAACCTTTATCACACGGCCTTTCAGTACATTGGCCGTTGCATCTTCAATTTTAACCTCAACAAACTGGCCGCGGCCGTAATTCCCTTTCGGGAAAATCACAATTTTATTTCCGTCATTCCGTCCCTGGTAATCCTGATCCGATTTCTTGGTCCGCTCTTCCTCGATCAGCACTTCATGCACTTCTCCAATATGAGCCCGGTTTTTCTTTAGCGAGATCTCCTTCTGGATCTCATTCAGCCGCACGATCCGCTCCGTTTTTACTTCCTCCGGAACATCATCGGGATATTTGCGGGCTGCGATGGTCTTGGGCCGCTCAGAATATTTGAAAATGAAGGCGGAATCGAATTCCACTTCCCGCACAACCTTAACTGTATCTTCAAACTCCTCGTCCGTCTCTGTCGGGAAACCAACGATGATATCGGTTGTCAGCACCAGTCCGGGAATGCGATCGCGCAATTTTTCAACCAGCTCCAGGAACTCCTTTTGTGTATACGTGCGGTTCATTAGGTCAAGAATTCGATCATTGCCCGCCTGCAGCGGCAGATGGATATGCTTGCAAACTTTGGGATTTTCGGCAATCACCTCAATCAGCCGTTCCGGAAAATCTTTGGGATGCGGTGAAGTGAACCGGATCCGCTCAATGCCATCCACTTTGCTTACCATTTCCAGCAAATCGGCAAAATCTTTGCCTTCGTAACGGTACGAATTGACATTTTGCCCCAGCAACGTTACCTGCCGGAACCCCTCCTGAGCCAGGCGACGGATCTCCTCCAGCACACTTTCAGGCGAACGGCTCCGTTCTCTTCCACGCGTGTAGGGCACCACGCAGAACGTGCAGAAATTATCGCAGCCGCGCATCACGGCAATCCAGGCGTTCACGCCACCTTCCCGCAGCGGATACACATCGGAATATGTCTCAAACTCGGAAAGTGTTACATCAAACGCTTTTTTGCCTTCTTCCTCCACTTCCCGGATGAGATTTGGAAGGCGTTTGTAACTATCCGGCCCCACCACAAAATCAATGGGCAAATTGGGATCTTTCAGCAAATCCTGGCGGAAATTCGTCGCCATGCAGCCCAGAACTCCGATCAGAACACGTTCTTTACCTTTCTCAGAACGAATTTTATGAATCCGCCCATACACCTTGCGGTTGGCGTTTTCCCGCACCGAGCAGGTGTTCAGGAGTATGATTTCAGCATCCTCCGGTGAAGACGTGAATTCGTACTTCTCTTTCGTCAGGATTGCCCTGACCAGCTCGGTGTCGTATTCGTTCATCTGGCAGCCAAATGTCTCAATATAAACCTTCTTCATCGCAGTACACCTACCACAGCCTGTTCTTCTACCTTTTCTAGGTAAACTTCACAGAACCTATTAGCCAAATCCAGATCAGATTGTACTTTAACCCGGACATACGTATCGGTCAGGCCCGTCCAGTAGCCGTTTTTTTTCTGTTCAAACAGCACCGTCACCGTCCGCCCTACAAAACGCTCGTAATACGTACGCCGTTTTCTGGCGCTCAGTTCCCGGAGAATCTTGCTTCGTCGTTCAATCACCTCTGGAGGAACCTTGCCCTCCAACCCCCGGCTTTTAGAGTGCTCTCTTTCGGAATAGCTGAATACATGAAAATAGGCAAACGGGAGCTCTTTTACCAGCTCGGTCGTCTGCCAGAAATGCGCCTCTGTCTCCCCAGGGAAACCAACAATAATGTCTGTCCCCAGGCATACATCCGGGACCCGTTCTGCTGCTTTGCGAACAAATGCCGTGAATTCTTCCACCGTGTAATTTCGGTTCATTCGGCGGAGAATTTCATCCGTGCCACTTTGAAGAGGGACATGTAGATGCCGGCAAAGTTTTCCGCCACGGGCCATTTTATCAAGAATTGCATCCGGGATGGTGGTTGGTTCGATGGATGAAATGCGGATCCGCCGCAGTCCGGGCACGTTTTCCAGCGCCTCGATGACGTCTACAATGGTACGGGTTCCATCCCTGTATGTGCCCAGATTAATCCCGGTAAGCACAATCTCCTGATGTCCAGCTTTAGCCAGTTCCTGTGCTTCACGTACCAGATCTTGGAAATCACGGCTTCTGGCGCGGCCCCGTGCAAAAGGGATCTCACAGAAGGAACAGAAAAAATCGCACCCATCCTGAATCTTTAGGTTGGCGCGGGTGTGCTGGCGGTCAATGCCCGGTACATCGATGGTAAAACTGCCTTTAGGAATAGCCGGAACGATTACTTCTGGTTTTTCGCCGCTGGAATGCCGGATGATATCCGGCAGATCCATCTTTTTTGCATTGCCTACTACCCACTTCACGCCGGGCATTTCAAGAAGGCGGTCCCGCTGCACCTGGGCCTGGCAACCGATGAGCGCAATTCGCGCCCGGCGATTCCGGCGCACAATTCGGTTGACCAGCTTCCGGGCATCAGCATCGCCGTTTTCGGTCACGGTGCAGGTGTTCACCACCACCACATCCGCCGGATCGCGGAAGTCTACCACCTCAAAACCGGCCCGTTCGAAACTCTGCTGCAATATGGCTGTCTCTGCCTGATTTAGCCGGCAGCCAAAGGTGTAAAACGAAACTTTCATCCTGTGATTTTCACTTTCTCTTGAAACAGCAACCGTCAATATAACCACGGGCGCTGGACAAAATCAATAGAATCCAGCATTGCACCCATTTTTTCTGCACACAAAGCTGCTTTTTCAACCTATGTCCAGCTTTTTCAGGATGTTAAATTTAGGAGATTCGCTAAGGGATTGCAAAGATATTTCTGGATGGGCTTTATCACTAAAAGCCCCGGAGAACCGAAAAACGCACAGAGAAAAATGCTTCAGCAAAAGTGCTATGTACTCAGTTACTCCTGTCGCTACTCTTCGCAAGTAGAAAGTTAGCCGGTGCTACAATCTATGTGCAGGATGCTGCCACCCATTTCGAAGGTCGTACCGCTTTTTTCCGCATCCTCCATAGTTTTTTCCGGTGTGCCTCCGCGCAGTTCAGATTCTCCGGCAGCCCCCCATGCGCAGGGCTTCATGTCACACAGTGTGGCACCGGTCACAATCGGGAGACCATGGGGTAGCCAATTTCTGAAACCGCATCACATTTTGCCGAGAGGGTCTTCCGCCGTGCACAATCTCAAAGCTGCAGGACATCTTCAGTGCGGCAGGACCAAAATCCCCCCAGAAGCCCCTTTTCCGACTCTTTGTTCAGCTGGCAATTTTCATTGAAAAATCGCACACCGGCGCCGAATGGGTCAGAGCTCCGACGGATATAAAATCCACACCTGTTCGCGCAATCTCGCGCACGTTTTCCAGCCGGACATTTCCTGATGCTTCGAGTGCGACGTGCCCGCCAGCCATCTCCACAGCTTTCCGCATCGTTTCTAGATCCATATTGTCCAGCATGATCTGCTGCACATCCAGCTGCAGGGCCTCCGATAGCTGCTTCAGATCAGTCACCTCTACCTCAATGCGGACGGACTGGCCTTTCTCCCTCAGAAACCTTTTGACTCTTTCCACAGCCGGGCGAATCCCCCCTGCCGCGGTAATGTGATTGTCCTTAATGAGCACCATGTCGTACAGTCCCATGCGGTGGTTCCACCCGCCTCCCATGGCTACGGCATATTTTTCCAGCTTGCGCCATCCCGGCGTGGTTTTGCGGGTATCCAGGAGTCGGCAGTTTGTGCCCTCAAGCTCGTGGACAAACTGGGCTGTTAACGTAGCAATGCCGCTCAGCCGACCCAGAAAATTAAGGGCCGTTCTTTCTGCTTTCAGCAGCGCCAGCACGGGTCCTTCAAGCTCCAAGATAACCTGCCCGCGGGCAAAGCGGTGGCCTTCTTCCAGACCCGGTTTTGCTTCAACCTCCCGGGAAAGTGTGCGGAAGACCTCCACGGCCACGGGCAACCCGGCCAGCACACCTTCCTGTTTGGCAACAATCCGGGCACCGGCGACCTCGTCCGCAAAAATGGCTTCTGATGTCAGATCTCCCGTCCCGCCCAGATCTTCCTGAAGCGCCATCCGGATAAGTGGAAGATAATCCTCTGGTTCCAGCTCCGTTAGCCGGAAGGGAAAGTTTTCAGGATTTCTTTTTTCGACCATTTTGCCTTTCCGATCGTCCCAATTTCCACAATCTTTCCACGCCATAAAAAGAGAACCCGGTCACCCAGCCGAAGAAAATCTCGCAGTTCAGGAAATACACGCAGCAGAGCGAAATAAGCTTGGCTGGCAAAAACAACCCGGATCACCGGTGCACCATCCGGCAAACCCTGTTCCCGCCAGACTCCATCTTCATAAACAAAACTGCGCCCACGAACCCGCCTGACAACCGCCATGCTGGCCGCAAGCTCCAGATGCTGTGCCCCCTTCAGCGAGGTAATTGCTTCGCTCATCCGCACAGCGGCTTCACCCGTTTTTCCGCCCGGTGCTGCATACGAGAGGGCCTGAGAATCACGAATCAGGGCGCGAACCTGATAACTGGGCTGCGGCCGGTAACCACCTGGCCAGCGCTGCGACAGGTACTTCTCTTCCTCCCGGACAAGATAAGAGGTATAAGGCGTTACAATTCCAAACTCCCTGCTCAGCTGCACAATTTCATCCACCAGTTCATCATTTTCCCCATTTTTGCGGATTTCATCAAGCAAAAAGCCGATTTTCCGGGCTGCCCAGAGCGGTGGAACGAACTCGAATTCCAGATTCTCCCTGGCAAAATCGACGTCTGCGGAAAAGACCCGTTTTTCTTCTCCCTGAACTCCAATTAGTCGCACACCTGCACTGCCACCTGTTTTATAGCGGCCAGCAATGATCACCTCGCTTCCCTCGAACAGATCTCCGGCCTCCTCCGGAAAAATATCATAAACCTCCAAACCCTCGATTTTCACCCGAAGATTGGACAACAGTGGCTCAGAGACTTTCCTGAAAAAGGAAGAAACAACCATCTCGATGTTTTCCTCAGGTGTGACATATTCCGCCACACCGCGTGTGATCGAAGCAATTTGATCCAGCAAGTAAGTATTGACCTGAAAGCCCACGCCAAAAGCAAAAATCCGCAAATTGGAACGGTTTTTTTCTTCCACGGCCGAAATAATTTCACGGTCTTCGGTAACGCCAACAGTGGGCTGACCGTCCGTAAGGAATACAACCCCAAAAAATCGCCTCTTCTGGGGAGTGCTATGCAGCGCCTCCATCAGCGCATCGTGGATATTGGTACCACCGGAGGCAGAAAGCTGGTCCAGAAAACGGATGGCACTGTCCACCTCTGTGGATCTGGCAGGCTGGAGATTTTCCGCATACCGCCGAACCGTACTGCTGAAGGCAATAATATTGAACCGGTCATCTTCCTTCAAACTCCTCAGACAGAATTTCAGGGCATTTCTGGCCTGTTCAATCTTCTGCCCCGCCATGCTTCCCGAAACATCCAGCACAAAAACCAGATCTTTTGGAATTCTTCTTTTCGCTGTGAAACTGGGTGAAAAAACCAGCAAAAAATAACCATCTTCTCCTGGCCGACGGAAAGTAAATGAAGACAGGCCGATGGGATCCCGGCCCAACCGGTAATACAGCCGGAACTCGTTCTCCTTCAAACTTCGAAGCGGCACCTCAAAGGAAACCAGGACCCTACCCGGTCCCTTGCGAACAATTTCCATCCCCCGGCTGGGCGAGTAAACCTGTTCCACATTTCGCTGAGAGGTGATTTCGGCGGCAAAGGCCATTTGTCCGCTTCCATCTTTCTCACCCATCCCCAGAATCGCTCCGCGGGGACCTAAAGGCAATTTCAACTCATACAGGTCCCCAAGCCGCCTCACTTTTTGAACATACCGTAATTTCACGCGGACCTTTCTGCCCGGCATGACCGGGAAGATTCTGGCGCGGAATAGATTCTTCTCCACGTACTCCAGGAGCGCTGGATCTTTGTACTTCCGCACAATGGACTCATAAATGGAAAGGGCCTCTTCCTTTGTAAGAATCTCACCTTTCAGCTTTTTGCCATCCTGGTATATGCTGAATTCTGTTACCTGGCTGCCCGCTGGTAGCGGAAAATAAAATGTTCCTTCAACCGTCACCGGCGAGCGGTTCTGAAAGGTCTGATCAATCCGGAACGTAGCAACCTGATCCTCAACGGAAATCTGCACATTTGAACCCGTCAAATAGAGCGGCGTCGATACGCCAACGCGCTCGGGCAATTCCGGAACAATCCATCCTTGCCCCCATGCCGCACGGGCCAGTGCAAAAACACCAAAAATCATCCAGAAAAAACGGATTTTGGCACGCATGACTATTCTCCTTCGAAAGAACTTTTCCCCCGCCATTTTATCTGGGCGGCTGGCAGAAGTTGTGGCTGCACCGGTATATGCGGACGACGGGCAAAGGCGTTCTGACTTAGAACGTTTTTCCAAAAGTTAAAATAAAAGTGATGGCATTGTATTGTTGCTTGCTGAAAATTTGCTTCTTGAAATAGATCGATTGGAACCGGATATCGAAAGCCAGAATCCACGCGCTCAGGTAATACTCGATCCCTGCGCCCAGATAAGCGGTTACCCCACCTACGGAGTAGGCATGAATCCAGCTGTAAGGAAACGAACGGTTCCAATTGTACTGAATTCCGAGCACTGGCCCTCCGCCAACCACCGCGTAGGAACGAATGTTGGGCTCACCTTCAAAAAACGGCAGTCGGTATTTCAGTCCAAACGTGAGTGTGTAAATGGCACCGCGGTTTCGCTGGTAAAACTGCCAGTAGTAAGGATCGAAATAAAACTGATCACTTGGTACATTGTAATAGATAAGGGAAAAAGCGTACGTAAGAGGCCGGTCCTGACGGTAATGATAATGTCCACCAAATCCCAGAAATTCATTGGCAAACGTACTGATGGTCACGCCGGTGTAGCTTTTCTTTGCGGGCGCCTGCAATTTGCGTCTGATGGCAGTGTCCTCATTTGCCCGCTTGGAAGGTTTCGTATCGGGAACAACCTCTTCCTCTTCCGGTTTGGGCTTGATGACTTTGCGCTTTTGAGCTTCGGCTGAGCCAAAAACCATTCCCAGGATTAAAAATGTGAGAAGAATCCGCTTCATCGAATCTCTCCTCTGTTTGAAACGGTACGTGGAGGTAATGTGTTTATTTTCAAAACCCATTTTCAGGCAAAAAGTTCACGTTTTTTTTCAAGCAAGCCGAAATTCCACCCGTCAAATAGCGTGCCGAAAAACGCCTCCCGAACCGCTTTTATGGAAACCGCCACTCCGTTCGGAAGCTTCGCTCTTTCTAAACACCGCACTTGAACCACAATTCGGCCATCCTGGAGAAATCCGCCTTCCATGGCTGTCAATTTTCCGCTTTTTTCCCTTTCTTACCGGACATCCCGCTGCTTCTTCAGCTCATCGATTTCGCGAAGTTTACGGGCGGCAACCCGGCCGAAGTCGCTGGTGGCTCCTTCTTTTCGGACAATCCGTTTAAAAAGTTCGCGGGCCTTTTCATACTCGCCCAGTTTCATATAGGCAAGGCCGGCCTCGTATTCGGCCGTCACATGCCAGGGCAGCCGGGTGCGCCGGGTCAAAAACGGAACTTTGAGAAACTCAGAAACCGCAATCCGGAACTGCCCCATCCGGTAATAGCATTTGGCTATCCAGTACCGTATTTCCGCTTCTTGTTCATTGTTGGCCTCCGGAAGCAGATTTTCCAGCCAGGCAATGGCACGCTGGTATTCACTGAGGTTCATCAGGGTAATCCCTTTGCGGATTTTCATATCAAACGTATCCGGTTCATGCGGGAAATCTTGCAGATACCTCCGAATCGCCAGAAGAGCTGAGTCATACAGACCAACATCCAAGTAGGTTTTGACCAGGTACCGCTCTGCCGTTTTTTTCACAGCTTTAGAGGGATTGTTTTCCAGTGCATTTTTGAACGCTGTAATGGCATTTTCAAATTGTTTGTTTTTGTAGTAATAATCCCCCAGAGTGAGGTAAACCAGGGCGCGGGTACGTTCAAAACGGGCCTCCTTTACCAGATCGGTGAGAATTTCAAGGGCCTTTTCGTCCCGGTTGGTAATCATGTACAGTTTGCCCAACCCGTAGCGGCCCAGCTCTCCGTATCGCGTTTTTTTGTAGCGCGATTGGATCCGCTTAAACTGCTTTTCGGCCAGATCAAACGATTTCTTTTCCAGATAGGCATTCCCGATTTCGTATTCGACCTCAGCCAGCAGAGAATCCGGAAAGTCTTTTTCTTTTCGGAGCCGTTCAATTTCCTTCAGCACAGCCGAAAAACGGCCTTCCTTTACGGAACACAGCAGCAGTCCTTTGCGGGCCAGGTTTCTGGTTTGCGGTTGCCCCGCATTCTTCAACAATTCGGCAAACTGATGCTTAGCCTCCTGAATCTTGCCTTCCTCCAGCCGGGCAAAAATCCGTTTTAGCAAAATCTTCTCCCTGGCCGGATGGTCCACAAACCGGTTGATAAACTGATCGTAACGGAAAGCGGCCTCGTCTTTCTGGGCCTTTTTCTCTGCCAGCTTAGCCAGAAAAAGATAGATCTCTGCCACGTGGGTACCCTGCGGAAAACGGCGGAGGTATTCTTCCATTCTTTCACGGGCTTTTAGCCAGTTTTCCAGCTGAAGGTGCGCTCTGCCCAAGAGGAATAGTTTTTCAGCAGCAAACTCCCTTCCGGACACCTTTTCCAGAAAATTCAGCGCCTCCCGCCCCTTTCCCTGTTCCAGGGCCAGGCCGGCGGCCTCCACGAGGGCCGAATCATACACCGGCGCGTAAACGTATTCTCTGCAAATCGCTTGCAATACATCCAGGGCCTTCTCATGTTCTCCCTGGTTGCGGTAGATCTGCGCAAGCAGGCGCAACGCCCCAAGCCGGTAACGGGAAATCTTCGTACTGCCAGCTACTTTTTCCAGATCTTTCGCTGCCCCAGCTGTATCACCCAGCGCCAGCAAGGCCGTCCCTCGCTCAAAATAAAGTTCGTGAATGGTGTTAGAATTCCTAAGGATGGAGGAAAGCGAATCCGCCTGCTGCAGCAGATCGGTGTACAGCTTAACGGCTGAGCGGAGCGAATCCCGGATGGCCCTTCTGCCATAGCTGGCCAGCAGCCGAGCCAGCCTTATTTTTACCGGAAATTGAAGCTCGGGCGGATATCTGGATAGCAGGCGCGTCAAAAACTCGTGCTCCTCGATAAATTCATAGGTTTCCGGCGTTCCCCGCGCCATACGCTGCAGGTCGTGGGCCCGCAGTAGATCTGTCAGCTGCAAGGATGCATCCGTTTCGGCGGCGGCCGCCTGAATATAAAACATGCGTGCGCTGTCCAGATCCGCTGCACGGCGCTCTGGATCTCGTGCGTTTCTGGCACGCAAGTAATAACTCTGCCCCAGTAACCGGTTCACTTCCGCACGCGATTCCTCCAGCAGGTCCCTTGCCATCGCCTGACGGATAAGGCGGATGCCTTCTTCATAGGCGCCATGGGCAAAAACAAGCTGCTGGAAGAGGGCCAGCAGCACGTCGTCGCGGTTGCCCCGGATCAGCAAATCGCTGACGGAAGCGGCCAGCTCTGCCACACTGTTCGCGGCAGACATCTCCCCTCCCAGCTGGTCCAGCAGCCGTTCAGCCTGGGCCAGTAACGGGCTGCCGGAAAATTGCCGGCGAAAATCCACCAAAAGGGCTTTAGCGCGCGCTGTTTGTCCAAGTTCCACATAGCAGCGCGCCATCTCCAGCCAGGCCTCATCTGACCAGCGTGATAATTTTCCAGGCTGGATAATCTTCTCCAGATAAAAAAGGGCCTGCATCGGCTGTCCCGCACGCCGCCTGTAAAACCGCCCAAGCAGGAAAAAAACCTGATCCTCCCAACCGGCTCTCCCGCGCGCATATTTCACAAGCGTTTGTCCGATCGAAGCCGCCAGACTCACCTGCCCTTCCGATGCCGCAACCTCAAAGAGCGACACCATCCCCTGCAGAAGAGCTCCCGGCTCCAGGGAAGAATGTGTAGCCAGGCCATACCACTTCATCCATAGATCCAGCGCAGCCGAAGAATCTCCTTGCTGCGCTGCCAGCTGTGCTCCATCCGCATATGCTTCCAGGAGTACGCTTGTATCCACAGCGGTGGCTTCCAGACGGGAGATCCACTGAAACGCATCCGAAAACTGGCCGGCCGCAGCAGCACTCCGGTAAAGAAGCAGAATCAGTGAATCTTTCAGGGCCGTACGGCTTTCCTCTGCAAGAAGCGGAGACGGTTCAGCTACTTTCCTGGCTCCATCCACCTGTCCCGTTTCTAGCAAAAATGTGGCGTAAGCCAGCCGCAGTCTGGTCTCCTGTACCGGCTCCCATTGCCGCCGCAAGAGATCCTGATACAGGGTTTCAGCTTCTTTCAGCCGGTACAGCCGCGCCAGCAATTCCGCCTTTCGTAGCGCCAGTTCCAGAAAGGCACCACCTGACGGATTCAGCGCCAGGGCCCGGTCGATCTGATTCTCTGCAGCCCGCATGTTCTGCCGTTTTATGTAGCAGCGAGCCAGCAGGGCCCGTGCCGGAAGTTCCCACTGGCTCTTCGGATATTCTTCCACCACTCTGCGGCTGTTTTCCTCCGCAGCCAGCACATCGCCCCTTTTCCACCGGATGCGTGCAGCCCGGTAGAGCGCTGCCGGTGCTAAAGGGGAGCCCGGGTAAAAGAGCGGAAATTTCTCCAGTAAAGCAATGGCCCGGGTTGTATCACCCACGACCAAAAGCGCCTCAGCCTTGCGCAACAGGGCTTCATCGCTGCGCGGCGCATCCGGCAGCTGCACCAAAAAAGCATTCCAGGCGGCCAAGGCTTTTTTCCAGTTTCCCGATTTTTCCAGACACTCGGCCCGGAGAAAAAGTGCCTCTCCCAAGTAGGGACTTTCGGGATATTGTTTCGCGTAGATTGCAAACTGCTCTGCAGCCAGATCGTACATCCCCTCTTTCATGAGCCGGCGCGCATATGCCAGTTGTTCCTCCGCGGGTGTGGTCTGTGCAGAAAGATCAGCCGTAAGAATTGCCCCCAGCAGGGTCAGTAGAAGGAAAATTCGTTTCTGCATTTTAAAGGATCTCCAGGCGTGCGTATTCAAGAACGAGTTTCTTTTCTGAACCATCTTCGAACAGCACCTTTACTTTAGCACCGGTTCCCTGTCCAGAAATTTCCGTTACCACGCCGCGGCCAAACACCTGATGCCGTACGTAACAGCCAATATAAAGCTGCTTTTCCTGGCTTTCGTTTTCATATTCCGGCATCGGTTCAAACTCCACCTCCTCTTTCTGGCGCACAGGCCGTCGGCGCCGCATAGTCGAATAGCCCGATTCCCGGCTCCAGGGTTCAATATAACGCTCATCGATTTCCCGCACAAATGTGGACAGGGTATTGTTAAAACCGTCTGCATACCGGCGGCGGGTTTGCGCCCAGGAAAGGTAAACTTTCTCCTTTGCCCGGGTGAGCCCAACGTAGAACAAACGCCGTTCTTCCTCAAAATCCATGGGATCCTGGTAACTCCGCGACAGCGGAAACAATCCTTCCTCCATACCCGTAATAAATACCACAGGAAACTCCAGCCCTTTGGCACTGTGCAGGGTCATCAGCGTGACCGCATTGCTGGTGTCGTTCCAGTTATCAATGTCCGTCACCAGGGCCACTTCCTGTAAAAAAGATTCCAGTGTAGCTTCTTCGTGGTTCCGACAAAACTCGGCGATGGCCGCCAGCAACTCCTCAATATTTTCAGCCCGGGAGAGGCTTTCCAGCGTTCCCTCGTTTCGGTACATCCGTGAAAGGCCCAGTTCCTCGTTCAATACCCGCACGAGTTCGTTCAGGCCAATCTTATCGCGCAGTGATCTGTATTTTTTCAGAAGCCCTGCAAGATCTTTTAAATTGTTCCGCGTCGCACTTTGAATTCCCGGGATTTCGTCCGCTGCAGCCATCGCTTCCACCAGCCCGGTTTGCTTCTGACTGGCGTACTCCTGAAGCTTGCGGATTGTCGCAGGTCCCACGCCGCGCGGCGGCACATTGATGATCCGCAGCAGACTCACTTCGTCCAGAGGATTGGCAATTACCCGCAAATAGGCCAGAAAATCCTTGATTTCTTTGCGTTCGTAAAAGCGGATACCTCCCACAATCACATACGAAATCCCGTTGCGGCGGAGGGCATCTTCGATGGCACGGGACTGGGCATTGGTGCGGTACAGAATCACAAAATCCCGGAAATTTCTCTTATGCTTTTTGATCTCCTGCTGAATGAGGTAAACCACCTGCTGGGCTTCATCGGTTTCGTCAAAGGCTTCAATTAGTGTCAGCGGTTCTCCCCCTTCGCGGTCTGTCCACAGTTTCTTTTCTTTCCGATGGCGATTATTTTTCACGACGGAGTGTGCGGCATCCAGAATTAACCGGGTAGAACGGTAATTTTTTTCCAGACGGAACACCTGGCACTCCGGAAAGGCATTTTCAAACTCAAGGATATTCCGTACTTCCGCACCCCGCCATCGGTAGATGGACTGATCATCGTCTCCCACCACAAAAACACTGCGGTGCCGGCTTCCCAGCAACAGCACCAGTTCGTTCTGGGCAACATTTGTATCCTGAAACTCATCAATTAGGATATGCTGAAAGTAATTCTGATACTTTTCAAGAACATCCGGATATTCCCGGAAGAGATAGACGGGCAGTGTAATAAGATCGTCGAAGTCCATGGCATCGCTGGACTTCAAAAACCCATTATATTCCTGATAGACCCGGGCAATGTTGGCTTCAAACTCGTCTCTGGCCTGGGCTTTGTACTGTTCTGGCGTAACCAGATTATTTTTGGCCCGACTGATTAGCGCGTGCACCATCTGCGGTGGGTAGCTGTTTTGTCCCAGGCTGAGCCGGTTCAGGATTTTCTTCACCACCTGCAGTTGATCATCTGAATCGTAGATCACGAAATTCTGGCTGTAGCCAAACCGGTAGGCTTCTTTTCTGAGGAGTCTTGCAAAAATGGAATGGAAAGTTCCCACATTCAGCGGCTGTACATCCTGCCCCAACAGGGCCTCCAGCCGGGATTTCATCTCCTTGGCCGCCTTGTTGGTAAAGGTAACTGCCAGAATATTCCAGGGTCGGACGCCATACCGGGCGATTAGATAGGCAATCCGGTGGGTGATCACCCGGGTTTTTCCGCTTCCGGCCCCGGCCAGCACCAACACCGGACCGATAGGCGCTTCCACCGCCGCACGCTGTTCCTCATTCAGTCCCCGCAACAGTTCCGCAACTCTGGTATTTCCACGCCGTGGCATATTAGGTCCCCCTCCTCGATTTCCGTCCGTAGATTTTTCTCCGCAGAGCGTCAAGCCTCCGCTTGGCCTTCAGGTGTTCCCTCAGCGTGCGACTGAACGTATGCGTGCCATCCCCATTGGCCACAAAATACAGGTAGTTTACCGGAGCCGGATTGGCAGCCGCGCGAATAGCAGCCAACCCCGGATTGTTGATGGGCCCCGGGGGCAATCCCGGATAGCGGTAAGTGTTATAGGGTGAATCGATTTCTTTATCAGCGTTGGTTAGGCGGCGCGGGCCGTCCGGGATAATGTACTGTAAAGTGGGATCCGCCTGAAGCAGCATTCCACGCTTTAAACGGTTGTGGTAGACCGCCGAAATGATCGGCATTTCCGATTCAACCATTGCCTCCCCCTGAATGATGGATGCAAGGGTCACCAGCTGGAGTAGATCCAGCCCCCTTTTTCTGCCCGCTTCAATGACCGAATCCGGAACCATTTCGAAAAAGTGCTGAACCATCTTTCTGGCCAGTTCCTCCTCCTTTTGTCCCCAGGTGAAGAAATACGTATCGGGAAAGAGAAACCCTTCCAGCGAAGGGCCGGGGACCCCCAGCTGCCGGCAAAAATCCGTATCGTTCACCACTTGCATAAATTGCACAGAATCTGCATGCAGGTGTTCCGCCAGCAAGGAGGCAATCCTGCGCGCCGTAAACCCCTCCGGTATGGTCACCCGGACGTAGGCGATCCTCCCTTTGTGCAATATATCCAAAAGTTTCAGGGTGCTGGCCTCCTCCGCACTGATCTCGTAGCGGCCAGCCTTCAGTTCCCCGCTGATCCTTAAGACCTTGGATGCAACCACGAAACGTGTGGCAGACTTGATAACACCATCCCGCTCCAGGATCGCTGCAATATCATAAACGTTCAGCCCTGGAGAGATGGTAACCACTCTTTTTTCTCCGTTGGGAATGGCACTGTTCGGCCAAAAAAGGGCATATCCGGCAAATCCGCCGGCCAGCAACAAAAGCCCACCCGCCAGCCACAAAAACAGCTTCCACCGAAATTTTTTGCTTCCCTTTTCCATAGCACCCCTTATTTGACCATTTCTGCTACTTCCCGTGCCGGATCCGGCTCCAGTAGGATTTCACATCAAAGAGCGGACTCCATTCCTGCGTGTGGCACCTTGTACACTGATCCAGTTTCCCGGCGGCGCCGCGGTCCACAACATCCCATTCACCGTGGCCCTGCGATACCTGGTGGCAATCCATGCAGGAGATCCCCTTTGGGTATTGCGGCGAAAAGTGGCATTTCACACACCCCTCATCGTATTCGTGAAGAAGGGTGCCAGCCTTGGCATGCCTGGAGCGTTCCCACACCTCATATGCCAGCAGGTGACAGTGCCGGCAGGCCTCCACATTATTGTAACGGCCTTCCGGATCGGTTTGTATGTATTTCTCCAGATGTTCATCGTAGGCTTTTAGTTTCTTGTATAGCAGGGAATCCACGGGAAAATCTTCCTTCAAATAGACCCGGCGGTAAGAAATTGCAAACGCACCGTCTTTTGCCCGTCTCACCCGGATCAGCTCCACGCTCTGGCCGTCCGAGCTGGCGGGCACCACAGCGGGAACTTTGCCTTCCGTCCAGCTGGCAGGTAGATCGTCACTCTCATGTCCGAGCAGCCACACGTGGATGCCGGGAAATTTTTGAACAAGTTCTTCAAGCCGGTAACGGTCCCCATGGAAAAGCACAATTCCCAGTTCCCCTTTTCCCAGGCTTTTTTGAAAAGCCTCAAGCACCTCTTCAGTATTCCGAAACGGCAATTGCGGTTTTCTGCTAGGCTCAAAAAAGGAAAAGGCCTGCGGATCCAGAATTCCTGCCACCGCCACCGAAAAAGGTCCTTTCTTGAAGCGCATTACCCGGCTTATCCCATCCTTCCAACGGTTTCCAGAGTAATTGGAAAAAAGCAATGGCAGATCGGTTCCGACCACTTTCTTTTCAAAAAATGCAATCCCGTTCCAGAATTCCTGATCTCCAATCTGAATCGCGTCATATTCCATCCGGTCATAGCTTTCCAAAACCAGGGCATTTTGCCATTGCCGGTCAACCGTTCCCAGCAAATCCCCGCCGTCCAGCAGCAGAATCCAGGAGGATTCTTTTTGCAACTGCCGGAGAAAAGCCAGCCGCCGCGGCAGCCCACCGGCCGCTGTCTCCTCGCAACCGCAATCCAGCAGCTGGCCGCTGGTGTTGGCAGTAAATACCACCAGCAGTGTATCCGGAGGCGCCGCCCGCACCATCCGCACCGGACTCAAAGACAGAATCAGCCCCACCAAAAAAATTCCACTTCTGAACCGACGCAAAGCTAAACCTCCGGGCAACGGTGAGATGGGTCACCCTATTGCAACGTAAATATTATTCAACGTCCTTTTTAATGGCAACATTTTTTGGGACAGACTCCAAAAATCCCCCCGGAGAAAACAGCGGCACTAACCGGAAGAATCAGTCAATTGCAACAATAATCCGCAAAAAATGATGTCTCAATGAAATATTCAGCGCATTTTTCCCGGTCATTATCTATTTTATTCTATACGGTAAGCTTTGTCAAAACAAAAGCCTAGCCCCAGACCCCCTTCTTGCCGGCCAGGTAGTCTGAGAGGATCCGATCGTGATCAAACGCGAGCGGTGAAGGGAGCCTGTCGGGCGGAAAAACATGAAGGTCCCTGGCATCATCTCCCGCTGCTGGCTCACCACGGGCTTTTGCCACAAACACAGCCGAAAGCGTGTGTTGCCGCGGGTCGCGATTTGGCTGAGAATATACACCCAGCAGATACTTCAGTTCTACATCCAGGCCTGTTTCTTCTTTGGCTTCCCGCACCGCTGCCACATCGGCAGATTCACCGTAATCCACAAACCCGCCGGGAATGGCCCACCCGAACGGAAAGTTTTTCCTCTCAATCAGAACAATCCCCTTCCCTTCCGGCCTATCCAGCTCAATTATTATATCCACGGTGGGCACGGGATTCCGGTATATTTCTATTTCGTAGCCGCAGCCAGGACAGGCTATTTTCCCTTTTACGCTCATTTTCCCTCCCCAAGATACTTAACACCAATTCACCTCCAGCCGTTACAAGAGTTTAGCACGTCTCTTTCGGCATTTTTTGAGATTCGTCCGAAATCGAACATGGTCCTTTTCGAACGGCACCCAGGAAAAAGAAGATCATCCCCCTCTTTGCCGGAAAACGAATGCGGGCCAGCGCTGGAAAGCACCGCCTTCGGCGGATTCCAAAATGGCCCCTGAGCCACCTACCCTGGGAAGCTCCGCTTGTCCGTAAAACCGAATTTCAAAAACGCAAGGTTCTGTGCGCAAAAACAACAAAGGCACGCCCGGAGGACGTGCCTTCGAAAACTCTAGGTCTGGTCTTTACCCCACACCCAGACCTGATTGCAGGTATTTTTCCAAGGCATTCAGTACTTTTTCCCAGAGCTGGCGGTGTTCCTCTTTCAGCTCATTTTTCAGGAACAGCCCGTGGGAAAGGGTCAGCTCGGTTTTTCCGTTGGCACTGTCCAGTCTAATGGCAACCAGTGAACGTTCCTGATGTGTTCCACCTCCACCAAGCGACCAGGTGAACACCAGTTTTTCGGGCGGACGCAATTCGGTATAAACTCCTGCAAATAACGACATTTCCCCGCCGGGATGCTGCAACCCAATCTTAAAACGTGAATTTTTCCGCAAATTCACGGTCACAAATTTAACGGAATGCTCCGGGGTGGGACGGAACCATTGCTGAACGGCTTCAGGATCGGTCAGTGCCTTAAACACCCGTTCGCGGTCTGCTGGCAGTGTTTTTTTCAGCTGAAAACCGCGCGGAATAAAGAGATCCACATCATCCACTTTGATCGCCTGCATCGGTTGGTCCCCTTTTTCTTAACTTTGAACCTGTCGCTTTCCTTTTTCAGATCCGGCGCTAAATATAGAAATTTTTTGGCATTTCGACAAACTATTTCTCAGTTTTCTGACTGCGCCTCACCCTTTCCATCAGCCGTTCCCAGTTGTGGTCCACCTCAGCCTGGATTTTTTCAACATCTTTGGGTGTCAGTTTGCGGAACCGGCCCTGAACCTTCAGATATTCCTCCACCGGCAGGCCCTTCGGCTCCACATTCAGCGTGTACTTTTCTCCGTACTCAATTTCTATGAGGGGGAACACTCTGGTATGTACCGCCAGGTGTGAGATTCGGATCGACTGATCATCCTGAATTTTCCATCCCGGCGGGCAGGGAGAAAAGATATGGATGAATTTCGTTCCCCGGATGCTCTTCGCTTTTTGAAACTTGCGGATAAAATCTTCTGGATAGGCCACTGAGGCGGTGGCTACGTACGGTATCCGGTGAGCGGCCATTATTTCCACCATGTTCTTTTTGGGCGTTTCTTTGAGATGTTTGTCCGGTGTGGTGGTGGTCCAGGCGCCGTAGGGTGTGGCAGAACTCCGCTGGATACCGGTATTCATGTACGCTTCGTTGTCGTAGCAAACATAAATAAAATCTTCATTGCGTTCGGCCGCTCCCGAAAGGGCTTGGAATCCGATGTCGAAGGTTCCGCCATCACCGGCCCAGGCCATCACCGTAACATCCTTTTGCCCTTTGATCTCCAGTGCCGCCTTCATGCCGGATGCCACAGCCCCCGCCGTTTCAAACGCTGTGTGGAACACAGGCACACGCAGGGCCGAGTAGGGAAATGGTCCGGCAATAATGGACCAGCAGCACGCCGGGATAATCACCATCGTATTCGGTCCCAGGGCCTTCAACGCATACCGCATGCTCAGAGAAGCCCCGCAACCGGGACAGGCAAGGTGGCCCGAATACATCAGCTCGTTTTCGGGTATACGCGGTCGAATTTCCGGTATCGCCATGGTTTTCCTCTCTATTGTTTTAATCCCATCCAGATAATGTCTTCTTCAGGCTGTTCAGCCTCCAGGGCATAATCCACAATTTTTCGCAGATCGGAAAGTGTTACGTCGCGGCCTCCCAACCCAATAATGGTCCCAAAAATCCGCGGCGCCTTTCCATTTGCCTGACCGTACAGAGCTGCCTTGATCTCCTGGTAGAAAATTCCCGTAGCTCCAAAGGAGATATTCCGGTCAATCACTACTACTTTGGCTTTCCCCATGAGCAGCTCTCTAACCTTCTCCGCCGGAAATGGGCGGAACATCCGGATCTTCAGCAAACCCACTTTTAACCCCTTGCTCCGGTATTCGCGGACAATGGCGCGGGCATTGCTGGTCAGGGCCCCGGCCGTAACCAGTACCAGTTCGGCATCGTCCAGTTCTACCGATTCTACAATCCCGTACCGGCGTCCCACCAGTTTGTGGTATTCCTCATCTGCCTTTTCGGCTACAGCCGGCACATCCTCCATCGCTTTCTGAATCTTATAGCGCAGCTCATAATAATTTTCCGGTGTAACCAGCGCACCAAAGGCATGCGGATCATTCACGTCCATCTTAAAAGGCGGTTTATAGGGCGGAAGATACTGGTCAATTACTTTCTGATCTGGTATATCCACCACCTCATAGGTATGAGAAAGGACAAAAGCATCCAGAATCAGCATCACTGGCAGGAAAACCTGCTCCCCAATACGGAATGCCTGAATGACCGTATCCAGCACCTCCTGGTTGTTTTCACAGTAGAGCTGAATCCATCCGGTATCCCGCTGGGCAAGGCTGTCGGTCTGTTCCGTCCAGATGGACCAGCCCGGCGCCATGGCCCGATTGACATTGGCCAGTACAATAGGCAACCTGGCACCCGAAGCCCAGTGCAGCAGCTCATGCATCAGGGCCAGCCCCTGGGCACTGGTAGCGGTAAATGCCCGTGCCCCTGCTGCCGAAGCCCCAATACAGCTGGCCATCGCCGAATGTTCGGATTCAACCTTAATAAATTTGGCCTTCAACTCTCCGTTGGCACAGAGTTCAGACAACTCCTCCACAATCTGCGTCTGCGGTGTGATCGGATACGCCGCGATCACTTCCGCCCGGGATAGCCGCACCCCGTACGACACCGCATGATTGCCCATTAAAACTTTTTTCATAGAGCCCTCTTCCCTTTTTCACAATGCCCTGTTATTTCTCCGCTACCGCCCTTCAGGAACCATAGTGATTGCATTCCGCGGACACTCGGCCACACAGATGCCACACCCTTTGCAATAATCATAATCGAATTCGTAGCGGTACCCCGATTCCCGCCGCCGGATTGCTACATCGGGACAGAAGATCAGGCAGTTATCACACATATTGCAAACACCGCAGTTAAAGCAGCGCTTGGCCTCCTGAACCGCCGTATCGCTGGAGAATGTCTCTTTCACTTCGCGGAAATCGCGGGTCCGTTCTTCCACCGCCTTCTCCGGCACAGGATTTCGGTGAATGTGATCAAAGTACCATGTATTGACATGCTCGAACGTAACCACCTTCAGGTTGTTGACAGGATCGCCCTCCAGTGTACCGTTGCGGTACCTGCGAAAAGAGAATCCGCCTTTGTATCCCACCTGGATCTTGCGGACGTCATCTTCCAGTGATTTTTTCTGGAGAAACGCATCGATGGCCATGGCCGCTTTTTTGCCCGAACCGATGGCATGAACCACCGTATGAGGCTGCTCCACAATATCGCCGCCGGCAAAGACCTTTGCCACTCCAGTCTGACCGT
>Ga0209426_1000830_pt1 | contig 25251 bp, 22 predicted proteins | sample Deesub1362B_J571_FD_187697 | JGI IMG/M metagenome (GOLD analysis project Ga0209426, IMG submission 187697) | Deep oceanic, basalt-hosted subsurface ecosystem from Juan de Fuca Ridge flank, Pacific Ocean, CORK Borehole 1362B_J2.571 (SPAdes)... ...
GACAGGGTCGGATGGGCGTGAATTGTTTTGTGAAGCTCGTAATAAGTGGTTTCCAGCGTTTTGGCTACCCCCAGTTCAGCAATCAACTCGGTTGCGTCTGGACCCACAATATGGGCCCCAAGTAGTTCACCGTATTTTGCGTCGAAAATCAGTTTGACCATTCCCTCCGACTCACCGTAAGCCAGGGCCTTCCCATTGGCGCGGAACGGAAAACGGCCAATTTTAAGTTCATAGCCTTTTTCTCGCGCTTTTTCCTCCGTCAGCCCCACGCTGGCTACCTGAGGCATACAGTAAGTGCAACTGGGAAAATTCTGATAATCAATCGGAGGCGAATCCATTCCCGCTATGCGCTCTATACAGTGAATCCCTTCCGCTGAAGCCACATGAGCGAGAAGAGGAGGTCCCGCAACATCTCCAATGGCATAGATTCCGTCAGCAGTCGTCCGGTAATTTTTATCAACACGAATGAACCCGCGTTCCAGTTCAACCCCCGCCTCTTCCAGGCCCAGATCCTCCGTATTGGCCTGGACGCCAATAGCCACCAGCGCAACATCCCCGGAGAGGGTCTCCGTCTGATCTTCTTTCTGAATAACAACCTCTACCCCGCCAGAACGCTTTTCAATGCTTTCTACCTTGGCTTCGGTGTAAATTTCGATTCCCGCTTTTTTGAGGCTCTTGGCCAGTATGTCGGTAATTTCCTTGTCTTCCAGCGGCAGAATAGAAGGCATCATTTCTACCAAGTGGACTTTTGTTCCCAAGGCATTGTAAAAATAGGCGAATTCCACCCCAATGGCTCCGGCTCCCACAATAACCATGGTTTTGGGTTGATTCTGAAGAGTCATTGCCTCTTTGGAAGTAATAACCGCGTTCCCATCGAACTCAATTCCCGGCAGGGATTTCGGCCGTGCACCGGTCGCCAAGATAATATGTTTGGCTTTCACCACTGCGATCCCTTTTCCGGAAGCATCGAAAACTTCCAGTGTGTCGGTCCGCGTCAAACGGCCCTTTCCCTTTATCAATTCAATCCCATTTTTACGAAAAAGATAATGAATTCCTTTTACCAAGCGGTTTGAAACATTCCGGCTGCGCTTGATAATGGCTGGAAAATCAACCCGCCATTTTTCGACCTGCAATCCAAAATTCTTCGCGTGTTTAACCAGCTCCACCGCTTCTGCACTACGCAATAGTGCTTTGGTGGGAATGCAACCCCAATTGAGACAAACTCCCCCCAGTTCCTCCTTCTCCACAACACCAACTTTCATACCGAGTTGTGCCGCACGGATCGCTGCCACATACCCTCCTGGGCCTCCGCCAAGCACAGCAAGATCAAACTCTTTGGTTGCTGAAGCCATCTTCTCACCTCTCCGAATCACGTTACGAGGAATGATCCAACTCTACGATCATACCATACGTCAACAGAATAAATCGATATTGAATATCAATTCTTAAAAAGAATATGTAAAGAATCCCAAAGAATGCAAATTTTGTTTAAGCATTTTCGTTTTGCCAGAATCTGTTAATGCCCCGGGATTGCATTAAGATCTTACCGGCAAAATACGAACTTTATTCTATTCCTGCAATTTTTTGGACCCATTCTCTCTAAGGGCATCCAGAAAAATATGTTTGAAGTTCAGAACCGCAGCGAGATCTGGATTCGATTCTGGACGGCCGCCATCCTGAATCCCGCACCATTGGCCATTTCTCCATTAGCGGAACCGTGACGCCCCTTCAAAAACTGCGCTGTAAAATACCCGAGGCATGCTCCGATCCACACATCGCTGGGCCAATGTTTCTGATCATGGACTCTCGACCACCCGGTAAGCCCTGCAAGCACCATCAAAAACCCGGAAATCCATTTCCGGTCCGAATAATAGGCTGCTATTCCGGAAGCCACGGCCCATGCCGAGCTGGTGTGTCCGGAAGGCATGGAGAGGTAGGCATTGTCAAAATCCATTCGGGGACCTCGCCATTTTTCAGGCCCCTTCCCGGTATATGGCCGCGCCCGGTGACCAACCCACTTAAAAAAGATCGTCCAGCTATTGGCCAGAACAAAGGCCTCGCCGGCAGTAAAACAAGCCCATGAGAGCCGCGAATCTTTTCTCGCACTGGCTAATAGTCCAACAAGCCCCAAAACCGGAAGTACTATCCGCCCATCGCCCATCCAGCGGCTGGCATCAGCGAGTCGCCGCGTAACATCCGACTTTCCCTTCTGAACCTGATCAAAAATCTTTTGATCCGCAAAATAAAGGAGAACCCCTGTTCCCGCCACAATTCCGGCCTGCAGCCAGTCCGCACCCTTCCAGTGTATAGGAGCCGAATAGAAAGCACCCGCATCCTTCCAAAAAACCTGCAGCTTTGGCTTTTCCGCTGCAAATCCTGAAACTCCGGCCCAAAGTATCAGCAAACACAGGTAATACCGGCAATAGCGAGAAGACATTATTCGCCCTTTTGACCGGTTGGAAGGGAATTTGAGTATCTCTTTTCATTCAATAGCGCAATAGCGGGCACGTGTGGGAATCGAACCCACCTCCCGACACTACTGCGCCGGGACAGCGGATTTGAAGTCCGCGGGGCACACCAGTCGCCCAGCCGTGCCCAGATTCTGATTGTCAATTCAAAAAATACAATAGGTATTTCAGAGTCTATTTTCAACTGGAAAATTTAACCGTGCTTCTCAACGAATACAGTTCAAACGTTCCGGCAGAGTCATGCTAAACGGCAATCATCGGATGAGTAATTTGGATGTCACCCGATGCTGGCCGATCCTGAGGCGAAAGAAATAAACGCCTGCTGGAAGCCCACGCACCGAAAAAACGATTTGGTGGTTTCCCGGGTCCGGCCGGTGAAATGACATACTCCGGATATTTTCTCCCAGCAAATTGAAGAGTTCTACCCTGCCTTCTGCGGCAAGCGGCGTCCGCACATTGATCCAAACAAGATCTTTTGCCGGATTGGGATAAACCCCAATCATCTGAAATTCTGAAGGAAGATCCTCTCCCCTGCTGTCATGAACCACAGCTGTCTCAATCAAATCAATCACCTTTACCCGAGAATTTCCGGCCGTATCCGTTACACCAATCCCGATCTTTTGATAGGGCGTAAACTGTGGTTTCCATCTCACTTGCCACGTCAAATTTCCTTGCGGGAATGGATATAGCTGAACCACCCGGCCTTCGCTGCGCTCACCAAATACCAGAGGAGCTGCCTGCCATATTGGTTCATTAACTGCAATGGTCAGGCTCCATTCCGTTTCACGTTTTTGAAGCGAATAAAAAACTTCCGGCGCTTTGTTGTCCGCAATCCCACGCCATTTCTGCATGGCTTCTGTTGCCGTACAATAATCCCACTGCACATCTGGATAAAAGGCGGAAGCACGATGAAGCAGTGAATCGATCCGCGCAATTTGGTCGGGAAAATCCTTTTCAGGTAAATGAGACCAAAAAGTTACAACCTGATCTTTCCCGCTATAGGCGCCAGCAAAGATTCTCAAAATATCGGTAAGGCTTCGCTTCATGTACTGGCAACGGGATTCCCATCCCCGCAGATTTCCAGGTCGCTGATAGTCCGATGAATCCGGGTGATAAGGGATCCATTCAAGTGGCGCACGGGACCAGTCGTAAATGTTATCCAGCGGTTCTGTTGTATCTGTATGTTTTGCCGGAGAAGCATTTTCAAAGCGGTAAGGAATCCAGCCATCCAGAAAACATTCCCATTCGTTATCCATATAATGCCACCCACTTCGGAACGATGTGGGCAATAACTTCCCATGCACCACCAGATGACCTACCGTCTCCACAAAATCGTCTCTGTACTCTCTGAAACGAACTGACTGATTCCAATGATAGACACCGTCGCCATCGGGATCGCTCCAAACCCAATTATGGTAATGAAAGGACAGTTCATCGCCAAGAAGGTAAATGCGGTCCCCATGGTACTTCTGCATCATTTCCAAATTGGATATCCAGGGGTCCTCAACGTCAGGATTGGTTCCTCGGGCCATAATGCTCCCTACCAGCATAAACCACGTCATTACCAGCGGTTCTCCATACCAGTCTTGAAAACGGCTACGAAATTCCTGCTGAATGACTTGGTATGCATTGGAAGCGGGATCGCTGAAGAGCTCAAATCCAAACAGATTTTCTTTCCGGCTCATATTCAAGCCATTCCAGGTTCCCGTATCTGAACAGAGGACGACATAAATCTTACCCGGGGGGTTCTGGGGTCGGCTGGAATAGATCCGGATGTCGTCAATATTAAAAGTGCTGGTGTGAGGTAAAGAAGGATTACCGATAAGTATCAACGCCGGAGCATCCACCAGCGTTGCATCCAGCTGTCCCTTAACCTCACCGTCAATCCAGAGCTGGATTTGTTGTTGTCCATCATACTCAATTTTGAAATGGTGCCAGCGGTTCAGCGTGTACCCTGATGGAATAGTAAGATTGGCAGGAACCCATCCGGTTTTTTCTTTAAGCACCGTCAGCTGAACTTTGCCATCCGGAAGCAAAAAAGAAAAAGGACCAGCGCATTGCCCTTAAGAAATAGAGGAATGGCCTCATCGCCCATATATGATACATGGACACTCAGTTCGATGGCGAATGGAGTATCTGCATGCACAATCCCAGTGACCGTTTCGATTGAGGCCCGTTGATTTTGCGTATTTACCCTCAGGGAAAATGGCGGCGAACGAAACAGCGTAGAATCAAGCCTGAAACATCGATCTGCCTCATCATAAAATTCCCACGGAGGGTTGCTTTTCAGATCCCCATCATCAAACGTTTCATCGATCAGAAGATGCTGGGCGTAACTGCCAGAAATGCTCCCGGCAATGTAGATCAAAAGACTCAGAAGGACACGCATCTGTTGTTTTCCTGGTGGAGTAAAAGCGTTCTATTTTTCCTCCTCTGCATGGTACTGGACAATGGAATAGCAATCGTACTGTTTGATTTTTTCGCGGCCGTTCAGGAAGGCGAGCTCGATGAGAAAAGCAATTCCCACGACAGTTCCTCCCAGCCGTTCCACCAGACGCGCCGTAGCCGCCAGGGTTCCTCCTGTAGCCAGCAGATCATCTATAATCAACACGCGCTGGCCGGGTTGAATGGCATCGGTGTGAATTTCCAGAGCATCAGTCCCGTATTCCAGTTCATATTCTTCACGTATTTTTTCTGCCGGCAGTTTTCCTGGCTTCCGGACGGGCACAAATCCGACCCCCCACTTGTAGGCCAGTGCCCCCCCGAAAATAAAACCGCGAGATTCTACCCCGACAATAATATCGACCCTCTTGTCCCGGTACCGTTGATCAAACAGATCGATTACCTTGGCAAAGGCTTTACCATCCTTCACCAGCGTCGTGATGTCCTTAAACTGGATTCCCTTATGAGGAAAATCGGGCACATTGCGGATGAGGCGGCGCAATTCTTCCATGGTTCTCCTCCTGGATTCAGTAGGTGATGCGAAAATTCCGGTATTTCCCTTCAAATGGCAGCCATTCTACCTGAATATCTGTCACCCGCGCCCATGGGTGACCCACCCGTACATCCTTTAGAAATGCCTGAATAACTTCCCTATCCCCTTCCACTTCGATATATACCCTTCCATCCGGAAGATTTTTGACGATACCTCCCAGACCGTACTGACTTGCCAGACGGTTCACAAAAAATCGGAATCCGACCCCCTGAACCACTCCGCTCACCCATATTTTTGCCAGCCGATCCATGCAGGCCCCCCCGGTGATCTTCTCTACCTTTGCGCTTACCGCTTAATCTCGGCCAATAAGTTGAAAAATTTTTTCGACCGCCTCCTTCGGCGACCCCGCTACCATCTGGCCACCCAGGATATCCCAGGTATGAAGTCCTACCACTGGAATCCCCAACTGCAAGGCAAAAGCAATTTCCGATAGTGTACCGTATTTTCCATCAATGGCGATTAACCCATCGGAGCTTTTGACGACAAGAGCATTTCTTGCGATTCCCATCCCTGTGACGATTGGAATGTCTATGTAGGGATTCGCTTCTCGCGGGTCGTCGCCGGGCAATATTCCAACAGTAAGGCCTCCAGCGGCACGGGCCCCCCGGCATGCTGCCTCCATCACCCCCCCGCGTCCGCCACAAACAAGCACTGCTCCTTTCTCGGCGATCAGGCGACCCACCTCTTCTGCTTCTTTGAGAATAGTTGTGGGCGCCACATTCCCGCCAAGAACTCCAATCCGCGTTCTCATGGGTAAAGCCTATAAATGGTCCGCGGAAATGGGATGGTCTCACGGATATGCTTGAGTCCACAGATCCACGCAACGGTCCGTTCTATCCCCAGCCCGAAACCACTATGAGGGACTGAGCCGTAACGCCGCAAATCCAGATACCACTGAAAGGCATCTTCCGGCAAACCGTGCTCGCGGATCCGTTGTAGCAGCGTATCGTAATCATCTTCACGCTGACCGCCACCGATCACTTCTCCATACCCTTCCGGAGCAAGAACATCCACACATAGCGCTTTGGATGGGTCCTGTGGATCCCGCTTCATATAAAAAGCTTTCACTTCCGCCGGGTAGCGGTGCACCATCACCGGCTTATCAAAAGCGCTGGAAATGACGGTTTCGTCCGTGCCTCCAAAATCATCTCCATATTCAAACGCCACCTGATTCTTCTTCAGGATTTCTACCGCTTCGTCATATGTGATCCGCGGAAACGGCCGTTTGACTTTCTCCAGCATGGTGAGATCACGCTCCAGAACCTGCAGCTCTTTTTCTTTCTCCCGGATCACCCGCTGGACCACGTATTCCAGAAATTCCTCTGCAAGATCCATATTATCATCCAGATCGGCATAAGCTACTTCTGGTTCTACCATCCAAAACTCGGTAAGGTGGCGCCGTGTCTTGGATTTTTCGGCACGAAACGTGGGACCAAAACAGTAGACCTTACCAAAGGCCATCGCTGCGGCTTCCACATAAAGCTGCCCGCTTTGAGTCAGGTAAGCTTTTCCGCCAAAATAATCGGTTTCGAACAGGGTTGTGGTACCTTCACAGGCACTGGGAGTAAAAATGGGAGAATCAATCAAAGTAAACCCATTGTTGTCAAAAAAGTCGCGAATAGCCCGGACAACGGCATGCCGTACGCGGAGAATCGCATGCTGTTTCGTCGAACGCAACCAGAGATGGCGGTGGTCCATCAAAAAATCAACACCATGCTCCTTAGGTGTAATGGGATATTCCTGCGCAATATGCACCGGTTCGATGTGACGTACCCACAATTCGTACCCGCCTGGCGCGCGATGATCCGCGTGCACCAGCCCCTTCACAATGACGGACGATTCCTGCGTCAGCGTTTTTTCCAGCTCAAACACCTCCTCCGGAACATCCTTTTTAGACACAACACACTGAATGATCCCAGTCCCGTCCCGGAGCAGGAGAAACCAGATCTTGCCGCTGGACCGCTTGTTGTACACCCAACCGGCAATGCTAACTTCTTTGCCGTCGTATTGCGAAATATCTTCCACATAAACAAAATTTTTCCTGATCATCCCAACACCTCATCGCTTCCTTTCGGTTCCAACGCCTCTCTGAAAGGAAAAATCTTTACGCGCAAACAACCGCTGCCCAATTAAAGTGGAATTCCAAAACATCCAGCCACAGATTGCCCCACTCTTGTTCACTTTGATTTGAATAAATGGAAAATTTCACTGCCATTCCAAATTTTTTGGCGAGCTGTGCACGAAATTCGCGCTACTTTACCAGAAGCAATGGAATGCGTGCATTTCTCATCACACGCTCGGTTGTGCTACCCAGAATCGCTTCCCGGATCCTCGAATGTCCGTACGCGCCCATGATGATGAGATGAAAATGTTGCTCGTCGGAAAAATTTATGATTTCATCATCCGCATGCCCCCGGCGGACTTCTATGGCAGGTGAGATTTCATACGCCTGAAAGTAATCGACCCCTTCCCTGGCTATATTGCGGGCCACTTCCAGATTATTGTCTACGGTAAACACCGTCACTTCCGCTCCAAACTGAGATGCAAAATAGGCAGCATAGGGCAGTGCCCGGTTTGAATTGAGACTGCCGTCGTACGGCACTAGAATCTTCCGAATTTCTGCGAACTCTTTCTGTGAAATAAAAATCGGCTTGATGCATTCCCGCGAAATGGCTTCGACTGTCGCTCCCATGAGTTTGCTGCGGCCCCATTTGGCAAATTCGCCGTGAGCCCCAAGTACGATCATATCCACAATTGTGGAACGGTTGCTCAGCACTTCAACCGGACTGCCTTCCAGTTTTTCCGTCTGGTACTGAACCCCGGACTTTTTTGCCATTTCTTCGCACTTTTTTAACACATTTTCCGCTTTCTGCTGTAGCAGCTGGCGCGACTCATCCAAATAGATGGACGATGGCAGTACCGGTGCAAACCCGTCCACACCCAAATACACACTCCATTCAAAAATGCGGACATCCACGACCGTAACGATCCGCAGCCGGGCATCAAATTTTTGGGCCATGTAGATGGCATATTTCATCACCGGTTCGGTATATTCCGAACCGTCTACAGCGACAAGGATGGACCGGATCATCGGCAAACTCCAGTTTTTTACTTTAAATAACCTACTCTCCAAAACGTTCCTGCTTGGCGCTGCGGGTCATCAGGTCGTAAACTGCCTGTCTTGGATCTTTTTGTTCGTACAGCACCCGGTACACTTCGGTCGTAATTGGCATTTCCACGCCATATTTCCGGGCAAGCTGGTAAGCCGACCGGGTCGTCCGTACCCCTTCTGCCACCATAACCATTTCCGAAAGTACTTCTGGCAGTGTTTTTCCCCGGCCAATCTGCTCCCCAACGTGTCGGTTGCGGCTATGGCGGCTAATACAGGTCACAATAAGATCGCCCATGCCCGACAGGCCGGCAAAGGTGAGCGGATCGGCTCCCGCAGCGGTTCCCAGCCGCGTAATTTCCACCAGCCCCCGGGTAATCAGCGCTGCTTTCGTGTTATCGCCAAACCCTACGCCATCGCTGATCCCCGCCGCAATGGCTATCACGTTTTTTAGAGATCCCCCCATTTCCACTCCCACCACATCCGTGTGGGAATAAACACGGAACGACGGAGTCATGAATATTTCTTGCACTTTTTTGGCATTGGCCAGTTCCCGGCAGGCCGCCACTACAGTGGTAGGGATGAAACGGCTCACCTCTTCGGCATGACTGGGACCGGATAAAACCACAAACCGGTCCAGGTCAAAATCCGGTATCACATCCTGAAAGACCTCCGACATTCGCATCAGGGTGTCGTTTTCGATCCCTTTCGTTACGCTGACAATCAATTTCTCCGAAAGATCGAAGGCCTTTAGTTGCTGAGCCAGTGAGCGCACCACATGCGAAGGAACCGCACTCACCAGCAGATTACATGCATTCACAACCTCTGCAAGATCGGCGGTAATCTGTACGGCGTCCGGAATGCGGATTCCCGGAAGCATCGGCCGGTTTTCCCGGTACGTGGCCAGCTGATCCGCCACATCCGGCCGGAATTCCCACATCCAGATCGGTTCAAATTTGGTGGAAAGCAGAACAGCCAGTGCCGTTCCCCAGCTTCCAGCTCCCAGAACACCGATGCGGATTCTGTCAGGATTCCAGACATTACCCATGGTCAAACCAGATCCCGTTCGTCTGCCGTGTGACCATTCATCCCCGCTGAATTCCCGCGTTCCCGAGAACCAATCAAATCGTTCTGGATCAGTCTTTGCTCCAACTTATTGAAAAATCTGATATTGTGTTCAGTAATATAGCCACCGCTAAAGCGAATGTCAATGCTTTTCAGATTCCTTTACAATTTCCCCGATTACTACCGGTTCTTCGCCCTTTTCTTTCAAGCGGCTTACAACCCCTGTTTGTTGCGTTTTGGGCACAACAAGAATGTAACCGATGCCCAGATTGAATGTCCGCCGCATGTCAGCTTCAGGTACCTTCCCCAGGTTTTGAATCAGCTGAAAAATCGGTGGTCTTTCCCAGGCATTCCAGTCAATCTGTGCGGTTAATCCGGTTGGAAGGATACGCCGCAGGTTTCCCCAGATTCCCCCACCCGTTACATGGGCCATTCCTTTGATCTCAAATTCGGAGAGGAGCGGAAAGACCAAGGGAAAATAGTTCCGGTGGATGCGCAGTAGTTCTTCCCCTAGCGGTCGTTCGAGCTCGGGAAATTCGGAATCAACCGCAAAGGAATGCCGTTCAAAAAACACTTTGCGGGCCAGTGTATAGCCATTTGTGTGCAGACCACTGGATGGGAGCCCCACCAGCACATCACCGGGCTGAATCGAGCTACCGTTCACAATTTGCTCTTTTTCCACAATCCCCACAATGGCGCCGGCCAGATCATATTCACCTGGTTGGTAAAGATCGGTCATTTCTGCCGTTTCGCCTCCGATCAAAGCACAGCCAGCCTGATGGCATCCGCGAACCATTCCGCGTACAATCTCCTCCACAACCTCTGGACGGACTTTTCCGAGGGCCAGATAGTCCAGAAAAAAGAGAGGTTTCGCACCCGAAGTTAGTATGTCATTCACACAGTGATTGACCAGATCTTCTCCTACCGTGTCGTGCCGATTCATCATAACCGCAACCTTCAATTTGGTTCCCACCCCATCGATACTGGAAACCAGAACGGGCTGGCGATAGCTCACAGCTGGAAGCTCGAAAAATGCGCCAAAATGGCCGATGTGCTGCAACACGTTCCGGGTAAACGTGGTTTCGACCAGCTTCTTGATCCGTTGAACGGCCCTCTCACCGGCTTCAATATCCACGCCTGCATCTTTATAAGTAAACTGTCCATCAGATTTCGGTTTCATCGTTTCTACTTTCCCTCCGTCTGGTCCGGTATTTTCCCTTGACTTGCGGTAAATTATGGCATAAATTTATTGCGCAATGCCGAGGTGGTGAAACTGGTAGACGCGCTGGACTCAAAATCCAGTGGGCTTTATGCCCGTGTGGGTTCGAGTCCCACCCTCGGCACTCAATGCCGGCCTCCCTTGAGGCTGGCTTTCTTTTTTTCTTTTCTGCGTTTATTCTTACTTTCCTCCTGTTTTCGCTCGGACAGAACCAGCCACTGGCTCTCTGCTGGCGGCGGCTGCTTTTCCTCATAGAATGTAAATTTTTTGCCGTCAAGATATCCCAGAGGAACGACCTTTCCTTTTTTCACTTCCTCTTCAATCAGCTGGCGTTTGGCGGGAGAATCAACCGTGCGGAGGTGCAGATCCCAGGTAGAACCCAGATGATGCTGCAGCCATTCCAGGGTGATCCCTTCCGGGAACACCACATGCCCCTCTCCAGAAAGCCCCATTTTTTCTGGCGGTTCGTCCCTATCCTCCTCCAGCCGCACCCGGAACACCTGATGTTTTCCAAATTCTCTGGACCATAGCTGGCAGGCCAGGATGTTTACCTTTTCATTGGGTGTCATCGCCAGTAATTTTCCGAAACCGGCCAGATCCAGTTCGTCCAGGGTTTCGGGAGAGATGGCATTCGCCGTAACTGCATTGAGTCCTTCCCGCCGCGCATGGGAGACATACTGAGGATTTGTGTCAATCAGCATCACATCAACGCCCCAGCGGCGCAGCGTAACTGCAATCCGGCGTGCGGGAGCTCCCGCCCCGATGATCACCAGCCCGTTTGGTTCCGGCTCCAGGACACCCAGCCATCTTCCTATGTAGCGAGCCGTTCCTCCTTGAAAAAACACCGTCCCGCCGATCACAAGAAATGTCAGCGATTCGATATACTGCGCCTGGGCAGCAAATCCATCCATCCCGGCCAGTGCATCAGAAAAAAGAGAAGCCACCGCAGCTGCTACGATGCCACGCGGTGCAATCCATGACAGAAACACCTTTTCCCTCCAGTTCAGCGGCGTACCCCGTGAACAGACGAATACATTCAGTGGCCGGATGACGAACATGATCACCAGCAAGAGCAAGACACCGCGAAGTCTCAAGTCCGCAATGGCCTGCAAATCAAGGCTGGCGGCCAGCAAAATAAACAATACCGATACCATCAGCACCGTGAGCTGTCCTTTAAACGATTCAATCTCACGGAGCCCTGGCGGACCCAGAATTCCCAGCAGAAAACCGGCCACAGTAACCGTAACGATTCCGGTTTCCGGTTGAACCCAGTCCGAAAAAGCAAACAGGCAGATCACAATTCCAAGGACGAGAAAATTGCGGAGTTCATCGGAAAAAAGCTCCCTGGTCCGGAGTAATTTGTTCAGAAAAAGAGCACCAAATCCGCCAAAAGCAAGTCCAATGGAAATGCTGCGCAGAAATTCCTTCAGAATAAATCCCTGAGACGCCGAAGTTTCGATGAATGTGAGGGTAACCACGGCCAGCAGCGCACCGATGGGATCCACCAGAATGGCCTCCCATTTGAGCACGGTGGAAAGGATTCTCCGCGGCTTGACCACCTTCAGAAGCGGGATAATTACCGTTGGCCCGGACACGGTAACCAATGCCCCAAACAGAATGGCAACATACAACCCTGTGTCGTCGTGAAGTTCCGGAATAAGAAAGTAGGTCGCCAACGCCGTTCCCACCCAGGTAATCAGCACACCGATGCTAACCAGATTCCGGATGACAGTTGGAGCTTCTTTGAAGCGGCTTGCCTTCAGGCTCAAGCCTCCCTCAAAAAGGATAATGGCCACACCCAGCTGGACGATCGCCTCCAGTCCTGCCCCCAGCTTTTCTGGCTGCAAAAGTCCGGTTTGGCCCAGGACAGCCCCCAACACAAGCAGAGGTACAATGGCTGGCAAGCGCAGCCGGTACGAAAGAACCTGCGCAACCAGTCCAGCCAGTAAGGTCACAGCCACAGGCATCAGCATCTAACTCACCTCACTCGTGATCTCAAACGTTCAAATGTAATAACCGCCCCAATCCCTCGCAATAAAGAATCCCATCCACGGTACATTCCGGAACGGTATCCACCACTGCGGATTACAGGAAAGCATGTAAAACCGCCTTTCCAGGTGCTCTCTGCGGCAGAAATGACATTGCACGCTAGTTGAGCAATTTATATTTTCAAATAGGACCGCAGAGCAGCAAAAACTGTGCGGCAGGAAAATGCGCGGAATCCGCAGCTCGCAGAAGCGGACCAACTTTTTTGCCGGGGCAGAATTGCCCCGACGGGAAGGACTCAGCAAACAGGAAATTCGGGTTAAACTGGAACGGATTAACCGCGTCCTGCCAGCCTTTCAGGAGCAGCTGTTTTCCTGCAGACTGTGCCCGAGGGAATGCGGAGCAAACCGCTTTTCTGGAGAGACGGGTTTCTGTCGTGCCGGAAAAGATGTTATCCTTTACAAATACAAATTGCACCATGGCGAGGAACCGCCCATTTCCGGTTCCCGCGGTTCAGGCATCCTGTTTTTTGCCGGCTGCACAATGTCCTGCCATTTCTGCCAGAACTTTCCCATGAGCCACCAATTCTGCGGCTACCGCGTTTCTTCTCTCCGGCTGGCAGACATTATGTTGCACCTTCAGGAACAGGGAGCCCACAACATCAACCTCGTTACCGCCACCCATTATCTGCCCCAGGTGCTCCAGGCGTTGCAGATCGCCTATGGGAAAGGGCTTCGCCTTCCTCTGGTTTATAACACCAGCGGATACGAACGGACAGAAATTCTGCGGCTCCTCGAAGGGATTGTTGACGTCTATCTGCCGGACATGAAATATGCACGGGACGATTCAGCCAGACGCTACTCCAAATGTCCTGGGTACGTAAAAGCAAACCGGGAAGCCGTAAAGGAAATGTGGCGCCAGGTGGGTCCGCTGCGCACCGACGAAAACGGGATTGCCCGACAGGGGCTTATCATCCGGCATCTGATTTTGCCAAACCACCTGCCTGAAACGCTGGAAATTTTGCAGTACATCCGCCAAACACTGGGTGTCGGTCCCGCCATCAGTCTTATGTCCCAGTACCTTCCCATCTGGGAAGCCCATCGGTTCCCTGAACTCCAGCGCCGTCTAACGCCTGAAGAGCTTCAGACGGCCGTAACAGCATTGCACATCCTGGGCTTTTCGGAAGGATGGATTCAGGAATTTTGCTGTGAAGATTGTGCAGGAGCTTCCGCCTCCGTTCACCATCTGAAACCTCCTCCCGGCAGCTCGAACATAAAATCACGAGCCGCTACGAAGTCCACGTGCACGGTTACCCCGGGTTCTTCACCCCCCATCCAGGCGCAAAACGTATAGCGGGGCCGTTCCGGCTTCCGGTTCTGGTATTAGCTAAAGGTCCCCGATTTGACCGTGCTTTTTTGTGGAATACATCCGCTTTTTCGCTTCTTCGCCGAAGAGAGTAATAAAGCAGACCTATTTCCGAACTGGAGCCGTCTGTTTTCACGCCAGGGAAAAATGGATCAGCGGAGGTCCCCGGATTCCTGTCCGAACAGTGCGTTCAGCTTGTCCTGAAGGTCCCGGATGCTGAAAGGTTTTTGGAGATAATTAATTTCCACGTCAAAATACGCTTCACGCTGAAGAGCATTTTTTGAATATCCGGAGATAAACAGAGTTTTTATTTCGGGAAAACGATCCTGAATTTCGTTGGCTAACTGGTGGCCGCTCATCTGAGGCATGATCACGTCTGTAATCAGCAAATCGATACGCAGCTCTTTTTCGGTCTTCACATGCTCCAGGGCCTCTATGGGAGAATCGAAGGAAATCACTTGGTATCCGAGTTGTTCCAGCATCCGAACTGTCATTTCCCGTACGCGAGAATTATCTTCTACCAGCAGAACTTTTACAGCCCGGACAGGATCCTTGCCCTGGTTGGCCGATGAGGCCCGATTTCTTCCAGTCCTCCTCCGCCGTTTTTCTCCTTCCTCGGCCACAGGAAGATAGATCTTGAAAGTGGCCCCCTTTTGGGGCTCACTATACACCCAGATATACCCGCGGTGCTGCTTGATGATGCCATATACAGATGCGAGCCCCAGGCCGGTCCCCCTTCCCATCTCTTTGGTGGTGAAAAACGGATCAAAAATGTGATCTTTGGTCTTCGCATCCATGCCCACACCGTTGTCCGTGACAGAAAGGAGAACATACCGGCCTGGCACCACCTGGATGTGCTTCTGGACATAATCATCATCCAGGAGAACTTCACGGGTTTCGATAAGAATTTCGCCGCGGGAAAGGCGGTCCCGTTCTCCCGGAATCTTTTCCCATTCTCGGATCGCATCCCGGGCATTCACACATAAATTGACCAGTACCTGTTCAATCTGCCGCGCATCCACCTCAACAGGAGGCAGGGATTCCTGCAAATCGAATTGCAGAGAAATGGATTCTTCCAGGAGCGATTCCAGTAGGCTCCGGATGCCATAGATGACGTAATTAAGATCCGTTTTTTGTTTTTTCAGAACCTGTTTACGTCCATAAGCAAGGAGCTGCCGGGTCAAATGAGCGGCTCTGTCCGCCGCTCCCTGAATTTCACGCAACCCCTGGCGGATTTCATCGTCCAGGTCTGGGCGGAGCAGAAGCAGGTCGCAGTTGCCTGAAATGACGGTTAGCATGTTGTTGAAATCATGGGCAATGCCTCCTGCCAGCTTCCCAATGGCTTCCAACCGCTGAGCTTGCTGTAACTGCTGTTCCAGCCGGATGAACTCCGTAACATCCCGCAAAATTCCCTGAACGGCGGGCCGTCCCTTCCATTCTATGTTGGCCAGGCTTACTTCCACCTCCCGTTTTTCTCCGGTGCGCGTCTGAGCTGTGAACCGGTAGATCGGCGGTGGAGTTTCGCCGCGCTTGCGCTGTTCCACGCGTTTGCGGATCAGCGGGCGGCTCTCCGGCGCTACCAGATCAAAAATCCCCAGATTCTGCCGGTGCATGTCTTCCAGCGTATAGCCAAATATTTCGGTGAATTTTCGGTTTACCAGAACGAACCGCTCATCCTGAACAATGTAAATGGCATCGTTGGAAAGTTCTATGAGGTTACGGTATTGCTTTTCGGAATCGCGCAGGGCCTGTTCGACCCGCTTGCGGCTGGAAATATCTTCGTAGATGTGATAAATCCGCCGTTCACCATCGGTGAGAATGGGTGACACAATCAGCGATACGGGCAGCAGCCTTCCTTCGCGGTTAAGCCGCCACGTTTCCACCGCAAGGCGTTCTCCCTGTAATGCCTTTTCATTCAGGCGCCGGACTTCCCCGCGGAGCTCCGATGGAACGATCAGCTCTTCCAGCGTCTGGTCGGCTGCCTCATCGGCGGGATAGCCGAAAAGAGCTTCGAAACGGGCGTTCACCAGCCTAATCTTTCCTTCCTGATCCAGCAGGGCAATGGCCACGGGCAAATTGGCCAGCAGCGTTTGAAAATAGGAACGCTGCCTTTCCAGCTTCACCGTTTGAATCTGAACCAGATCCGCCAGCCGCTTCTGCTCTGTGCGCGTGCGGAAATAGAGCTTCCACGCCAGAAAAATATTGGAGGCGAGAAGAAGGGTAACAAAGCCAATAAAAAGAAAAAGAGAATGAAGAAAGGGATTAAACGTCGGCACAATCTCGATGGACCAGATCCGGTCTCCAATATGCACCACCCGGGCAGTCGCACCTTTACCAATGGTGCCATTCTGCCAGATCGGTTCACGCTGATCCGCCAGCGACACCCGGTAAGAAAATCGTTTTCGAACATCCGCTGTAAACAGCCGTTTGGCAATGTCATCCAGATCAAAGACAATCTCGGCGAAACCGGCAAACTGCCCATTTTTCTCTACTGCCAGAAAAGCCGTCATCCCCCAGTTTCCCTGAACCAGCTGGAATGGCCGCGAAACCGCAATCTGGCGTTCTCCTTGGCGGTAATAGCTCAGTGCTTTTTGGGCCGGTTCCAGCGCGTATGGGGAGGGTCTTGTTTTCAGATCCAGTCCCAGCGCGGCTTCATTGCCTTTCAGCGGGTAGACATATTCGATGCGGAATTCCGGAGTGGTGTATTCAATGGCGCGAAGAGAGGTGTACACAGACTTGAGCTGGGCTGCAAACCTCTCAAACAGATCTCTCTTTTCCGGATATCGGGGAAGACGCGGTTCGAGAAAAGAACTGTACTCCAGAAAGGCGTGCAACGAATGAATGGCCGACAGCTGACGCTCGATATTGGATTCCAGGCCATCCACAATGGTTTGCAGCGTTTGATGAACATAGGAATCAAAGCGCTGGTGGTTATAGCGGTAGGCAATGTACAGCGAAAATAACCACAACAGCACCCCACATAGGGTGCCCAGCAGGTACCATCTCTTCCTGAGCACATGTAAGGGCATTCAACCTCTCCCGTCTTACCCAATAACACCCGGCCCGATGCATGTACACCCCCCAACCAGGTTTTCCAGCAATTATGAAACTAACGTCCTTTTCGAAAAAATCAACAAAAAAATCCACTAACAAAAATAATTTCGAATTTCAATAATATTTTTCGTATTTCTCAAAAAATACAAATAAATGAGTATGTTTTCGTTTTTATTTTCTTTTTGATTTGAGGAAGGAAAATCTCATCCCCCTGAGCCCCCTGCCTGACAGAACCTATAGCCCAAGCTCGCCGGCAATTCCTTTCATGGCATCCAGCACATTCTGAATGTGTTCCTCAAGCGGAATCCCCAACTCCTCCGCCCCCTTTCTGATTGCATCCCGATCTACCTGGCGGGCAAAAGCTTTTTCTTTCATTTTCTTTTTTACTGATTTTACCTCCACATCTGCCAGTTTTTTGCTCGGCCGTACCAGGGCCACCGCCACAATAAAGCCGCACAGCTCATCCACGGCATACAGAGTTTTGTCCAGCAAGGATTTCCGCGGCAACCCGTGGTGTTCATTATGTGCATGAACAGCGTAAACAATATCCTCAGGGTAGCCCAGTGATTCCAGAATCTCCGCCCCTTTTTTCGAATGGACCGCCGGATCCGGGTACTGTTCGTAGTCAAAATCGTGCAGCAGCCCCACAATGCGCCACTTTTCTTCATCTTCCCCAAACCGGCGGGCATAGGCCGCCATGGCAGCTTCCACCGCCAGTGCATGCTTAATCAGATTGGGATTCTTGGTGTATTCCTTTAGCAATTCCAGTGCTTTTTCCCTGCTCAGTTCCATCGAATCCTCCCTTCTCTGACCGTTTTTCTCACTTCCGCTCAGCCGCCATTCTGAAAGGCAGCGCAGCCTGTGCCGTTTCTACCGGCTGCCCAACGCAAATCAGCCGTGATGGGCACGCGAAAAATGTTCGTGGACAATCTTCCACTGATCGCCGCGTTTGAGAAACACATGGCTTCCCCGCCCGTGAATCTCCCTGCGGCGGTTTCCAGAAACGAGAACAACAAGCCAATAAAAGGTCACCACTGCGCAATCGTCCGTCAGCACCTTGATCAGTGGACTGGTGATGCTGAATTCCACCTTTTCAGCTTCCTTCAAATAGTAAAGAAACGTTTCGCGCATGTCATCCAGTCCCATCAGGCGCTCGTGCTGGGTGGAAGAAAAACCGATGACATCTTCGTCAAAATATTTCAGAATTTCATCCACATCTCCAGCATTGAACGCCTCGGCACATTTCTTTTCAATCTCCAGCAAATGTTTTTCGACGGCGCCCATGGTTCCCTCCTATTTTTCTCTCTAACCTGTCCCCCTACTCCCCCTTTCCACACCCGAATCTAACCGCTCCAACGCCCCTTTTTCTCTAACTTAATGCTTCGCAGCCAGAAACGCAAGTCTCAACTCCTCCAGAAATAAGACTGCACAGACACCTCCGGACGCTGATCTGAAGTGCTGGCTTTTCCTCTTGGCGTTTTGTTCTCAGCCTTCCAACAAAAACCGTCAGAGCGGAACATGTCCCCTACGCTGTTTCTTTCTAATCCACTGGCTCTTTTCTCGCATAATCGCAGAGATCCGGAACCGGGCAGCTCGGACAATCCGGTCTATTTGCTTTGCAAATGGAACGCCCAAGGGCAATGAGCAGGTGAGAGAACAGCGTCCACTCTTCCCGTGGAAGAATGGCCATCAGATCACGTTCAATTTTTTCGGGCACATTTGCCCGGGTGAGTCCCATTCGCCGGCTAATTCGGGCAACATGTGTATCGACCACAATGCCCTCATTCTTTCCAAAACAGTTTCCCAGGATCACATTGGCCGTTTTGCGCCCCACTCCTGGCAGGCTCAAGAGCTCCTCCATGGTATCAGGAACACGGCCTCCATAGTGGTTGGCGACCACTGAACAGGCGGCACGGATGTTTTTGGCTTTATTGCGGTAAAAGCCGGCAGAACGGATCATCTGTTCCAGCTCATGCAGATCCGCCTGGGCAAAGTCCTCTGCGCTTCTGTACCGGCCAAAAAGTGCGGGCGTAATTTTATTCACCCGTTCATCGGTGCACTGCGCAGAAAGAATTGTGGCGACAAGCAGCTGGAGAGGATTCCGGTGATCCAGTGTACAGCGTGCATCCGGGAAGCGCTGCTTCAAACGCCGCAGTATTTCAACGGCTCTTTTTTTCAAACCACCACTCATTGACGATCCAGTTCCACTGGAAGTGAATTGCGCAGCCAGATGCCATCCAGCCGGACATCGGCTTGGTAGGCGATCACATCAATCCCACTGTTTGCCACTTCCACCAGGGTAGCCGAAAAATGTGGATCGATGTGCCATGCCGGCCGAAAAACGGAGGCGTCGCTGCGCTGCACCACAAAAAAAACGGCACCTCTGTGCCCCTTCCGGACAATCTCCTGCAGATCCAGCAGATGTTTTGCCCCTCTTGAAGTGACGGCATCCGGAAAAAAGGCCACCCCGTTTTCCGCGAGGGTAACATTCTTCACCTCCACATAGCAGAGCCGGCCGTTGCGTTCAAAGAGAAGATCCAGGCGGCTATGAGCGCCCCATACCACTTCGCGCCGGACAAACCGGTAGCCCTCCAGCTCCTTCACCACCCCGGCCCTCACCCCTTCTTCCACCAGGCGGTTCGGCCGGTTGGTATTGATGCCCACCAGAATTCCGTTTACGGCCACCAGCTCCCAGGTATGCCGGTAGCGGCGCTTCACATTTGGGCTTTCCCAGAAATATACCGGATTCCCCCGATCCAGCAACCCCATCATGCTGCCGGAGTTGGGACAGTGGACGGTCAGAATTTCACCCGAATCCGCTTCCACATCCGCGAGAAAGCGTTTGTAGCGCCGGATCAGCCTCCCCGATTTTAGCGGAATTTCAAATTTCACACCGCCCTCTGCCTCACTTGATGATTTTTTTCAGCCGGTCTTTTGCCTTTTTCTTCAGCTGTTCTAGTCCCTTTTCCTTTTCCTGTTCCACGCGTTTTTTCAGCTCTTCCTTCTTTTTCTCAGCCACCAGTTCAACGTTCCTGTACATTGTTTCTGTCGTATGAATTTGCTCCATTAGCGGCTCAATGTGCCGGACAATCATCTGTTGTATCTCCTTCCGATGCGGTTCAAGCTGGTGCAGAATGCGCGATTCCAATTCCCGGCGGGCTTTTTCCACCCGACCACTAATTTCCTGCTGAAGCCGCCGGGCGAACACCTGGTCCAGGTTGGATTTCAGGGCAATCTGCAGCCGCTCGGGCCGTCCCAGCAGACGCAGTTGCACATTCAGCTGCCGGACGCCGGAAAAAACATCCCGGAAGATCTGGGTAAGCTGATCCGGCGGTCGAGATTCCGGATAGGCGAATTCCAGGTCCATCGCGGAGAGCGAAAGTACCCCGGTTACATGCTTGCCGCGCAGGATAATGGATAACGCCATTTCCATTTCGCCCTTGCGCACTTCTGCTGGCAGATAAGCCTGCCGGAAGAGGCGTAACCGGTTCAAGGAAATTCCCTGTGCCATGATATTATACTGTTCCAGAGGAACTGGCCCCATGTAATTCCACAGGGCAAATAATTCGTAATAGCGCCCTTCTTTCCTGCCTCCCTTCAGGGTAAGCCGGGTAGGCTGCCCCACTTTCCTGGGTTCTGTGGTAAAATGCTCTCCCGTTCCCGCAAAATAGAGCTGCTTCCCTGTGTCTGTTTCTGCTGTAGCAGCACTGAACACCACTTTCTTTATCCAGAAGGATGGCCAGTTCCGCCGGTCAGGAAATCGGACATTAATCCCTTTCAACCGTTCCGGCTTTTGCTCTCTGGCGGCGGGAGCCATCTGATCTGCATACCCCTTTGCGATGGCAAAATAACGGGCCGCTTTTTCTGCTTTTTCTACCAGCCCCGGCCCAAAAACCATTTTGGCGATGGATTGTGGCCGCAAATCGGGCAACTGTGCCAGGGCAAAAGCCTGCTCCACATCATTCCGAATCCAGTCATTCACCTCCATGGCTCCTTTACGGAGTGATTCCGCCTCCGAAAGAAGGGCCTGTTTCTGTTCCTCAAATGAACGTTTCAATGAGTCCAGTTTATTCCGGACCGATTCAATTTTTTCAAGGGCTTGCAGCAGGTCGTCCATCCCTTTGATTTTGGAAACATCAATGTCCCGGAGAACCCTTTCCAGTTTTTTCAACTCCTCGGAGTATCGAGGCAATCTGTCTATCGTCCCCTGCCATTTTGCCCGATAAGCCTGCACAGCTTTCCTGAGAGAATCGGCGCGGTGTGGAGTGCGCAGATCAAGCCCTTTCAAAATCGCATCCACATTTACGCGGCCGGACAGCAGATCGGGAGTGAGTGGCGATGCTCTTTCCATATTGGCACGGATCTGCTTCACCAGTTCCCCAAAATAATCGGGTCCAGCGGACTTTTTCTTCTCTGGCAGCGATCCATCCGAATCTCGAGGCGTGCCGCTTCGAACGTTTTCGAGCCGCAGTTCTTCAATAATCCACCTGCCAAAAAAGAGCGGCTCGGCCGCCAAATCAAAACGGGCGCGTCCCGTTTCCAGCAGATTTTTCCACGGATTGTTCGGATCAGCAATCTGCAGGCGCTTCCAGCCCCCGCGCAGCGTCAAAAGATTCAAATCCAAGTCATCAATTTCCACCCGAGCACCTACAATGGCACTTCCGATCTTTTCCAGCCGCCTCTCCAGCCAGTCATCCGTGAAAAAGAAGTAAACCGCCAGCACCAAGAGCACAAAAAGCCCGGCCGCTGCAAACCCTTTTTTCCTCACGGTATCATCCTTTGTTTTTGATCCACATTCCCGCGGTAGGCACAATGTCTTGCACTTCACCCGGAAAAATCGGCAAGGTTCCGGATGCGCACATAGGTACTGTATAGCGAACTGCCCTTAATGACCTGAATAATCCTCAGCTGCTGGATTTTCGAATCCAGTTTTTCCCGGTAATACAGTATCCCTTTTCGGGCCAGAAAATACACGGGCCCAAGAAACACCAGACCGCAAACCAGGCTTCCCAGCACTACCGTGTTGTTAAAGCGGGTTAAAGGCATCAGAGGCAAATTGTACAGCCAGGTCCAGAAACCCTTCAGGAAGCGCACATCCACCAGAAAAAATAGTCCAATACGGTGGAAAAGCGGATCCAGCAGGTACGAAAGCAGGCCAAAAAAGGTCCAGCCCAGGATAACCGCCGATAAGTTCACATCCAGCAGAAGTACCAGAAGCAGTATCCCGAAGGCATAAAGATTGGGAAAAGGCAAAAATCCCAGCAGCATACCCAGCACGAACCCACCGGCAATCTGGGCGGGAGATGGTCCTGCCCGCAACACTTTGATCAGTCGGGCCAGCAGTTTCAGAAAAATCATCGGTCACCTACAGTTTGTACCCAATTTTTCGCAAGAAAGCCTTCCGCTCCTCAATGTCCTTTTCGGTTTCGATCCCCTGTGTGGATAGCCCATCGATCACACCAAGAACGCCACGTCCCTGTTCCGTTTCCGCCACAATTACTTCTGTGGGGTTGGCTGTGGCACAAAAGATCCGAACAATTTCCCGCACTTCTTTCAGAGCGGGCAACACATTGATGGGAAAAACGTTCTTTAGAAACAGGATGAACACGTGACCGGCGGCAATATTTAAGGCGTTCCTTTTGGCCAGCTCAATCATCTCCTCATCTGTACCGCACCACCGGACCAGCCTCGGTCCAGAAGATTCACAAAACGCAAAACCGAACTGGATTCCAGGAATGGTGGTAACCAGGGCTTCGTAAACGTCTTCCACTGTTTTGATAAAATGGGTTTGTCCCAGGATGAAATTGATCTCTTCCGGCTTTTCGATTTTGACCACTTTCAATTCCATGGCCTGTACCTCCCTGTTGTTCTATGGCATCCCCATTAGCTGCTGCTGATTGCGCAAATAATCGCGCAGAACCGTCCGGAGATTGTGAACCAGCCCCCGTTTACTGTTGACGATGTAAAGACAATGATTCACATGGAACAGTTCGTCCTGCAGCCGCACAACCGGGTATTCCTCCTGTCCCAATCTGCCATACAAGCGCCGCAGTTCCTCTTCAAAAAGTGGGACGATCTTATCCATCATGCGCAGCTGGGTATCTTCCAGGAAAATAGCAACCTCGGGCAGAAGCTCCCACACCCGGCTCAGAAAAAGGCGGACATGAGGCGCTTCCACAGCACGCGGCGGAGAGGATTTCACCTCCAGAAAGACCAGCCGCCCTGCCCACGATGCCAGCACATCGAAATCGCCGCCAACCTGTGTCTCCGACAGCGCAACGCGGTAAATGGCGTCAGAGCCGAATTCGTTCCGGAATACCTCCGCAATGTACCATTCCAGGGTTTCTCCAAAGTTGGTGACATGTTCCACGGCAAGCCGAAAGTGGTTTCCATCCCGGTCCAGAATTCCCATTTCCAGAAGCAGTGCAAGATACTTTTCTGCCGTGCGTACAGAACAGTAGCGCGTAACCGTTTCCTTGCGGATATCGTCCCGGTGTTCCAGCAGCTCCCGCAAAAACAGGCGGAACGAATAATGCCCCATTTTCTGATAGAATCGCCGGACATGCCCGGGGTTTTTAACCCTCCCCGGTAGCAGCCGGTCCGCTGGATTCCAGGACAGGACCCGAAAACCTCTTGCACGGATCAGTTGAAAAACTGTTGGCAGCTGCTCGACCGGGATTTCGTCCATTTTTTGCACTTCGCGAAGGATCTCTACGCCATCCGGATATTTGATGTTATGAAATCTGGAGTAAAAATCAAGCTATTTTGAGGAGCATTGAACCGAGGATTTGCGCGCAGTCCAAATGTCCCGCATTTGTATGATCTCTCCGGTCATCCCGGGCTGTAACAGGGCCATAATATGCCGCCACATCACGCTGGCCCTTACGGCCTTGCCCTGATCGTCTTCTGTATGGAATTGGCAGCGGCCCGCATCTCATCCGGTGTTCCGGCCCTCTCCATTAGAGGTACCAGAACTTGCGCTGATCCAGGAACTTGCGCTTTAGATCTTCTGTAAGCTTGTGAAATGCTTCATCCACAGTGCTGGCAAAATGAATGAGGTTCAGGTCTTCTTCCGAAATGGTCCCCCACTCCACAAATTTTTGAAAATTGATGATTTCACTCCAGTAATCGTGCCCGTAAATTAGAACGCTGATTTCTTTTTCCAGCTTGCGCGTCTGGACCAGGGTTAATACTTCGAACAGCTCATCCATGGTGCCGAAACCGCCCGGAAAGATGATCAGGGCTTTTGCCAGGTAGAGGAACCAGAATTTGCGCATAAAGAAATAATGGAATTCGAAATTGAGTTCAGGTGTGATATATTCATTGGGAAACTGCTCGTGGGGCAGGCTGATGTTGAATCCGATGGTTCGTCCTCCAGCTTCCAGGGCTCCTCGGTTTGCCGCCTCCATAATACCGGGCCCCCCACCCGAACAGATGATAAAGCGGTGACCATCCTTCAGGCTGAGACTCCATTCGGTGAGGCGCCGGGCCAACTCCCGTGCCTCCTCATAATATTCTGCCAGACGCAGCTGCGCCCGGGCAATCCGTGCCTCTGGCGAATTGCTATCTTCCCCATGCTGTTCAAGAACCGGCCGGTAGCGCTTTTCCGCCTCTTCCAGCGGCATGGCTCTGGCCGAGCCGAAAAAGACAATCGTGTCGCGCACCCGTTGTCTCCTCAGGCGCCGCTGCGGTTCCAGGTATTCAGCAAGAATCCGGATAACTCGGGCGTCACGGCTGTGCAAAAATTCGAGATTCTCATATGCTTTTTTCGGTTTCGATTTTATCATGGCCGTCTTCCTCCTGAACTCCTGCCGCTTCCCGTCAGGGCGGAAAGTTGCGGGTCAACCAGTCTGCGCTCACTTCGATAACCTGCTTGCGGTGTCTTACGGTCTGAAATGTATGGCCCGCATCCGGAATGAAATGAAAAGAAACCCCGGACTTATTCATTGAGCGAAATGTTTCGAATCCTTTCACGAAAACCGGTTCATCT
>Ga0209426_1000832_pt1 | contig 25204 bp, 20 predicted proteins | sample Deesub1362B_J571_FD_187697 | JGI IMG/M metagenome (GOLD analysis project Ga0209426, IMG submission 187697) | Deep oceanic, basalt-hosted subsurface ecosystem from Juan de Fuca Ridge flank, Pacific Ocean, CORK Borehole 1362B_J2.571 (SPAdes)... ...
AGAATGAAGAGTTCCTGAGCCGGATTGTGGGCGAAAACGGTCGAGAGGCGCTGATACAGGCGCGGCTGGCCACCTGGCACACATCTTCACTGGTTCGGGCTGTGGACAGCCTCCAGGCATACCTCCGAAAGCTGCCCAAGCGGATCGCCGTGATAGCCCTTGATTCGCTAAACTGGCGCGAAAAAACCGTGCTGTGGAAACGGCGGGCAGCAGATCTGCGGATCCAGCTTCAGTGGGTGTTAAAAGGGTTCGGGGTTCGGCTTCCCGGAGCGGCCGCGAATCGGGCGGTGGCGGCACTGGAAAATTTCCGTGTTTCGTCAGCCGTTAAAACGGCGGTGCAGAAGAAGGTGCAGGAATATCTGATAAGCCCTGAAGCGGAGGTGGAATTGGACGCCTGGCAGGCCAGAAAAATCGCAACGACTCTGACCCAGGAGGTTAATACGGAACAGAAGAACCTGGTGCACCGCGTTGGCCGGGTGCTGCGCCGGCTTTTGAGCCGTGTTCCTTCGGAGGATCGGGAGGATCTGGCAATTTCGCTGGCCGAAATTGTGCGGAATACCGTGGACAGTGCGCGGGTGGAATTTGCTCTTCAGCGGGTTCTGGCCGAACTTCCGGATACTTTCCGGAATGGCGCCGAGCAGATCGAGGAACTGAAGGGCGTTTTATGGCTGGCGAACCAGCGCTATGTGTTTCTGCCGGCTGAAGAAGCCCAGCGGCTGCTGGGAGATGACCATCCAGCCGTGGTCCGGCAGGTAGAGTGGCGGGCCACACAGGCCGGCATGGCACCGCTGCTGAAGCGGATGGAAGAAGAACTTACCCCCACCCAGATCGAGAGTTTGCTGTTAACCATGGTGTTTATTCTGATTCTGCTAACGCTGATTTTCCGTTCGCCGCTGGGAAGCCTTATTGCCGTGGTTCCGATTTCCATTACTATCCTGGTTAATTTTGCGGTGATGGGCTACCTGCGTATCGGGCTGGATTCGTTTACCGCTATGATCGCTTCCATTGCCATCGGACTGGGCATCGATACAGACATTCATTTCATTTCGCGTCTGCGGGACGAGCTCCGGCAGGATGGCGTTCCTTTGGCTGCGCTGCAGCGCACATTCCGTTCTACCGGAATGTCCATTCTGGTAAACGCTCTGGCCGTGGGATTGGGTTTTCTCGTCCTGCTGGCGGCAGGTGGGCAGCACATCCGCCGGTTTGGAGGCCTGACCGCAATGACCATTCTGCTCAGCGCCCTGTTCACGCTGACGATTTTACCGTCGCTGTTCTTACTGCTGAAACCACGGTTTCTAAGGAACGCGATGGAAGAGGGAAGCAAGAGGAGAGCATCATGACGTTTTTGCTGGAACCGATCGACGAACCGGGGAACAGATCCCGTGCGGTTTTGCTCTTGATCCGGACGAACAGAAGGACCGCCTCGGGTGCATCCAGAAATCCGGCTTTGGGGACGGAAAGGTCCCTTCCTGGTGCGGAGAAATGGCCCGGCCTGCTGAAAGAAATGAATCGGTGGAAAAGGCGGTGGCTTGCAGTGGTCCTGGTGGGTTTGCTGGTTGTGCCGGCAGCTCTAGCGCAAGATGGTGAGGCAGTTCTGGCAAAGATCGATTCCGTGCTGGAAGCGCCCCACGATATGGTAGCCCTGCAAAAAATGACCCTCATCGATGCCAAAGGCAGCGAAAAGGTCCGTACGGTGAAAATTTTTGCCAAAGGTTCCCGCCTGCGGCTGATCCGTTTTCTTGAGCCGGCTGAGGTTCGCGGGGTGGGATTCCTTCGCCTGCCCTCCGACCGGCTGTACCTGTACCTGCCGGCCTTCCGGCGGGTGCGCCGGATTGCTTCCTCCGTGAAGAATGAAAATTTTATGGGAACCGATTTCAGCTACGAAGACATGTCCCAGACCAGCTACCGAAAGGATTATTCCGTTTCCGCTTTCTGGAAGGAAAAAGGGCTTTTGGTGCTGGAGCTGATGCCCAGAAAAGGCCGGGACGTAAGCTATGGAAAACTCGTTCTTTACGCGGATCCTGCGACCTATGTTCTACGGAAAGTGGATTTTTATGACCGGCGGGGAAATGCGGTGAAAATTCTGACCATTGACCGGATTGAGAAAATCGGCCGATACTGGACGCCAAGAAGAATGGAAATGCGTACACTGAAAACAGGACACCGCACATTGCTGGAGCTGGTAGAGGTGAAGTATGATCAGGGGTTAAAAGACCGTTTTTTTACCCAGAGGAATTTAAAAAGGATACGGTAAAATGAGTGGATCCAACGGGTTTGTTTGGACAAAAGCTGCGGTGATTATTTGGGCGGTATTGGCGCTGTGTGCTTCCGACGCTGTGGCTCAGAAACCACAGTTCGGGGGCTATTTGCTGCTGGACAAACGGTTCGTGCGGTCCGGAGAAAAGGTTCGGATCGCAGATTTTTACAACCGCTTGCGGTTGGAGATGTCTGTTGATCCGGGCAGTCAGCTGTCCCTTTTTGCCAGCCTTGAGGCGCGGTTTTATGACTTTTCCCCAACCGGAGAAATCCGTCAGCTCAGCGAACTTTCATTCCAGTATCCCACCGATCTTTCCATCTGGGAAGCTTTTGTGGATGTTCGCGGGTTTCTGTTCAGCAATGTGGACCTGCGGATTGGCAAGCAGCGTATTCCCTGGGGAACGGCGGACGGACTGAACCCAACGGACAATCTGAATCCCGATGATTTTTCCGACCTAGTGGATTTTACCCGGAAGGTCCCGTCCTGGGCCGTCCGGGCGGATATCTACCTTGGAGAGGCGACTCTGACTGGAATTTGGCTGCCCGGAGTACGGCCGGTTTTGCTTCCCCAAGGTCTTCAGGAACTCTTTCAGGTTCCTCTGCAGGAAAAGGGATGGAAGATGCGGCTGAAACTCCCAGAACGCACACCCCAAAATAGCATGATGGGCCTGAAACTCAGCGCCAGACTGGACAGGGTGGACCTGTCGGTCAGTTATTTTCGGGGATACGATGACATACCTGCACCCAGAGGGGTGTACTTTGCTCCAGGGCGGACCGAATATCTTTTCATTCTGCCAAAAATTCAGGTGCTGGGGATCGATTTTGCTACAGAAGCGGGAGGTGCCGGCATTTGGGGAGAAGCCGGTATCTTCTTTCCGGAAGAACTCCGGTTTTTTTACAAAAGCATTGGTGGGTTAAATCAGTCCTATGAAACGATCTACCTTCCGGACGATCCTTACATGAAGTTTACTCTGGGTGGAGATTACACATTTCCACGGGGCTGGTATGTAAATGCTCAGTGGATGCACGGCTTTTTTGTGGAACGCGGCAAAAACGATTTGCACGATTATCTGGTTCTGGCCTTGGAGAAAAATGTGCTCGGTGAAAAGCTGCGCTTAAAATTGGGTGGTGCTGTGGAGAAAGCCGGCGGAGTAAACGGCGAGGCAGTCTACGGCTATGGTTTTTTCCCAGAACTGGTCTACCGCGAAGTGGACAATCTGGAAATAAGTCTGGGCGGTTTTTGGACGGATGGCGATCCGGGTACGCTGTTCAGCGCGTTCCTGGATGTGGACCAAGTGTACGTCCGGGTAAAAGGGACGTTTTAGAAAATAGATTGGGTGAAGTTCTCTGGTGAAACGAACCAAAAACGGGAGAGAGGTTGACCATGAAGGAACATGAAAAACAGCACGAGCATCATCACCAGGGGCATGGGGACGAACACGGCGAGCACAAGCATGCCGGGGATTCTTCTCATGCTTCTCACGGTGGACATGATCATTCCGACCGCGGAGAACCTGGGCAGCACAGTGGGCATGAGCCTCATGCAGAACACGAAAAGGTGACTCATGAGCATGCGGGGCACGCTGACCATGCAGAACATACCGGGCATGACCACGGTGAGCATAAAGGACATCATGACCATCATGCACACATGGTGGCTGATTTCCGGCGGCGGTTCTGGGTATCGCTGATTCTCACCATACCGGTGCTTCTGCTTTCGCCGATGATCCAGAAGGTTCTGGGACTGGGGACGGTTCTGCAGTTTTCCGGATACACCTATTTGCTGTGGGCGTTTTCGTCTGTCGTGTTCTTCTACGGCGGATACCCATTTCTTAAAGGGCTATTAGATGAACTGGGAAAACGCACACCCGGCATGATGACCCTAATTGCCCTGGCGATTTCGGTAGCGTACGTGTACAGCAGCGTGGTGGTCTTTGGTCTGGCCGGTAAGTTTTTCTTCTGGGAACTGGCCACACTGATCGACATTATGCTGCTGGGGCACTGGATTGAGATGAAATCGGTGATGGGCGCATCCCGGGCGCTGGAGGAGCTGGCCAAATTGATGCCGTCGGATGCCCACAAAATTCTGCCGGATGGGAAGGTTGTGGATGTTCCACTGGATCAGCTGCGTTCGGGAGATCGGGTACTGGTTAAACCCGGGGAGAAAGTCCCTGCCGATGGCATGGTGGTAGAGGGTGAAACCTCGGTGGATGAATCGATGCTAACAGGGGAATCCAAACCGGTACACAAAAAGGCAGGTGATCCGGTAATCGGTGGCGCCATCAATGGGGAAGGCTCCATTACCGTAGAAGTACAGAAAACCGGCAAAGATTCGTTTCTGTCCCAGGTGATCGATCTGGTCCGCGAAGCGCAGGAAAGCAAATCCAAAACGCAAGACCTGGCCAACCGTGCAGCGTTTTGGCTAACCATGATTGCCATTGCGGGCGGAGGGCTGACGCTTTTCGTCTGGCTCGCCATTATGAACAAGGATTTTGCTTTTGCCCTGGAGCGGACGGTAACGGTGATGGTCATTACCTGTCCCCATGCCCTGGGACTGGCTGTACCGCTGGTGGTGGCGGTGTCCACGGCAATTTCTGCACGCAATGGTTTGCTTATCCGCAACCGAGCGGCCTTTGAAGCAGCACGGAAAATTCAAGCCATCATTTTTGACAAGACCGGTACCCTCACCGAAGGAAAGTTTGGCGTAACCGATACGATTCTTTTCGATAACAGCCTGGACGAGAAGGAGCTGCTGCGCTATGCAGCTTCGGTGGAGGCCCATTCCGAACATCCCATTGCCCGGGGTATTGTGAATTCCTCAGATGAAACCTGGGAAGTGAAGGAATTCAAAGCAATCCCCGGAAAGGGAGCACAAGGTGTGGTGAATGGCAAACAGGTGATGGTAGTAAGTCCGGGATATCTTCGGGAAAACAACATTTCGGTAGAGGACCGGCGGATTGATGAACTGAATTCCCAGGGCAAAACGGTGGTGTATGTGCTCCTGGAGGGCAAGCTGGTTGGGGCCATCGCGTTGGCGGACATTATTCGTCCCGAATCCAAAGAAGCCGTGCAACGTTTGAAGGAGATGGGCATCAAAACTATGATGCTAACGGGAGACAACAGACAGGTAGCCAAGTGGGTAGCTGATGAGCTGGGCCTGGATGATTATTTCGCTGAGGTGTTGCCGCACGAAAAGGCGGCAAAGTTGAAGGAAGTACAGGCCCGCGGACTGACGGTGGCCATGACGGGAGACGGTGTAAACGACGCACCGGCTTTGGCCCAGGCAGATGTGGGGATTGCCATTGGGGCCGGAACGGACGTGGCGGTTGAAACGGCCGACATCATCCTCGTCCGGAGCAATCCGCTGGATGTGTTCGCGATTATTGGGCTGGCGAAGGCCACGTACCGGAAGATGATTCAGAACCTGGCATGGGCCACCGGATACAACGCATTTGCCATTCCGCTGGCAGCCGGCGTGCTTTACAAGTATGGCATTTTGCTGAGTCCCGCAGCCGGCGCCGTGCTGATGTCTCTCAGTACAGTAATCGTAGCCATCAATGCCAGGTTTTTGAAACTGGAGAAATAGGAACAAACAGAGGAGATGGGTATCATGGAACAAACGAAATACGCATTTAGCAAAACCGTAGATCTGGGCTACGAAGAGGCCCTTGAAAAAGTTACCGAGGAGTTGAAAAAAGAGGGTTTCGGCATTCTAACGGAAATTGACGTAAAAGAAACGCTGAAGAAAAAACTGGATGTGGATTTTAAACCGTACAAGATCTTGGGTGCTTGCAATCCGCCGTTTGCCTATAAAGCCCTGCAAGCAGAGGAGCAAATTGGTCTTATGCTTCCCTGCAATGTAATTGTATACGTCAACGATGAGGGTAAAACAGTGGTTGCCGCCATCGATCCCATTGCGTCCATGCAGGCAGTGGACAATCCGGCTCTTGGTGAAGTGGCCGAGACCATCCGCGGAAAGCTGAAGTCGGTTATTGAGAGGTTGTAACGGAAGCGTCTGCTGCAGGTGAAAAACATGGGGGGCCGGAGCGGAGGAGTCCCGGTCCGGCCCAATTTGCATAAAACAGGATAAATCCGGGTTCTTCCGGGCAGGCTTCCGCTGCACCGGGGTTTGAACCGGGATTGTACAACAGGAAAGGACAGATCATGGATCGTCGGAAATTTATGGGCTATGCGCTGGCGGGTGCGGGCATTGGACTCGGCGGCGTAGCGCTGTGGAACCCGCTGAAGTTGGGGCGGTCATTTTCAGCCCGACCCGAAATCAGCCCGGATTTTGAGCCGGATGTTGACATTGACCTTCGCGCTCGCCCGGCAGAAATTCAGATATTTCCGGGGCGCCCGACACGGGTACAGCGCTATTTCGCAAAGGTTCTCCAAGGAAGTCCAGAGGCGGTGCAGGAAATAGAAGGATCGTATCTGGGCCCCATTTTTCGCTTCAAAAAAGGACAAAAAGTACGCATACGATTTACGAGTGAGATCCGCCAGGTTACAATCGTTCACTGGCATGGGTTGCATGTGCCATCTGAAATGGATGGCCATCCGCGGTATGTAATAGAGCGGGGAGAAACCTATGTTTATGAATTTGAAGTGAAAGACCGGGCAGGAATGTACTGGTTTCATCCGCATCCGCACAAAATCACCGGGCCTCAGGTTTATTCGGGATTGGCGGGACTGCTCTTTATCAGTGATGACGAGGAAGAGCGCCTGGATCTTCCAGCAGGAGAGTACGATCTTCCCATTGTGATTCAGGACCGCACGTTTGATGATGAAAATCAGCTTGTTTATTTGTCCAATTCGATGGAACGGATGATCGGTTTTTTGGGAGAACGGATCCTTGTGAACGGGCGACCGGAGGCGGAGATTTCCGTTGCAACACGGATCTACCGCTTTCGGATTCTAAACGGTTCCAATTCCAGGATTTACAAGCTTGCATGGGATGACGGCACACCGTTGACGGTTATAGGTACCGATGGCGGATTGCTGGACCGGCCTGTGCAACGGCCTTACGTTGTGCTGGGCCCGGCGGAACGGGTGGATTTGTGGGTAGATTTCTGCAAGCGGCCCATCGGATCGGTGCTGACGCTCAAAAGCCTGCCTTTTTCCGGGGCCGCGTCTTCCGGAATGATGGGCGGAGGCATGATGGGAATGATGGGCCGAAGGCGAGGACGGAGGCGCAATGTGCCCGAAAACGGAGCTGAACTGGTTCTTCTCCGGGTAAAAGTCGAACGCAAAGAGCCGGAAAACCGGACCCTGCCGGAGTCGCTCTCCAATATGCCACAACTTGATCTGGCCGAAGCGGTTAACCGGGACCGGCCGCGGACATTCCGTTTCAGTATGCAGCACATGCAGCCAGTTATCAACGGACGGACCTTTCAGATGACTAAAGTGGCTTCCGACGAAATCGTGCGTCTTAACACCACCGAAGTATGGGAACTGATTAACGAAAACAGCGGCATGGGCATGATGGGAGGAATGATGCAGATCCCGCATCCCGTTCACATCCACGGCCTGCAGTTCCGTATCCTGGAACGGTCGGCGTCTGCTGGATGGGAAAGTATCCGGGATGGGTTTGTGGATTCGGGCTGGAAAGATAGCCTCCTGTTAATGCCCGGCATGCGCGTGAAAATACTGCTGCGTTTCCAGGACTATACCGGCCTGTTTCTCTATCATTGCCACAATCTGGAGCATGAGGACCTCGGCATGATGCGGAACTATCTGGTGAAAGAATAGAAGGGTAGGGCATTCCAAAACGGGCAAAGAAAGGGGTTCTCTGTTACCGCAGATCACGGAAGGTGGCATTTTCAGCGGGTAAGGTCCGTCCGAAATATATTGCTGGTCCGGAATAACCGGGGGAAATATTTTTTGGCCGCGCTGCGACCGTTTCCGTGACAAAAGCAGGGAATAAGTGCTGTTCAGCTTCGGTTTTCTGAAGCCGTCAGAGGCAGAATTGCTGGCTTTCCGGTTCTCGAATTTCGGGTGTAGAGGTCGGTTTGTCTTGGAATTTTTCGGAAGAACCAGCAATCCGCTTTTATCCTTAGCAGATTTCCATCAGAATTATTATTCTATTTTGGAACTGGACGTTCAAGCGTTATGGCTGGCGACAGTCTGCAAAGCGATGGCAAGCAGTTGGAGTGAGCCCGATGAAATGGGATGCTGTGATTATTGGTGGGGGAATTGTTGGGCTGGCTACGGCAATGGCACTGGTGGAGCGCCGGCGGAAAGTGTGTGTGATTGAGGCCGAAAGACGCCTGGCACGGCACCAGACAGGCCATAACAGCGGGGTAATCCATTCAGGTCTGTATTACCGTCCGGGTTCGCTGAAGGCCCGGAACTGTACCGAAGGGCGCGAACTTCTCTACCGCTTCTGCGAGCAATATGGCATCCCATTTGAGCGGTGTGGGAAGCTGGTTGTAGCTGCGGAAAAATGGGAGTTGCCTGCCCTGGATGAACTGGAGCGAAGGGGGCGTGCCAACGGACTGGACGGACTGAAAAGGCTGTCAGGTGCAGAACTCCGGGAATATGAGCCGCATGTACAGGGAGTGGCGGGGCTGTATGTACCACAGACCGGAATTGTGGATTACCGGCAGGTAGCCGAAGCCTATGCCCGTATCATAAAGGAAAAAGGTGGCGATATCCGGCTGGGTGTGCGTTTTCTCGGGATCTGGCGGCGCAGAGGAGAGATTGCGGTAGAAACAACAGCCGGACCGCTAAAAACGGTCTTGCTGGTCAATTGCGGTGGGCTTTATTCAGACCGCATTGCGCGGGCCTGCGGGCTCCGTCCCGGGTTGAAAATTGTACCATTTCGGGGCGAATATTATCTCCTGAAACCGCACCGGAGCACACTGGTAAAAAATCTAATCTATCCGGTTCCAGATCCGAGGTTTCCATTTTTGGGGATCCATTTCACCCGTACGGTCCATGGGGAGGTAGAAGCGGGACCCAATGCGGTTCTGGCATTTAGCCGCGAAGGTTACTGCCGGACTCGTTTTAATCTTGAGGATCTGGCGGAATCACTGCTTTATCCGGGATTCTGGAGAATGGTGGGAGAGTACTGGAAAACGGGAATCGCCGAAATGGTGCGGTCGTTCAGCAAGCGTCTGTTTGTGCGGGCCATGCAGCGGCTGATCCCGGAAGTGCGCAAAGAGGATGTGGTCCCTGCAGAAGCAGGAGTCAGGGCCCAGGCTCTGGAGTGGAACGGCAAACTGGTAGATGATTTCCGGATTTTGCAGGTACCGGGGATGATTCATGTCTTAAATGCACCCTCGCCGGCGGCTACCGCTTCCATCAGTATCGGCAGGAGAATTGCTAAACTGGCTGAAAAACATCTGGGGTAACGCATATCCGAAAGCTGGAAGGCGGGATTGGCTTGGTGGAATCCGGCAAAATTTGCCTCTCAAAATGGGGTAGTAAATAGCCGATTTTTAAAGTGGATAGGAATATGGCCGTTCCAAAATTTACTTGACACCTATGCGATATTTTTTTATACTTAATCGGGAATTTTGGAGGACTTACCAGGGAAGCCAGCCGGGATGATTTTTCAGACCTTCGGATTTTTTCCGAAGTTTTTGTAGTGGGAGGAATTATGATCGTCGCAGTTCGCGTAGAAAAGGTCACATTGGACACCTCAACCAACCGTTTTGTTGTGATCTTGCGCGACGATGTGAACAAACGGTGGCTTCCGATTGTGGTTGGCTCTGCCGAAGCTCAGGCTATTGCCTTGCAACTGGAAAACATTTCTCCGCCGCGTCCGCTCACGCACGACCTGATGAAAAATCTGCTTGACACGGTTGGGATTAAGGTGACCCGCATTATTGTAAATGACCTGCGGGAAAATACATATTATGCGGTCATCGATCTCAAAAGTAACGGAAGCAAGAAGGAAGTGGATGCCCGGCCCAGTGATGCGATTGCTCTCGCATTGCGCATGCATGCGCCTATCTTTGTGGCAGAAGAGGTAATGCGCAAGGCCGCAATCCGGGAGGTGGCCGAAGATGAGGAAGAGGCCGTTGAGCAGTCGCCTATGCAGCGGCTAGAGGAACTGAACCGCGAGCTGGAGAAAGCGGTAAAAGAAGAGCGCTTTGAAGACGCAGCTCGGATCCGGGACAAAATCAATGAGCTGAAAAAGGAGCTGGATAAAAACTGAATCCAATTTTGCCTCCTGTTTTTCACCCTGGCCAGGCCGGTCAGGGTTTTTTGTATTCAGGCATTCGCATCGGTCCGCTCGTGTTTCTCCGTGTTTCTTTTTGCGCCTCCCGATGTAGCCCATATCTGAGTTTGTGTGTCTGGAAATCGGCCATGTACTGCAAAAGTTTCGTTAGGCCAGGTGTTACAAAGAACAGAACAGCAGGACGTGGAGCAGGTCGTAGCGACCAAAATTGCATGCCAATCCCCCGCGTTTTTGCTGCCATATAATTTTCAGCTTGTGTTTCTGAGTATTTACTGACTTTACTCTGCGCGATTTTTCTCCGTATCTTCCCGGCTTTCCCATAATATGTTTTCATATCATCCCGATCTGGTGCATGAGCTTCGGCTTGTAATTTTTTCCTGTTTGAATGCCTTAGCGGTTCGCGACATTTGAGGGGATTTCACAAAATGGAAGTCGATTCAATTAGTTTGTCTTCCCAACGAATTTAACTTTGTGGGTAAAAAGCCGTTTTTTCCGTTGCAAAATTGTGGGATGTTTGTTATCGTCCAAGACAAATCGTGGTCCAAAACGGCGGGAGGCAAAATGGAACCGAAACTTTATGAAATTTCAGCGCAGCTGAAGGCCGTGGATTGGGGGATCATTTTGCTCTATTTTGCGTTTTCCATTACTATTGGGCTCTATTTTTCGCGCCGTGCTACCCGAGATATTACGCAGTATTTCGCCAGCGGGAAGGGGATGCCGTGGTGGCTGCTGGGCACATCCATGGTTGCCACCACCTTCGCAGCAGATACGCCGCTGGCTATCAGTGGGCTCATCGTAAAGCAGGGAATTTTTGGCAACTGGTTCTGGTGGTCGCAGGTCCCCATGCACGTGATGGGCGCTTACTTTTTTGCCCGCCTCTGGCGCCGGGCACAAATCCTCACCGATACAGAGCTGGTCAACGTCCGGTATTCCGGAAAAGGTGCGCGATTTCTTCGAGGTTTTAAAGCCCTGTATTTTGGCATCCCTTACAACGTGCTGGTAATGGGCTGGGTGAATCTGGCCATGGCCAATATTCTGGGGCTCACGTTCAAGATGAACAAGCTCACCGCAGTAATGATCTGCTTCTTTTTCACAGTGGCCTATTCCGCAATTTCCGGATTATGGGGGGTAATGGTTACTGACTTTTTTCAGTTCATCCTGGCCATGAGCATGTCCGTGACTCTGGCGGTTCTGGCGGTCAACAGCGTGGGAGGGATGGATAGTGTTTTGAGCCGGCTGAATGAAATTTACGGGGAGGCCTCTCAGGCAATGCTGGCCATCTTTCCCAAAAATTCTCCGCTTCCGCCGCTGTACAATGAAGCCCTGCTTCCCGTCTCGCTTTTTGCCATTTACCTGGGAATGGTCTGGTGGACCACCGGCTATACGGACGGCGGTGCCTATCTGGCACAGCGGATGATTTCGGCGAAGGATGAGCGTCATTCTTTCTTGGGCTATCTCTGGTACAGTATTGCCCATTACTGTTTGCGGCCCTGGCCCTGGATCGTCGTAGGTTTGGTGGCAGCGGTTATGTTTCCGGGAATTGCCCAGATGAACGCGGACGGAAAGCTGGTCCCAAATCCGGAGCTCGGATATGTGGCCGTTATGCTTTCCATTTTGCCCAAAGGCCTGCTGGGGCTGACGCTGGCATCGTTTTTTGCCGCGTACATGTCCACTATTTCGACCCAGCTGAACTGGGGGGCTTCTTACGTAGTCAATGATTTTTACAAGCCATTTATCAAGCCCAATGCTTCTAACCGGCATTACGTCATTGTGTCGGTAGCCGCCACCATTTTGATCGCCCTGATTGGTGCTGTTGTTACATTTTTCCTGAAAGATATTTTCACAGCATGGCTGATTCTTTCGGCGGTGAATGCAGGTATCGGGGTGGTTTATATTGCCCGCTGGTACTGGTGGCGGGTAAATGCATGGTCAGAAATTTCCGGCATTGCCGCTTGTGTTGTTGCTTTTGTGATCGTTTACTATTTCATCGACCCGAAAATCCTGAACCCGAACACCACCGCAACCCACATCCGTTTTCCCATTACACTGCTGTTCAGTGTGCCATTTTCTATGCTGATCTGGCTTACCGTTACTTTTCTAACCAAACCTACGGATGAGAAAGTGCTGATTGAGTTCTACCGCCGTGTGCATCCCGGTGGCATTGGGTGGCGGCGCATCGCCCGGAAACTGGAGGAAGAGGTCGTGGGCGAACCGATGATGACAATGCGCAACTTTGTGAATGCCGTCCTGTCGGTTCTGACCGTATATGTGGCCCTTGTGGGAATCGGCAAGGTGGTTCTGGGCAATCATGGTCTGGGTGGAATCTTACTGGCATTTGCGGCGTTTTTGACATTTATTCTATCTCGAAATTTGCGTCAGGTGAAATGGAGCTGAAATCTTTGAAAGGCGGAAAATCGATGAACGGGTTGCGGGTTTTGATTTTTCTTCTGGTCCTCGGTGGTGTATTGGCTTGTAATTCTTCGCGCAAAATGATGCGGGAGGCATGGGAGACCAATGATCTTCCGCTTCTTGAGAAGCTGGCACGCGAGGCTATTCAGAAGAATCCGCAAAATGCTTATGCACACTTTATGCTGGGACGCGTGTACCGTGCCACCGGGGAGATTGACAGTGCACTGGTGTATTACGCGAGAGCGGTTAGGCTGGCACCGCAGAATGATACGTACCTGAAAGAGTGGCGGGAAGTACGCCTCGCAAAAGGGGACCGGCTTCTGAAGGCAAAAAGCCCATTTCGGGCCAGCAAAATCTTTACAGAGCTTGTGAAAGAGGATTCTTCTTATTTTGATGCCTGGCAGCGCCGTGGACTTGCGTACCGTGCTCTGGGGTGGTACGATTCTGCCAAGGTATGCTACGAACGGGCACTAAGCCTTCAGCCTCTGGCCGACTCCCTGCAGAAAGTACTTGATTTTCTGGATGCAGCCCATGTTCAGTCTAACCTGCTTACGGTAAAAGGGAAAGATTTGCTGAAAAAGAAACGCTACAAACGGGCCATGGAAACCCTGAAACAGGCCCTGGAAGCCAAGCCGGACAATCAGGAAGCAAAGTATTATTATCATCTGGCATCGGGGCTCTATTTTTATAAACGGGGGGGCGTCAAGCGTCTGTGGGACGCGATCGATCATTTCGGACGGGCCAGTACGCTGCGGCCCGATGAACCGGAGCCGCGCTATTATATGGCAGAAGCTTACCTGAAAAAGGATGACAAAGATTTCGAGAACACCATTCAGGCTTTTGAAGAAGTAATCCGTGTGGCTCCTGGCAGTTCCTGGGCCAAAAAGGCCAGAAAACGGATTGCCGAATTGAAAAAGCGGGAAAAACTTCTCCGCGATTTCTGGGGAAAGAAGAAATAGAAATGGGAGGCCCGGGATCCGGGTGGCAACAGGAGTCTGCTGTTCGGCAAACCGTTTATGCGCACATAAATTTGCTTGCTTTTGGCCCGCTCGCTGACTCAATCTACAGCGAGAAATGAAATTCGCATATAATCCGGAGGTGGGGAGGAGAACGTGCCCGCTGCGGGGGAAGTAAAACTTTCGCTTGCTCAGAAAAAAATCGCTCAGGAAAAGTATCTCTGGTTTACCCGCATTAATGCGATTTCCTTTGGTATTCTTGGCGAAGGATTTTTGATCCTTTACTGTGTAAAAGTGGGGGCACCGGATTGGCTAATCGGTGTGATTACTTCCATGTTCTATTTTACCATGCCGCTGATGTTGCTGGGAAAACAGCTGATTGCCCGGACAGGGGCGGCGCACGCCTACGGCTTTTCCTGGCTGCTGCGTAACATTTCTGCTTCATTTTTGCTGTGGGTTCCGTGGGTTGAACGCGTATTTTCCCGCTCGGCGGGACTTGCTCTGCTGGCGGTGGCCGGAACCGGATTCTACGCTTTCCGGAGCATGGGGCTTACGGCCATGACGCCGCTGATCGGCGACATCACATCCAGGCAGGACAGGGGACAATTCATTTCCCGTGCATGGCTTAATTTTAATCTTTATTATCTGATTGCCATTGCGACTATCGCTTACGCTCTCAGCCACAGTTCCTCGGTACTGATGTTTCAGGTTATTCTGGGTACCGGAGTGATCTTCGGTATTGCCGCCAGTCTGGTGGTCTGGAAGGTTCCTGAATCGCCTCGTCTTCGGATTTCAGGCAAAGAAAGCCTTCGAGAAACCGTAGAATTCTTCCGGACGCATGAGGTCTCCCGCAAGCTGCTTTATGCTTGGACGGCTGCCGCATCCGGCATCATGCTGGTAATGCCCTTTAGTATGCTGGCCCTGAAAAACGGGTACCGCGTTGGAGATGAGACGGCCATTCTGTTTGTCCTGGTTCAGGTTGGCGGGGGAATTATCGGTTCGTTCGTGAATACGAATTTACTGGACCGGGTTGGTTCACGGCCCATGCTGGTGATGTATGCATTTGGGCTACTGCTGGTAGCACTTTTCTGGCTGGCGGGACCCGGCGAGCTTTTCCTCCCGCATGTGGTGGCCATTTTTTTGCTTGTGGGAATGTGCAATTCCGGGGCCAACAGCGCACTGTCGCATTACTTTTTGAACAGCACTCCGGCCCTCAACCGGGTTGCCGCTTCCATGGTGCTCAACATTGCCTCGGGCGTCGGGGCGGGCATTACCGGCAGCCTGATTGCCAGTGGGTTGCTAAAGTTTTTCCATGATGCTGGCTATTCAGGCATCGGGCTGTACCGTTTTTATTTTGGTGCAATTCTGGTTTTGCTGGTCGCGGTTGTATTGACCGTTGCCCGCTTGCCGGCCCTTGTCCCGCGGGGCATCCGTGATGTGCTGGGAATTCTCTTTTCGTTCCGCGACTGGCGGGCACTGTACGTCCTTCAGAAGCTGGCAAAGGTGGAAGAGGGCGAAACGGAAGAAGAGCTGGTGTCACGGCTGCAGGAGATTGGCTCGGATTTATCAGAAGGGGATCTGGTACGGTTTCTGGAGTCGCCGCGTTTTTATGTCCGCGCAAAAGCAATCCGGGCGCTGGGACATATCCAGATTTCTCCATCCACGGCCCGACGACTGATGCGTGAAGTGGAAGAGGGAGAATTCACCACCGGCTACCTTGCTGCAGAGGTTCTGGGAGAAAAGCGGGTCAGAGCCGCCATCCCCGTGCTACGCCGCGCGCTTTATTCCAAGGATGTTTTTTTGCAGGGGAAGGCCATTCTGGCCCTGGGAAAGCTTCAGGACCGCTCGTCTTTACCCGAGATACTGGCGATTTTTCGGGTTTCAGAAAATCCGCGAATTCTCATTCATGCCGCCATGGCCTTTGCTGAATACGGGGACCCGGCCCTTCTGGAGCCCATCTTTGAAAAACTGGCTTCTGGCGATATTTTTCCTCAGGCTACCGAGGAGCTCCTTTATGCTGCAAGCGAAATTGGCGGCTGCGAGGAACTGTTTTACGCTGTATACCGCCTTTTCAAGAAAAATCCCGAAGAGGCATATTACGAACTGCTCAACCGGGTTGAGGAAAGCGAGGTCTTATACGGGGAGGAAAAAAGTCTCTGGCGGGAACTGTTTGAAAACCTCCTGAATCGAAAACAGGCAAAGTTGCATCTGGAAAAACTGTTTCAGCAATTTCTGGCGAAAGAGACGGAGGTTATCCGGTCTTTGTGGCATATCTGGCAGCGTTGTTTTGCACCGGCAAAAAAGGTGGATGACCGTGTTCTGATCACTTTTTTGATTATTCTGTTTTGTCAGAGACAGAGAGCATTCCAGTAAAAAATAAATTTAGGATAGGGCCTTCGCGAAATAGAGGCGGATCTTTTTTGTAGGCAAGAGCCAGTAACCGTTAGCGGATATGATGAGCCAGATAGGTGGCGAGCGCAAAGAAGCGGAGGGCCTCCATCCATTCTGCGGAGACAAACTCGACAGTTCTTGGTCCAGTCTGTTTGGCACCCGGTATCAGTGCGGTGCGAATGGCGGCTTCCTCTTCCACAAAATCTAGGGTAAAGCGGAAGGGCCGTTCCGGAAGATAGGGGTCGAACTGGTCGAAGCGTTCCAGGGCCCGACGGACGCCTTCACGGATGAACTTTCGGGCGAGATGGGGATGGATATTTTTTGCCGCTTTTCCAACACCTTCTTTGACAGTGACATACTCGCGCATGCCAAGGAGCTCTTTGGCCTGTTCGATGATTGCCCTGTCACCGGAAACGAACACCACAGGTACGCGAAAATATCCGGCAATAGCGGCATTGATGCCCAGTTCAGGCACGGGCCGTCCGTTCAGAGAAACGTTGTAGAGCCGTCGGGTAATGGTGTGTTGCAGAATGCCGTTCTCACTTCCGATGCGCGCGTGATAGCCCACAAAGATAGCCGCGTCGAACGATTCATCAATTCCTTCCATCATCATAAGAGGACCGCCCGACCAGCCTCGGATTAGTATGGCTCTTTCATGGAGTTCGTCCGGCAGCAGGTTACAAGCAGTTCCATGGGCATCGCGAACGAAAATTTGCTCGGCGCCCGCATCCAGGGCTCCCTGGATGGCCGCATTGGCTTCTTGCGTCATCAGCTTCCGGAAATGGCCATATTCCGGCTGGCTGGCACTCACTTCATCCCAGCGGATGACGCCACAAACGCCTTCCATGTCTACAGAAATGAAAACCTTCTTGGGACGGTTTGTCTTTTTTAGCATTTTTTTCTCCACTTTAGCTGGCAAATCTTATGAATTTCTCGAAAATTTTTCAACCGAGATATTTCTGGGAGCAGCTTTGGGGAAAATGAGAGTGGAAACCGGAGCCTGGAAAGGCCGTAGATCAGAGATATATCTGGTGGAGCGGCAAAACGGGGCAAAACCGTCAGGAGGGAACCATGCGGAAATACGGGATGCTCTTTTTTCCTTTTATGGTGTCTGTTATTTTTCTGGCAGGATGCACGAGGGTCAAAGAACCGTACCGCAGCGAAGGGACGGTCGTACCGGGCCGGTATCTGGTATGGATTCGAAATTACGGTGAAAGCATGTGGATCGGCACGGATTCCGATTCTATTGCAGCGATTATGAGAGAACTGGTCCAAGTAAAAGGCCATGCATGGATTGGGGGAAAAGTGGTGCCGGATGCCTCGCTTCCACATGGATTTTACTTTGATCCCGCCACGGTTTTGATTGCTGAATTCACCGCAGAAGGAATGCAAACCACGATTGCTCAAATTGCGGCCGACCCCCAATATTACGCCACTCACGGGTGGAGCACATCCCGGGCAGAACATGCCTGGTATGTGTGGGGGGAGTTTGTGGAATACCGCAGGAGGTGAATGGATTTGTTGCAACAAGGGCCTTGAAGTCCTGTATCAGGGCCTGGGGGCAGTATCGCAAAAACGAACTGTTTTGTTCTTTTGGTTGGGAAGACGGTTTTTGCGCTCACAAATAAAAGGCCTGCCGGGCAAATTTTTTCCGCGGCAGGCCCAATAAGATCCAGACTGAAGTTCAGGTCTATTTGATCAGAAGCAGTTTTCTTGTGGCCGAGAAAGATCGCGTCTTTCCGCTAAATTCGAGCGTGTAAAAGTAAACACCCGTTGTCGCTTTTTTCCCATCCCGTGTGGTGCCGTCCCACTGGACAGTGTGCCGTCCGGCAGCCACAATGCCCTGTTCAAGAATTTTAACAGTTCTGCCCCGGAGGTCCACAATCTTCAATATTACCCTTCCCGATTCGGGCAGATGATAGACGATCCGCGTTGAAGGATTGAACGGGTTGGGGTAATTCTGCAACAGGGTAAATTCTTCGGGGAGAGTTTGGGGCGTTTCTTTTACGTCGGTCCGAGAGCCAATGGCAAACCAGTAAGGCCGCTGAGCTTCTGCGACATAAGGGATGGGATCGCCTGACGCTTGAATGCGGTTGGCCTGCAGCGGCATAAAATACAGATTTGGAATGCCCAGCGCATCCTTCTGTTCAAAAATCAGATACTGGTCATCCACAGAATAACGGGCATAACTGATGGAGGACCCATTATTGTAAATCTGCCCCACCTGATTGTTGAAAATGTCGTACGCGAGGATGACCACAAATCCTTGGTTTTGGTCAACATAATCAAACACAATAAAGTTGTCATTGCGTTCGGAGAAGGATGGATTCCCGACACTGATTCCTTCTGGCTGAGGAGGAAACAGAGAATGGATGATTCCGTTCTGCAGATCAAGAACGCTAATGGTCCAGAATTCAAGCGGATTGCCGGTGGCCCGGTTGACCCGGTTGAATACGTCAAAGATGAGGAACTGCCCAGTAATGTTCCAGTCCAGCGCATCGGCATAGACGGCCGTGTAAGATTTGGTTCCTTCCGACGTAGGCGTGTAGATGTGTACCGCAAAGCTCTGATTAGGGTCGGCAAGGTCAAAGATGTAGATCAATGAATCTTCGTAGACGGTTGTAGTGGCCAGATAGCGGCCGTTCGGGGAAATGGCAATTGATTTCCAGATTCCGTTGTTGGAAATCACAGCTTCGCCCTGGCCTGTGATCATGCGAATGTAGTTGGCCTGGTCAATGAAAAAGAGGGCTGAACCGTTTTCGGTGACGGTAATGGGATTGCCGGTTCTGGTGTAAACTTGGGTGGTACTCAGCTGAACAATGTCATCCTGGGTCTGGATGACCGGCCGTACCATGTACAGGCTGTTGTCGTACGATGTTCCATTGATGGCGGCAATCCATTCCTCGCCGGATACGGGCGGCAGATCCTGAGGTGGTGGAGTGCCCTGGTTTCCGGTGATGCCAACCGCGTCGTAAGCGGCTTTGACGGCATTGACGTCTGCATCGGTGAATTTGCCCTGATTCTTCAGATCTTCGGCCGCCTGGATGGCACCCAGCCTCATGTCCACGAAATTTGCCTGTGAATTCAGGTAACGTGCCTCCATAACCCGGTAGAAAAGCTGGCCCGTTTTGGGTCGGCCAATGGCCTGAGCTATCCGGTACGCCGCATGGTTCGGAATTCCAGAATTGATGTGGACACCACCGTTGTCCTGCGAGATGTCGAGGTTCACGTATTCGTTCATATGGGAAGGCTGCCAGCTGTAATCGTTTGGTCCGGAGCCGCCATTGTGCGGGTCCGACATACTTCGCATCGCGCCGGTTGGAAAAGAATTGAGGTTCTTAATAATATCCTCGCCCAGAAGCCAGTCTTCGTCATCCACCATAACGCCGAAAACGTCGGCCAGAGATTCGTTCAATGCGCCGGACTGAAATTTGTACTCGAGTCCCACGGTGTGTTCCACAACGCCGTGCGTCATTTCGTGAGCCGCCACGTCAAGGGCACCGGCCAGGGGTTTGAACATCGTGTTGCCATCCCCGTATGCCATTACCCGCCCGTTCCAGAACGCATTATCCATTGGTTGGCCGTCACGGGTAACGTGGATGATGGAAATAAGGGTTGTGCCCTTGTCATCAATCCCTTTCCGGCCAAACGTGGAATAGTAATAGTCAAACACTTTTCCCATGTTGTAATGTGCCGAGACGGCGACTGGATCGTTCCAGGTGTTGTTTTGCGAAGCCACATAATAAATGGTGGTTTTTTCGTTAAGATCGCTGTTCCTCGCGTCAAATGTGACAAGCCCGCCTTTCGCTTCTTCTATCGGTTTTGGCTGATTGGCTTGCCAGATCGGTTTGGTGGCGTCGATCATGTAGTAGACACCGCTGCTCAGGTACACATTGATGGTGCGCGAGACACCGTTGAGATCGGTGGCCGTGGCCGTAACGGGGCCATCGTAAGCTGTCGTGTTGTATTTCTCCAGAATTTCGCCGGTTCTGGCGTCGATAAAATAGCGCCAGTGATCGCGGAAATTGGGCCGGATTTCTACCTTCCAGGCCAGGTGAAAGGTGCCGGATTCACCCTTGCGCCAGATCACCAGCTCCGCCGTAGGTCCCGAGTATTCCAGCAGTTTCTTCATGCCAGGAGAGAGTTCCTCCACTGGCTGCGTTCTTTCGAGGTCCATTCGGGCGAAATCCTTTGCATCTGTTCCGGAAAGTTTAAAATCGGTTACGTCGATTTCCGTGGGAGTCGGCTTGTGCCGTGTGTTAATGGCGTATAGAATGCCATCCTTGTTCAGGTGGGCGGTGAGTTCGCCGCCCCACACCGGAACACCGCGGTAGATCTGGCGGTATACCATGTGACGGTACCCGAAACGGTCAAGGATCTCTTCATCCAGTACCAGTTCTTTTAGCGGGTCTTCCAATCTAAAAAGAGATTGGTTCGTCTGGATGAACGTCAGAGGATCTTTGAAAATTTGGGCTTTAGCCAAACGTTTTCCGTTTAGAGGGATTGCAATGAAGCGGGGGATCGGTTCCTGATGGCGGTACCAAATGTGCAGAGGCGGTTCATTGGACTGAGGACGAACGATTGCGTTCAGCGGAATGTTCCGCTTGCTGAGGGTTGGAAGGATCGTCCCAAGTGGTGAAAGGCGAACCGGTTTGGCAAGAACCGGAGGAGCCGGGTCCATTTGATCGCGGATTCGTTCCGCCAGGCGTACCAGTTCGGCTTTGCTGAGTTTTCTGATACTGGTAGTTTGGAGCTTTGCTTGTTTTCCGTGCCTGTAAGGCAGTGCCTGTGAAGAATTTGTTAAGAGAAAGAGAGCCGTTACAGCGAAAAAAAGATGAAACAACTTCTTCATAGTTCACCTCCGGGATTTGGGGTTAGATTAGCGGGTTGTTGCATCCAGAAAAGTACGAACCCTCCGATACCAGCGGTAGAATGCAACCGGGAGGATTTTCTTTCCAACGGATGGGGTCCACGTCCACATAAAGCGTTTTTCATCTTGCCAGTAAATCACAGTTTCGCTCATGTTTCCGGGCTTCTGATAGGTCCATTCCAGGGCTCCCGTGTTTTTCAAGTCCTTCACCCAATTCCTTACCGTATCTGCCGGAATTTTGCCCTTCCATAATAAAGTGTCCAGTTTGCCCGCCCGGGAGGACCACTTTTCGAGGTTGCCATGGCGGTCGATTCGGTAGACAAGGAACATGCCTGTGAAGCCGCCGCCTTCCGAAATTTCAAGAACGGGCTGTTCCAGCGGGGATTCTCCCGTGCGGAGAGAATTGCTGCCACAAGCCGCCATGAGAAAAACCGCTGCGAATGGCAATGCGAACTGGAGGAAGTGAATGAATTTCATAGGTCCCTCTTTTTTTGTTTTGCGTTGAAGATAGTAGCGATTGGCCGGACTCCCGGGTACCTGTTTATACTGTCGTTTCAAAAGGGGGGTAGATCCGGCAACTTTCGACCATTGACCTCATTTTTTAAAAAACTGTGTGGTCCGAACCCGATGTACACTCCGCTTGAGGAAAGGATGAAAAGTACCCCGGGAAGCGGAGAGGCGGTATTATCCCGTCATACAAACCCGTGCAGGAGGGGATAAAGGACAAAGCCTCCTCTGGCAGATGGTGCAAACTGTCTTTTTTTAAAGGAGGGTCCCATATCTCCGTATGATTTTGGTCGTGACCACGCATTTCTGTCCCTTTTTAGAAGGTTTATCAAGTGGGGCTGCCCGGCTAGCGCAAGCATCGTGTTACATTGTTTCCGTTTGGACCGAATGGCCATCTTCGGGCGATAGGGCAGCGCGAATCATGTTGAAAAAAAGCCTCTGCCCATAAACCTCCAGATTATGAAGATGCTGTTCAGTTTCTTTCAGAATTCGATCGGGCCAGCCAGGGTTCTGCCGGCGGAGCCATTCCAGGTGAATGTTAACCCATTCCTCGATTAATTGGCGCGTCATTTCGGGATGAAACTGGAGAGCAAATACATGTTTCCCATAGCGGTAGGCCTGATGGGCGTACTGGCGCGAGGAGGCCAGAAGTGTTGCTCCAGACGGAAGGTCAAAAGTGTCGTTATGCCAGTGGAAGACCGTCCAGATATCTGGCAGCCCATCGGTCAAATCGGAATTGAGAGCCGCTGGAGTCCACTGGATGGGAAACCATCCGATTTCCGGAACATCGCCGCGGTAAACCCGACTTCCCAGAGCGCGCGAGATCAGTTGCGCTCCCAGGCAAATTCCTAAAACCGGTTTGCCCTGGCGGACGAATTGCTCAATAGCTCGGAGTTCATCCCGCAGGAACGGGTAGGTTTTTTCGTCATTTGCGCTCATTCCGCCGCCCATCAAAATCAGACCGGCGAATGCCTCGAGCGGTTCCGGAATGGGTTCTTCCCAGAGGCAGACGATCTGCGCGGATAGACCCAGTTCTTGAAGCCAGGGAAGGATGTTCCCCGGGCCTTCCGAAGCGGTCTGCTGAAAGACTATCCACCGGTTCATGGGACGTTTATTCACCTGGGCTTTTTGAGTTTAAAGGACGTACCACAAAATTACAGGGTGGCGATCTGATTTTCGGACCAAATGTTTTCAAGGAAAAAATTTGATGGTGCAATAATAAAAAAAATGCTGCTGAGTTGCAAGAAATTTCCTCCCAGATCATTCTTTTTGTGGCGGAGGATGCAGAAATCGTCTTGGCAGAATTAGCAAAAATGTGTTCGGACGCGGGCTGAGTATTTTCTCTGGCTTTTGAAATGGAAGAAGAGTCCTAAAATTCCACAGGAAAGTGAAGTTTCCCGGCATAAAAAGTCTGAATTTTTTGAGGGTGTACAATGTAAAAAAAGTAAAAGTCCTTTAAAAAACAATAAAGCGAGCCGGGAGGAACACATGGCAGGAGCAGTGGAGAAAGTCAAACAGCCCCGTGGAGCTTTGCTGTTCCGTGAGGTGCAGCGGATCCGCCAGCCGTGGATCTGGGCACTATTGCTCATTTGCTGCGTTCTTCTGGTTGGCATATTTGGGTATGGCATGTATAAACAGCTTATTTTGGGGGAGCCTTGGGGGACAAATCCTATGCCGGATCTTCTTTTACTCGTCATGGGTACATTTTTTATTCTATTTGCGCTTGGGATGCTCTGGTTCTTTGGGGCTGTGCGGCTGGTTACCGAGGTGAGGACGGACGGAATTTATGTCCGGTTTGTCCCGCTCTTTCGCAATTATGTGCGGATTCCATTTGAAAAAATCCGCCAGTATCAGGCCCGACAGTACAGTCCCGTGCGGGAATATGGTGGCTGGGGCATCCGGTACAGCCGTTCCGGGAAGGCATACAATCTGAGCGGCAACCAGGGCCTGCAGCTGATTCTGGAAGATGGTAGCAGGCTCCTGATTGGCACCCAGCGTCCGGAAGAGCTGGAACGTGCGGTCCACGAGGCGGTGCGCTAAAGGTTTTTTATTTACTGTGTGTCAATCCGAGAGCGTGCGTATTAATGCCACTTCGCGGCACTGCAGGTAGTAGGAACAATGAATGCAATCGCTCCACACTTTCTGGGGAAGTTCGCTGTGCTGGATACGCACAAAACCGAGCTTTTCAAAAAATTGCGGATGAAGGGTAAGGGTGAAAACCCGTCTGATGCAGAGACCACCTGCAAGTTCCAGCAAATGTCGGACCAGAAGGGAGCCCAGGCCATTGCCCTGGTGTTCTGCGGCGATGGCCAGCGAACGGATTTCCGCGAGGTCGTCCCAAAAAATCTGCAAGCTTCCGCATCCTATCACGCGCCCTTTGTATTCGGCTACCATAAAATGTCGCAACCGGCTAAAGACAGCCTGGGGAGAAAGGGGGAGCATCTCTTTTTTCTGCGCATACTGATTAACGAGTTCCAGGATTTGCGGAACGTCCGTTGTCCGAGCTTCCCGAAGTTTTACGGCATGTTCCTGTAGCATTCTCCTTTCCTCCTATTTTAGGGTCATCTGTAGGCGCCGCTTTTGGGGGATCCGGCAAAATCCAGGTACCTGCTGGTACCGCAGAGGGATGCCCAATGATTTGGCGGAGGGAAAATGATTCGGACCAGCTTCCAATCAAAACCTGACGAACGCCGTGTGCCAGCGCCTGGCAGGCAGCTTTGACCTTTACCAGCATGCCTTTCTGGATTTGTCCGACCCGGATCCACTTTTGGAGCTGCTGTTGACTGGCGCGATCGATTTTTTGGCCCTCAATCAGAATTCCTGGGACGTCGGAAAGAAACAAGAGGGTATGGGCCCGCAGGGCAATGGCCAGGCTGGCCGCCGCATAGTCCGCATTGATGTTGAGCATGTTTCCGGAGGAGTCTCCTGCGACAGGCGAAATGACGGGCACTTGGTTTTTTTCTAGAACTCCCTGTAAGAGGTCTACCCGAACGGAAGTTATTTCACCCACATGTCCCAGGAGGTTGCCATTGTTGGATACACGACGTGCCTGCAGCAGTTCATCCCTATACCCGGAGAGCCGCAGGACAGATATCCCGGAATGGCACAGTGCTTCCGCAATGGCTGCGTTTTCCTGCCATAAGGCCTTTTCAATCAGGGGAAGATCCTCGCGGCTAGTAACCCGAACGCCCTGAACGAAGTGAGTTGCCCTGCCTGCATGTTGCAGCATTTTGCTAATCCGTCTACCGCCTCCGTGGACGAGAACAGGGCGGCAAAGGAAAAGACATCTGGCGAGTTCTTCCGCAAACTGGGAAAATGCTGGCGGCGCTTCAAAAGCTCGGCCACCGGTTTTGATGAGAAGAAACGGTTTCATGTCACTAACCCTGTCGATTCGTGAAGCCCAAAAAGCAGGTTCATGTTCTGTATGGCCTGTCCGCTGGCACCTTTGAGCAAGTTGTCGAGAGCGGAAAAAAGGATCAAATGCCGGCCATCTTCCAGCAGGTAAAAACCGATGTCACAATAGTTTGTGTGCTGTACCCGGTGCAAATCTGGTATCTTTTCGCCCAAAAAACGGACGAAGAATTCGTCCCGATACGTCTCCTCGAACAGTTCACAAACCTCAGTTCGGGT
>Ga0209426_1000833_pt1 | contig 25056 bp, 27 predicted proteins | sample Deesub1362B_J571_FD_187697 | JGI IMG/M metagenome (GOLD analysis project Ga0209426, IMG submission 187697) | Deep oceanic, basalt-hosted subsurface ecosystem from Juan de Fuca Ridge flank, Pacific Ocean, CORK Borehole 1362B_J2.571 (SPAdes)... ...
GAAATGGCTCATCTGGTATAACACTAAGAGACCTCATAAAAGTCTTAACAAATTAGCGCCTTTAAGATATTATATAGACTGCTTTATAAAAGACTCTCAGCAGTCCAATATGTTATGGACGCTTACAAAAACTTGACAATATTATACTCATATTTTATAATAAAATCGAACTAATAATTATAAAAATTAGGAGGTGAAAAATGAGTAAAATAATTGGTATTGATCTTGGAACAACCAATTCAGTTGTTGCTGTTGTAGAAGGTGGAAAGCCTACGATTATATTAAATGAAGAAGGAGGAAGAGTAACTCCTTCCGTAGTTGCTTTTACTGACAAGGGAGAAAGATTGGTTGGTCAGGTTGCCAAAAGGCAAGCTGTGACCAATCCTGAAAATACAGTTTTTTCTATTAAAAGATTTATGGGTAGAAGATATGATGAGGTTACAGAAGAGATAAAGCAAGTTCCTTATAAGGTTATTAAAGCAAAAAATAATGATGCATGGGTTGAGATAAAAGAAAAACAATATTCTCCTCCCCAGATTTCAGCTATGATTTTACAGAAATTGAAAAAAGCAGCTGAAGATTATCTTGGAGAGAAAATTCAAAAGGCTGTAATAACTGTTCCTGCTTACTTCAATGATGCTCAGAGACAGGCAACTAAGGATGCAGGAACTATAGCTGGTCTTGATGTTGTAAGAATCATAAACGAGCCAACAGCCGCAGCTCTTGCATATGGAATGGAGAAAAAGAAAGATCAGACTATTGCTGTTTTTGATTTTGGAGGTGGAACTTTTGATATATCAATTCTTGAAGTAGGAGAAGGTGTAGTAGAAGTTAAGGCAACTAATGGAGATACACATCTGGGAGGAGATGATATAGATCAAAAAATTATAGAATGGTTAATTGAGGAGTTTAAGAAAGAAACAGGTATTGATTTAAAAAAGGATAGAATGGCTTTACAAAGGTTAAAAGAGGCAGCTGAGAAAGCCAAGATTGAACTTTCTACAGCAATGGAAACAGAAATTAACCTTCCCTTTATTACAGCAGATGCATCAGGTCCAAAACATCTTATTAAAAAACTCACGAGAGCAAAATTAGAGCAATTAGCTGATCCGATTATTCAAAGAACAATTCCTCCATGCGAAATAGCATTGAAGGATGCTGGTCTTAAACCTCATCAAATTGATGAGATAATTTTAGTTGGTGGTTCAACAAGAATTCCAAAAGTTCAACAATTGGTTAAAGAATTTTTTGGAAAAGAGCCTCATAAAGGTGTGAATCCAGATGAAGTGGTAGCAATTGGAGCTGCAATTCAAGGAGCAGTTCTTGCTGGAGATGTAAAAGATGTTTTACTCTTGGATGTTACTCCTTTGAGCCTTGGTATTGAAACTCTTGGTGGAGTTTTTACGAAAATAATTCCTCGAAATACGACCATTCCAACAAGAAAAAGCGAGATTTTCTCTACTGCTACTGATAATCAGACAAGTGTCGAAATTCATATTCTCCAAGGAGAAAGAGAAATGGCTATGGATAATAAATCCTTAGGAAGATTTCATTTGGTGGGAATTCCTCCAGCTCCACGGGGAGTTCCAAAAATAGAGGTAACTTTTGATATTGATGCTAATGGAATTCTCCATGTTTCTGCTAAGGATTTAGGCACTGGAAAAGAGCAGAAAATTACAATTACAGGAAGTAGTGGATTGACGAAAGAAGAAATTGAAAAAATGATTAAAGAGGCCGAAGTGCATGCTGAGGAAGATAGAAAGAAGAGAGAGGCGGCAGAAGCAAGAAATAGAGCTGATAATTTAGTTTATACCACGGAGAAACTTCTTAGAGAAAATAGAGACAAGATTCCACCAGAAGACGTAAAGAAAATTGAAAAAGAAATCGAGAATACTAAAAAAGCAATGGAGAGTGGAGATGTGAATGAAATTAACAGGGCAATAGAAGCTTTAACACAGGTTTCCCATCATATAGCTGAGGTAATATATCGTGGTACAGCACAGCAGCAACAGGCTTCTTCTCAGAGTGAGTCCTCCCAGCAAAAGGATTCAGGAGATGATTATATAGATGCCGAGGTAGTTGATGAAGGAGATGATAAGAAGAAAAACAACTAAAAATCATTAAAAAATGAAAGATTATTATCAGATTCTTGGAATTAGGAGGAATGCTACACCTGATGAAGTAAAAAAAGCATATAAAAAATTAGCAAGGAAATATCATCCTGACCTAAATCCCGGAGACAAGGAAGCAGAGGAAAAGTTTAAAGAAATTCAGGAGGCATATTCGGTTTTAAGTGATCCCCAAAAAAGAAAGCAGTACGATAGATTCGGATTTGTAGGAGATTTTCAACAAACGGGCGCTCAGGATTTCTATAGTGGATTTGAAGGTTTTGACTTTTCAGAATTTGGATCCTCAACATTTAAAGATTTTTTTGATGCTTTTTTTGGTAGAACAGCTCCTCGAACAGGACCTATAAAAGGCGAGGATCTTCACTATACTATGAATATCGGGTTTGAGGATTCCATTAAGGGTTTAAGGACAAGAATAAAATTATTTCGAAAAGAAGCTTGTTCGAGCTGTGGAGGATATGGATATTTGAGAGGTAAAGAAAGGATTTGCTCTATGTGTGGAGGAAGTGGTAAAATAAATCTACAAAGAGGATTTATGAGATTTTTTACAACCTGTTCCAATTGTCAGGGAATAGGAAAAATCCCTGGAGATCCTTGTTATCAATGCAATGGAGAAGGTTTAATTGAAAAAGAAGATTTGATACAGGTGAAAATTCCACCTGGAGTGGATAATGGCTCTGTTGTGAGAATCGCAGGGAAAGGAAACAGTGGTTTGAGAGGAGGCCCTTGTGGTGATCTTTTTATAACAATACAAGTGAGTCCTCATCCGTTTTTTGTGAGAAAAGGTAAAAATATTTATTGCATTATTCCTATAACAATAACAGAAGCTACTCTTGGTGCTAAAATTGAAGTTCCGACTCTTGAAGGCAAAGCCACAATAAAAATTCCTCCTGGCACATCAAGTGGACAGAGATTCAGATTGAGAGGAAGAGGTGTCCCATCTCTAAAAGGAGATGGAAGAGGTGATCTGTTTGTAGAGGTAAAAATTGTTCCTCCACCATCAGAGGATGTAAGGGTAAGAGATTTATTGAAGGAACTTGAAAAAATTACACAGTTTAATCCAAGAAAAAATTTAAACATGAGTTGATTTAAAATGGAAAAGAAAAATAGAGAAGAAAGAAAAAAATATTATATGATTAGTACGGTTTCCCGCTTATATAATATTCATCCCCAAACTTTGCGTCTTTATGAAAGGGAAGGATTACTTAAACCATCAAGGACTGAGGGTAATACAAGACTATATTCAGAAGAAGATTTAAAACAGCTTGAAATTATTTTGAATTTAACGCGAGAATTAGGTGTTAATTTAGCAGGAGTTGAAATAATTTTAAACATGAGAAAAAAGATGGAAGAAATACAAAAAGAAGTAAATGAATTATTAAATTATATTAAAAAAGAATTCTTTGAAGGAAAAGAAGGAGATTTTGAGTTTTTTAAAAAATCCTTGGTTAAAACAAGTCCTGCAAAAATAATAAAAATAGAGAAAATAGAAAAAGAAAAAAATAATGCCAAAAAAATCTAAGAGTTTATTCTTATCAAACAATTTAAAAATTTATCTTAAAGAAATTTCTAAATTTCCTTTATTAAATGAAGAAGAGGAGAAAGAACTTGCAAAGAAGATTAAAAAAGGTGATAGTGAAGCACTTAAAAAATTAGTTGAGTGCAATCTTCGTTTTGTAGTTCATTATGCCAAGAGATATAGGGGTTTAGGACTTTCCTATCTTGATTTAATAAATGAAGGAAATAAGGGGTTAATAGAAGCTGCAAGAAGATATGATCCTTCAAAAAATGTTAAATTTATCTCATATGCTGTATGGTGGGTAAGACAGGCAATTATTCAGGCTCTTTCAGAATACTCTCACATCTATACTATTCCTACAAAAATTTCAAATCTTCAAACACGGATTAAAGAAGCAGAAGCTAAACTAAAAAAGAAATTAAAGCGTGAACCTTTTAGAGAAGAAATAGCAGGTGAACTTGATAAATCTATAGAGGAAATCGAGGATATTTACGATTTAGGGAAAGAAGATGTATCATTAAGTGAATCATTTATGGACGAAAGTAAGGAACTGGGTGATACCCTAAAAGATGAAACCACACCTTCAGTTGAGTATCAAATTATTAAATTATTTATTGAAAAACAAATTAGAGAAATTTTAAATGAACTTGATAAAAGGGAGGCTATGATTTTAAAATTAAGATTTGGAATAGAAGACAATCAGCCTAAGACTCTTAGAGAAATAGGTGAAATGCTTAATATTTCTCGTGAAAGGGTAAGACAAATAGAGAAAAGAGCCAAGGAAAAATTGGCTCGTTCAAAGAAAATTCAACAATTGAGAGGTTATTTAAATTAATATGGAAGAGAAAGTTTGCCATGCTTGTCAAGGAACTGGTTGGATAATTGAGGAGAAAGATGGCTCTCCTGTAGCAAGAAGATGTGAGTGTTTTATAAAAAAAAGAGCGGACTATCTTTTTTCTTTTGCCCGAATTCCTGCTCGTTACCAGCACTGCACTTTTGAAAATTTTGACCCACAAAATGATTCGCAGAAGAGGGCTTTAAAAATATCAAAAAAATTTGTTGAAAATTATCCTGTTCAGGATATTGGGCTTTTGTTTTTAGGTCCGTGTGGGGTTGGAAAAACTCATTTAGCTGTGGCAATTTGTCAGGAGTTAATTAAAACAAAAGCTGTGCCCTGCTTATTTTATGATTTCAGGGAATTAATTAAAGATATACAGTCTTCCTATTCGCCTGAGTCTGTACTCACTGAATCAGAAATTTTGATTCCAGTTGTTGAAACAGAAATTTTGGTTCTTGATGAACTTGGGGCCAAGAGACCAAGTAGCTGGGTAGAGGAGATGCTTTTCTATATAATAAACCAAAGATATAACAAGAAAAAGCTCACTATTTTTACTTCAAATTTTCCTGATAAAATAGAAGAAGAGGAATCCACTTTTACTTCTGACTTTTTTGTTAAAAGCAAGGACGAAGAAACTCTTACAGATCGGATAGGTTATAGACTTCGTTCAAGAATTTATGAAATGTGTAAAACAGTGGAAATTGAAGGTGAAGACTTTCGAAAAAAAGTCAGACAGGGTAGTTATCGTTTTTAATTACCTATAAAAGGAAAGTACATCTGTTCCTATTGTTACTCTTCGGAATAATTCAAAATATTTGGGATTAAATTCTATTTTTATAAAATGCCTCAAAATAATAAATCCATTGGGTTTTAAAATTTCTCTTTTCTTTATTACTTTTAAAGGATTTCTTTCTTCGAGTAATTCATAAGGTGGATCAAGAAAAATGATATCAAATTTTTTCTTTTCTTTTGCAAGTTGAATAATTCCGAGGTTGAATTCCTTGCATATTATTTCGTAATTATTCTCTATTCCACATTTTGCCAAATTGTGTTTAATAATCTTTACAGCTTGATATTTGTGCTCAATGAAAACTACTTCTTTTGCTCCACGGCTGAAAGCTTCTATGCCAACAGAACCTGTGCCAGCAAATCCATCCAGAAAAGTACTTCCCCTCACATCTTTTTGAATTATATTAAATAAAGTCTCCTTGATTCTATCTGTTAAAGGTCTTACTTCAGGATCATTTACCTTTTTTAATTTTCTTCCTTTATATATCCCTCCAATTACACGAATCATTTTTAATAATAAATAATAATTTTTCCTTTATCAGTTTTAATATTCTTTATTCCATAGGGAAGCTCATACCAATTAAAAATAGATAGTGGTTCATAACCTTCCAATTTTGATAAATAATTCACAATAAATTCCAGAAAATTCACTGGAATAACCTGTTCTTCAAAAAAAAGTTTTTCAAAATCAAATTTCACATATTTACCTTTTACCATGATTCTTCCTCTGAAATATATATTAAAAACCGAGGAATAAGATTTATATTCTTTATCAAAATTTATTACTGCTTTTCCTTCAATAATATTTTTATTTAAAATTTTGATTTTTATTTCTTCTAACCTTTTTATGTTTTCTTTCTTAATTCGATAATTAAGATAAGAATTCACCTCATTTTCATTTATTGTGACTTTTTGAATCTGATGTAAGTTTTTGTTATATTTAATTTTCTCAATAATTTTTTTAACTCTGATGACATTTTTCTCTTCGGTTGTTGTTGGAGAGAAGGAAAAAAGCATTTGAGCGAATATCAGAAAAATAATAAATTTCAATTTGAAAATTCTCATTTTAATCAATTTTGATGTTAACATTTAAAATTAAGATTAGCAATATTTACTTTATACCTTATGTCCTATAAAATATTATATAAAATGATACCCATTTTTTCATTTATAGGAGAATCAGGAAGCGGAAAAACATTCCTTATTGAAGAAATAATTAAGGAATTAAAGAGTAGGGGATATAAAGTTGGTGTAATAAAGCATACTCATAAGGATTTTGAAATAGATAAACCAGGAAAGAATAGCTGGAAGTATCAGAGAGCAGAAGCAGATTCAGTAGTAATTTCCTCTTCAAATAAGTTTTCAATAATTAAGAAATTGGAAAAAGAAATTGCTTTGGAAGAAATTGTGAACAATTATTTAAAGGATGTAGATATTGTTCTAACAGAAGGGTATAAAGGAGGAAATCAACCAAAAATTTTAATTTTAGGGAAGGAAAATAGAGAAAATTTTTCTATCAGTAATATAATTACAATTGTTAGTGAAAAGATAGAAGAAACAGAAATTCCCTCCTTTTCCTTCAACCAAATTAAAGAACTCGTCGATTTTTTACTAAACAAAATTTAATAATTGACAAGATCAATAAAATATGTTAGTGAATATTCACTAATATGAGAAAGTCAATTTTTACAGTAGAGGAAGTAACAAGGAAAAAAGAAATAGTAAATACCTGTTTAAAAATTATAGATGAGTATGGAATTAAAGGTTTAACTGTGGCAAGGATTGCAAAGGAAATAGGTTTTGCAGAATCAGCTCTTTACAGGCATTTCAAATCTAAAAAAGAAATAATTTCTCTAATTCTGGACAGTGTTCATTTGGATGCGAAAACTAATTTCAAAATTATAGAAAAAAATGCAAGAAATTCACTTGAGGCTTTAAGAGAGCTTCTCATATATCATCTCGACTTTTTACAGAAATATCCGGGAATATTTAAAGTAATCTATTCTGATGAAATCCACCTTGGAGAGAGTTCTCTTCTTGAAAAATTACACACCATTATAGATAGCGTTATTAAAATTATTAAGAATATAATAAAAAAGGGAGTGAAGGAAAAACTTTTTAAAATAGATACAGATATTACTCTGTCAGCAATTCATTTTTTAGGAATTGTTCAAACAGCATTTACATACTGGACAATTAAAAACAGAAAAATATCATTGATAAAAATTGGGGATAAACTTTTGGTTCAGTTTTTTGAGGGGATAAAAACACAGTTTTAAAAAAAATTTTTACGCGAGTGAATATTCACTATCAAATAGATAAAATGTTGAGCAAGATAGCGGAATTTATAGTGAGAAAAAAATGGCTAATCATATTGATTACCATTATCCTTACAATTTTCTTTACCTATCAAATGAAAAATCTTTATTTTGAAAATAGAATAACGGAATGGCTTAATAAGAAGGATCCTGTGGTGAAACTTTTTGTGGATATTGGAGAAAAATTTGGTACAAATGAACTTATTATGGTGGCTTTAAAATCAAGAAAAGGTGAAACTTTTTCTAATGAAGTTTTAAAAAGTCTTAAATTGTTTACTAATGAAATGAAGGAACGAGAGGAAATATCATCTGTCAAATCAATTGTAAATATGCCAGATATAAGGAAAATAGAAGAAGGAATTGAAGTAAAAGATTTTCTTGGATATATACCCGAGAAAGAAAGAAAATTAAATGAGATTAAAAAATATGCCCTTTCTAAGGAATCATATGTGAATAATGTAATTTCAGAAGATGGCGAATGGTTGGCAATAGCTATTTATCTCAGAAGTGGTGAAGACCCTGTTAAGGTTTTTGGTGGAATTGTAAAACCAGTTGTTGAGAAATACTTTTCCTTAAATATGGAAATATATTATTCTGGTGAACCATCAACAGCGTATTTCGCTGATGAGTTTATAAAAAAGGATTTGAGAAAACTTGTTCCTATTATCATTTTGACAATTTTGATCATTCTTTATTTCAGTTTTAGAAATTTCAAAGGAGTTGTTTTACCAACATTAGTTGTATTAATTGCAACAATTTGGGTGTTTGGTTTAATGGGGCTTATTAGAAAACCAATGAATCTAATTACTCCAGCTCTTCCAGTTCTGCTGATAGCACTTGGTTCTGCATATGGTATCCATGTATTAAATAGGATTATGTATGAAGAATACACATCAGGACTTAATTTTTCAACACTTAAAAAGGTGGTTATGGAAGTATTTATTCCTGTTTCAATGACAGGAGTAACTACAATTATAGGTTTTTGTTCATTTATTACTGCCAAAATTGCTACAATAACAACTTTTGGATTATTTGCAGCAGCAGGAATTCTATTTTCGACACTTATCTCATTATTTTTTATTCCAGCTTCCTATAAATTGAATTCATTTAAAAAGAAGAATTCGAATGCAAAAAGAGATGACCGGTATTTTAAATTTCTTCTTCCTTTATCAAGATTTGTAAAAAATCATCCAAAATTTATAATCTTCATATCAGTTATTATCTTCATTATTTTCATAATATGGATTCCAAGAATAAGCAGGAAAGTAAATTTTATTGAATATTTTCCAAAAAATAGTGTCCCATCAATTTCATTTGAAATTATAAAAAATAATTTTGGCGGTGCTTCTCCTCTCACTGTCTATTTTAAGAGTAATAATCTGAAATCAGCTTCCTTTCTCAGACTTATGAGAAGAGTGGAAAATTATATTTTCAGTTTACAAGAAATAAACAATCCCTTTTCTGTTGTGGATTTTATTCAGGAAATTAATTATCAGTTGAACAATAGATATCATATCCCTGATAGCGATGGAGGTGTTTCAAATTTATGGTTCTTCATAGAAGGAAGGGATGAGTTAAGACAGATTTTGACAGAGGATTATACAGAAGGATTGATTCTTTCAAAACTTCCTCAGATAGATGTTAAATTCTTGAAAAAGGTTAGAGAAAAACTCAAAGATTTTCTTGGGAAAGAATTTTCAAGAGATTACTTTGAATATAGATTGGATAATTTATCAGAGAAGGAAATAATAAAATTAAAAAAAGAAGAAACAGGATATGTTCTTGAGGAGATTTCTTGGTTACTTTCTTATTATAATAGAAATAATGAAAATAGATTTGATGAAAGGAAAGCTCAAGAAATTTTATATTGTTTAATAGACAATATACCAACCTGTCATGATAGTGATGTAAAGGAAAAAATTGAAGAAGAATTTAAAGATTATATATTTTCTGATTATTTTGATTTTGAAATATCAATAAATGTCAAAAATAAACTTTATAAAAACTTATGTAAAGAAATCTTTAGAGGGAAGTTCAGTAAGGAAAGTTTAAAAAAAATTTTAGAATCTTTAATTCCTTCTTTCGAATATGATGAAGAAATTGCAAATGATGTAATTGAGACATTGTTTTTCAGAATAGAGGAAGCAAAAAGAATTTCCTTTACCGAAAGAGCTTACAAAGCAATAAAAGGCATTTTTCCTCAAAATGTTCGGAAGAATGATTATTTTAATAAAAAAGTTAAAGGACTTTTTTATGAAATTGCTGATAATCTCGTAATTCTTCCAATAAAAATTTTAGATAATACTTATAGCAAAAAAATAAATATTGAGAAAATTGAACAGAGTGGATTTCCTTCTTTTATGACAAAAATTGATCAATTATTATATATTTCTCAACTTCAATCTTTGATTTTAGCGCTTTTTGTAACTTTTATTGTAATGATAATAATGAGGCATTCCTTTTTATTTGGAATGATATCCCTTATTCCAATTTTATTTACACTTGGCATAATTTATGGATTCCTTGGTTTCTCAGGCATTCCTCTTGATTATGCAACAATGATGATAGCTGGTATTTCAATAGGAGTAGGAATAGACTATGCAATTCATTTAATACATTCCATTGGAAATAAAATGGACGAGGGATATATTCTTGAGGAGGCAATTCAATTGACATTTTTGGAAAAGGGAAAAGCGATACTCGTAAATTCTATAGCTGTAATGGCTGGATTTGCAGTGCTTCTTTTTTCTTCTCTTGCACCATTGAGACATCTTGGAGGGGTAATGGTAGGCTCAATGTTTTTAGCAGCCTTTTCTGCTCTGACAATATTACCTTCTGTAATTTTTCTTATAAAATCAAAAGCTGGAGGTGAAAAATGAAAAAACTAATTTTTATATGTTTAATATTAGCTTTAATTTTAAACTTACAGATATTGGCTATAACTGGAAAAGAAATCCTTCAAAAAGTTGACAATAGAACAATAGGTGAGCAAGCGCCAAAGGATCTGGAAGCTATAATGATCATGACTATTGTCAGTTCAAAAGGTAGAAAGAAAATAAGAGAAATAAAAGTCTGGACAAAAAACAATATTGACAGGGATGACTGGAGAGTAATGAAATTCCTGTCACCCCCTGATGTAAAGAATGTAGGTTTTCTTGTTCTTTCTGATGACCAAATGTATCTTTATCTTCCTGAATTTTATAGAATAAGAAGAATCGCATCTCACAATAAAAAAGAAAGCTTCATGGGATCAGATTTTTCATATGAAGACATGGGCACATCAGGATTTACTAAATTTTATGATTCAAAACTCTTGAACGAAAACGATAATGAATGGATTCTTGAACTTAAAAGAAAACAAGGTGTTTCAAAACCTTATCGGAAGATTAAAATGTGGGTTTTAAAAGAATCCGAGCTCCCTTTGAGAATGGAATTATATGATAATTCTGAAAATTTATGGAAAGTGGTGGAGCAGAAAGTGAAAAAAACAGGAAATTACTGGATTCCTATAAAAATAAAAATGAAAAATGTAAAGAAAAATTCTTATACAGTGCTTGAAATGAAAGATATTAAAGTTGACCAGCGTCTTGGGAAAGAGCTCTTTACAAAGAGATTTCTCAAGAGGAGGGTAAAATGAGGAAGCATTATATATTAATCGCAATTCTCTTTTTATTTTCTCCATTTATTTATGGCGAAAATGTTGATTTTTCTGGTCGTATAAAACTTTTTTCTTCAGTATTTTTAAGTGAAAATCAGTATGGTAAATATTTCTCGCACGAAGGAGGGGAATTTGCTTTTAAAAGACTTGAGACAAGACTTAAATTATCTGGAGAAATTACTGAAAATGTGAGTTATTCAATACGTTTTGATGCTTTTTCCCGTCCAGATGCTTTATTTTTTCATAACTCATTTCCTGAAGCAGGACTCTTAGGTTCACCAACCAGGACAGAGCCCTTTGAACTTTTTCTTTATGAAGGTTACATAAAAATATCAAATTTTATTTTGAAGAATTTTGATTTAACAATTGGTAAACAGCGTATTCAATGGGGTACTGCAGATAAAATGAATGTTGTTGATAATCCCAATCCTGTGGATTTTGCCAATTTTTTTACTTTTGATCCGGATTATTTTGCAGAACGCAGGCCTCAAACTGCAATTAATTTAGAATTTTATATTTCTAATTTCACAAAACTTCAATTTGCATGGCTCCTTTCCCGTCAACATTCTCCTCTTCCTGCTGGGTTTACCCAAATGCTCAGTTCAGGCTATCGTCCTTCAGTAATTCACATTGAAAGAGAGAAATTTATTATCAGAAATACAAATTTTGGTCTAAGATTTTCAACCGTATTGTTGAATATTGACCTTAGTTTCAGTTACTATCATGGTAATTTTCATTTGCCTGTTATTTATGGTATTTCAATGTTAAATATAGGGCCTATTAATCAATTCTATAATTATCCTGAGAGAGATATTTATGGTATTGATCTTTCAGGAGAATTATTCTCCGTAGGCTGGTGGGCAGAAGCAGCTTTTATTAAGCCGGAGAGGACAAAGGGGTTTATAGAAATACCAACTTTTATTGGTGAAAAATATCAAATCATTAGAAGGGAATTCTCCCTTTTTGAGGAGGGATATTTTAAATGGGTAATAGGAGCTGATTATACTCTTGGAATAGGAAATGGAATTTATTTAAATGTCCAGTATTTACATGGTTTCTTTGATGAAAGGGATTATTCAAATTTATGTGAAAAATTTTTTGAATTTAGAAAAGGAATGTTTTTTGGAGAAATTGAAGATTATTTAATACCAAGAGCAGAATATAAAATATTAAATGAAGATCTAAAAATAGAAATAGGAGGAATAATAGAATTTGCAGATAATAGAACTGCTTTTTCCTTTAATCCATCCATTGAATATAGATTTTCAGATTCTTTTATTTTTAAAACAGGAGTTTTTCTTGTGATAGGAGAGGAAAAATATACAAAATTTGGAATATTTAAAAAGGATAGATTAATATATCTTTTATTTAAACTTGATTTTTAATTTTTGACTATATGAATAGAATTTAATATAATTTAGCAAAGTGAAAGAAGGTAAAATAATAGCACTTTTTTTAGGAATAATTTCAATTTTTATTTTAGGAGTATTTTTAAAATATACAAGACCCGTTTTAGTTCCTTTTTCCCTTGCTGTTTTTCTTTCTTTTCTTCTTAATCCAATTGTAGAATTTCTAATAAGAAAAAAAATTCCAAGAGCCATAGCAATAGTATTCATATTGCTCTTTACTTTTGTTCTGCTTTATTTACTTGGTCTTTTATTTTATTCAAGTGGAAAGGCTTTTGCTTCGGATTTACCGAATTACGGAAAAAAATTTAATACTTTAATCACAAATTTATTTGAGAAATGGAAATTAGCTTCAGAAAAATTAGAACCAATTGACTGGGCAAATCAATTAAATTTTTCATCCATTGCATCCTTTTTACTATCAAGTCTTGGTTCTTTTTTAAAGTTTTTGACAAATCTTTTCTTAGTATTGCTTTTTCTGGTGTTTATATTAGCGGGTAGAGGAAGATTAAGGGAAAAAATTCAAAATAGTTTCAAGAAAGAAGATTCTTTAAGAATAAATGAAATTATTTCTAATGTTGATCATCAAGTTTATAAATATCTTTCAATTAAAACTTTAATTAGTTTAATTACAGGTCTTTTAGCTGGAGTAATTCTATATATATTTGGAGTAAATTATGCAATAATTTGGGGTTTTTTTACTTTTCTTTTGAATTATATTCCCAATTTAGGCTCAGTAATTGCAACTGTTTTTCCAGTTCTCATGGCAATAATACAATTTGAATCAATCTGGCCAACATTATGGATTTTATTAATCCTTATTGTTATTCAAACATTAATGGGAAATGTTGTTGAACCGCGTATTCTTGGCATGAGACTTGGACTCAGTCCGCTGGTGGTAATTCTTTCTCTTATATTCTGGGGATGGCTTTGGGGAATAGTAGGTATGATTTTAGCTGTTCCAATTACTGCAACTATTAAAATTATATGTGAAAATGTTCCTCAACTCCGGATAATAAGTGAATTAATTAGTCGGTAATTTCTAAATTTTAACAGGTTAAATGAAAGGCTCCTATGGTTTTTTTAAGGGGAGATATTTCATTATAAAGTGAAACTGCTTTTATAGTCTTTTCTACATACAATTTAATTCCTTTTTCTTCAATAAATTTTTTTAAATTATCTGGAACTTTCATCACACCATAAAATCCAGTTCCAATAATCAGCACTTCAGGTTTTTCAGAAAGAATTTCTTCAATATCTTCTTTTGAAAGAGAGTGGCCTTTTTTCCTCCACCACGAATCATTAATTCTATCTGGAAAAATAATTAAATCAGAAGTATATTTTTTCTCCTCAATAATCATTTGACCAAAATTGTAAGAGTTAATTTTCATTTTGCTCTCTCAATTATTTTTTTACAATTGGAACAGAATTCATGAGATTTATAATCTGTATCTCTCAGGCTATTTGAGAAGTGCATTACACATCTTGGATTTGGACAGTGATTTAATCCATAGCAATGTCCAAGTTCGTGAGTAGCTTCTTTTAATATTCTTAATTCAAATAATTTTTGGTCAGGTTTTAATCCATAATATTCCTGTCTTAATCGTATTATTGATATTAAAGCTGCTTTTCCTCCCAATTCTGCTTGTCCAAAAACAAAATTCAAATAAGGAACATATAAATCCACATCTGCTACACCCAGCACTTTTGCAGCATCATGTGGGATATTTTGTTTTAACTTTGATAATAGAATTGGAGAAAGATATTGATTCCTTTTTGAATTAAAAGATGAAGGAGGAATATCAATTTCTTTACCTATTCTTATTGGATAACCAAATTTTTTCTCTAACTGTAATGCTAATTTCTTAATAATATTTGAATTTACTTTATGAAAAGGGAATATATAGATTTTCTCTTTCATTTACTCTTTTCGTTTTCCCCTTTTTTATGCATAAAGAATAATTCTGAAACTAAATCTTTTATTTCTTTACCAAGTATTTTTTTTAAAATTTTTTTTGCAGCTTTTTGTTCAGCACTTTTTTTAGTTCTACCTTTTGCTCGGGCAAGAGATTTTCCTTCCCATAATACTTCTACTTTAAATGTTTTATCATGTTCAGGTCCACTTTCTTCAATTACCCGGTAAGTAGGAAGAGGCAGGTTTCTTTTTTGATAATATTCCTGAAGAGCTGATTTATAATTGTCCACATAAAAAGCCTTACCTTTTAATTTTTCAAAAAAGGGTGAGAGAAATTGATTTAGAAATTTTTTAGTTTTAGTCATTCCACTATCAAGATATATAGCTGCAATAAGAGCTTCAAAAGCACCAGCTAATATTGTAGCTTTTGTTTTCCCTCCACTTAATAATTCTCCTTTTCCAAGTAAAAGGTATTCTCCCAGATTTATTTGTTTTGCAAATTCAAATAAAGAAGGTGTATTTATTGCAGTTGATTTTAATTTTGAGAGTTCACCCTCTGAAAAATTTGGAAAATTTTTATATATATAATCAACCACTATGAAATTTAAAATAGCATCTCCTAAGAATTCGAGTTTTTCATTATGGCCATTTTTATTTTCCGGATTTTCATAAGTATAAGAGCTATGAGTAAGAGCTATCTTTAAAAGTTCCTTATTTTTGAATTTATATTTTATCTTTTTTTCAAGTGTTTTGATTTTATTTTTTGACATTTAAATTATCTTTCATCCCAAACAATTTTTCCATCTACAATTGTCATAACTGGAGTTCCTTTTAATTTCCACCCATGAAATGGAGTATTTCGACTTTTTGATTGGAATTTATTTTTATCAATCACAATTTCTTTATGTAAATTTAAAATAGTAATATCTGCATCTGCACCAATCTGGATTTTTCCCTTACTTTTTAGTCCGAGAATTAAAGCTGGATTGGTAGAGAAAAGCTCAATGCATTTTTGAATCGAAATAATTCCACTGTTTACACATTGATCAAGGATTAAAGAAACTGCTGTTTCCAAACCGTTTATTCCAAAAGGGGCAAAATCAAATTCAACATTTTTCTCATCTTCTGTATGAGGAGCATGATCAGTAGCAATAACATCAATAATACCCTCTTTGAGTGCATTCCTTAAAGCCATAATATCACTTTTACTTCGGAGAGGAGGATTAACTTTTAAATTTGTATCATAAGTTTCAAGACAAGAATCAGCAAGAATTAAATGATGGGGAGTAACTTCTGCAGTAACTCTCACTCCTTTTTCTTTTGCCATTTTTAGATATTCAACTGAACCTTTAGTACTTATATGAGCAATATGTAATCGTGCACCGGTTTTTTCCGCGAGTATTAAATCTCTTGCAATCATTATTTCTTCAGCTGCAGATGGAATCCCAGCTAATCCAAAAAGATATGAATAAAAGCCTTCATTCATAACTCCATTTTGACTTAAAAATTTATCTTCACAGTGATCAATGATTGGGGTATCTATTAATTTTGAATATTCAAGGGCTCTTCTCATTAAATTGCTATCTAATATAGGCTGTCCATCATCGGAAAAAGCAATTGCTCCAGCTTCTTTGAGATCAACCATATCCGTTAATTCTTTTCCTTTTGAACCAATGCTTATTGCAGCAATGGGATAAATATTTACTATAGCTTTTCTTCTCGCCTCGGAAATAATATATTCTGTTACTCCACGATTATCATTTACTGGATCTGTGTTAGGCATACAACAGATTGTTGTAAAACCCCCTCTTGCTGCTGCTTTTGAACCACTTTCTATAGTTTCTTTGTCTTCTCTTCCTGGTTCTCTTAAATGAACATGCATGTCTATAAAACCTGGAGCCACAATTAAGCGAGTTGCATCAATAATTTTTGCCTGTTTATCTTCAATTTTAGATTTAATATTCACAATTTTTCCTTTTTCAATTAAAATGTCAAGAGTATCATCTATATTTGAAGAAGGATCAATTACTCTTCCATTTTTAATGAGAAGTTTCATTTCCTCCCTCCACCTAATAAAAGATATAAAATAGCCATTCTTACTGCTATACCATTTTCAACTTGTTTTAAAATAGCAGACCTTGAGCTATCAGCTAACTCAGCTGAAAGTTCAATTCCTCTATTTATTGGGCCGGGATGCATAATTATAGCGTCTTTTTTCGCTTTTTCCATTCTTTCAAGAGTTAAACTATAAAGGTTACGGTATTCTCTAAGGGAAGGGAAGAAATTTTTACCTTGTCTTTCAAGTTGAATTCTGAGCATCATTACAATATCAGCATCCTTTAATGCATTGTCAAAATTATAATCTATTTCTGCCCCAAATTCTTTAAATTCTGGAGGAATTAAAGGCGGTGGTCCACTTAGAATCACTTTTGCTCCCAATTTTGTTAAAAGAAAAATATTAGATTTTGCAACTCTACTATGAAGAATATCACCTGCAATAACAACTTTTAATTTAGAAAAATCACCTTTTTCTTGTTTTATGGTTAATGCATCTAAAAGTGCTTGAGTGGGATGTTCATGAGTCCCATCTCCTGCATTTATTATTGAAGATTTACAAAAAGTGGTAAGAAAATATGGGGCGCCTGAAGCAGGGTGTCTTATAATTATTGCATCGGGTTTCATTGCCTCGAGATTTAAGACAGTGTCTTTTAAAGACTCGCCTTTAGCAACACTGCTTGTTGAGGAATTAAAATTTATAATATCAGCACTTAATCTTTTAGCTGCAATTTCAAAAGAACTTCTTGTTCTGGTGCTTGGTTCATAAAAAAGATTAATTATTGTTTTTCCTCTAAGAGTGGGAACTTTCTTAATTTCCCGGATAGAAATCTCTCTGAAAGATTCAGCAACTTCCAAAATTGTCATAATTTCTTCTTTACTTAAGTCTTTTATTCCTAAAAGATGTTTTTGATTAAAAGGCATTTTATCCCCCTTCTAAGGAATTTCTACGGGTTCTGTTATTAATACTTCATCCTGGCCGTCAATTTCTTTAAGATGTACTTTAACAATTTCTCGGCGGGAAGTAGGAAGAAATTTCCCAACATAATCTGCTCTAATAGGTAATTCACGATGTCCTCTATCAATAAGTACTGCTAATTGGATTGTTTTTGGTCTTCCAAGGTCAATTAAGCTATCCATAGCAGCTCTTACAGTTCTTCCCGTGAAAAGAACATCATCAACTAAAATGACATCCCTTTTTTCTACTGGAAAATTAATTTCGGTTTTTTTAACAACTGGCTGAGGATGAAGGGCGGAGAAATCATCTCTGTAAAGTGTTATGTCAAGAATGCCTACAGGAGTATTAATTTTTTCTATTTCCTTTATTATTTCTGCAATTCTTTGAGCAAGATAAATACCTCTTGTTCTAATGCCTATTATTACTACATTATTCAAATCTCTGTTTCTTTCCAAAATTTCCATTGCAATACGATTTAGAGCTCTTTTGATTTTACGAGCATCCATTATTTTAGCTTTAATTTTTTCTTCCATTTTTTTGCTCCTTTTAGGATTGTAATTCGAGTTCTTCTTTGAAGCTCATTCTTACCTATGAGAATGCATTATCTTTTCAAAAATGTCAAGCTGATTGTTCAATTTAATTGTTTATCCTCTGAAATATTTATGCTATTATATGAAGAAATAGAAGGATTTTTTAATTAACTAAATAAAGATATTTGAATAGAGGGTAAAGAGACAAAGAGACATCAGATTTTAGTAAATTTAAAAGGAAAAGCTAAAGATGAGAAGTTATAGCTTAAAACTAAAAATTAATAAAAGTAATTATTTCTTTTATTGCCTTTTTGGTTTTTTGAATCCTAATTTCGTTTAAATTTTTAGTTTTTGTATAAAGATAAATCAAAAAGTAGAAGTTGAAAATCCGCATTATATAATTAAGTTTTTAAAGTGAAAAAGCTAAATCTTTAAAAGGAGGTGTGCAAATGAGAGATATTTTTCCAGAAATTCAGTTTAAAATGCCAAAAATTCCCATCAAACTTGTCAAAACAGTAATTGGGGTTATTCTAATTCTAATACTTCTATTTGGTTCCATTTATCAAATAAGTCCAGAGGAGGTAGGAATTATACTCCGTTTTGGAAAATATGTTAGAACAGCAGGTCCTGGGCTCCATTTCAAATTTCCCTTAGGCATTGAAAAATTAATTAAAGTTCCTGTCCAAAGGCAACTTAAAATGGAATTTGGATTTAGAACAGTTAAGCCTGGAGTAAGAACTGAATATATAATAACACCTGAAGCAGAGAAAGAAGCTATTATGTTAACAGGAGATTTAAATGTAGTAGTTGTAGAATGGATTGTTCAATATAAAATAAAAGATCCATATAACTATTTATTTAAAATGAGAAATGTAAATGAAACATTTCGTTATATGAATGAAGCTGTTGTGAGGAAAGTAATTGGAGATCATTCAGTGGATGAAATTCTTACCATTGGGAGGGCAAAAATAGCAAATGAGGCTAAAGAGGAGTTACAGAAGCTTTGTGATATGTATGAAATAGGAATAGAAGTGAGTCAGCTTATATTACAAGATGTCAATCCACCAGATCCTGTTAAGCCTTCCTTCAATGAAGTTAACGAAGCCCTACAGGAGAAAGAGAGAAAAATAAATGAAGCATGGGCAGAATATAATAGAGAAATTCCTAAAGCAAAAGGAGAAGCAGAACAAATGATAAGAGCAGCAGAAGGTTACGCAACTGAAAGAATAAATAGGGCAAAGGGAGATGCAAGTAGATTTATTGCAATTTATAAAGAGTATTCACGTGCTCCACAAATAACACGGAGACGCTTATATCTTGAAGCTATAGAAGAAGTTCTTCCTGAATTGAGAAGAAAAATAATTATAGATGAAAAATTGAAAAACTTAATTCCTCTTTTAAATTTGAAAGAGGAGGTGAAGGAAAATGAATAAAATGATGAGAAATATAATAATATTGCTTGTTTTAATAATTGTGATTATTACTTTGACTGATGCGCTTTATATTGTATCTGAAACTAATCAAGTGATAATTACACAATTTGGAGAACCTATAGGTGGTGCTATTACATCCCCAGGTCTTCATGTAAAAATTCCTTTTATTCAGAAAGTTCATTATTTTGAAAAGAGATGGTTAGAATGGGATGGAGATGCTAATCAAATTCCAACTAAAGACAAAAAATATATATGGGTTGACACCTATGCAAGATGGCGAATAAGCGATCCACTTATGTTTTTTCAAAGAGTTAGAGATGAGAGAGGTGCACAATCAAGGTTAGATGATATTGTAGATGGTGAAACAAGGAATGCTGTTGCTAATTTTGATTTAATAGAAATAGTTCGTTCCACTAATCGGGAATTTGAATTAACAGAAGAATCCTCAATTCTTGAGATTAAAACAGTGATTCCAAAAATTAAAACAGGAAGGGAGGAGATTGCTAAATTAATTCTTGAAAAAGCTTCAAAAATTACCCCTGAATTTGGAGTAGAGCTGAAAGATGTAAGATTTAAGAGGGTAAATTATGTTAAGGAAGTTCAGAGAAAAGTTTTTGATAGAATGATTGCAGAAAGGAAGAGAATAGCAGCTAAATATCGTTCTGAGGGAGATGGTAAAAGTGCAGAAATAAGAGGTCAAAAAGAAAGAGAATTGAAAAGAATTCTTTCAGGGGCATATCGAAAAGTGCAGGAAATTAAAGGGAAAGCAGATGCAGAAGCCATAAGAATTTATGCAGAGGCATATAGCTTAAATCCTGAGTTCTACCAGTTTATGAAAACTTTAGAAATATATAAGAATACCCTAAAAGAAAATACATGGTTACTCCTTTCAACAGAAAGTGAATTCTTGAAATATCTACGAAGCTCTCGTAAAAAATAATCATTTCGATTTATTGACTTTTTGATCTGGATTTTTAATAATAAGGAGGAAATGTACTTTTGTTATAATTGTAGAAAAAAATTAGATATAAATTTTCCTCTTGATAAAACTGCTGTTTGTCCTGAATGTGGTGCCTTTTTAAGAGTATGTCTTAATTGTAAATTTTATTCGCATTTTGCTCCTCATGAATGTAAAGAGCCTGCTGCTCCAATAATTCCAGATAAAGAAAAGCCAAATACGTGTCAATTTTTTGAGTTCATGGAACAACAAGAAGAGGAGCAAGAAATTAAAGAAAAAGCCATTAAGGAATGGGAAGAACTTTTTAAAAAAAATTAATATTAACTTATTATATGACTTGTTTTTGAAAAGAAATCTACTGCAACTGATAAATCAGAATAAATCTGATTGAGAAGTTTTTGAGGGTTTTTAAATTTTATTTCATCCCTAATCTTTTTAAAGAAATAAATTACTACCTTTTTCCCATAAATATTTTTATTGAAATCCAAAATATGAACTTCAACATTTAAAGTTTTCTGTCCAAAAGTGGGACAGAATCCAATATTTGTTACAGAACGGTAAAATTCATTATCCAGTTTTGTGGATGTAACAAATACTCCTGGAGGTAATATTTCATTATCTGGAGAAAGATTAGCAGTGGGGATACCGAGTATCTTTCCTCTGGAATGGCCTTTTATAACTTTCCCTTCAATAGAGTAAAAACGACCTAAAAGACGATTTGCTTCTTCCACTTTACCTTTTAATAAAAGTCCCCTGATTAAACTACTGCTGACTTTTTTTCCATTTTTTTCAATCAAAGGGAAGGAATTTACTTTAAAATTATGAAGTTTTCCCATTTTTTTAAGGGTATTAATATTTCCCTTTCTTTCTCTTCCAAAACGAAAATTTTCTCCAATGAATACTTCCTCGACTTTTAATTTATTTACTAAAATGTTTTTTATAAATTCTTCAGGTTGTAAGGAAAGTATTTTTTCTGAAAAATCAATTATTACAATTTTATCTATTCCAAATTTTCTAATTATTTCCAATCTCTGATTAAGGGTTTGAATTAAAAGAACAGGTTTTTTATGAAGAAATTTATCAGGATGTTCAGAAAAAGTAAGCACTACAGAAATAAGACCAGTTTCTTGAGCTTTTTGACTTAAAGCGGATAAAATTTTTTGATGGCCCAAATGGACACCATCAAAATTACCTATTGTTAATACAGTTTTTGAGGAAAGGGGAGGAAGTTTTTCGAGGCCATAAATTATCTCCATTTTAAAGTTTTATTATATTTGCTTTTTTGAGATAAAGCATTTTAAGCTGGTAAATACTCGACTCTAAAAATTCTTTTTCTTTTTTTTCTAAATTACCTTCAGTTTTTTTCTTTAAAAGATCAAGTAAATCAATTAATCTTTTAGCAAATTCTAAATTTTCTTCCTTTTTTTGACTAATGGGATCTTCTACTTCGCCAAGTTTTACTAAAGCCTGTGTATAAAAAGGCAAAACTAAAGAACTAAAATCTAATAATGGAAGGATTTCCTTTTGTTTTTCTTTTTCTTTCATTTTTTAAAAAATTTGATTTTTTGACATTAATAAGATAACTTGAATATCTGAGGAAAATAATATTACCATTAATTAGTAAAATATTCAAGAAAGGATTAAAAAATGAAGAAACAGTATGGGAATGTAGGAGAGAAATTTGAACAATTAGTGAATATTCTTAAGAAATTAAGAAGTAAAGACGGATGTCCATGGGATCGAGAACAGACTGAAGAAACTATAATTAATTTTCTTTTAGAAGAAATTTATGAAACAGTTGATGCTGTACTTCAGAAGAACAGCGAAGGAGTAAAGGAAGAACTTGGCGATGTATTAATGGAAGTAATATTTTTAGCGCAAATTTATAATGAAAAAAATGAATTCAATATTTTAGATTCTCTTTCATCAATTATAGATAAAATGATACGTCGCCATCCTCATGTTTTTGGTTCTCAAAATATTTCTACTGCTCAGGAGGTTATTAAAAACTGGAAAAAAATAAAGAAAGAGGAAAAAAAAGATATAAATTTCAATAAATTATCTTCATCTCCAGCCCTTTTTCAGGCCTATCAAATTGGTCTCAAAGCATCAAGATATGGTTTTGACTGGAAAAAGGCACAGGAAGCATTGAAAAAAGTAAAAGAGGAGATAAAAGAGTTGGAAAAAGGAATTGGAAGCAAAAAGAAAGAAGAAATAGAGGAGGAAATAGGAGATTTATTTTTCTCATTGGTAAATGTATCCCGACTGCTTAATATAAATCCTGAATTTGCTTTAAGAAAAACAAATCAAAAATTTATTAAACGTTTTCGATATATAGAAGAAAAATTAAAAAAAGAAGGGAAAGAATTTTCAGATGTTAGTTTAGATTATTTAGATAAAATATGGGATGAAGCAAAAAAATATAAATCTTAATTTTCAGATTTTTCTTTTTTTAGTTCTTTTTTCCTTTTTATTAAACTTGCTTTAATAAACTCGTCAATATCACCATCCAGCACCCTGTTAACATCTCCTATTTCAATATTTGTTCTTAAATCTTTTATTAATTGATAGGGTTGGAGAACATAAGAGCGAATCTGGTTACCCCATGCAATTTCTGCCTTTGATTCTTCAATTTCTTTTAATTTCTCCTCTTGTTTTCTTTTTTCATATTCATAAATGCGAGATTTAAGAATTTTTAAAGCCGTTTCCTTATTTTGATGTTGTGACCTTTCATTCTGACATTGAACAACAATGCCAGTAGGTATATGAGTAATTCTCACTGCAGAATCAGTAACATTCACATGCTGGCCACCGTGACCGCTTGCTCGAAAAGTCTCAATTTTTAAATCCTCTGGTTTTATTTTAATTTCTATTTCTTCATCAATTTCAGGATAAACAAATACAGCTGCAAAAGAAGTATGTCTTCTTCTATTGGCATCAAAAGGAGAAATTCTTACCAAACGGTGCACTCCAGATTCCTGAGATAAATATCCATAGGCGTAATTTCCTTCTACTCTAATTGTAACACTTTTTATTCCTGCCTCATCTCCGGGTAAATAATCAACTATTTCTGTTTTAAAACCCTTTTTTTCTGCCCACCGAAGGTACATTCTTAAAAGGATTTGAGCCCAGTCTTGAGATTCAGTCCCGCCAGCTCCAGGATGAATAGTTAAAATAGCGTTTTTCAAATCATCCTTATCTATAAAGAGAGTTTTCATTTCAAGTTCATTTAAAGTTTTTTCTATAAACTCCAAGATCTGTTTAATTTCTTCTTCCACATTTTCACCTTCCTCCATTAGTTCAATTAGAACTTCTATTTCCTCTTTTTTCTTGTTAAGTTCATTTATTAATTTAATATCTTCTTCCAAATCTTTTTTTCTTTTTGAAAGTTGGGCAGACTTTTGAGGGTTTTTCCAAATATCAGGATTTGAGAGCTCTTTTTCGAGGAGTTTAATTTCCTTTTTCTTTTTATCTACTTCAAAGAAAACCTCTGAGTTCTTGTATTTTTAAATCAATTTCCTTAAATTTATTCTTTAATTCCATCAAATCCATTTTCTCACTTTTATTATAACCTATTTGCTCCTCAAATTAAATCTTTAATTTATTGGAAATTACTCCGCAATGAAGCTCAATTATAACTTAAGTTTTTATTGTGATGGAGGGCATACATCATAACAACAGCAGAGCCATTCTTCACCAAACCAACGTTTATATTTACAACAACCACAGCAGTCATCAAATTCAACCACTTCATCTAAATTACTCTCGCAATAACATCCTCCACCACATTTAATAGGAGAACACCACCAGTCCCATGCTTGTACAGCAGTAATCATAATGATTAAAATTAATAGCCCACTCCAAAGACCAATTTTTTTGCTTTTTGTCATAATTTACCCCCTTTTGGTTTTTTTATTATTTTCGGTATAAAAACACAAATTTTATTTTCGGGTGTTGATTGTAAAAAATAAAAAACTTTTTTATTCCCTTTATTCTGAATTAGAAAATCTGTATAATGAACATTCCACGATGGAAGATGCCAGTATAACTTTTTCTGTTTCCCATAAGAATCGAATTCAAATATTTTCCATCGTGGTACAGAATGTAAAATATAAATTTTATTTCCGAGAGTTTTTATTCCATTTATTATTGTTATATATCCTGTTCTCATCTGTTTTGAAATACGGGCTCGATTTATTTTTTCTTGTAATTTTATAGCTTCATGATTAATCTTAAATTCAGCAAGTAGCTTTCCATTAAGTGAGTATTTACGAATAGTTGGAAAGTGAATAAATGTAACAAATATTTCTCCCTTCACATTAGTTGCTAACTTAATGAAATTAAGCTGAATCCAACCATATTTGAAATCCTTAGGCTTTCCAAAAGAATAAAGCAATTTACCATCTTGAGTCAAAACATCAATCAAAAAGGATTTTTTAGTTCTGAGAATAGGTGCAGCGAAAATTAAGCCATTCTTATTAATAACCATATCAAAATAAGTTTTATATAATTTAAAACTTTTTACATAATTTCCATTTCTATCAAAAAAT
>Ga0209426_1000834_pt1 | contig 25042 bp, 17 predicted proteins | sample Deesub1362B_J571_FD_187697 | JGI IMG/M metagenome (GOLD analysis project Ga0209426, IMG submission 187697) | Deep oceanic, basalt-hosted subsurface ecosystem from Juan de Fuca Ridge flank, Pacific Ocean, CORK Borehole 1362B_J2.571 (SPAdes)... ...
CCCGGGCAAGCCCGCAAGGTAAAAGACGAGGTCCCCGCTGGCCAAGGAGGCCCACAGCCCGGCCGCTGCAGCTCCGTAAACGGCCAGAGTGAACCAGGTTCCCCAGCGCACAGCCCGCCCCTTTCCCGCCCGCCAATGCCACCGGCACCGGTTGCTGTCCAGGTGGGCTACTACCGCCAGCCGGACTGCCGGGGTGCCCGAGGGGGATAGCCGGGCGATGGTGGACTGGCTCTCCACCCGGGGGAGCAAAGCCCGGAGGGGGCTGTCGGCCCGGGTCAGGGCCCTCCACAAGAGGAGCGGCGGGCAGAGGGCCAAAACCCCGCCCAGCCAACGGGTCCACCCGCGCCAGGGGAAAAGGAGGTAGGCGAGCACGCACACCCCGGCCGCCACCAGCGGCAGCCAGTTCATGTCCGCCAGTGCCCGAAAGCTCTCCTGCGCCACTTCCAGGCCCCAGGAACTCAGGAGCTCCGCCAGCCAACCGGCTGCCCAGGCCTCCTCCCGAGTTCCGGTGCCCCTCCCCTGGGGCAGGGTGAGCTTTTGGGTGATGAAATAGGCTAACTCTCCCGGCTTTTCGGCTGGCGGGTGCAACATGGGCTTATTCTGGTGTGGGAAGGGCCGGGAATCCAGGCCCCTGCCTCTCGGGGGCAAAACCTGGGGTCACTTATCCTTGCCGCAGCAATGCTTGTACTTCTTGCCGGAACCACAGGGGCAAGGGTCGTTGCGCCCCACTTTGGTCTTGGTCTCGGCCTTCTCCGGGGCGCGTTTTCTGGGCCGGGGAGCGGTGGCCGGGGGGCGGGAAGCCCCCACCGCCACTGCCTCGGAGGTGGGAGCCGGCCGCACCGTGAGGCGGGGGGAGAGCAGGAATTGCAGGGCTTCCTCTTCCGCCCGCAGGAGCATCTCCTGAAACAGCCGGTGGGCCTCCCGCTTGAACTCGGTCAGAGGGTCCCGGCCGCCGTAGGCCCGCCAGCCGATCACCTCCCGCAGGTCGTCCAGCTCCAGCAGGTGCTGCCGCCAACTGGCATCTACCACCCGCAGGAGCACCATCCGGGCCAGGTTCGGGAAATGGGGGGCCAGCCGCTCCCGCTGCCGGTGGAGCTGCTGCACCAGCGCCTCCCGCACCAACTCCACCAGCTCCTCCCACCGCCGGGCTTGGCCCAAGGTCTGGGAGCTGGGGGCGGGCTGGCACAGGCGACCCAGCTCCCGCCCCAGTCCTTCCAGGTCCCACTCCCCCGGCCCACTCTCCCGCCCCGCGTAGCGCTCGACCAATACCTCGGCGTACTCGCCGACCATCTCCTCCAGGTATCCCAGCAGCTCCTCCGAGTCCTGGGCTTCTCCTGCCGGCAACAAGAACCTCTCCCGCAGGGCATAGATGGCCTCCCGCTGTTTGGCCATCACCTCGTCATACTCCAGGAGCCGCTTCCTGATCTCGAAGTTGCGTTCCTCCACCCGTTTTTGCGCCCGGCGGATGGCCCGGGTGAGGAGTTCGTGGGTGATGGGCTCCCCTTCCTCCACCCCCAGCCGGTCCATGAGGGCGGCGATGCGCTCTCCACCGAAAACCCGCAACAGCTCATCTTCCAAAGACAGGAAAAACTGGGAGGAACCGGGGTCGCCTTGCCGGCCGGCGCGCCCGGCCAGCTGGTCGTCGATCCGGCGCGCCTCGTGGCGCTGGCAGCCGATCACGTGCAGCCCACCTTCGTACAGCTGGTCCCGCCATTCCTCGGGGCGGAACGGCCGCCCGGTCTCCTGGCACCACTTCTTGATCTGGGCCAGGCACCTGCGGGCATAAGGCGAGTTGGGGTCCACCTTCCGGACGATCTTCCTTCGCTCCTCCTCCGCCTCCCGCCTGTACTTCTCAAGGAGCTCTCGGTACCGCTCCGGCTCCTCCTCGGGGTCGGCTTCCTGGCGGGCCCGGAACTCGGGGTTCCCCCCGAGCAGGATGTCGGTGCCCCGCCCGGCCATGTTGGTGGCGATGGTGATCGCCCCGTAGCGGCCGGCTTGGGCCACGATTTGGGCTTCCTTTTCGTGGTACTTGGCGTTCAGTACCTGATGGGGGAGCCTCTTGCGCTTCAACAGCCGGGACAGGTACTCGGAGTCCTCGATGGAGGTGGTGCCGATCAACACCGGACGCCCCTCCCGGTGCAGCCGCTCCACCTCCTGGGCCACCGCCTCGAACTTCGCTTTCCTGGTCCGGTAAATCACGTCCGGGGCCGCGTGACGGATCAGGGGACGGTTGGTGGGGATCTGAACCACGTCCAGGCCGTAGATCTCCTTGAACTCCGCTTCCTCCGTCTTGGCGGTGCCGGTCATCCCCGCCAGGCCCTTGTAGAGCCGGAAGTAGTGCTGGAGGGTGATGGTGGCCAGGGTCTGGGATTCTCGCTGGATGGTAAGCCCCTCTTTCGCCTCCAGGGCCTGGTGCAGGCCGCCTGAGTAGCGGCGGTCGGGCATCAGCCTGCCGGTGAACTCGTCCACGATGATCACCCGGCCGTCCTTGACGATGTAGTCCCGGTCCCGCTTGAAAAACACCCGCGCCCGCAAGGCAGTCTGCAGGTGGTGCAGGGCCAGCGTGGCCCGGGGGTCGAACATGTTGTCGAACTTCAGGAGCTTCTCCGCCTTGGCGATCCCCTGGTCGGTGAGGGTGAGGCGGCGGTGCTCCTCGTCCACCTCGAAGTCCTCCCCTTCCTTGAACAGCTTGGCGATGCGGGCGAACTCCCGGAACATGCGGGCCGTCTCCCGGGTGGGGCCGGAGATGATGAGCGGGGTCCTGGCCTCGTCGATGAGGATGTTGTCTATTTCGTCCACGATGGCGTAGTCCAAGGGGCCTTGCACCTTCTGGGCCTCCGAGACCACCATGTGGTCCCGCAGGTAATCGAAGCCGAACTGGGCATTGGTGCCGTAGGTGATGTCCGCGGCGTAGGCGGCCTTGCGGGCCTCCTGGTCCATCCCCTCCTGGATCAAGCCCACCCTGAGGCCCAAGAACTCGTACACCGGCCCCATCCAGTGGCGGTCTCGCTTGGCCAGGTAATCGTTCACCGTGACCACGTGCACCTTGCCCACCAGGGCGTTCAGGTAGGCGGGCATGGTGGCCACCAGGGTCTTCCCCTCACCGGTCTTCATCTCGGCGATGCGGCGCTGGTGCAGCACGATCGCCCCCATCACCTGCACGTCGTAGGGGTAAAGGCCGATGGTCCTCCCGGCTGCCTCCCGCACCACCGCAAACGCCTCGGGCAGGAGGTCGTCTACGCTCTCCCCATCGGCCAATCGCTCCCGGAACTCCTGGGTCTTGGCCTGGAGATCGCCGTCGGAAAGGGCCCTCATCCGCTCGGCGTAGGAGTTGACCTCCTCCACCAGCGGTCGCAGCCGCTTCAATTTCTGCTCGTTGGTCTGGCCGAATACGAAGTCAACGGCCCGCTTGAAGGACACCATGACGGGCTCACTATACGGACGGGCCAGGGGGCGCGCAACGGATCAGGGGAGGCTGTCCAGGGACTCCTGGACCTTCTGGTGGGTGCGGCGCAGGCGCTCCAGCTCGTCCAACACTGCCCCCCGTTCTTTGAGGGTGAGGGGGCGCTGGAGCTTCCTCTCCAGGCGGCGGATCTTCCCCTCCAGCACCTGCAGGGCCCGTTGGTAATAATCGCGGGCATCCTCGAACCTGAGCTCCCCCCGGGCGATGTCCCCCAGCAAGACCAAGGCCTCTGGATAATCGGGGGCCAACTCCAGCAACTCCTCCAGGCGAGCCATCGCCGCCGGGACGTCCCCTTCCCGCAGCTCCACCACCGCCAGCAAGTAACGGGCCGACAGCTCCAGGTCCCGGGCCGGTCGGGAGGCCAAAAGTTCCGTCAGCAACTCCCGGGCCCGCGATAGGTTGCCGAGTTCGATGTCCAGGGAAGCGAGGTACATGTAGATCGGCTCGGCCCGGTAGCGGGTGAAGGCTCGGGCCAAGGTCTCCTGGGCCCCGGCCAGGTCCCCGGCCCGCAATTGCGCCAGGCCCAGCCAGTACAGGGAGTGCCGGGGACAGAAGTCGAGCTGGACTGCTCGCTCCAGGTGGGTTCGGGCCAGGTGAGCGTTCCCCAAAAAGAGCGCGTTCTGGCCGGCGAGGAGGAGGCCGTTGCTCACCAGATCCCGCACCGCGATCACCGATACCACCAAGCCCAGCCCCACCACCAACCCCACCGCTGTCGGGAGAAGCCGGCCGGAGATCTCCAGCACTCGCTCCTTGGCCGGGGCATAGCGGGAGGAAAAGAGGCACCCCAGGGTGACCACGAATGCCAGGCTAGAAGCCGGCAGGTGCCAGGGGAAGGAAACCCCAGCGTGCAGGAAGGTGGTGGCCACCCCGGCCAGGAGGAGGAGCAGCTCCAGCCGGCGTGGGGGTTCCCCCTGGGCAGAAAGCCGCCGCCAAACTCCGATCCCAAGCAGCACCATCCCCGCCACCAGCGCCACTACCCCCATCAGGCCCAGTTCGGCTGCCACCTGCACGTACTCATTGTGGGCCTGGGCCGCCCGGGCGATGGGGAAGGCGTAGGCCTGTCCCTGAGGGGAGGCCAGAAACTCTGGTTTGTAGGGCACGAAGAAGATCTTATATCCGCCCAACCCCACCCCGGTGAGGGGGTAGTCCTGCCACATCTCGTAGCCCACCCACCAGTCCCAGGCCCGCACCCGCCCCGCGTTCCTCTCCCAAGCTTCCCTCACCATGGCCAAGGGGGTGGTGGGGGGGAGGATCAGGATCAGCCCTAAGAGGGAAGCGGCCAGGGTGGGCAGCCAGGCCCAGCGCCAGCGGCGCAGGGCATAGCCCAAGGCCCAGGCGGCCCCGCCCAGGAGCACCAGCCCCAGCCAGGAGAGGAGCCCCGGCCACCCCAAGGTCGCCCCCAAGGCTGCCGCCGCTATTCCCGCTGCCCCCAGCCACCAGGGCCAATCTCGGCGCAGACTGAAGCCCACCTGCCAAAAACCGGCCCCCACTGCCAAAAGCCCCCATCCCCCGAGCAAAGCCAGCCGCACCCCGGTCTGGTTGACGAACAGGGCCATGGCCAGCACGAACCCCACCCCCACCAGGGCCAAGGCCCGGGCCCACGTGGCCCGCAAGCTGGGAAGCAGCGCCAACCCCGGGAAGAAGATGTACGCGAGGAACCCCCCCAGGTAGTTCCGGTTGCCCAAGGTGGAGATGAGGGCGTTGAGCCCCTTCCCGGGGCCACCCAAGACCAGCCCCAGGTACTGCAGGAGCCCATGGAGCCCCAGCACCACCCCGGCCCCCACCAGGGCGGCCAGAAGCAGCGCCAGCTCCCGCCCCTGGCCCACGGAATTGGCCACCAAAAAGTAAAGGAAGCCAAAGTAGAGGATCAAAACGGTAGACTGGAGGACCACGCACCAGGGGGTGTCCCCAGCCAGGGAGGCCAGTGAGGCCACAACCAAGGCCGCAAGGAGCGGCCACAGGGGGGTAGGACGCAAGGGAAGGCGGCCACGCACAAGGCCCTCCGCCCCCCACAGGGCGAGCAACCCCGAGATCCACACCAGGGCGTAGATCACCTTGCTGTAGCCGTATTCGGTCACCGTGGGCAGGAAGAAGATGGGCATGGAGAAGATGAAGAAGGCCAGGGCGTAGGGGCGCAGCCGGGCGAGGAAATCGCAAGCTGGCCTCCTACCCCGCTTGGCGGGTTTCCTCCGCTTCTTGGCCATGGCGGGAGTTTAGGGGGTGGGGGGCAGTAGAGACAAGGCCGGGCGTCCGGCTGGCGGGAACCGGAGGGTAAGGCTATATTGTTTCGCCATGGCGAACAGAATTTGCGAGCTTTTGGGCATCCGCTATCCCGTCTTCCTGGGGGGGATGGCCCACGTGGCCCGGGCCCCGCTGGTGATCGCGGTGAGCCAGGCCGGGGGCCTGGGGATCATCGGGGCCGGGGGGATGCCCCCCGAGGAGCTGGAGAGCCAGATCCAGGCAGTGCGAGCCGCCACCGACCGGCCGTTCGGGGTGAACCTGATGCTCATGGACCCCAACGTGCCCCAGCAAGTGGAAGTGGTGGTGCAGGCCCGAGTGCCCGTGGTGACCACCGGGGCCGGCAGCCCGGCCAAGTACATGGACTCCCTCAAGGGAGCGGGGATCAAGGTGTTCCCGGTGGTGCCGGCCACCTCCTTGGCGGTGCGGATGGAACGCTTGGGGGCGGACGGGGTAGTGGCCGAGGGCATGGAATCGGGTGGACACATCGGCACCGTCACCACCATGGCCCTGGTGCCCCAAGTGGTGGATGCGGTGAACATCCCGGTTGTTGCCGCCGGGGGGATCGCCGACGGCCGCGGGTTGGCCGCCGCCCTGGCGCTGGGGGCGGAGGGGGTGCAATTGGGCACCCGGTTCTTAGCCTCCCAGGAGGCGCCGGTGCACCCCAATTACAAACAGGCGATCCTCAAGGCCAACGACCGCGATACCATCGTCACCGGCCGTAGCCTGGGGCGGCCGGTGAGGTGCCTGGTGAACAAACTCACCAAGAAGCTGGCCCGCTACGAGGCCGAGGGACGCGACCCGGAGGAGTTCGAGGCCTTGGCAGTGGGTGGCCTTAGACGGGCGGTATACGAGGGGGACTTGGATACCGGCTCTTTGATGGCAGGCCAGATCGCCGGGTTGATCAAGGACATCAAGCCCGTGCGCCAGATCATCGAGGACATGGTCCGCCAGGCCGCCCACCTCCTCTCCCAGGGGGTGAACTTCCCCACCCCATGAGCGTGCTCAACCCCCGCACCAGGCGAGATCTGGAACTCGACGCCGTGCTCTCCATCGTGGCCGGGTACGCCGCCTCCCAGCTGGGGAAGGAGAGGATCTTATCTAGCCAGCCCTCTTCGGACCGAAGTTGGTTGGAGCGGGAGTTCTGTTTGGTGGAGGAGATGCTGGCCGCGGTGCGGGGGGGCTTTACCCCCGGGCCCATCTCCGACCTCCGGCCCCTCCTCGACCGGGCAAAGGGCCACGGGGACCTGGGAGGAGAAGAACTCCTCACGATAGCCCAGACCTTGGAGGCGGCCGGGGAACTCCAGCTCGCCCTCAGCAGCGAGCAGACCCCGCGCCTGGCCGCCCTGGTGGCCCGCCTGTCTGACCAGGGGAAGCTGGCGGCGGCCATCCGCCGGGCGATCGACGAGCGGGGAGAGATCCGGGAAGACGCCACCCCCAAGCTGCGGGAGCTGACGAGGAAGCGGCGGGCCCTGGCCGAGGACATCACCGCCGCCCTCCGCCGGTTCATCGACCGCCATCGGTCGCTGGTCCAGGAGCCGGTGATCACCAAACGGGGTGGGAGGCTGGTGGTGCCCCTGAAGACCGGGGCCCAGGGCTCGGTGCGGGTGGTGGTGCACGATTCCTCCGCCTCTGGCCAGACGCTGTTCTGTGAGCCGGCCCCATTGGTCCACGCCAACAACCGCCTGCGGGAATTGGAAGACGCGATTTGGCGGGAGAAGCTCCGCCTCCTGCTGGAGCTCGTGGAACAGCTCCTTCAGGAGGAAGCCCGCATCCGGGCCGACATGGAAGTGCTGGCTCGGATAGATTCCCTTTATGCCCGGGCCCGTTATGCCCTGGCCCACGAGGCCACCCTGCCCCGCCTGGCCTCAGATGGCCGGGTGGAGCTGGTGGAGGCCCGCCACCCCCTCCTGGGGGCCCGGGCGGTGCCCATCACCATCTCCCTGGGGACTCCCAAGCGGGTGGTGGTCATCACCGGGCCCAACACCGGCGGCAAGACCGTGACCCTGAAGACCATCGGCCTGTTCTGTGCCCTGGCCCAGTGCGGCATCCCCCTCCCAGCCTCCTCCCGCACCACGGTGGGGGTGTTCGAAAAGATCAGGTCGGACATCGGGGAGGAACAGTCCATCGAGCAAAACCTGTCCACCTTCTCCTCCCACATGACCAACATCGTGGACATCCTCGCCGAGCTGGACGAGCGGACCTTGGTGTTGCTGGACGAACTGGGGGCGGGGACCGACCCCCAGGAGGGGGCGGCCCTGGGCCTGGCAATCCTGGAGTTCTTGCTGGAAAGCGGGGCAGTGGCCGCGGTGGCCACCCACCTCACCCCGCTCAAGCACTTCGCCATCAAGCACCCGGAAGTGCTGTCTTGTTCCATGGAATTCGACCTGGAGACCCTGTCCCCCACCTTCCGGGTCCTGGAGGGGGTGCCGGGGAGGTCCTGTGCTTTGGAGATAGCGGAGCGGCTGGGGCTCTCTCGGGAGCTGCTAGAGCGAGCCCAGGGGTTTTTCAGCTCTGGGGAGATCCGGGCGGAGGAGATCATCGAGGAACTTTCCCGGGAGCGGGCTGCGGCCCGCAAGTTGCGGGCCTCCTTGGAGGCGGAGCGGGAAGTGGTGAGGCGGCTCAAGGCCGACTACCAGCGTCGGCTGGCGGCCCTGCGGGAGAAGAAGGCCCAGGCCATCTCCCGGGAGCTGGCGCGGCTGGAGGAGGAGCTGAGGGCAGCGAGGAAAGAGCTTTCGGAGCTGATCGCCCAGGCCCGGGCGGTGGAGTCGACCCAGGCCCGTCGGGCAGCCCTAAAACGGCTACAGGAGCTGGGCCAGCGCTTCCCCCAATCGTTGGGGGACCAGGGGCGGCCGCCCCGGCTGCGCGAGGGCGACACCGCCCGCCTGCGGGCCACCGGTGCCGTGGGAAAGGTGGTTCACATCCAGGGAGAGCGGGTGGAGCTAGAGGTGAAGGGGCGGCGGGTGGAGGTGCCCCTTCGGGCCCTGGAGCCGGCCCCCCCTGTCCCGCCTGCCGCCCCGCCCCGCCCAGACCTCCCCAGCCACGCCTCCGCCCCCCTGGAGATCTCGGTGCGGGGCCTCACCGTGGAAGAGGCCATCCGCAAGGTGGACGAGTGGTTGGACCGGCTGCTCCTGGCCGGGGTGTCAACCGGGCGGGTGGTGCACGGCAAGGGCACCGGCGCCCTGCGGAATGCCCTGCACCAGCACCTGGCACAACTCCCCTATGTGCGCCGGTTTTACCTCGCCCCCCCAGCCGAAGGGGGCGAGGGCGTGACCATCGTGGAGCTTTGACCCCTTTGGCCAGCAGGCGCTGGTCGGGTTGCCCGCTCGGCTAGCCGGCCAGGGCGGAGATGAACTCCCGCAAAAACTGGGGCAGGTCGGGGGGCATCCGGGCGGTGATCAAATTCCCATCCCGCACCACTGGCTCGTCCACCCAGTCCGCGCCCGCGTTCACCAGGTCGTCGCGGATGGAGAAGAAGCTGGTGACCCGCTTGCCCCGCACCACGTCTGCCGAAGCCAGCATCCACCCCCCGTGGCAGATGGCGGCCACCGGCTTTCCCGCCTGGGCCAGCTCCCGGACGAAGGCCACCAACTCCGGGCTCCTGCGCATATAGTCAGGGGCGTATCCGCCGGGGATGACCACCCCGGCGAATTCCTGGGCCCGGGCTTGGGCAGCAGCCAGCTCGGCTTTAGCTGGATAACCTAGTTTGCTGCGATATTCCTTCGCCTCCGGCCCCACCGCCACCACCTCTGCCCCCTCTTCCTGGAGCCGGAGGTAGGGGTACCAGAACTCCAGTTCCTGATACATGTCGGCCACCAACACCGCGACCCTCTTTCCCACAAGGCGCATCATCCCTCCCTTCAGCGGCTGAGCCAGACGTGGGTTTGATCCAGCCGGGCCTCCCCGGAGGCCGCCCGGCGCAGCCGGTCCATGATCGCCACCCCCAATCCTTCCTCGGGAATGGGTTCGGCCACGATGGCGGCCAACCCCGCCTCGTCCAACCGGTGCAGGCAGGAGAAGAAGCGGGCGGCGGCCTGTCTCAAGTCCCCGGCCGGCGAGAGGACTTCCAGTTGGCGGAAGCCGTGCCAGGGGGCCCGGAAGGCCAGGAGGCCGCACTCGTTTCTGGGGAACGCCTCTCCCCCTTGCGGGGGACCTTCAGCGAGCAAGAACAGCGGGGTGTGGGGCACGTAATGGCGGGGCAGGGTGCCCGGGGCCGGGGCGGCCCCGGGATCGGAGCGCGGGGGCTCCAGCCGCAATTCCCCCACCACCTCCTGCAGGGCCTCCAGCGGGGTACCCCCGGGGCGCAGTACCCGGGGTGGGTGGTCCAACAGCGACACCACCGTGGACTCGATACCCACCGGGGTATCCCCGGCTGCCAATACCGCCTCGATCCTCCCCCCAAGAGAGGCCAAGACGTGCTGATGATGGGTGGGGCTGGGCCGGCCGAACCGGTTGGCGCTGGGCGCGGCGATGGGACAGCCCGCCTCCCGGATCAGGGCCAGGGCCAGGGGGTGGTCCGGCATGCGCACCGCCACCGTGGACAGGCCCGCGGTCACGATGTCCGGCACCCGGTCCGACTTGGGCAACACCAGCGTCAGGGGCCCCGGCCAGAACCGTTCTATCAGCCGTTCCGCCACCAGCGGGGTGGCCCGCCACAGCCCCAGGGCCTCCTCCGGGGAGGCGACGTGGACGATCAGAGGGTCGAACCGCGGGCGCTGTTTGGCCTCGAAGATGCGGGCCACGGCTTCGGCATCCAGGGCATTCGCCCCCAGCCCATACACCGTCTCGGTGGGGAAGGCGACCAGCCCCCCGGCGGCCAGGATCCGGGCCGCCTCCCTCACCCCGCGTTCGTCCGGCGCCAGCAGCTTGGTCTCCACCCCTCGCTCCTTCCCCATATAATGGCCGGCGGGAAACATGTCCGCCGATCTGATCTTATACCACGCCCGCCTGGTGGGGGAAAGCCAGGCCGATGCCGTGGCGGTGCGCTGCGGCCACATTATGGCGGTGGACCGGACAGAGCGGGTCCTCCGCCTGCGGGGGCCCCGGACTCGGGTCCTGGACCTGGCTGGCCGCACCTTGGCCCCGGGGTTCTTCGACTCCCACGTCCACTTTCTCCAGGAGGGGCTGGCCCTCACCTACGAGCTGGACCTGTCCCCGGCCCGCAGCCTGCGGGAAGCGCTGGAGCTCCTGCGGGGCTGGGCCCAGCAGCACCCCGGGGGGTGGGTGGTGGCCCGGGGGTGGGACGAGTCCGTATGGCCGGAGCGGCGGTACTTGGAGCGAGCGGACCTGGACCGGGCGGTGCCCCAGGCCCCGGCGGTGGCGTTGCGGGTGGACGGGCACATGGTAGCGGCCAACACCCTGGCCCTGGCCCGCTGCCTGCGGCCGGAAGGGGAACTGGTGGACCGGGACCGGGGACACCTGTGGGAGGAGGCGGCCCAGGAGCTGCTCGCCTGTGCCCAACCCGAGCTCGAGCAATTGGTGGAAGCAGCCGCAGCGGCCTCCCGGAAAGCCGCCTCCCTGGGGGTCACCGCGGTGGCCGACATGGGCGGGCCCCAGACCTTGGCCGCCCTGCAGGCTGCCGAGGCTCGCGGGCTCCTCATCACCCGCTGCTTTTTGTACCTGCCTCCCAGCCAGCTCCCCAACTTGACGGAACTGGGGATCAGCCGCGGCTTCGGCGGAGAACTGGTTCGCATTCAGGGCATCGGCGAGGTCTATGTGGACGGTTCCCTGGGGGCCCACACCGCTGCCTTGCAGGCCCCCTACTCCGACGGCGAGGGTTGCGGCAAGCTGCTGCTCTCCCGGGACGAACTGGCCGCCCTGTGGACAGAAGTGGACCGAGCAGGGCTACAACTGGCGATACACGCCATCGGGGACCGGGCCATCGAGGAGGTGCTGGCGGCCGGGGAGCGGGCTTTGTTCCAGCCCCAGGCCCGCCATCGGGTGGAACATCTGGAACTCCCCACCCAAGGGCAATTGGCGCGCCTGGCCAAGTTGGGCGTGGTGGCCTCCATGCAGCCCAACTTCGCCGCCCGCTGGTCGGGCCCAGGGCGGCTTTACGAAACCCGCTTGGGACCAGAACGAGACCGCCGCAGCGACCCCCACGCCTGGGTGGTGGCCCACGGGATCCCCCTGGCTTTCGGGTCGGATTGCATGCCCTTCGGCCCCCTGGCCGGCCTGGCCGGCGCCCTCCATCCCCCCCAGCCTGCCCAGCGCCTCCCCCCGGAGGAGGCCCTGCGGGCCTATAGCCTGGGCGGAGCTTATGCCGTGGGTTGGGAACACAAGCTCGGGAGCTTGGAGGTGGGGAAGCTGGCTGACTTGGTGGTCCTGTCGGCCGACCCCACCCAGGTGCCGGGGGAGGAAATCCAGGTAGAACTCACCTTCCTGGCGGGGAAGGAGATCTACAGCCGATGAGGGTGGGGTTGGTATCCGATGTCCCACCCGGCACTGGCCATCCGGTGGGGGAGGCGGTGGGGCGGCTGGCCGCGACGCTGCGGCGCCAGGGGCTGGCCGTGGAGCTGCTGGTACCCCAGCGCCGAACACACTGGCCACGGCGGGACGGCCGCTGGCGAGGCCTGGCAGGGGTGAACACCCACACCGGGGGGAGGTGGGGGAGCTGGGGAGCCCGCTGGGCCCGTCGGTTCGGACTCCCCCACGTGCACACCCACCACCTCTTTCGCGATCCAGCTCTACTTTGGCTCCCTCCGGAGTTGCGCCCCTCCCTTCCCCTGGCTGAGCAGCGCTCCCTCGGGCTGGCCACCCAAGCCCAGGCGGTGACGGTGGACTCCCTTCTGGCCTGGCGGGAACTGCGGCGACTTGGGTTGAGGACGCCGATCCACCTGACCCCGCTCTTCCACTCCCTGGCCGACCTGGCCCGCCCCCCTCGCCATTCCCTGCGGGGGGAATTGGCCCTGCCCCCCCGCGCCCAAGTGGTGCTGGGCTGGGGCTGGCGAACCGTGCACCAGGGGAGGTTCGCCCTGTACACGTTCCTGGAGGTAGCCCGCCGGCAGCCCGGCGTGGCGCTGGTGCTGCCGGGGGGAGGGGAAACAGCCGAGGAACTGGAGGCGGAGGCGGCCCGGTTGGGGCTCAAAGGACGGGTGCTGCTCCCGGGTGAGCCCCCGCCCGCCTGGGCCTTGGACTGGCTGCGGGAAGCCGATGTGGTGGCCCTTTTCTATCCCCGCCCTCAGGAGGTGCTGCTGGCGCTGGCGGGGAGGGCCCCGGTGGTGACCCTGCCTAACCCAAGCGGGTTCCTGGTGCCGGGGGAGAATTGCCTTTTGGCGGCAGAGGACGAACTTTCCTTCTCCCACGCGATTTTGGAGGTGTTGGGGGATCGCGGGCTCGCCGAGCGCCTGGCCCTGGGGGCGTGGGAAACAGCCCTCCGGTTCAGCGCCGAGAGTTCCGCCCGCAAGTTGGTCGAGCTGCTTGGGGGAGGAAATGCCAGAACTTCCTGAAGTTGAAACTATCGTGCGGGCTCTGCGCCCCTGGGTGGAAGGGAAGCGCCTCCTGGGGCTGGAGGCCTTGGACCCAGCTCTGAGGCACCTGCCATCGCAGCTCAGGTTGCCCGCCCGGGTGGAGCGGCTCGCCCGGCGAGGGAAATACATCCTGTTTCACCTCTCCCAGCGGAAAGAGCGTGAGAAGCTACTGGTGATACACCTGAGGATGTCCGGCAGGCTCCTGTGGGGAGAAGAATCCCCGCCAGGGCGCGTGCGGCTGCTGCTCTCCTTCCCCAGAGGCGGGGTGTATCTGGTGGACAAACGGAGGCTCGCCCAGGCCGAGCTGGTGGAAGAGTTCGATCGGGGGCTGGGTCCGGAGCCGTTTGGGGACCTCTCCTGGCTCCCGGAAGCGTTGGGGAAGTCCCGCATGCCGGTGAAGGCCTGGCTTTTGGACCAGCGCAAGATCGCCGGCATTGGGAACATCTACGCGGCCGAGATCCTATTCCGGGCCCGTATTGACCCCCGCCGCCCGGCCCGATCCCTCTCCCTCGCTGAGGCCCACCGATTGGCCCGAGCCATCCCCCAGGTGCTGGAGGAGGCGATCGCCGGTCGGGGCACCACACTGGCCGACGCCGAATACCGGCTTCCCAGCGGGGAACTGGGGGGGTTCCAGCTTCGGCTGGCCGTGTACGGCCGGGCCGGGGAACCCTGCCCCCGCTGCGGGACGGCGATTGAGCGGGTGAAGCTCGCTGGCCGGTCCACCTATTTCTGCCCCCGCTGCCAGCGCTGAAGGGGGAGCGGCTTTTGACGACCCTCGAGTTCGGAGGTATCAATTGGTGAAATGGACGGCAAGTTAGATCGGGCCTCATCCACCCCTCTTTACCGCCAGCTCAAGGCCTTGATCGAAGGCCTCCTTGCCTCCGGCAAGCTGGCCCCGGGGGAGCGACTGCCCTCGGAGCGGGAGCTGGGGGAGCGATTTGGGGTCAGTCGGCTGACGGTGAGGCAGGCCCTGGCGGAGCTGGTGCAGGAGGGGGCGCTGGTGCGGATCCAGGGGAGTGGCACCTATGTGGCCCGGCGCCGGGCCCAGGTGGTGCGGGCCTTGGTCTCAGAACGCGAGTGGCTGCTGGCCCTGAAGGAAGCCCAGGCCCGCTACAACGCCGCTCATCCCCACCGGCCCGTGGAGATCGTGGCCCGGGTGGTGGGCCGGCCGCGCCTGCGGGAGGAGCTCATTTGGGCGGTGGCCGCCGGACAGGCCCCGGACTTGGCCCTGGTGGACTCGGTGTGGCTGGCCGAACTGGCCCAGTTCAAATTCCTGCTCCCCCTGGACGAGCTGTGCCCGGAATGGATCCCAGACTACTTGGAAGACCTGCTGCCGGTGGTCCGCCAGGGCAACGACCCCGGCGACGGCCGGCTTTATGGGGTGCAGACCGAGGCCAGCGCCGCGGTGCTCTGGTACCGACGGGATTGGCTCGCCTATGAGGGCCAACCGGTGCCCCACACCTGGGAGGAGCTGCGGGCGGTGGCCGAGAACTTGCTGCGCCACCGCCGTCGTTACGGCCTGGGCGAATACCCGTTGGCGCTCTGTGGCGGGGTCCGCGGGGGCGAGACCACTACATTTCAACTGCTGCCCCTGCTGTGGAGTTTGGGGGAGGGGCTGATCAGTGGGTGGCAGCCGGCCCTGGACGGCCGGGCGGTGGAGATGCTCCACCTATTGGACCAAGTGGTCAACCGGTGGAAGTTGGCCTCTCCCCAGGTGGTTGGCTTTTCCTGGGATGAACCCAGGCGGCTGTTTGCCCAGGGCAAGGTGGCCTTCTCACTGGGGGGAACTTACGAAAAGAGGGCCATCCAATCCCTGGCCCGGTGGGACGAGCGGGAGTTCCGCCGCCGGGTGGGGTTGACCCTGATCCCCCGGCTCTCTCCCGGGGGGAAGGCCACCAGCGTGGTAGGGGGGATGGCGTTCGGAGTGTTGCGCCAGAGCCGCTGCCCGGAGCTGACCGGGGAGTTGGTGCGGATACTGGCCTCCCCGGAGGTGATGGCCAAGTTCTGCCAGGCCACCGGCCGCACCCCCAGCCGCCAATCGGTGCTGGCCAGGCTGAACACCAAGCCTCACTGGTTCCACCGGGAAGTGGAGGCCATCTTGGCCCAGGCCCGCCCCCGACCCCCCACCCCCTACTACGCCAAAGTGTCCTTGCAGTTCAGGCTCATGGTGGAACAAGTGCTCACCGGCCGGCTTTCTCCCCCAGAAGCGGTGGAACGCACCCGGCTGGGCATCGAGGCCATCTTGGCCGAGTAGACCGAGGTTATAAAAGGAGGGATAGCAGGTGCGCACCCTGTATGAAGTGCTGCGGGAAACCGCCGGCGCACATCCCGAGCGGCCGGCGGTGATCTACCAGGGGAAACCCCTCACCTACGAGGAGCTCTTGTCCCGGGTAGATCGGCTGGCGGCGGGGTTGGTGGCCCTGGGGGTCGAACCCGGAGACAAGGTGGGGATCTGGATGTCCAACGTGCCGGAGTGGATCGAGGCCTATTTCGCCATCTCCCGCGCCGGGGGGATCGTGGTGCCGATGAACACCCGCTACAAGACCCATGAAGTGCGCTACATCCTGGGCAACTCCGAGGCGGTGGCGGTGTTCCTGCCCGGGGAGTTCTTGGGCATTGATTTCGCGGGCATGCTGGGGGAAGTGCGGGGGGAGCTGCCCCGGCTGAAGGAAGCCATCGTGGTGGGGCCCAAGGTCCCCGGAATGCGGACTTACCAGGATGTGTTGGCGCTGGGGGAGGAGAGGGGAGCGCGGGAGGAGCTGGCCCGGCGGGCGGAGGAAATCTCCCCCACCCAGTGCGCCTTCATCCTCTACACCTCAGGCACCACCGGGGAACCAAAAGGTGCCATGCTCTCCCACCACAACATGACGGAAAACGCCCGCCAGATCATGGACGTGCTCCAGGTGACCCCCGAGGACGTGTTCCTGCTGGCCGTGCCCTTCTTTCACTGTTTCGGGTGCGTGATGGGCATCCTGGGGGCGGTGAGCCGGGGAGCGGCGGTGGTGCCCATGCCCGTGTTCAAAGCTCCGGAATCCCTGGAACTCATCCAGCGGGAGCGGGTGTCCATCCTGTACGGGGTGCCCACCATGTTCGTGCTGTGGCTGGAGGAGTACCGGCGGGCGAGGGAGCAAGGCCGGCCCTACGACGTGTCTTCTCTGCGCACCGGGATCATGGCCGGGGCCCCCTGCCCGGTGGAGGTGATGCGGGGCACCATGGAGGAGCTGGGCTGCAACGTGTGCATCGCCTACGGGCTCACCGAGGCCTCCCCGGTCATCACCATGACCAGGTTTGACGACCCCCTACAGAAGCGGGTGGAGACCGTGGGCAAACCCCTCCCCGGGGTGGAGGTGAAGGTGGTGGACGAGGCGCGCCGGGAGCTGCCCCCCGGACAAATGGGGGAACTGGCCTGCCGCGGCTACAACGTCATGCTCGGTTACTGGAAAAAACCCGAGGCCACCCGACAGACCATCGACGCCGACGGTTGGCTTTACACCGGTGACCTGGCGGTGATAGAGCCGGAAGGCTACGTGAGGATAGTGGGGCGCAAGAAGGACATGATCATCACCGGGGGGTTCAACGTCTACCCGGCGGAGCTGGAAGAGCTCCTGTACACCCACCCCGCCGTCCAGACGGTGGCGGTGGTGGGGGTGCCGGACCAGGTGATGGGGGAGGTGGGGATGGCGTTCATCATCCCCCGGGAGGGGGCGGACATCTCCCCCCAAGAGATAGTGGACTTCTGCGCCCGCCAGGTGGCCGGGTTCAAGGTGCCCCGGTATGTGGTGATCACCGAGGAGTTCCCCATGACCCCCTCTGGCAAGGTGCAGAAGTTCAAGTTGCGGGAGTGGGGGGAGCGGTTGATCCGGGAGGGCAAGGTGGAGAAGCTGGCCCCGAGCAAGAAATCATGACCTTCAGCCCGCCCTGGCCTCGGGGCGGGGACGGGTTCAGCCCTCACACGTAGCCGCACTCCACCAGCCGCGCCCAGGTGGACTGGACAGCCCGGCGCCGGAGCATGCGCGAGATTTGGACATAATTCCTGGTGGCCTGGTCGATCTCCAACCAGGAGGGGAAGACCTGGGTGCGCCTCCCCTCTCCCCCCTCCGCGAGCACCCGCTTTAGGATGTCCAGGTAGTCTGCCAGCCGCTTCCGGTCGTCTTCCGGGGAATGGGTCACCACCACGTCCTGCACCCTGGCCCGCAGCCTGTCTGCCGCCTCCAAGTCAGCTTGGATCCGTCTCTCCGCCTCCTGGCGGAACTCCTCCAGCAGCTGCTCGGGAGACACCCCGGCCTCCAGGAGCTCCCGGGCCACATAGGCCGCGATCTGTTCGGCCATCCTGGCCAGGGCAGGATAGGCCTGGCCGATGTGGTAGAACACCTCCAAGTCCACCTGGGCCATCCCCTCCGGCCCCACCAGCCGGTACAGCTGGGTGAGCATGGCCATCTCGATGGTGTAGTCGTTGGTGAACCGGAGGCGCTTGGCCACCCCCCGGGCGATGGCGAATTCCCCTGCCAACGGGTAGTTGAACGCCTCTATCCCCGGGTAGAGGCCGTGGCGGGACAGGAGGACCAGCAGCGGCCGGGCCAGGATGCGGCACACCCGCCCCCCGTAGATCCCCTCCTCTTTCCCCTCCACCAGGGTCACCCGATCGTAATAGGCCTTGACGAACTTCAGGGTGGGCTCTTCCACGTGCCAGGAGTAGAAGATGGGGTGGGTGAGGGCGACCACGAACTCCTTTTGGAAATTGACGATGTCCGCATCCACATAGGCCACCACGTCTCCGGAGGCAATTGGCACCGACAGCCACAGGGCCGCCCCCTTGCCCCGGGGCACCCCGAACGCCCCCACCAACCCCGACACCCCATACCGCAAAAGCACCTTCTGTAGGTTGCGGTCGAACTGATGCACCACCTTGACGAACAGGTCGGCGTACCCCCTCCGGGCCATCTCCCCCTGTACCCGGTACCGGTGCAGCATCTCCACCTGGTCGTGGAACAGCCCGATCTCCTGGTAGGCGATGCGTACCACCTGCTGCAGGACTCGGAAGTCGGGGCGGCGGTCCGGGCCCACGGTGCCGTCCACCACGATCAGCTCGTCCAAGTAGCCCAGATCGACCAGCTGGGAAACCTCCCGCAGGATGCGGTTGAACGTCTTTTCCTCCAGCCCCCACTCCTCCTCCGCCTTCACCTCACCGAACCGGACCGGCACCACCAGGGAGATGGACAACGGGGCCGAGAGCCCGGTGTCGTCCACCACCCGGGTGTCGATCTTGTCCTGGATGCACTCTTCGATGTCGAAGTCCTTAAACGACTCCAAATCCAGCACTTTGGCCACGGCTGGCCTCCTTTACCGCCTGCTCCAGGTCATAGAAATCCCCGTATACCACCAGGTCCGCTGCCTGGGCCACTTCCGGGGATTTGGGGTTCAGGGCCACCCCCAGCCCGGCCTCCCGCAACATGCACACGTCCACTGTCCCATCCCCTACTGCCAACGTGTGCTCCCGGGGAATCCCCAGCCGCTGGCTCAAGCTCTCCAGGGCGTAAAGCTTACACACCGCGTGCTTGCGGCACCCCTCGGGGAGCCGCTTGGGACACGGCGGGGGCAAGATCCTCCCGGTGACCAGGCCCAACTCCGTCTCCAGGTCGTTGGCCCACACCAAGTCCACCCCCAACCTGTGGGCCACCCGTTCCACCAACGGGCGCCAGGAGTCTGACACCAGCGCCACCTGGGCCCCGGCCTGCCGCAGCCGCTTCACCCACCACACTGCCCCCGGGGTGAAGGGGATGAAGTCTACAATTCGCTTCAGCTCCCGCAGGGGACGACCGGAGAACAGCTGCGCGATCCTGGCCGCCACCTCCCGTTCTGACAGGCCCAGCCTCTCCTTCTCCGCGTCCAGCTGCCGCAGCTTTTCCTCCAGGCCGAATGCGTGGGCCAAGGCAGACAGGGACCTCCCCATCAGCACCGTGCCGTCCATGTCCAGGAGCACCAGCTTCACTTGTGGGCCTCCAAAACCCGCTGGTAGACAGCTTCCGTCCTCTGGGCTGCCAAGTCCCAGCGGAAGTTTTCCGCTACGTGTTCCCGCCCAGCACGTCCTATCCGGCGCCGCTTCTCCGGATCGGTGAGGAGCTCAATCAGCGCCCGGGCCAACTCTCCCACGGCCCGGGGAGGCACCAGCAGGCCGGTCTGGCCGTGGCGCACCACCTCCGGCACCGCGGTGCAGCGGAAGGCCACCACCGGCAACTCGCAAGCCATGGCCTCGGCCGGGGTGAGCCCGAATCCCTCCCACAGTGAGGGGTAACAGAAGACGTCCGCCGTCCGGTAGAGCTGGGGGACTTCCTCATCCGGCACGAACTCGGTGAAGGTGACGTGTTTTTCTATTCCCAGCTGGCGGGCCAGCCCCCGGAGGTCGAGCACGTCCTTGCGCAGGCTGCCGGCGATGAGGAAGTGGGCATCCGGAACCTCCTTCAGCACTTGAGGAGCGGCGGAGAGCAGGAACTGAGGGCCCTTGTAGCGGGTGAGCCGCCCCAGATATAGCACCACCTTCCTCTCCTCCAGGTGGTACTTCCGGCGGATGTCACCTCCCTCACCGGGGGAAAACCGCTCCAGATCTACCCCGTTGTAGACGACCTCGATCTTCTGGCGGGGGACCAGGTAGCGGGAGGCGAGGGCCCGGGCCAAGAACTGGGACACGGCGATGAAGCCATCGGCGCCCAAGCGCAGGGCGAAGAAGGTGCCCAGCCGGCGGCGGACCATCTTCGTCCGTTGGCCCCAGCTGTTCCAGTGCCGGATGGGGGCGAAACCGTGGAAGGTGAACACGTGCGGCATCCCCTTTTTCCTGGCCATCCCCCCCACCCACAGGCAGGGGTGATATTGGCTGTGCACCAGGTCGTAACCCCGGAGGTGGGGGAGAAAATCTTTGGCCCGCCGGGCCGGCAGCTCCACCACTTCCAGGCCCGGGGGGCGTTCCTCGGCCCGGGTGGTGAACACGGTGACCCGATGTCCCCGGTCGGTGAGGGCGCGGGCCAATTCCCGGATATGGACCACCTGGCCTGAGCCCCGGTGGAGCACTGTTCTCACAATGGCGATCTTCAACGGTTTCACCTCGGCGCTCAGTGTAACGGATATCACCCTGCCCGGGGAATGACAACCGCCCCGGGCCCCCACTCCCTTCCTTCCCCGGGAGACAGCCGCTCCTTTGGGGGCACCAGGCTCAAGGAGGGTTTTCATCTAGCGATCTTAGGATGCGCTCCAGCGCTTGTAACTAGTGGCGGCCAGGCCCAGGTGGAGCTGGTTCACCCGGGGCGAGTAGGTGGCGCAGCCGCTGCCAGCCCCCCAATGGCTCCACCAAGGCCAGGAAGTGGGGCCAGAGCGCCGGCCTGGCCAGGGCGGCCTGCACCAGCCGCGAGGGGTGGTCCACGTCCGCCGCCTGGACCAGGAAGGAAGCCAGCTTCTCGTCCCGCAACCGTTCCAGGGCCCGCGACAGGTCCTGGTCGGAAAGTTTTAGGAACAGGCGGCGGGCGCGCAGGCCGAACTCGATCTCCTGGCCGATCTCCCGGCGCCAGCGGGATTGATAGTCCCCTAGCGCCGAGGGACCTCGGGCGGCGAGTTCCCCGGCCAGGGGGGCACAGCGGGCCAGGAAGTAGAGGCCCCCGCCGGAGACGGGTTTGGTGTGCCCGGCGGCGTCCCCCACCAGCAGCACTTGCCCGCAAGAGGTGTGGGGCGGGGGGCCGATGGGGATCAACCCCCCCGTCATCTCCTCCACCCTCGCCCCGGGGAAATACCTGTGCAGCAGTTTTCCCAGAAGCTCCCCCGCAGCCCGCCCGGCGGTGGTGGCCAGCCCCACCAGCGCCTCCGCATCGGCCGGGATGGCCCAGCCGAAGAACCCCGGGGCTAGTTCCTGTCCCAAGAAAACCCGCGCCACTCCAGGCTCCAGCTCCACCTTGAGGCGGGCCTGCACCCCCACCAACACCTCCCTCGGGCCGGGGAGGCCGGCCCAACTGGCCACGGAACTGCGGGGACCATCGGCCCCGATCAGCACAGAGAACTCTAGCTCGCCGGCGGTGGTGTGGAGCACTGTCCCGGAAAGGCCGATGGCCGCCACCCCCAGCCGTACCTCTGCCCCTGCCTCCCGAGCCCGCTCAAGCAGAAGCTGGTCCAGCTTCCGCCGGTCCACCACGTAGGCTTTGGGGCCTTCTGCCCGCAGTTCCAGCGGGTCCCCGAGTGGGGGGTAGATCCGGAGGGCGGTTATCTCTTGTACGATCAGTTCCTCGGGCAGGGAGAGAAGCCGGAGGGCTTGGGGCCCGATCAGCCCCCCGCAGCGCACCGGTGCCCGACGCGTGCGCTCCACCACCACCACCCGGGCTCCGGCGCGGGCCGCCGCGGCCGCGGCCAAGGCCCCGGCCGGGCCCCCGCCCACCACCACTACCTCCCACCGCTCTCTCATGGCCAAAGCGCTCCCCCTCTCTGGACGACGTTTTGCCCGAATTCGCCCGGAGGGAGTCCCGGGCCAGATCGGGGGTGAAGTCCGGCTCCCGCTTGCGTCACCGGGCCTGGACCACTTCCCTCACCCTCCCTCCCAGGGGAGCTCCGCCAAGCGCGCCTTCAGCTCTTGGATAGGCCGCACCGGGGTGGGGTCCACCCGATTGAGCAACGCCAAATACACGCTCACCCAATCGCCCAAGTAAAGGAGGGAGAGCAACCTTTCCAACACCGTCTCCCCCTGTGCCCACACCTCTGAGTAAGAAAGGCCGCGGCGGGCCAGCACTTCCTTCAACACCTCGATGCGGGCCCCCACCCGGGGGTGATCTGAGGGCGTGCGGAGGAAGACCACCTGGGCAGTTGGCAGGAGTCTGGGGGTGAGTTCCCAACCCACGATCTCGTTGTGACAGAGTTCGGGGAGCTGGGCCCAGAACGCGGGCTGCTTGGCATTCTCGTTGATTTGGGTCTTCCACCGGAAGGCCACCGGGGCGGTGTGGCCGTGGCTGCCGTAGATCAAGGGCAGGTGGCGGCACAGGGTTCGGGCCAAGAGATGGGCCTGGCTGCCCTCGACTGCCAGCTCGGCTGCCCGGGCTGAGAGCAGCCTCAGGGCCGGGGCCGGGTCTTCCGGCAGCACTTCCAATCGGCGGAACAGGGCCAGCAGGGGGAACAGGAGGTAGCCCAGGGCGGCCCGGGGTTGAAGGCCAGCCGGGATGCCTATCCAGGGTACCCCCTCTCGCCGACAGAGCTCCCGCAGCTCTCCCCCGGAGGAGATGGCCAAGGCGCGGTGGGTGCGGGCGAGGCCGGCCTTGAAGGCGGCCAAAGTTTCCTCCGTCTTCCCCGAGTAGCTTATCCCTACAAGCAGCGTTTCCTCTCCGATGAATGGGGGGAGCTGATAACCCCGCCAGGGGAGGACCTCACAGGGGAGGAGCGAGGACAGGAGGTCACCGGTGATGCCCGAGCCCCCCATCCCCACACACAGCACGCGCGAGAAGCCAGCCAGCCTGTCCAGGGGGACGTCGGCGGAGCTGCCCAGCTCCCAGCCGGCTTGGCATTGTTCGGGGAAGCTGCGCACCATCTCAAGCATGCCGCCTTTGTCTTCCCTAAGGAGCTCTTCCCAGGGCGGGAGCTCCTCGGCGCGTTGGGCCAGTTCCCTCACCTCCTGGCTGCGCGAGAGCCGGGCCACCAGCAGTGCGTGGGGGGTGTCCACGATGGCCAGCTCGGAGACCCCCAGCGTGGCCACCGGTTTCCCCGGCTGCCCCCAGATCAAAGTGCGGTTGGAATCTTTGCCCAGGTGATCCCCATAGGTGGCCACCTCCTGGTCGTCCCGGGGGAGGGCCTGCCACACCGCCTGCCAGTCGCCCAGGTCGTGCCAGGTGAATTCGGCCGGCACCACCGCCACCCCTTGAGCCCGCTCCAGCACCCCGTAGTCGATGGAGGTCTTCTCCACCCGGTCCCAGACCCGGGCCAGGGTTTCCCCCCAGCTGGGGGTGCCCCAGTGGGGGCGCAGTTCCTCCAGGGCGTTTGCGAGCCGGGGCAGGAAGCGGTGGATCTCCTCCAGAATGCGGTCCACCGGCCACAGGAAGATGCCGGCGTTCCAGAAGTACCCCCCCTGGGCCAGGAATTTTTCCGCCTGGGAAGGCTCCGGCTTTTCGGTGAACCTAGCCACCGAAAACGCACCCGGGACCTCGGAAAGTGGCTCCCCTCGCTGGATGTAACCGTAGCCGGTGGCCGGGTGGGTGGGTTTGATCCCCAAGGTCACCAAATAACCGGCCTCAGCTGCCTCGAGCCCCCGCGCCACCGTGGCAGTGAACTTCTCTTGCTCTGGGATCAGGTGGTCGGCCGGGAGCACCACCATGATCGCCCGGGGGTCGAGCTGGGAGAGGACCAGCGCTGCCAGGCCCACGGCGGGGGCGGTGTTCTTCCCCACGGGCTCCACGATCAGCCGATCGTCAGGGATCCCAAGGAGTTCCCTGAATTTGTGGGCCAAGCCCTGCTCGGCCACCAAGTACACCCGGTGGGGGTCGGTGAGGGCCAGGGCCCGCCGCCAGGTGGCCTTGATCAGGGGTTCCCCTCGAGCCAGAGGCAAAAATGGCTTGGGCCGGGTGGGGGTGGAGGCCGGCCACAGCCGTTCCCCCCGCCCTCCGGCCATGATGACCACATACACGTTCACCTCATCGCTCCTTTCCGCCGGCGAGAAAACCCACCGCCTCAGGGACGAACTCTTTTCGCTCCTCTGCCCGCCCGATTACCCCTAGAAGCCCGCTCGCTGATTTTTTCTTCCTGCTTGACCGGTGTGAGCTCCCCCAACCAGATCGCCAGAGAAATCCGGCCAGCATCTGGGCTCCGTTTCTCTCTCACTACCCCTGGTGCGCACATGCCGGCCCATTCTACCACTGTCCCCCCGGGGTTAAAGCCCCGCCTTAACCGTGCCGGGGCGTGTTCAATCGCCCGTCGGGGGTCAAGTAGAATTGACCCGCCATGGGGGTGGCCACCTTTAGGTTTTACGCGGAGCTCAACGACTTCCTGCCCCCGGAGCGCCGAGGGCGGGAGCTTCCTTACGCCTTTCTCGGGACCCCCACCGTGAAGGACGCCATCGAGGCCCTGGGGGTGCCCCACGTGGAGGTGGACCTGATCCTGGTCAACGGGCGCTCGGTCCCGTTTTCCCATCGGCTGGCGGACGGGGACCGGGTGGCGGTGTATCCGGTGTTCGAGTCCCTGGACATCTCCCCCCTGATCCGGCTCCGGCCCCGACCGCTCCGGCGCCCGGCCTTCGTGGCCGACGTCCACCTCCGACGCCTGGCCCGCCTACTGCGCCTTTTGGGGCTGGATGTGGCTTATCATCCCAAAGCTGAGGACGAAGACCTGGTGGAGATCTCGCGGCGGGAGAGGCGGATCCTGCTCACCCGGGACCGGCAACTCCTCAAGCACGGTCGGCTCACCCACGGCTATTTCGTACGGGCGGAGATCCCGCTGGCCCAAGCCCGGGAAGTGGTGCGCCGGTTCGACCTCCGGGGGGAGGTGCGTCCCTTCAGCCGCTGTCTGGAGTGTGGCGGGGTTCTGCAGCGGGTGAGGAAAGAGGAGGTGAGCGAGAAAATCCCGCCCCGCACCGCGGCCTGGCTGGAGGAATACGTCCGCTGCCTGGGGTGCGGGAAGCTGTACTGGCGGGGAACCCATTTCCGCCGGTTGGAGCGCTGGGTAGAGGAGATCTTAGCCCTGCCTGGGAAACCTTCTCTAGGGGTGGACGGCCCCGGCAAGGCCCCTCCGAAAGGCCCGCGCTGATCCCTCGGCCCGCTTCGAAAGCATTTTTCAAATAAGTCGGTTAGGAATGACACCCAAGCTGGATCGAGGGGGGTGGTGCCGGGCAAGGGCGCGAAATATTGCGCCAAGCGGCAAAACCCGG
>Ga0209426_1000836_pt1 | contig 24968 bp, 23 predicted proteins | sample Deesub1362B_J571_FD_187697 | JGI IMG/M metagenome (GOLD analysis project Ga0209426, IMG submission 187697) | Deep oceanic, basalt-hosted subsurface ecosystem from Juan de Fuca Ridge flank, Pacific Ocean, CORK Borehole 1362B_J2.571 (SPAdes)... ...
CTTCTTTTTTCGGATTTCTTCATTCAGTTCTTCTGCAGTTAACCACTTAACAACTTCTTTTTCAGGTTTTCGTCCCATGTAGCCATTTTGTAGTTATTGGTTAAAAATGTTTTGTCTAATACTCTAATTGAGCAGACTGGAAAGACTTAGAGGCATTAGCTAAAGCACCCAAGAAACTCCGGTCGAACTTAATCTTCCAGAGCTTTCCGCAGGTGCCATTTTACCTCAGCCTCAAACACCCCTCCAGTCTGCAATGATACTATGTTTTACAATATACTTAAGGCTTGTGGTCTCTAAATTTTTCCTCTGAACTTCTCCGAATCTTCTCGTAAATACTGTTTCCACGGGCATCTATACCCACGGTACATGGCAGATTCTCGACCTCAAGAACCCAGACCGCTTCTGCCATTCCGAGGTCTTCCCAGTGAACAGTTTTTACATTCTTTATGGATTCTGCAATGAGTGCCCCTGCCCCACCTGTGACGGCGAGATAGACACCCTTTCCTCTCAGTGAATCAACCACCGCTTTATTCATTCCGCCCTTACCTATAATAACAATACTCTCAACGTTCTTTAGAATTTCAGGTGTTGATTCATTCATTCTTGCTGATGTCGTGGGTCCAGCAGATAAAACACTCCATCCATTGGATTTTCTTATTAAAGGACCGCAATGGTAGACAATTCCATGATTGAACTCAAAAGGGAGCTGCATACCTTTCTCCAGATACTCAATCACTCGCTTATGTGCCCTGTCTCTTGCAGTATAAACTTCCCCTGAAACATTAACGACATCTCCAATCCTCAATCTGATAATTTCTTCTATCTGGACGGGGGCCTTTATCTTCTCCATGATCTCACCTCAGGACTGCTGTTGCCCTTCTATTTGCCCAGCACTGTATATTAACTGCTAAGGGGAGGGAGGCTGTATGACAATGAGCAATCTCGACAAGAACGGCAAGAGCTGTTGTTTTCCCACCAAGTCCCATGGGACCAATATTCAAACTGTTAATCCTTTCAAGAATTTTCCGCTCAAATTCATTCATTCCATTCACATTCCTCAGCAATGCTTTTTTGGCAAGTTTTGCTGCTCCATCGAAAGTGCTGCCAATTCCAACTCCGACAAAAACAGGAGGACATGGCTTTCCTCCGGCATTTTCCACCGCTTCAGTAATAATTCCCGGAATTTTTGATACCTCTTCTGGAAGAAGCATTTTCAGAATTGATACGTTTTCACTTCCTGCGCCCTTTGGAATCACTGTTAGCTTCAGAGAATCACCCTCCACGATTTCAAAATCAATCACAGGCATGTGAATTCCGGTATTATCTCCCGAATTTTCTCTTGTGAGTGGATGTACTGTGCTGGGTCTCAGAGGAATCTCTTCTGTTGCAATTTTAACGCCCTCTTTTATGGCATTACTTAAATCAAAAGAGAGGTTAACTTTTCTACCAATTTCCACGAAAAAAACGGGCAAGCCAGTATCCTGACACATCGGGACATTTTTTCTTTCTGCAATCTCTAAGTTTTTGAGGATGTTTTTGAGATTTATACGGGCTATTTCATTATCTTCATTCTCGTAAGCAGTTCTTATTGCTGAAATCACATCCTCGTCAAGTTTTGTCTCTGCCTTTCTCAACAATTCCACAGTGGTGCTCACAACTTTTCCGTAGCTGACCATTACTCCACCATCGTTGTGTTTCACTTTCACAGACGACGCTAACTTTTATTAAATTTGCTGAGAAAATTGTGATACTGGTGGAAAAATGATAAAAAAAGCAGTCATACCAGCAGCAGGATATGGAACGAGGATGCTACCCATAACGAAGGCGCAGCCAAAAGAGATGATGCCGGTTGTCCACAAACCGGTTATCCAGTATGTTGTTGAGGAAGCGTACAATTCCGGAATAAAAGAAATTTTGATAATCACCGGTAAGCACAAAAGGGCGGTCGAAGACCATTTTGACAGGAGTGATGCTCCGAAAAAGGACAGATTCACGGAAGAGCTTGACAGAATACTGGATGATATTTCGATTTTCTTCATACGCCAGAAAGAACAGAGGGGTCTTGGAGATGCCGTGAGGTATGCAGAGGCATTCGTTGACGATTCACCCTTTGTACTTATGCTTGGCGACAATATCACAACCCCCTCATGCACTGAACAATTGATAAATACCTTTAAAAAATACAAATCGGACATTATCGCTCTTGAGATTTTGCCTGAACACAGGATACCATTTCATGGAATAATCAAGGGCAATGAGGTGGAGAAGGATATCTACAGAATTGAGGATTTGATTGAGAAACCTGAACCTGAGCAAGCCCCTTCAAATATTGGAACTCTCGGAAGATACATTCTGCTACCAGAACTCTTTGATTACCTTGAAAACCTTAAACCGGGATATGGTGGAGAAATCCAGCTGACTGATGCGCTGAGGAAGATGGTAAAGGATAAGGAAATTTTTGGTAAGGTATATAGAGGAAAAAGATATGACATCGGTGATAAACTCGAATGGTTGAAAGCCAATATTGAGCTCGTACTTGAAGATGCTGATTTCAGGGATTTTACTGACTGGTTAAAGATAAAAATGTGTGATTTGTTATTGAGGTAGGTGTCCTTCATGAGAAAAGAAAATGTCTCAGAAATAGAGAAAATTTTGAAAGAGAATAAAGCTCAATTTTTCCTTCAGTATGCTAACAGCAACGATGCCAATTTTTATTATGCGACAGATTTTCAGATATGTGATGCTGTTCTCTATGCTATCAGCCTGAATGAAGATATGCTTGTTGTTCCAGAGATGGAGAGAAACAGAGCAACACGTGAAAGTAATGTTGATAGAGTTTATTCTCTGAACGACCTTAATTTTACAGAGAACCTGAAAGAAACAGGGAATGTACAGTCTGCCCTTGCAAAAACATATCTCGAGTTTTTGAAAAATTTTGGGACGAAAAAAGTTCTGATTCCCCCGGATTTTCCCTCCTTTCTGTCTTTTTATTTTAAAAATAATAGCAGAATTGATGTTGAGATAATCGATAATCCTTTTGCCAAAATGAGGGCGGTAAAGACTGAGGATGAGATAGAATTTATAAGAGAGACAGGTAAGGCAGTGGTTGATGGATTTAATTATCTTCTCAAGGTTTTAAAGAGGGGTGAGAGAGATTGCAATAAACTGAGAGATAAACTCGAATTATACTTCTTCTCAAAGGGATATCTCTGCAGGAATACAATCATAGCATCAGGAGAAAGGACATCTGACCCGCATTTCACCGGTGATGGCAGGGTTGAAAAGCACCTCATAGCCGATATTTTTCCTAAAAGTAAAAATACAGGTTACTATTCAGATTTTACAAGGACTGTAATTCTGGAGAAAGACGGAGAGATTGAGGATATGCTTGATGCCGTGATAGATGCCAAGAACAGAGGAATATCCCTCATAAAAGATGGTGTAAAAGCAAGCAACATCCACAATGCTGTGTGTGATATTCTGGAGGAGAGAGGCTATCATACTTTAAGAAAGAAGCACAGAGAGGGATTCATCCACTCAACCGGACACGGTGTGGGACTTGAAGTTCATGAGAAACCAAGCATTTATAATTCAGATGAGAAACTGAAAAGTGGAATGGTTGTTACAGTTGAGCCCGGATTATACTACCGCAAGTGGGGTGGAGTGAGAGTCGAGGATACAGTCCTCGTTAAAAAGAATGGTTGCGAAATCCTTACAAAATTCAAGAACAGAGTTGATTTAGATGAGTGAAGCAATTGAAAAAACAATTAGGGCAGGAGAGATTCTTGCCACAGTCAGAGTGGAGGTTGTAAGCAGAGTAAAACCGAAAATAAGATTGCTTGAAATTGCAGAATTTGTGGAAAACAGAATAGTTGAACTCGGGGCAGAACCTGCTTTCCCGTGCAACATCTCCATAAACAGCGATGCAGCGCATTTTACACCAAAAAAAGATGATAACAGGGTATTTAACGAAGGGGATGTGGTGAAGATAGACATTGGTGCACATATCGACGGATATATTGCCGATACAGCTCTTACTGTGGATTTGGGGGAGCATGAAGACCTTATTAAAGCAAGTGAGGATGCTTTGAGAAATGCAATTGATAACATACATGCGGGTGTGGATACAGCATTTCTCGGTGGTGTGATAGAATCCACGATACGTGAATACGGTTTTAAACCTATCATTAATCTCACAGGGCATGGCTTGATGCCTTATCTCCCCCATACACCTCCTACAATCTACAATTTTAAAACAGACAGGGGTACAGAGCTTGAAGAGGGAGCAATCATTGCTATCGAACCTTTTGCAACTGATGGTGCAGGAAAAGTGGTTGAAAGGGGCGAGACGGAAATCTACTCACTAATTAACCCGAAGCCTGTTAGAATGAAGATGGCAAGGGATATTCTGAAGGAAGTGGAGAAGTACAAAACACTTCCATTTGCCCGAAGATGGCTAACGAAAGCACCGACCATAATCCTCTCCAAGCTTGTCAGAGAAGGGTTGTTTAGAGAATACCCGGTATTAACAGAAGTGGGGAAAGGTCTGGTTTCTCAGGCAGAACATACGGTAATTGTTGAGGAAGATGGAGCAAGGATCGTAACAGGAAAGTGATTGGACAGGAAGATTAAGTCACCACTCGCAGTAATCTACGAGTTCTCCGGCAGAATTGTATAGATATACTGCATCCTCTTCATTGTCCCAGATCTGTCTGTGGGATTTCAGGTAGAAATTCGTTTCAGTGTTAACGCCAATACCGGTATGTATTGACAGCATTTCTCCGGGGTTCAGATAGATATCAGGTAACACGAAGGAATTGCCTCCACTGTCTGAGATAGTCCAGTTTGAGAGACTGACCACTGCATCTCCATAGTTTTTAATCTCTACATATTCGTCAATCAGATTTGAATCATCGTTCCCTTCAGCATCATAGTGAATCCTCAAAAAGCCCACCGTAAGCTCTGCCGTTATTGAGTAGTCTTCAAGAACGGAACAGCTCCAGATTCCTTTTAACTCCTCTTTTGCACTGTCCTGAGTCTGAAGATAACTCTGTTTCTTTGAGTAATCCTGAGGTGTAACTATAGCATAACCCGCTTCAATGAGATATCTGTTAACCTCCACATCGTCCTTATAGACGTATGCCAGTAAATTCCCACCTTCTTCCTGTGATACCATAGAATCCAGTTCGATAATGCATGTTTTTCCATTGAGCAGATTGGTTGTATATTTTTTAGCTGAGTCGCCATATTCTGCGAGACATTCAAGATCAACAATATCGTCGAAGAAATGAAGGTTGTTTGCTGAAGGCAAAGTTTCTGGAACTTCAATTCCGAGCAATTTTATTCTTTTTGTTAAACCATCGGGCAATTTCACTTCGAGAATATCGCCGTTAATAACATCCAGAACTAAAACATCGTATCTAACTCCCGCCTCAAGGTGGGTCTCGTTATTGGTTGTCGTTGAAGTTAGCACAAATGACGTTGTCTTCTTCTTGGGAGGCCACGTACCTGATTCCTCTGTTTCAGGCTTCTCAATCTGCGTCTCTTTTATATATGTAATTTCATCGGGAGTTTGAGTTTCTTCATGGGTTTCAGAAATTGAGGGTTCTGGAGTTATAATTCTGGCTTCATCTGGAGTCTCAGTAGTCTGTTCTATTTCGTTAGCGGGAGTGTCAGTAGGAACATCAGGCGTCTCTGATTTCTTTAGTTCGTTATAGTATCCAGATTCCTGAATACATCCGGAAAAGAGTATTATGAGCAGTACTACATATAGAGTCTTCATTTTCGTCATTTTATCTTTCTCATCTGTGTTGAGGGGACTTTTTAGCCACCTCTGTATTCAGGTGACCCCGAATTTTAATTTATTTGCGACCTACAAATATGTTTCGTTTTTTGTGAGGCAGCTATTTTATATTTTTAAAAGTCTATAAGTAAAAATTTTTGTTTTATACTCACTTTAACAAGATTCCTTTGAAACTAAAATTTTAACTTTTTAATTCCTGACAGAAGCACAACTGCCGTGAGTTTGTTTGTTTTGATGGGGTAATCGCCATACCTTATCTCCATAAAAGGGTTAACCTTCTGAAGTTCGCCAATGCATGAAAACATACCATCCATTGTAATTTCCTCTGGATCTCCAGAGAAAACTATTAAAGCGCTACTTGCGCTCTCAATATCAATATTGCTGCTGACATTACTGTTTATTGCCTCTTCGCACATCTCCATCATTCTACGTGCCTTTAGCCCCTTGATTTCGTAATTATTTCTGTTAATGTACTTTCTGATGGGCCAGAGTGGTAGTTTCCTTTCTGAAACCCCTATAACAGATATTCCTTCTTTTTTCATTGAATTGATAACATCTGAAGTATCAACAACCACTTCACCTGTTGTTCTCTTCCTTATGTCAATCTCCCCTACCATTGAAATAGTGTTGAGTGAGTCAAGTATCAGGGGATCCGTGTTCTCCCCCTCCTCGAAGATAATAAGTACATCGCATGCCTTTCTCAGTTCCATTATTCTCTCCTTCAAGACAAAAAGATTAGCCCTGTCCAGATTTGGTAAAATTCCGAGTGAAATTACAGGCTCTTCACTTATTTTCATGAGTTTCCGGCAGAGCTCAACAGACATCGCATGCCCAAATTCCTCGTCAAGAGATGTTAATACAAGAAAACCCTCATATATTTCGTGATATGAAAGAATCGAGTTTATAATGCTCATAACGTCTTTATCGTGCAAAGACTTACCCCACACGTGAAATCTTTTGGCAGCTGGAATGGTTTTTAACGTCCTGAGCAAATCCACTTCATTGGACACAGCAAAACACTTGAAAAGTGGAACTCTATTTACTCTTATCCCTTTTTTTGCAATTAGGTCAGCAAGAACTGCTCCTCTGTTGCCAGTGCCGATTGTAATCAGCCTCATTTCATCTCTCTATCTTTCTATATAATTTCTCAGAGTTTTTCTCTATTCTACGGTATATATCATCAAGAATCCTGCTTGATGCCCCCCACACAATGTGCCCTCTAAATTCAAATGTGATTCCATCTTTCCCGGGTTTACGTGTTGAAAAAATTTTCCTGAGTTCTTCGATGAGTATCTCCCTTACTTCATAACCGGGAACGAACACATTCTCATCAGATACCCTGAGCAGCCCAACAACAGGATAGATAAATATACCGTGTTCTTTGACAATTTCAGGCTTCAGAAAACCCAGTATTCTGACAAATTTATCGTCAAGACCAAGTTCTTCTTCAAACTCTCTCAAGGCAGTTTCTTCAGGAGTTTCATTACCTTCCCGAAGTCCTCCCGGGAAAGCAACTTCCCCTGCGTTCCTCTTTAAATCCATTGACCTCTGAATCATCAGCAACTTTGTAACAGATTCACTTGGTTTTATGATTGGCACAAGTACCGCTGCACTATTTCCATGTTCGAAATCAAGTTCTTTATCCAGAATATCTCTAATAATGTTGATTTTCACTGCAAAATACCATATTTTTTAATTTTTATAAGTTTTGTGCTAACTGGATGGGGATGGGTGTAAAACATAGTGCGGCAATTATAAAGGCAATTATGCCGATAATAACTCTTTTTCTATCAAGTGGAGTTAAATCATCTACTGGCTCGGGATGTTGCTGCATCGAGAAAAACAGAGTTATCAACCCCCAGAAAACCCATATCGGGCTGTAAACTTTGTAGAAATATTCGAGAATTCCACCCAGAGCTATGAGTAAAAATGGAACTGTCCTTGACGCAATTTCAGCCTTACTGCCAATCATTGCCCTGAGAACGTGCCCCCCATCGAGCTGTCCCACCGGACTCATATTGAGGAATGTGACAAGCATTCCGACCCACCCGGCAATCGCAATCGGGTGTATGAAGTCCCCCCTGAAATTGGTGAGGTAGGCTATCAGCTCAAATAAAGGAGGAGTTCCGAGTTCGAGTATTTCTCCCGTGGTACTCGGGGTGAATGGTAGACTAAGACCGATGGCAACCACTATTATTGAGGCAATAACTCCAACAATGGGCCCAGAGACGCCTACATCGAAAAGTGCTCTCCTGTCGGGAATAGCCCCTCTATGTTTTATGAAAGCACCGAGGGTGCCGATGAGAGATGGAAAAGGAATGAAGTAGGGCAGTGAAGTATGCATGTTTCTTCTCTTTGCCATCAGATAGTGCCCCATTTCATGGCTTCCAAGAACGAACATTATAGAGAATGAGAAAAGCAATCCTCCAACGATGTTTATCTCACCGTAGAAGTTGATGCCCATGATTGTTGTGGAGAGGAACGTCAGAAAAAGAAGTAAAATATTGATCCAGATTCTTTCGCCTTTTTTCCTCTTTTTGATTTCAAGAACCAGTTCTCCATAGTATTTCTTCAACTCAACATCATGTTCAGCTGTGAGTGATAGCAGATAATGTCTCAAACCATCGTAATTCTCCTTTCGGGGCTGGAGAAAGAGTCTGATTCCTCCTTCTATCTCTTCAGTATCATACACAATGAAATATTCTTCAATTTTCTCCTGATCTATTATATGACTCATAAATCTTCAATAAATTACGTACTCGCCCCTGATTTTGATGAAATCACCATCTCTGAATACCCCGAATGGATTTTTCTCCAGTTTGTCTATGAGAGGGATTGAAGAAATTATGGCACCAACAGCAACAACAGCTTCACTTTCAACGTTGATTATGCCTGCAGGCGAGACACCATTTTTTTTCATACTCAGCAATGAATAACTTCCCACAGTAGAACCTCTGCCATAAGGAAATATAAATATTTTTCCTGAAATACTTTTACCCGATATATCACTGTCCTCAGCAACAACTATTCCAGTTTCAACGTCGACATCACCCAGAAACGAGAAGTTTTTATGGCTGATAATGACCTCGCCTTCTGCTTCTCCTCTGGATATTGCCCTTCCCTTAATTTTTCTCATTGCAACTCATCCTGATGCATTCCTCAAGATTTCCAAATTTAACTCTCACTTTCCTCAGCTTTGGCAGGTAAGTCAAAGCTTTTCCGGAATTTACCATCACACATTCGTATCTCTCAGTTGCAGGAGAAACAACCATGCACGTGTCACTGAAAACTTTTACACCATAATTTTCAATTCTCTCAACAACCTTTCTGTTTTTTTCGGAGATTTCCTTTGAGGTGAAAAGCCACGTATCCTTTCTTACATTTCTGTCAATCTTCATCAGAGTTTTGAGAATCGCCTTCAATTCGTTTTCAGAGAGATGGGGACATCCAAGAGCTATTAAATCCGGCTCGCAATCAAATTCGTCAATATCACCATCAATCTCAATCTTCTCGTCGGGAATCTTGAAGTCTTTCCATTCTGGGGTCTGTCCCTCAACGTGGAATATAGCCGCATTTCCAGTTGCAGCCATTGATGCTCCAAGAAGTTTTAGCTCGTCATCAGAGAACATTCTCCTTGCCCTTAGCAATGGTATCTCATTCTTCAGCATACTGCCAATTTTAAAACCAGCCATAGCAGGGTCAACATCAGCATCAAGTATAACAAGCACATCTGGCGCTCTATTCTCCTTGATGTGCATGCCATATTCAGCAGTTTTACCGACTATTCCTGAAGCAATAGCACTTATCCCGCTCTCTCTGTTTGTTCTTGCACCCACAATAGAGTTTGCATAAATTATAGCACTGCTTTCTGCCCATGCAAGATGCTCTCCAGATGCAATATCATCGAGATAATAGGGTGTGCACGTCAGAATCGGCTCCGCACCAATTCCTTCAAGAGCCCTGATGATTCTCAACTGCTTTTTACAGAAACCCTCTGCAATTCCCATTTCTTTCCATCTCTGTAAATCCATCCCAGCTGGATTCACAGTCGTTTTTATCCTTACTTTCGCATTGAGACTCTCAAGCCATTCAAGCCCGGCATCTCCAATGTTCTGATATGAAATCCCTGAAATGTGGGCTGATTTTACTTTTATCAGCTTTTCTGCCCCATATATTTCTCCAAGTGCAATAAGAATCTCCATACATTTTGCAACAGTCGGGTTACCAGAATCGAGCAACTTTTCCTCTTCCTGTTTCAGATACATTTTCTTCCCATTCAGATTACTCTTTCAAAATTAAATTCTCTGCTCAAATCCTTCGTTGCATCAATACCCCACTTTGTGGTCATTCCATCGTCTGAAGATGGGTCTAAGGTACTTCCTCTCACGCTCTTTATCATCACGAGGTCTCTGTCAGCCTGAAATCTTGTGGCAATCGCATACTCAACATCTTCACTGCTGTAAATATCGATGTCGTCATCCACTACTGTCACGTGTTTAAGACTCTGGTGCCCGGCAAAAGCTGCCATAATCACATTTTTTCCCTCTCCTTCCTTATTCTTCTTTATCTGCACAACAGCATGGAAGTAATGCTTTCCTCCCTTAGTCATGACAACATTTTTCACATCACTGACTTTCTTCACACTTCGATAAATTTCTGATTCATATGGAACACCCATCAGAATCTGGTGGTCTCCTCCAGCAGGAGTGATTGAATAGTATATGGGGTCTTCTTTCATATACATCCCATCAACCTCAATCACGGGTTGCTCCCTGACTGTATCATACGTGCCTGTTATGTCAACAAAGGGACCCTCTTTAACGAGTTCTGAAGTGATTCTCCCGACCAGCACAATTTCTGAGTCGGGAATAAGCATACCGTTGATGCTGCTTAAATCAAGTCCGTTCATCAGTGAAGCAGCGTAACCGAACTCTTTACCCTCGGGCACTCTTGTCGAAGCTGCGAACAGAAACATAGGATGCAACCCTATAGCAATTGCTATCTGCAGGTCTTCTCCGCTATCGACAGCATTTTTCCATAGAAGATAAGTATGTCTTGGGGCAACAAGTCTTGCAACAAGCCTTCTATCGTCGAGAACCATGAGTCTGTGTATGCAGGCGTTGTATGATTCAGGGTTATCAGCATCGGCATCCGGCTTTCTTGCAATCACAACTCCAGCCGTGATGTATTTCCCACCGTCTTTATCAAAATATCTCAGAACTGGTATTTCGCTCAAATCTGGAGGATATTTCTTCAACTTCCACTCTGATACCGTTATTTCACCATTATATGGCAAATTTCCAAGCTCTTCAGCGAGTTTTTCTTTCTCAATTCCGAGATAACCACAAAGAATTTCTCTTGTTGCAATAAAATTCATCGCAACCTTTTTTCCCTCAACATTGAGCAGGAGAGGTGTATACTCATATCCACTCTTTCTTACGAGGTCCACAACTTCATCGTGTTTCAATTCATTATTGATTTCAACTCTATCTACTGAGGAGATTGCATCTCTGAGATTCATAGCAGAAAATTTACCTTCATCTATTTATTTGTACTGTGATTTAATATTTTCGAAATGTATAGCGAAATTTAATGGCTCGTACATTGGTCCAAGACACAGAAATATCTGCCGATGAGCATAGCTTCTGCATTTCTTGGAATAAAAACGAAAACCCAAAATTTTTAACTCTCGAAGATTTAGAAGAAGCTATGATTAAAACGGGAATCATCGGTGCAAGTGGTTATACCGGTTCGGAGTTGCTGAGAATCCTTTATAACCATCCCGAAGTAGAGATAGTTGCAGCAACTTCCAGAAAATGGGAAGGAAAAGAAATATCTGCTCTTCATCCTTTCCTGAAGGGATTTTATAACTTAAAATTCTCAAATCCGGAGTTGAAGAACCTCGAAAGCTGTGATGTGGTCTTCACTGCTGTTCCACACGGATATGCAATGAAATACGTTCCGGAGTTACTTGAGTCAGGCATAAAGGTTGTTGATATTTCAGCAGACTACAGACTTGATAAGGAGACCTATGAGAGGGTTTATGGAGAACATGAGGCATTTATTGAGGCAGTTTATGGTCTTCCCGAACTCCATAGAGAAGAAATCAAAAAAGCCAGTCTGATTGCAAATCCCGGGTGCTACCCTACAGGTGCAGTACTTGCAGCATCACCTCTTGCATCAAAAGGTGTGATTGAAAAGGTGGTCTTTGACTCTAAAAGTGGTATAAGTGGAGCAGGCATAGACCCGAAAGAAATGACACACTACCCCAACCTCCACGAATCAATAATTCCATACAAAATCACAAATCACAGGCATTACCATGAGATGATTCAGGAACTGGGAAATTTGCAAAAAGATATTGAGGTTTCATTCACTCCTCAGGTTTTTCCCGGCTCGAGAGGAATTCTTACCAATGCCCATATTTTTCTAAAAGAAGATGTGAATGCCATAAAAATTTATGAAGAGTTTTACAGAGACTGCTATTTTGTCAGGATTCAGGACGAAGTGCGATTAAGCTGGGTAAGAGGCAGTAATTTCTGTGATATTGCATTATTCCCGGGAGAAGACAGGGTTGTTGTGGTATCGGCAATTGATAATCTTGTAAAAGGTGCGAGTGGACAGGCAGTTCAGAACATGAACCTGATGTTTGGTTTTGAAGAAAAAGAAGGTCTGGATTATCCACCGCTTTTCCCATAATTCGATTTTTTTACTCTATATATGCAACCACATCGTCAGTATTAACGTTATCTCCCTCTTTTACAGTTAGTTGAGTGATCGTTCCAGTTAAAGGTGCGTCTATCGGGTTCTCCATCTTCATAGCTTCGAGAATAAGTATTGTCTCGCCTGATTGGACATTCTCCCCAGCCTCCTTTAATATTCTTGTAACAACACCGCTCATCGGAACCTTTACTGGAGATCCCTGACCCTTACTGATTTTTTCAGCCTTCTTCACCACCTTTGCAGGCTCTGAGGAAATTACCATCAAAATAGAGCCTGATTCTACCTTATCGCCTTCTGATACATTAATCTTAGCCACAGTTCCTGTGAATGGTGATGTGATTTCGTTCTCCATCTTCATAGCTTCGAGAACGAGAAGTGGTTGTCCTTTTTCTACATTTTCGCCCTCTTCAACAACTAATCTCATTACCGTTCCTGACATGTCTGATTTAACCTCGGTTCCGACGACCTCCTCCACCACTTTTTCTGGAGCGGTACTCTTCAGACTTTCAACTTTCAACTTTACTTTTTTACTTCCAATTGTAATCTCAAAGAGGGTTTCTCCTACCTCAGTAACTTCTACGTCAAATACTCTTTCCCCGACCTTAACACTGTATCTCATGAAACCACCTAAAGTTTAGACAGAGCTTTCCAGTAACTGATGCCTCTCTTTATCTCAATCGGTCTTTCTTTACTTTCCTGAATGTATTTGTGAATGGCTGTTAAAGCGGCTACAAATTCTTCCTCTGACAACATTCTACCACCTAAACTGGCGGATTGCCATGCTTTTTGGGCGGAAGTTTCTCCCTCTTCGTCTCCATAATCCTTAAAGCCCCTATTATCTTGCTTCTTGTAAATCGTGGGTCGATAACATCATCGATGTGTCCCTTTGAGGCTGCATCCAGTGGACTCATTTTTTCTCTGATTTCCTCAACGAGTTTTCTTCTTCTTTCAGCCGGATTTTCTGCCTTGCTGATTTCTTCGCCGTATTCAAGTTCAACATATGTTTCAGGGTCAATCAGGGCTATCTCAGCTGATGGGTATGCATAAACTATGTCTGCACCAACAAACTTGCTGCCGAGAGCAGCGTACGAACTTCCGTAAGCCTTTCGTACAATGACTGTTATAAGGGGGACTGTTGCCTCGCTATATGAATAAAAAAGCTTTGCACAGTGCCTTAATATCCCCTGCTGCTCCTGTTCAACAGAGGGAAAGAATCCACCTGTATCAACAAATGTTATAATTGGAATGTTGAAAGCATCACAGAATCTCACAAATCTTGAAATTTTATTACAGGAATTGATATCAAGACAACCGACATTGACTTTCGGGTTGTTTGCGACTATTCCCGCACTCCTTTCATCAATCCTTGCAAATCCGGTTATAGCATTTTGAGCAAAGCCTGATTGAATCTCAAAGAACTCACCATTATCAAAAATTGTCATAATGAGTTTATGCATATCGTAAATCTTGAACGGATCATCAGGTATTATATCGTAAATTTCCGGAGTTGTTCTTGAAGGGTCATCTTCATTACTTACCACAGGCACATCCTCGAGATTGTTGAGAGGAAGGTAGCTCAGCAGTTGTCTCACGGCTTCAATCGCCTCCTCATCATTCCCAGTAACAATATGGCAGTTTCCAGAGTTCATTGAGGTTTTCCAGCCGCCGATCTCTTCCTTAATGACTTCTTTTCCTGTAACTGCCTGAATTATTGTCGGGCTAACATTGTACATCAGTCCCTGTTCCGTCATTATAACAAAATCACCAACAAATGGGAACATCAATCTACACTCACCGAAAATACCTGTTATCTGGGGGATTACTCCGCTAGCCATGGAGCTTTTATACATTATCTTTCCATAGCCTTCGAGACTCTCGATACTGCCCCCGAGTCCTTCGCCCTCAATAAAACCCACAAGAGGAATTCCTGTTTTCATCGCAAAATCTATAACTTCAGCTATCTTCTTCGCTGAAAAGTCTGAAAGCAAACCCCTGTCAACAGTAAAATCCTGAGAATAAATACATACAGGTTTACCGTCAACAGTCCCATAACCGATTATTACGTTCTCCACGTCCTTTTCACTCATGAACTGTTTGAGCTCTATAAAACTTCCTGAGTCAAGGAGGAGGTCTACTCTTTCTCTTGCAGTAAGTTTTCCTTTCTCGTGTTGTCTCCTGATTTCCGCCTCCCCCCCCATCTTCCTGATAACTTTCTTCATCTCGTGAATTCTATCCATCAATTTTTTCTTCATTTATATCACCGCTGGGTTAAAATTCATCCATTGAACACTTTTTGAACAATTATTCTGAAATTCGGGAAATTTTGAACCAATCAGTAAAAGGTTGAAATAAATAACTTTCGAAGTGAATTTTATTTTAACCCATTTAAATAAAATCTGGCTAAATTTGCAGGGTGATTCGTTAAAATAAATATTTGATAAAATATCTATTGTTATCTCTTATAAACTATTCGAGAACACCGAAACATTTTTTTAGTTTAAAAACAACAATAAATTGTCAGGGTAGTGAACTATTATGAACCCCCCAACCCTTCCTTCCACTCACCACCTACCCTGACACTATTATTCTGCCTCAAAATCTCATCATAAACACAAAGTATATTTGTCCATCTGTTTGGAACAACTACTGTCGCTCCGGTAGTGTAGTCCGGCCAATCATGTGGGACTCTCGAACACCATGGAGAAATCCCTCGACCCGGGTTCAAATCCCGGCCGGAGCACTATTACTGATTATTTATGGTGATTGTCAAACTCCCTCAGTGCAGTATCGCAGATACTGCGGTTTGTTGGTCGAGCTGACTGCAGGTCGGGGTTCAAATCCCGGCCGGAGCACTATTACTGATTATTTATGGTGATTGTCAAACTCCCTCAGTGCAGTATCGCAGCCAAAATAAATTTTTACAATACCCGCAGGCATATAGTTTGCGATGATAGTTGAAGGTAAATCTCACACAGATGATAAAATTATAAAAACGCTTCATCCTCTTGTAGCGAAATGGTTCAGTTCAAAATATTCTGAATTTACTCCACCACAGCGATATGCAATTGTTGAGGCTTTTAATGGAAATAATATCCTCATCTCATCTCCAACAGGTAGCGGGAAAACACTTGCTGCTTTTCTTACCTCAATAAGCATGCTCATCAGGAAAGCAGAAAAAGAAGAACTTGAGGATAGAGTCTATGTCCTTTACGTTTCACCTCTAAAAGCGCTCAACAACGACATAAGGAAGAATCTTCAGGAACCACTGAGAGAGATATATGAACTGGCAAGGGGCAAAGGATTGAAGCTTCAGGAGATAAGGATAGGTGTTAGAACAGGAGATACAGACCAGAGGGAAAAACAAAAACAGTTGAGAAAACCGCCACATATTCTCATAACAACTCCTGAAACACTTGCAATTGTTCTCGCAAGTCCCAAGTTTTCTCTGAAGCTGAGAAAAATCAAATTTCTGATTATTGATGAAGTTCATGCGCTCGCTGAGAATAAGAGAGGGACGCATCTTACACTATCACTCGAAAGACTCAGGAGATTTCAGGAGAGCAGGGAGACAAGAATAGGTCTTTCAGCCACAATAGCACCTCTTGATGAGATTGCCAGATTTCTTGTTGGAAGCGAAGATTGCGTGATTGCAGATGTGACATTCGAAAAACCGGTTCAAATTAACGTAACTTCACCAATTGAGGACTTCTTTGATGCTTCATCGGAGGAAATAAGCATGAATCTTTATTCTATACTCGCAGAGTATGTGAGGAAATCGAAAACTGTTCTTATCTTCACCAATACAAGAAGTGCGACTGAAAGAGTGGTTTTTCATCTCAAGAAAATACTCGGAGATGACTTTCCTGTTAGTGCTCACCATTCCTCACTCTCAAGGGAGGTAAGACTTGATGTAGAAGATGATTTGAAAAGCGGAAGGTTGAAATGTGTTGTATCTTCAACGAGCCTTGAGCTCGGTATTGATATTGGTTATATTGATCTTGTCGTGCTTTTAGGCTCTCCAAAAAGCATAAACAGGGCTTTACAGAGAATTGGAAGAAGCGGACACCGTCTTACAGATATCAGCATCGGTAAAATTGTTGTCCTTGATCAGGATGACCTTGTGGAATGTTCGGTTCTTGCCAAAGAAGCTCTGGACAGAAATCTGGACAGGATTGAAATCCCTAAGAAGCCGCTGGATGTTTTAGCCCAGCACGTTGTTGGAATGGCTATTGAAAAGAAATGGAGTGTTGATGAGGCTTTGAACCTCATAAGAAGTGCATATCCTTACAGAAATCTGACAAAAGAGGAATTTATTGAGGTGCTGCGATACCTGTCCGGTTACTCAGAACTTGAAAAAAAGAGAGTTTACGGGAAGATATGGTTCGACGAAGAAGCAGAAGAATTTGGAAGGAGGGGTAAACTTCTCAGACCAATCTACTATCTCAACACAGGTACAATTCCTGACGAGGTGGCAATCACGGTCATAACCATAGACAAAAAAGTTGTCGGGAAGGTTGAGGAGGAATTTGCTGAGAGACTCCTGAAGGGGGATATATTCGTTCTTGCAGGTAGAACATTCCGCTTTCTTAGATCAAGAGGAACCAGAATTATTGTTGAAGAGGTGGAAGGCGAGAGACCTACTGTTCCGAGCTGGTTTTCCGAGCAGTTGCCTCTGAGCTACGATCTTGCATTGAGAATTCAGAAATTCAGAGGCAGGATGGAAGACTTGCTCAAGGATGAAGACAGAACATTAAAGTGGCTTGAAAAAGAATATAGCCTCGAAAAAGGGGCAAGTAAAGCCATTATAAACTACTTTAAGGAACAGAGAGCATTCAGTGACATACCCACTGATAAAAAACTGGTTATTGAGAAATTCGAGGAAAAAGGAAGACATTGCTATGTATTCCATACTCTCATAGGAAGAAGGGCAAACAGTGCTATCGCAAGAGTTTTTGCATTCAGAACTGCGTTAATGAAAAACTGCAATGTTCAAATTGCCGTAAATGATAACGGGTTTATGTTAATACTTTCAAGGCAGCTTTTAAACCACGAGATAATGGAGTTGTTCAGGCCACAGGATTTCATTGAGCATTTGAAGAAGTCGCTCGATAGAACTGAAATTATGAGGAGAAGATTCAGACATATTGCTGTTCGTTCATTCATGATTTTACGAAATTACCTTGGAAGAGAGAAGAGTGTATTCAGACAGCAGATGAGCTCGGACTCCATCCTGAGCCTTTTAAAGAAGAATTTTCCAGATTTTCCTGTATTAAAAGAGACCTACCGAGAAATAATGGAAGATTCGATGGACTTGAAGAATGCACTCGACTTCCTCTTAAAAATTGGTAAAGAAGTCGAGGTGAGAATTAATCGCCTGCCGTATCCATCTCCGTTTGCGTTCAACATCTATCTACTTGGTGAAGAAGACGTTGTACTTATGGAAGACAGGAGAAAGGTATTGAAGGCATTGCATGACAGAATAATGCAGATTATTTCGCAAGAAATTACTTGAGAAGAGAAATCAGGTTTCTCCGTAAATGATTTCTTTCATCTGTAATATCTTCAACAATGCTCGAAATTGATGGTTTAATCCTTGCCCCTGAAAAAGCAGTAATAACTGAGGACGTAGCTATTATCGCTGACTTACACCTTGGAATCGAGAGTTTAATGCTTGACTATGGAGTAACATTCCCCAGAGTGCAGATAAGGGAGATTATTGAAAATGTGGAGAAAATTATTGAGAAGTATTGTATTGAGAGATTGATAGTGGCTGGTGACTTAAAACATGAATTTGGAAGGAATTTACCTCATGAGTGGGAGGATGTAGAGCTATTTCTTCAATCGTTTTCGGATTTGGAGATTGAGGTGGTGAGAGGAAATCATGACAACTTTCTTGCGACAATACTCTCAAAATATGGAGTAGAGCTGACGGAAAGTATTGAAATTGGAGAATGGACTGTTATTCACGGTCATCTTGAGACAAATGCAAAGAAAATTATTATGGGGCATGAACATCCTGCGATTAAAGTGAGGAAAGAGGGTGCAATTTACAACTTCCCCTGCTTTCTGCATGTAAAAGAGAAAAACGCAGTAGTTTTACCTGCTTTCTCTCCACTCGCCCCGGGTAGCAACATTATAGAGTCAAACTCATTTCTTTCTCCCGTTCTTGATTTAAAAATTGATGTGGTAGAGGTTTATGCCGTGGATAAAGAGGTAATTTATCTTGGAAAAGTCAGAGATGTGAGAAAAGCAGTTTATAGCGAATCAGGGTCGTAGCCAAGCATTGCTGTCCACCACCATCTTGCCATGTCAAGCAAATCTCTGCTGAAAACACCTGAAAGCGTGTATTCTCCATTCTTTATTGATATCATTCCCGCTCCAAGCAACTTGTTTCTCATCGAATAGAAAGATGAGCGAACCATATCCAGTTCTTTCATAACAGCTTCCCATTCATCCACTTTCAGTGGATTTCCGCTCTTCTGCCTCTCCTCAATAATATTAAGAAACTTTATTGCTTTCATTGCAACCTCTTCTTTTCTGAAAATTCGCCTCATAAGCTCCAGAAAAGGATTTTTGGATTGTGAAATTCTTGCAGAGCTTGTTGACCTTACAATTATTGAAGTAGCAGTTTTTGGTGCTTCTCTGACCTTCATATTCCACAATATGTGTTATAGACGGATATAATATTTTTGGTTTAATTATGGAATTGCAGCTTAGATTGAATTACATGTTTCCAGATGGTTAAATTATTCCTCATAATCCATTGAAAAGATACCTTTTTTTATTAGTTCTTATAAAAGAATTATATGCGATTGATAGTCAAATTCATCCCTCTCGAGAACTTCGCATTTGACGAGGTCTGCAAGCACACCTTACAGGGTTTTATATACTCTGCTTTAAAGGGTAGCGACTTTGATGGACTACATGATGCCCCGAAATTCAAATTCTTCTGTTTTTCGGACATTTTTCCAAGCACTGAGTTCATCGAGGGTGAAATAAAAAACATCATCATTTCATCTCCCGATTCAGGATTCATAACGTCACTTTATAAGTCGCTAAGGGAAAAGAAGGGTGAACTGAGGCTCAATACATATAAAATTAAAATTGTTGAAATGAAAAAATTCTATATAAATCTTAAAAATAGATTTATCTCCGGTAGCCCCATCGTTCTTTATAAGGATAACAGAAGGAACATATACTATTCCTTCAGAAGAGATGGAGACACAGAGTTTTTTTTAACCCGTCTGAAAGAGAATGCTCTTAAAAAATACAATGTATACTTCAACGATGATTTTGTTCTAGAAGGAGAGATATTCGACAACTTTGAATTTAAAAAAGAGGTGGCAGTAAGAAATTTTAAAGGTGGCCGAGAATTTATTGTAATCGGCAATGTATGGAATTTGCTTGAGAAGTACAAAATTAATAAAGATGAGCGAAAGTTCTATAATTTCATAATGGATTGTGGGCTCGGAGAGAAAAACAGCATGGGTTTTGGTTTTATTAATCCACTAAAATGACGTGGGTTGTGGAGAAAAAGTGGTATCAATAACTATCCGAACTGAATTTTGCTTATTTGAGTTTCTTAGTTTAATTTCTGAATTTAGTTTCTGATTTTTGTTTCGTATGTTTATAAATACTGTATAGAAAATACTGTATAGAAGAATGACAATTGAGATTGGAGGGGTGTTTTTATGGAGAAAGCGTATGTGTTTATACTGTCTTTGGTATTACTACCGACTATTGGTATGGCATGCGTTTCTGCCAAATCGATGTATCTAGTAGCAGACCATCATACAGCCCAATTTGACGCATGGAATATCAATCCTGATGGTACTGTGACGTATCAAGCAACTTATAACCTAACCCATGCTAATGATCCGGCTGGAGTTGCTATAGACTCGATTCCCAAGTTAAAAAGTGCCATATTTATTACTGCCGAGTTTGACACTGGATTTGAAATTATCGATGGTATAACTTTTTCAAGTATTGGTGTAGCGCCAGGTCCAAAAAATCTTGCTGGAATAGATATAGACGACCAAAACGATATAATTTATGTAATTTTAAGAGAAGATTGTAATTTATACGTATTTGACTGGGACCTACCAAATAAAACAGCTACATTAAGGACTGGATTCCCAATATCTCTACCAAACTGTATGGGGGCATATGGTATTGCATTAGACGAGAAACGCAATATACTCTGGATCGCGGATGCGTACAGCAATAAAGCACGTGCTTATAATGTAACAACGTGGGATGAAGATAACAGCAAAAGTTTCACACCGAGCCATGTTCCAATTGATATTGCAGTAGATAGATTAAGAGGCTATGTATATACAGTTTCTGCCAGTGAAGGATTCGGCGGGCCGGGAGGTTCGTATAAAATCAGCAAATACAACTTGGCAACTAAGACAGAATCCTTTGGTGGCGATTTGGGATGTCAGGGTGTAGGTATTGCTGTAGATGAAGATACAGGCTATGTTTATGTTACTGTAAACCCTTATTGTGGTAGTCCCGGATCAATCCAAGTTTGGGACACCTCAGCATGGACAAAAGTGGACGAAAAAACTGTCAGTGGTAGTCCGGCTGGAATAGCAGTAGGAGGAGGTTATGGTTACCCGGATGTTCAGAAAGATGATGGGATTGAGATAGTTATGCCGGGAGAATCTCTCACTTACAGTATTTGCTATGATAATATAAACGCAACTCAGAGTGTAAGCAATGTGATAGTTTTGGACCAGTTACCAGCAGAATTAGAATTTGTGGGGGTAACAGGAGGGGGCATATATGATCCTGTCAATCACACTGTCACATGGGACCTAGGAACACTTGAAATAGGTGACTTCGGATGCTTTAATTTAGATACCAAAGCAAAAGATGATGTTCAGCCGTGCACCATTATAACCAACTACGTAACAATTGATAGCAATGAGACAATACCCAAGACAGATTCCGATACCAATCAGGTTTACTGTCCACAATGCAGTGATCAAATAGATAATGATGAAGATGAGTTGGTAGACTATCCAGAGGATCCGGGATGCAGCGATTCTTGGGATGATGATGAAACAGATGTTGAAAAGGTTCCACTACTTTCGCCAGTTGGAATAGTTGTTCTTACATCAATACTTGGGGTTTCTACTGTGTTAGTAATAAGAAGGCGATAAACCAGTATTGAATTAAAACATTTTAATTTTAAATTTTTTTAAAATATATCTATTCTTCGGGATTTTGAGTCTGACGGGGTATTTGACACAGACTGGTTTTTTGGTTCCATTTGCAAATCATACTTATCCAGAGTTTAGGGAATACAATATTACACTGGAAGTCTGTGATGACGATAGTGCATGTGACACAGGCGTGTGTAAAGTTCTTCCCAAGGAGATTAAAGCAGACGATTTCTATATGAATGGCGATTGAATCCTGGTATTGAGGGCAATGACTATCTTACAGGAGTGAAGGTTTGATTGCTCTGACTGGAATACTAATGATTGTTGGTGCATTCAAATTGAGGCGAAAGAAAATTTTCTAATTTTTTATTATTAAATTTTAAATTAATAAAAATATTAAAATTAGGATACTACTGAATTTAGTTTCTTAATTAATTCAAAAACTTAGTTTCTTACATATATAAATATAACAAAATTAATATTGAAACGGGATAGAATGGGGAGGGCCATGCAACAAAAAAGTCTGGTTCACAGAATTATTGCCTTATTACTTGCCACTCTTATGATTACAACCGTTCATCTTCCTATACCTGTTGCTCAAGCACTTGAGGCCAAAAAAAGCAAAAAAATTATTGAATTGGGGCGTGCAAAAACTAAAGCAGCTTATACAGGTGTATGGAAGTATCCTACGTTAACAAAAGTAGTGTAATTGGCTCCTCATTTTTAGGAGGTATTGTAGGTGGTGATAAAAAATATATTAAACCCCCCAATCAAATAACTGAACAGATAAAAATGAAACAGGTAAAACAGGCGGCACGAAAAATTAAGACAATGGAGGTCAGAGGGGCAGCGAGAATTGCAAAATTTGCTGCAGAAACCCTCAGAAGTTATGCAGAACGTGTTGAAAACAATTTTGATGCTGAAATGAAGAAAGCTGCTGAAGTTCTGATAAATACTAGACCAACGGCAGTCAGCCTCTACAATGCTGTGAATTATGTAATGAAGTATGATGGAGAGGACGAGACAGAAAAGAAAAGAAGTCTGATCTCAAGAGCTGAGGACTTCATCGAATGGGTTGATACAGCCCACCAGAAAATAGGGGAAATAGGGACAAGAAGAATAAAAGACAATTCAATAATAATGACCCACTGTAATTCCTCAGCAGCACTCTCAGTAATAAAATCAGCCTTCAAGTCAGGCAAGAACATTGAGGTAATCGCTACTGAGTCCCGTCCACGTCTTCAGGGACACATTACCGTCCGGGAGTTAACAGAAGCAGGAATCCCAACCACTCTCATAGTTGATTCTGCGGTCAGATACTTCATCGAAAATGTGGATTGCGTGGTAGTGGGGGCTGACACGATTACTGCTAATGGCGCTTTGATAAACAAAATTGGTACATCGCAGATAGCTCTGGCAGCAAAGGAAGCAAGAGTTCCATTCATGGTGGCAGCTGAGACATACAAATTCAGTCCGAAAACATTATTGGGTGAGCTCGTGGAAATTGAGGAAAGGGATATTCAGGAAGTCGTTCCACCTGAAATTATGAGCCTCAAAGGTTTAAAGGTAAGAAACCCGGCATTTGATGTTACGCCCAGAGACTATATTGACACGATAATAACGGAAATCGGGATGATACCACCAGAAATGGCGTATCTGGTAATAAAAGAGAGATTGGGTTACGCGATATTTGAGGAATATTGAATCCGGATCACTTATCTGAGCTCCACAAGTTCTTTTGATTGTCTCTATTGCTTTTTACTGCTTGATAAAATTTTTGGATTGTTTCCATCCGATCCAAAAAGAGCAAAAAATATTAAGGCGTTTGCGATTGCCTTAATGAGGGGTTTATTATGAGCAAAATATCAGAAAAAGCGAGGAATATTGTGAAGGATTATGAAAATGTGACCATAGGTATATTTGGCTCACATTCAGCAAAAGAAACAGGTATTGCAGCAAAAGCATGGGGATTTAAGACGGCAGCAGTAGTCCAGAAGGGTAGAGACAGGCTATACACGAAGTACAATCCACACCTCTATGATACAGTAATAGAGCTTGATTCTTTCAGAGATTTACTCAATAAGGAAATTCAGGATAGATTGATTGAATTGAATTCAATTTTAATTCCCAACAGAAGTTTTGCTGTCTACGTGGGATATGATGGTATAGAAAATGAATTTAAAGTTCCCATTTACGGAAACAGATTCATGTTGAGGGCTGAGGAAAGAAGCTATGAAAAAGGGCAGTATTACCTCATGAAGAAGGCTGGAATAAGGGTTCCAGAAGAATTCAGCTCACCAGATGAAATTGACAGACTCGTGGTGGTGAAAGTTCAGCAGGCTATGAATCCAATTGAAAGAGCATTCTTCTATGCATCATCTCCTGAAGACTATTACGAACAGGCAGAAAAGCTGTTGAAAGAGGGTGTTATCAACGAAGAGGGTCTGAAGAAGGCAAGAATTGAAGAATACGTTCTTGGAGCTCGATTCAATGCCAATTTCCACTGCTATGCTCTCAAAGACGTTCTTGGGGACTTTGATTTCGTCGGTTTTTCGGACAGAAGACAGGTAAATCTTCAGGGTTTCCTCAATTTGCCGGCTAAGGATCAGCTTAAGATTGATGTGGCAGTTAAAAACGAGGAAATAGGGCATTACGGTATAACGATGAGAGAGAGCAAGCAGGATTTGGCTTATGATTCAGCAGAGAAGTTCGTTAGAGTTTGCGAGAAAGAATATCCACCGGGAATGATAGGAATGTTTGGCTTGCAGGGGGCAATAGCTTACTCACCGGAGGAAAAGCTTGAATACGTTGTATTTGATGTCTCACCAAGGGTGCCAGGAGATCCTGCAATCGGTCCAACCTCTCCCGAGATGAGGAATCTGAGTATAAAACATGGTGTTAGCATTGAAGATCCCCTCGACCTTACAATGATGGAGATAAAAAAAGCAGTTGAGCAGAAAAGACTCGGTGAAATCGTAACTTAACAAATCTTAAATACTAATTATAGTATTTGACATAACTTACTTAACCAAAATTCAAAAATTCCTTAACCCACTTCTCCGCAAAACTGATTCTCTGAGCTAGCTGGTAAAAACTACTGGAAATAATTCTCTTCAGCTCTTCTAATGATTTGATGAAAAGGGGAGATAATACTCTCTTTATAATCCTCCAGATCTGCTCAATCGGATTTAGATCAGGAGAATATGGGGGTAGAAAGACAAAAATTATGTTCAATTTTCTTGCTTTCTTTCTCGTCTTATTGGACCAGTGTG
>Ga0209426_1000837_pt1 | contig 24925 bp, 18 predicted proteins | sample Deesub1362B_J571_FD_187697 | JGI IMG/M metagenome (GOLD analysis project Ga0209426, IMG submission 187697) | Deep oceanic, basalt-hosted subsurface ecosystem from Juan de Fuca Ridge flank, Pacific Ocean, CORK Borehole 1362B_J2.571 (SPAdes)... ...
GGGACTTGACCGGTGCGTGGGACCTTGTTGAGGGGGTTCCCACCGGTGTGGACCGCCTTCACCTGCTGCCTGCGGGTCGGCCTGCGTCCGATCCGACGGTCCTGTTCATCGGCGACCGGTGGGCCGCGCTGTTGGAGGAACTGAAGAAGGGGGCCGACGTCGTCCTCATCGACACCCCTGCCGGTCTTACATCTCCCGAGGTCCTTCTCCTCGCCCGTCGGTGCGAGGGCGTCCTGGTGGTCTGCGGGCACCGGCGGACACGGTCTGCGTCCCTCTCGCAGATGCTCAAGTCGCTCGAGGAGCACGCCCCGAGGGTCCCGGCCTGGCTGGCGTTCAACCGGGTGCCTCGGCGGCAGCTCCGCCTTCACCCGACGCCCCAATGGGCGGCCGAACGAGCCCCGCTCGCTGAGCGGCCGACGCTGTCCGTCGGCGAGGCTGCGAAGGTCCTGGGGGTCCGTCCCGCTGTGGTCCGCCGCTGGTGCCGCACGGGACGACTGCAGGCGGAGCGTGTCCGATGGCGCTGGATCATTCGACGGGAGGACCTGGAACGGCTCATGCCACCTGCGGAGGTCGCAGAGATCGAGAAGGCCCCTCAAACAGAGCCTGCTCCGTTAAGTTAAGAACCAACCGCCCGGATTTTGGCGGACGTTGGCAACGATGACGCGTGCTTGTCGGATGTCAAGCCAGTCTTCCCCGGGCGGTTTATGATGGGAGGTAGGAGTGGTCGCATACGTTCGCGAGTTGGTTGCATACAGAGAACTTCTCTGGAGTTGGGTCGGCCGAGAGGTAAAGGTCCGTTACAAGCAGTCGTTGCTGGGGGCGGCCTGGGCCATCCTCCAGCCGCTTTCGGCTACCATCATTATGGCGGTGGTCTTCTCCTACTTCGTCCGTCTTCCGACCGGCGGGATCCCCTATCCGATCTTCTACTACTCCGCCCTCCTGCCCTGGACCTTCACCGTCACTTCGATCACCCTGGGGACGGAAAGCCTGGTGCGCAATATGCATCTGGTGAGCAAGATCTACTTCCCTCGGGAGATTCTCCCCCTGGCCTCGGTGCTCGCCGGCCTGGTGGACCTCTCTATCGCCTCCGTGGTCTTCGTCCTGATGATGCTCTTCTACCGCTTTCCCCTGGGCCCGACCTTCGCCCTCGTCCCCCTGCTGCTTCTGATCCAGGTGCTGCTCACGAGCGGCGTGGTCCTCTTCGCCTCCGCGCTGAACGTCTTCTATCGGGACATCCGGTTCATCGTCCCGCTGGGGGTGCAGTTGTGGATGTACCTGACCCCCATTATCTACCCTGTGGATATGGTCCCGGAGCGGTTCCGAGCCCTCTATATGCTCAATCCGATGGCAGTGCTCATCGACGGGTACCGGCGGGTGATCCTCTACAGGGAGTGGATGGATCCCACGCAGTTGTTGGTGGCGGCGTCGATCTCCCTTGTGGTCTTCGTGCTGGCCTACGCCTACTTCAAGCGGGCGGAGGCGGTCTTTGCGGACGTCATATAGGGGAGGAGGGGCGCTGAATGGCCGCGATCGAGTTTGAGAACGTGCGGAAGGCCTATCGCCGTCGGTTCGGACGGGGGAGCCTGCGGGACGCGCTGCCGAACCTGCTGGGCAGGGTGGTCGGGCGGGATGGGAAGGACCGAGGGGACTTGCTCTGGGCGCTGGACGGGGTGAGTTTTGAGGTCGAGAAGGGGGAGGTGCTGGGCATCATCGGCCCCAACGGGGCGGGGAAGACAACCGTCCTGAAACTCCTCTCCCGGGTCACCCGCCCCACCAGCGGGCGGATCACGGTGCGTGGCAGGGTATCGGCCCTCATCGAGCTGGGCGCTGGCTTCCATCCCGACCTGAGCGGGCGGGAGAACATCTACCTCAACGGCGCTATCCTGGGGCTGAAGCGGCGGGAGATCGACGAGAAGTTCGACAGTATCGTCGCCTTCTCCGAACTGGAGGAGTTCATCGATATGCCGGTCAAGCGGTACTCCTCCGGCATGTTCGTCCGGCTGGGCTTCGCCGTGGCGGTCCACGTGGATCCGGACGTGCTCCTTATCGACGAGGTGCTGGCGGTGGGCGACTATATGTTCCGCGATAAATGCGTCCAGCGGATCCAGGAGTTCCGGGATGCCGGCAAGACGATGGTAGTGGTCTCCCACAACAAGGAAATGATCCAGAAGTTGTGCGATCGGACCCTGTTCCTCTACAAGGGCAAGGTGATGTTCCTGGGGGAGACCCAGAAGGCGCTGGACCTGTACCACACCGGCTTCGCTGGCGAGGCGCTGCGGCGGGAGGTGGAGGGGCGGGGGGACGGCGGTCGGGAGATAGAGATCACGCGGGTGGAACTGCTCGACGGGGAGGGGAAGCCCCGCAACTCCTTCCTGACGGCGGAGCCGATGCGGCTGCGCATCTATTTTCGCACCAACGCGTCGGTGGACGATCCCGTTTTCTACTCCCGCATCCGTCAGGGATATCGCGTCCTCCACGGCACTACGACGGCCCGATTCGACATCCGGGGCCACTTCGAGCCGGGGGACGAGGGGGTCGCCGAGGTCCTTTACGAGAGCCTGAACCTCCTCAACGGGGAGTACAACATCAACGTGGGGATCAAACGGGACCATTTCTCCCCGTTGACCTATGATCAGATCGACGGGGCCGTTCACTTCGTGGTGGGCTCCCGGTTCGATCAGGGAGGAGCGTTGGTCTACCTGCCGCATCGATGGAGTGTGCGGGGAGCAAGAGAGCAAGGGGGCAAGGGGGCGGAGGCTGTATGAGGAAGACGTTGGTGTTGAGCATCGATAGCGGTTGTTGGGAGTATCTGGACCCCCTGTTGGCGGCGGGGCGGATGCCGAACGTCGCCCGTCTGCTCGATAGGGGTGCGCGGGGTATCCTGGAATCGACGATGCCCCCCATCACGCCGGTGGCCTTTTCCTCCTTCATCACCGGGGTCAATCCGGGCAAGCACGGCGTCTTCGACTGGTCGCTCCACCACGGGGACGGCACGAGAGGGATGGTCAACGCTGCGGCCTTGAGGGCCGTTCCCTTCTGGACCTATCTGAACCATAAGGGGATCCGGGTGGGGCTGTTCAACGTTCCTCTCACCTACCCCCCGCGCCCGCTCGACGGGTTCGTCGTGCCGGGGATCCCGGTCCCCCACACCGCTCGCCGCCTTACCTACCCCCCAGAGGTGCTGAATCAGTTGGAGGACCGGTTCGGCCCCTATCGAGTGGACGTGGACCGCGGCCTCCTGAACGAGGGCATCGATGCCTACCTCCAGGCGTGGATCAAGTACGAGGCGGTCCAGACCGAGGCCGCGTTGATGCTGATGGAGATGTATGCGGTCGACCTGCTGGTCCTCAACTACGCTTCGCTGGACCGAGTGAACCACTTCGCGCCGGAGATGGAGTCCATAGAGCAGGTGCTGAGCAACATCGATGCGCAGATCGGCCGCTTCTTGGAGCGGTACCCCGACGCCAACTACATCCTGATGTCCGACCACGGCTCCCGGCGCGTACGGACCGCTTTTCTGCTGGGGCCGTGGCTGGTTCAGCACGGCTACGCTGCCTATGGCGAGTATTCGCTGGACATCCCTCCCTATGAGGTCAACTTCGCCCTGGCCCGCTACTTGCGGGGGAGGGGGATGCAGGGCACAGAGGAGCGGTTCGTGCGGGGGGTGCTCCGCTTGCTGCTCAGGATGGCACCCGCTCCGCTGCGGCGTCGCTTCTGGGAGTCGGCCTATCGGTCCGTACCGGAGGCGCTGGCCTACCGGTTCACCGAGCGGCTGGATTGGGCCCGGACGAAGGTCTTCGCAACGTCCAACAGCGGTCCCCTTTTGATCAACACGGGGATGGGGAACGGCAGGGGGGCGGTCTCCCCCGGGGAGTACGAGAGGGTGCGCGAATCGTTGATCCGCGACCTCCTCGCCGTCCGCGATCCCCAGGGTCGTCCCGTCTTCTCCCGAGTGTACCGGCGGGAGGAGATCTACCACGGGCCTGCCCTCGCCAGCGGGCCCGACGTGATCGCCGATCACTACGAGTCCGACTGTGACGTCGTGGTGGACAACAAGCCGGGCCAGTTCTGTTTCCTCGACCGGCTCGGCCGGTTCGGCGACCACACCCGCAGGGGGATCCTGGTGGTGAGCGGACCGGATTTCGTGCAGCGCCCCCCGGTCAACCCGGCGCACGCCTCCATCCTCGATCTGCCCGCCACGCTGCTCCATCTCTACGGCGTGCCGGTGCCGCAGGAGTGGGACGGGCAGGTCCTGCGGGGGCTGCTAGCGCCGCCCCTCGCCGAGCGGGGGGTCGTTCGGGTGAAGACGGCTGCGCTGGACGGGGGGACGGGGGAGAAGGGGTACAGCGCGGACGAAGAGGCGCAGGTGATGGAGCATCTGCGGGACCTGGGGTATCTGTGAGCCGAGAGGACGTGATGGACCACCTGTTGATTACCCACACTTTTCCCCCCCGTGTCGGCGGCCGGGAGTCCTATCTGTTTCATCTGTTCTCCCGGCTCGATCCGTCCCGCGTGACGGTGGTGACGCCGGATCGTGAGGGGGAGTGGGAGACGTTTGACCGCAGTGCGCCGTTTCGGATGGTGCGGGTGCCGCCGGAGGGGTTGTACTGGTTCTTCCGAGGGGGGCGTAAACTCCGGCTGCGATGGGTCCTTTCCCTGGCAGGCCTCTGCCTGCGGCACCGGGTTGGCCTGGTCCATTGCGCCGTCGCCCTGCCGGACGGGATGACCGGCCTGCTCCTGAAGCGGACGCTGGGCCTGCCCTACGTCCAGTACGTCTTCGGCCTGGAGATCGCCCGCCCGGCGCTGGAGCCCTGGACGCGGGAGCGGATCGGGTGGGTGTTGCGGGAGGCCGACCGCGTTGTGGCGATCAGCCGGGCCACGGCGGATCTGGCGGTGCGGCTGGGAGCGCACCCCGACCGTATCGCTCTCGTCCCTCCTGGCGTCGACGTGGTCGCATACCATCCCGATCCGGCAGCCGGGGCCGCGGTCCGAAGGCAGTACGGCTTGGACGGCCGCAGGGTCATCCTCACCCTCGGGCGGCTGGTCGCCCGCAAGGGGCAGGACATGGTGATCCGCGCGCTGCCGGGGGTGCTGGAATCGGTGCCGGAGGCGGTCTACCTCATCGCCGGGAGCGGTCCCGACCGGGAACGGCTGGAGCGGCTGGCGTGGGAGGTCGGCGTGGCGGACCGGGTGATCTTCGCCGGGCGGGTGCCGGACGAGGAGGTGGTGGCCTACTACAACGGTGCCGACGTGGTAGCGATGCCCAGCCGGGAGGAGCCGGAGACGGGGGACGTGGAGGGGTTCGGCATGGTCTTTCTGGAGGCCAACGCCTGCGGCAAGCCGGTCGTCGGAGGGCGGTCGGGTGGGGTGGTGGACGCCGTCGCCGATGGGGTGACCGGCTTCCTGGTGGACCCCCACGATCCGGCTGATCTGGCTGCTCGGCTGGTCACGCTGCTACGGGACCCCGACCTGGCCCGCCGGATGGGGGAGGCGGGGCGGGAGCGGGCACAGCGGGAGTTCACGTGGGACCGGTCGGCGCAGCGGCTGCGGGCTGTGGTGGGAGATCTGGACACGGCAGCGACGGGCGGGGTGGGTCGAGTGCTGCGGTCCCTCCCCCAGGCGTGGTCGGTTCTCGTCGCCCCGGGTGATCGGAGGGTGTGGGGAAGGAAGCAAGGAGGAGAGTGTGGAGCATAAACCCGACGGTCTGAAAGGTACGGTGGTGAGGTCGAGGCTACAGCGTGCCCTCGCGCATCCTTTTGGCTTCCGCCGTCTCCTGGTGCGAGAGCTCCGCCTCAATGAGGATCTCCCCTCCATCGAGCCGCGGGTGCCGGCCACGCTCTGCCGCCTCGGGCCGGAGGACTGGAGCGACCTGATCGCGCTGCGGCCTTTTCTGACCGAAGAGGTGATCCGGCTGCGGCTGAGCAACGGCCATCGATTCTACGGGGCCAGAGTGGACGGCCGGACCGTGCACGTGCAGGCTATGGCGGTGGGGAAGGCGTTCAACAGTTTCTTGGACATCGTTTTTCCGCTCTCGCCAGTCGAGATCTACTTCTACGAAGCGTACACCCTGCCCGAGTATCGGGGGCAGCACATCAGCCCGGCCGTCACCGTATGGGCGGCTGCCGAGATGCGGAAGGCCGGATATGAGCGTGCCCTGGTCTTCATCTACCCGCACAACCGCCCCGCGCTCCAAGCGAACGCCCGTCAGGGGTTCCGGCAGGTGGGCCACTTTGGCTATGTGGACCTTCTGGGCGTGCGGCGATACTTCTATTGGAGCCGCGGCGGCGGCTTCGAGCGGGTGCCCAACCGGCTCCTTGTTCGCAAGCAAAGCCTGGTGCCGATGGATATCCAGGGGACGATTTGGTGAGATCAGGAATGCCAGGGCTGGTCGGATTCGTCGGTGAAGTACCTCCAGCGGAGGCGGAGCAGCGCCTCCGGGAGATGGCGCGGCGGCTGATGGCGCGGGAGACGGATCGGATAGACCTGTACCTTGAGAGGGGGATCGGATTGGGGCGTGTTGCCCTGGGGACCGTCGCCCGGGAACCCCAGCCGATCTGGAACGAGGACCGTTCCCTCTGCGTCGTGATGGAGGGGGAGGTCTACGACTACGCCGATGAGAAGCGTCGTCTGGTCGAAAAAGGCCATCGTTTCCGCACCGAGAGCGATGCCGAGTACCTGCTTCACCTGTACGAGGAGTACGGCGAGGATTTCGCGCTGCGGCTCAACGGCCCCTTCGTGGCGGCGATCTGGTCGCCCGGGGAGCGCCGTCTGCTGGTGGTCAACGACCGGTGGGGACTGCAGCCCCTCTTCTACGCTCAGGTCGACGGACGGTTGCTCATCGCCAGCGGGGCGCGGGCCATTCTGGCCGATCCGGCCTACGCCCCTCGGGTGGACCTCAACGGGTTGGCGGAGTTCCTCACCTTTGAGCATGTGCTGGAGGATCGAACCCTTTTCGAGGGCATTCGGCTTCTGCCGCCCGCCTCGGTGCTGGCCTTCGGGGAGGGCCGACTGGCGATCCGGCCCTACTGGGAGTTCCAGTTCGTTGAGGAATACGAGGACCGCTCTGAGGGGTGGTACGTCGAGGGGTTGATCCATCACCTCCGGCAGGCTGTCCGGCGGTGCCGCCGAGGCGACGGGCCGGAGGGAGTGTTGCTGAGCGGGGGGATGGACTCGCGGGCGGTCCTGGCGGCGATGGACGGGGCGCGGGGGAACGTGCACACCTTCACCTTTGGCACCCCCGGTTGTGACGACGTCCGGTTGGCGCGGGAGGTGGCGGCCAGGGTAGGGACCCACCACCATTTCGTCCCCCTCCGGCCGGAGGATCTGCCTCGGATGGTGGAGGAAGGGGTGTGGTTGAGCGATGGGCTGAAGAGCGCGGTCCATATGCACGTCCTCGCTGCCCTGCCTGAGGCCGCCCGCTGGGTGCGGGTGGTCTACACCGGCTCGCTGGGGGATTCCATCATGGGACAGCACCTCTGCCGCATGCTGATGGACATCCATCCCGAGGATGTGTTACTCCGGATGTTGTTCCGGCATTACGCCACGGCTTTCTCGGAGGAGGAAGCGGCGCGATTGCTGGCTCCTGCGGTCTACCGGCAGGTTCGGGGGGTGCCCTTTGAAACCTTCCGGTGTGCGTTGCAGGCGTCCCACGCGACGCTTTCGGCCAACCGGCGGGAGCAGTACTCCATCCGGCAGAACGAGCGTCGCTGGATCCTGGAGGGGCAACGGCTGCTGCGGAGCCAGTTGGTCGTGCGCACCCCTTTCTACGACGTCGATCTGGTGGACTTCATGGTCCGCGTGCCCCCTGGCCTGCGGTTGGAGGGGTATCTGTACCGGCAGGCTTTCGCCGTCGCCTTCCCCGACCTGGCGAAGGTCCCTCTGGAAAAGACAGGAGAGCCCCTGGTGCCCTGTATGCGTGGGGTGCTGATTCGTCTTCGGCAGCAACTCCGCTGGTGGCTGCATACAACCGGGCTGCGCTTCATCTCGCCGCCGCGCCGCTGCCATTACGCCGACTACAACGGCTGGATGCGCACGGTGCTCCGTCCCTGGGTCGAGGAGGTCCTTCTGAGCGATCGGTCGCTGGATCGGGGGCTCTTTAACCCGGAGGCCGTTCGCGATTTGGTGGAGGAGCATATGTCCGGTGTGGACCACGCTCGAAAGCTGGGCGTGCTACTGACGTTCGAGTTGTGGTGTCGGCAGTTCTTGGATGGAGATGGAGAGGTGGGACGATGATCATCTCGCGCACTCCCTTGCGGATCAGTTTCGTCGGCGGGGGTTCGGACCTGCCCGCCTTCTACGAGCGGGAACCCGGCGCGGTCGTCAGCACGGCGATCAACAAGTACATCTACATCACCGTTAACCGAAAGTTCGACAACAAGATCCGTGCCAGTTACTCCCGCACCGAGATCGTGGACAGCGTGGAGGAACTGCGGCACGAGTTGATCCGTGAGGCCCTGAGGATGACGGGTATCGATCGGGCGATCGAGATCACCTCGATCTCCGACATCCCCTCGAGAGGTACGGGGTTGGGTTCCTCCAGCACCTACACCGTGGGTCTGTTGAACGCGCTCTATGCCCATCGAGGGCGGATGGTGGGTGCGGAGCGGTTGGCGAAGGAGGCATGTGAGATCGAGATCGAGCGGTGCAGGAAGCCCATCGGCAAACAGGACCAGTACATCGCGGCCTATGGGGGGCTGAAGTATATCCGCTTCTACCCCGGCGGCGAGGTCGAAGTGACCCCCATCCTCTGCGCGCCCCAGACCCGGCGGGAGTTGCAGCGGCGGCTCCTGATGCTCTACACCGGCCTCACCCGCCGCGCCGACGACATTCTGGCCGAGCAGTCCCGCAACTGTGTGATGGACGAGACGAAACGGAACAGCCTCCGCAGGATGGTCCACCTCGCCGAACAGATGGTGGAGGCGTTGAGCCGGAACGAACTGGATGGCTTCGGAGAGGTGCTGCACGCCAACTGGCTGGAGAAGCAGCGGCTGGCCAGTGGGATCACCAACCCGGACATCGATCGGTGGTACGAGGCGGCGCGGGCACACGGGGCCATCGGGGGGAAGATTCTGGGCGCGGGCGGCGGCGGGTTCCTCCTGCTCTACGCTCCCCCGGAGCGGCACGAGGAGATCTGCCGCGCCCTGCCCGAACTGCGGGCGATCCCCTTCCGCTTTGAGCCGCAGGGGAGCCGGATCATCTACGTCGAGGAGAACGGGTATGTCCCCTGAGAGATATCGCCTCCTCTACTTCTCGGGGTACGCGTGGGGGAATCTGGGCCGCCGGAAGACCCGCCTGGCCTGGGAGTTCGCTCAACGGCCCGAGGTCGCCGGCGTCCTGTACGTGGAGCCGCCGGTGGCGACCAGCGTCCTCGACCTGGCGCGGGGTCGCTTCGGTCCGGGCCACCTCCCGCCCACCCGCCGCGCTCACCTGAACGCCATCCTGGGCCGCCCCCGTCCGGCCGACGGAAAGGTGCGGGTCTTCATCGGCTCCGAGAAAGCGCTCCCCCTGACCCGGCTGGACGCGATCCGACGGTGGGATACCCTCCGGCGGATCAACCGGCGGATCTACGCCTCCCGCATCCGCGCGGCGCTGCGGCGGCTGGGGCCAGAGCCAGTGATCCTCTGGCTTTCCCACCCCCTCCAGGCCTGGGCGATGGACGCCTTCCCGGAGCGGGTGTTGTGTTGCTACGATTGGACTGACGACTGGACCGCTTTTGAGATCCTGCCGGTGGCGGATCGAAGGGAACTGGAGCGGCTCAACGACCGGCTGTTGCGGGAGACGGACGTGGTCTTCGCCGTCTCCGAAAGCCTTCATCGGCGCGCCCTCCAGGCCAATCCCAACACTTATCGGGCTCCCAACGCGACTGACCTGGCGGTGGTGGGGAAGGCGGCTGAACCCGGCCCTGTCGCACCGGAGGTGCGCGACCTCTCCCACCCCGTCATCGGTTACGTCGGCCAGATCGCCGACAAACTCGACTACGACCTCCTGGCGGCGGTGGTGGATGCTCGTCCAGGCTGGTCGTTCGTCTTCGTCGGCGACATCTGGGACAACCATCGACATCAGGTAGCGGCGCTGGACGCTCGACCCAACGTCCATTTCCTGGGGCGGCGGAACTTTCCCGATCTCCCTGCCTACTTCCAGGGCTTCGATGTCTGCATCCTCCCGCACGCTGTCACTCCGCTCACCCGGAGCATGGACCCCATCAAGTTGTACGACTACCTGGCGACAGGGAAGCCGATCGTCAGCACGCCGGTAGCGGGGGTCGAGCGGTTCGCCGACGTGGTCTACATAGGCGAGGGACCAGAGGGGTTCCTTGGTGCGCTGGAGCGAGCACTGCGGGAGCCGCCGAGCGTGCGGGAGCGGCGGCTGCGGTACGCCCGGGAGAACACCTGGGCGCAGCGAGCGGAGGAGATGTGGTCGGTCCTCCACTCTCGTCTGAGACGGATGGAGAACGCCACTGGGACGCAGGGAACGCAGAGGAAGCAACCGGGAGGGAAGAAGTGATGAGGCTTCTGCAATTTCTGTGTCTCTGCGGTGGGAACGGCCAAAAGTGTGTAAGTGCTGCCAAGGAGCAGGTCAGTGCCTAGAGTCAGCGTTGTTATTCCCACCTACAACCGGGCCGCGATGGTCTGCGAGGCCATCGACAGCGTGTTGGTCCAGACCTACCCCGACTTTGAGGTCATAGTGGTGGACGACGGGTCCACCGACGGGACCGAGCAGGTGTTGCGGGAGCGGTATGGGGACGACCGGGTCCGCTATTTCTACCAGGAGAACCAGGGCCGGGCGGTGGCCCGCAACCGAGGGGTACGGATGTCGAAGGGGGAGTACCTGCTCTTCTTGGACTCCGACGACTGGCTCCTTCCCCACGCCCTGGAGGTCCAGGTCGGCTTTCTGGATCGCCGCCCGGAGGTGGATGTGGTCTACGGGGACGGATACTACTGCGATGCGGAGGGGCGGCGGCTGCAGCGGATCTCGGAGGAGCGGCCCGCGATCCCGGAGGAAGGGCTGCTGGCGGTGATGATCCTGCACAACGTGGTCGTAGCGCCCCACTCGGCTATGGTGCGACGGCGGGCGCTGGGTCTTCTGGGCGATCCCTGGTTCGACGAGCGGTTGCGGGGCACGGAGGACGCCGATCTCTGGTTGCGGTTGGCTGCGGCGGGAGCTCGCTTCGCCTCGCACGGCGAGCCCGTCTGTTTGTACCGCCTTCACGGAGAGAACGCCTCCTCCCGCTCCCACCCCCAGTGGGCGCGCCGCTGGCGGTCGGTGCAGCGGTTCAAACGGAAGACCCTCGCGGCCGATTTCTTCCCCACGCTGCCGCTTTGGTCCCGGCGGGAGTTCCTTCGTCAGATGCTCCTCATCTTTTTCGACGGGGAGCCGGAAGCCCAGGCGGAGATCGTGGCGTCGGATCGCTTCCGGGCGCTGCCGCGGGAGGATCAGGCGATGCTCCTGTATCGGCTGGGCGTGGAGACGGTGACGCGCCACCGCGACCTGAAGCGGGGACGGGTGTGGTTGGCTCAGGCTCTTGCCCTGTCACCTCGTCGGAAGTATCGCCTGGCCCTTGCGCTCGCCCGTTGGCGGGGGCTTCCCCTGCGGTTGCTGGTCGGCCTGCGGCGGCGGCTCGCCCCGCGCCGTATGGACAAGAGCCTGGCCCCCCATTGGCAGGACGTGGCGGGAGGATGACGGTGCGCATCGCGGTCTATCACAACCTCCATTCCGGCGGCGCGCTTCGCACCCTCACCGAGCAGGTGCGGCGTCTCTCCGTGCGGCACGATCTCGCTCTCTTTACTCTCACCACGGCGACGCCGGTGGAGGTGGACGGGGTGCTGGTCCGAGCCTTCCCGTTTCGCCCGGGCCCGGAACTGCGCCGTCCCCTCGGCCGGATCAACCGGGCCGTGCGGGCGGCCGACCTGGTCCGGCTGGCGCGGGTCAACCGACGGGTGGCCCAGGCGATCGACGCCGGGGGCTTCGACGTGGTGCTGGTCCACCCCTGTCGGTTCACCCAGGCTCCGTCGCTGTTACGACACCTGCGCACCCCTGCGGTCTATTACTGCCACGAGCCGCTTCGTCGCCTGTACGAGCCGCCGGTCCCCCGGCCCTACCTGCGCCGCTCTCCTCTGCGGGGTGCGCTGGATAAGGTGGATCCGGCCCTTCGTCTCTACCGGGCCCTCCTGCGGCGGAGCGATCGGGCAGCGACTCAGGCTGCCACGTGCGTCTTGGTTAACTCCGCCTTCACCCGGGACAACGTCCGTCGCATCTACGGGATAGAGGCCCACGTCTGCCGCCACGGGATCGACGCCGACCGGTTCCGCCCGTTGGGGGTGGCGCGGGACGGATTCGTCCTCTCCGTGGGTGCGTTGACCCCCTACAAGGGGTTCGATCTCCTGGTCGAGGGGTTGGCCCGCTTGCCCGCGGATGCTCGTCCTTCCCTTCGCCTCATCTGCAACTACGTCGAACCGCAGGAGCGGGCGTACCTGGAGGGGCTGGCGGCGGGCCGGAGGGTGGACCTGGGGATCCGGGTCGGCGTGGACGACGAGGATCTGGTGGCGGCCTACAACCGCGCCGCCCTGGTCGCCTACACCCCGCACCGGGAGCCGCTGGGGCTGGTGCCGCTGGAGGCGATGGCCTGCGCGACGCCGGTGGTGGGAGTGGACGAGGGGGGCGTGCGGGAGACGGTCCTGCACGGCCGGACCGGCCTGCGGGTCCCCCGCGATCCCCGTGCCCTGGCCGAGGCGATCGGCGATCTGCTGGAGTGTCCGGAACGGGCCCGGATGATGGGCCAGGCGGGCCGTCGCTGGGTCGTCGAGGCGTGGGATTGGGAGGGAGCGGTGCAGGATCTGCTCCGTCACCTGGGAGCAGCAGCATCTGACGCATAACGCTTGACGCTTGACGTATGACGTATGGCGTGTGACATATGACGCATCACGTAGCAGGGAGGTAGTCTCTTATGGATCAAACAGTGACTCTGGAAGCAGAACGGCCCGTGGAGCCGGACGTGCTGCCCTACACGCACTTCTTGCGGAAGTTCTGGTACAACATGCCCCCCCGCGACAAAGTGATCGCCGCACTAGGGGTCCTGCGGTGGATGTTGCGCTTCTATAAATTCGATTCCCGAGAGCCGTTCATCATCGAGCGCAAGGTTCAGATCCTCAAGTGGAGGGGCGGGCGCATCGAGATCGGACGGGGGGCCCGGCTGGCTATGGGGAGCAAGATCGTCTGCGGGGGGCACCTGGTCATCGGCCCGCGCACGATCATTGGGGCCAATAACGTGATTATGTGCGCCACCGAGGTCAAGATCGGCGCCCGCTGTATGATCAGTTGGAACTGCAGCATCTTCGACTCCATCGGTCATAAGATGTGGCTGGAGCGTACCGGTGAGGCGGAGATCGAAGCGCCGATCACCATTGGCGACGACGTCTGGATCGGACCTTATTCCATCATTATGAAGGGCGTGACCATCGGCGAAAACACCATCATTGGCGCGGGTTCGGTGGTGCGGCGGGACGTCCCGCCCAACTCGCTGGTCTACGGCAACCCGGCCCGAAGGGCGGGGACGGTCGTGCGGTGGGAGCGGTAGAGTGAGGAAGGTCGGCATTGCCTTCGGCGCGGTGGTACTGGTCGGGTTGCTCCTCTTGGTCGGCCTGGAGGTCGCCGCCCGCACCCTCCATTGGTGGCCCGACCCGCTCTTCCAGCCCGACGAGCGGTTCGGCGTCTTCCACATCCCCAACGCTGAAGGATGGTGGGTCAACATCGACGTGCCCGACGAGTTTCAGACCTATGTCCGCATCAACTCGAAGGGGCTGCGAGATCGAGAGTACCCCTACGAGAAGCCGCCGGGGACCTTTCGTATCCTGGTGCTGGGTGATTCCTACGCCGACGCGCTGGAGGTGCCGCTGGAGGACTCTTTCCAGGAGGTGCTGGAGGTCCGGTTGAACGAACGGTTGGATCAGCCGGTCGAGGTGATCAACGGCGGGGTGTGGGGGTACGGCAACGATCAGGAACTGCTCTTCTACCGGCTGGAGGGGCGGAAGTACCAGCCCGACCTGGTCCTCCTGGCCTTCCAGCCCAACAGCGACGTGCTGGAGAACCACCGAGAGATGGAGACCCGCTATATGGGGCGGGAGTACAAGCCCTTCTTCGTGCTCGGGGAGGAGGGGGAACTGGAACTGGTGAACTTCCCCTTCCGTCCCGAACCGGAGCCGCCGCCGCGGAACGGGCTGGAGCGGGTCAAGCGGTTCCTCGCCGCTAACTCCCGCGCCTATCCGGTTGTCTCCCGCTTCATCAAAGCACGACTGCGGGGGGTCGCTACGTGGCTGCGGGAGATCGGAGTGATGGACCCGCCCCAGGGCGAGACCGTCGCCGGAGGGATCCCGATGGGGATGTACCTCTACGCCGCCGACTACCCGCCCGAGTGGGAAGAGGCGTGGGCCGTCACGAAGGCGATCATCACCCAGTTGAGGCAGGAGGTGGAGGCGGACGGGGCCCGGCTGGTCGTGGTCATCCTTCCCGACCGTCATTTGGTGGAGGGCGACTACCTGGCCTGGGCGCTGCGCACCTACCCGGCGATGCAGGGGAAGGAGTGGGACCTGGATAAGCCGAATCGGATGATGCGGGAGTTCCTGGAAGAGCAGGGGATCCCATACCTGGAGATGGTCGAAGAGTTTCGCCAGCGTGCTGAGGAGACCGGCCGGCCTCTGTACTACCCCAGGGATGGCCACTGGAACGTGGAAGGGCACCGTTTGGCCGGGGATCTGATCGCCGACTGGCTCGTGGAGCGGTCGTTGGTGCGGTGAATGGGTGGCTGGGTGGCAGGGTGACTAAAGGAGTTAGGATGAGGACGCAGGGGAAGGGGCTGGGTTTGGTGCTGGCGCTGGCAGGAGGCGTTGCGGCGCTGGGCATCCTGTTCATCGTGCTGGGTGCGTCGCCGATCGTCCAGGCCTCACCTCCCGTGGAGGGGAACCCCCTCTCGTTCGGGGGAAGCACGCCCCTCTTCGCGCCGGATGGGGACGTGGAGGGGCTCGCCGTGGCCGACCTGGACGGCGACGGCGACCTGGACATGGCTTTCGCCCCCGGCGCGACGGTCCGGATCGCCGCGGGTAGGGGGTTCTCCACCTCGATGGAGATCGGAACCTGCGCTGGCACGGTCCACGCCCTGGCCGTGGCCGACTTCGACCGAGACACCCGGCCCGACCTGGTGGCCTTCTGCGACGGCGAGGTCCGTCTCTGGCGCAATCCCGGTGCCCCCTTCTCCACCCCGTGGGCGGAGACCGGCGCGGTGACCACCTCCCTTGTGCTGACTTACCCGGCAGGGACGGTGGCCGACCTGGACCAGGACGGCGCGCCCGACCTGATCGGCGCGGGGAGCGACGGGGCGGTGTTCCTGTGGCGTAACCCGATGGCTCCCGGTGGTCCCTTCGTCGCCGAATGGGGGACAGCGACCCAGTGGGCCGTCGGCGGGCCGATCCACGCTCTGGCTGCGGCCGACATGAACCGCGATGGGCAGGTCGATTTGGTGGTCGGCGCGGGTGGGGACCTGCAACTGTGGCAGAATCCCGGCGCACCCTTCTCCGGATCCTGGACGGCCTCCCAGACCTGGGTGGGGGCCGGGGATGAAATTCTCTCGCTCGTCGTGGCCGACCTCGATCTGGACGGTGTGCCCGACGCGGCGGCCGGCGATGCGGCGGGGCGGATCCTTGGATGGGCGAGCCCCTTCACCCTCGGGACTCCCTTCGGCGGCACGCCTCCCGCGCCGAGGGTGCTGGGCGATCTGGGGGGACCCGTGTACGGGTTGACCGTCGCCGATTTCGACCACGACGGCTGGTCGGACCTCGCCGGTGCCGGGGGAGGGTCGTCGCCGAGCCTGCGCGCCTGGCGCAACGGCCGCTCCCTCCTCGTTCCCTGGGACTGGATCACGGTGGGGGGGTGGGGAGACGCGCTTCTCGTTCTGATCACCGCCGACGTGGATGGCGATGGGGACGCGGACCTGCTGGTTGGCGCTGGGGCGGGCGCTACCGCAGAGGTGGTCGAATGGCCCAACACGCTCCTCCACCGCCGTGCCCCCTTCGCGGAGACCGGGGTGCCGGTAGCCTCGCGCCCCGCCGACGTGCGGGCCTTGGCCACGGGCGACCTGGACCAGGACGGATGGCCCGAACTGGTCGGCGGAGACAGCCTGGGGGAGGTGTTGATCTGGGAGAGCGGGGGCGCGCCCCTGGAGGGTTCCTGGACGGCTCACGCCGTCGGCGAAGCCGGGCCGGTGCTCGCCCTGGCCCTGGCCGACCTGGATGGCGACGGCGACCTGGAGATCGTCAGCGGCCACAGTTCGCCGCCGTACCTGCTGGTCTGGCGGAACGGGGGAACGGGGCTGGACGGCCCGTGGACGCGTACCACCGTCGGGGACCCCGGCGCGCCGATCGGGGACATCGCGGTGGCCGATCTGGACCGGGATGGCAGGCTTGACCTGGTCACGGGCTCCGGCGAGCACCTGGACGACCCCAGCCCCAACCACAAGGTCACCCTCTGGCGGAACGATGGCACGCCCTTCGATGGCCCTTGGCCCTTCGTCGATGCCGCGGTCCTCACCTACAGCGTCAACGCCGTGGCGGTGGGCGACCTGGACGGCGACGGGTGGGCCGACGTGGTCGCCGGAACCGACCACGCTCCCGCTGTAGGCACGGCCGATGAACCGGTCGCCCGCTCGGAGTGGCCCAACGTCTACGAACTGCTCGCCCTCCGCAGCCCCACCGACCCCTTCGCAGGCTCTTGGGCCGTCACGATCGTGGGGCGGGACCCGGCGACGGTGACGCTGGGGCCGGAGGAGAGCCCCAGCCACTACCACGGCTACTGGGGCGCGACCGTCCACGATGTGGTCCTGGCCGATCTGGACCGGGACGGCGACCTGGACATCGTGTCCGCCGATCGCATCGAGGCCGACTACCAGGTGAAGGTCTGGGAGAACGACGGCACCCCCTTCGACGAGCAGCCAGCCACGTTCCACTGGACCTGGCAGCCGACGGCGGTCTGGTACGGGACGCCCCCCTCGCCGCCGTGGATGGGCGGTTCGGCAGTATCCCTGGTCGTGGAGGACCTCAACCGTGACGGCTGGATCGACGTGATGCCTGGGGTTACCCGCTGGCGGCGGATGTGGTTCGAGAACTCCGGTCTGCCCTTCGGTGACTTCCTGACCGACACTCACTGGATCGACCATATCATCGCACCCAGCCAGATGGTCGTGCGGGCTGTGGTCGCGGGCGATTTCGACCGGGACGGCGACGTCGATGTGGTGGAGGGGAGCGATTACTGGGACGGGGTCGAGGTCGACCTCTGGCGCAACGTCTCTGGCGGAGTCACGGAGATGGTGATGCCGACCGATCCACCGCCCATCCAACACGGTCAGATGGACGACGTGCTCGCCATCGCGTTCACCCACAACGGCCTGCCCGGTGAGGAAGGGGTTCGCCCGATGTGGTGGCGCATCCAGTTTACGGCCCCCGATGGGACGCCGTTGACCTCCGCGCAGGCGAACGACATCATCGAGACGGTGTGGGTCTACCGGGACGGGGGGAACCGTCGATGGTCGGTCGCCGACACGCCCGTCATCACCGCGACCGATCTGACGTTGGACGCTGAGGGGTATCAGACCCTCCACGCCGACCCCGGAGATGCTCGTCTGGTAGTGGTCCCCGGGGAGACGGTGTATTTCTTCGTAGTGGTCCAGGTGGCGAACGGCGCGATGTACGCCACGCCCAACGAGTTCGCGGTGTGGATCGACGCCGACGCCGATTCTCTGGTGGAGGGGATCGTCACCGGAGCCAGCATCGCCATCGGCGATACCGATCCGGTGGGGTCGGGCCTGATACACGCCGTCGGGCCGCCTGCTTCCGTGGTCGTGGAGGACCAGGCGGATGGGAGCGGAGGTGAGGTGGACACGCTGGAGGTGGCCTCAGGTTATTATGCGGACTTCTACGCCGTGGCCCGTGACGAGGTGGGCCACTTTGTCCAGACGGTGCCTGTCTCCTGGACCCTGGTCCCGGTGAGCGGAGGGGTCGTGTCGGGGGACCTGACCCCCGACCCCGATGCAACCTGGGCGCGGCTGCACGGCCATATCACGGGCACCGCCCGCGTCGGCATCACCCATACGACGCTGGGGACCGACACGACGGGGCTCATCCGGGTGACGCCGCCGCCAGCCGAGATGGTCCTGGAGGCCGATCCCCCCGCTATCGTAGCCGACGGGGTCTCCAGCGCGACCCTGCGGGCCCGGCTGTGGGACGGTCAGGGCGACCCGGTCGCCGATCGGGTCCCGGTGACGTTCACGGTGGTGAGCGGTGGGGGTTCAGCTCATATGCCGACCGATCCGTACGTCGCTTTGACATCGGGCGGGGCCGCTACCGCTCCGCTCTTAGCCGATACGACGACGGGGGCTACAGTGGTGAGGGCAGAGACCGGTGGAGTCTCAGGCTGGGTGACGGTGACGCTTATGCCGGGTCCTCTGGACGCTTTTGAGATCGAGAGATGCCCGACTGTCATCTATGCGGGATACCACTTCTATCCGTTTGGCCCTCAGGTGACGGCATACGACCGGTTTGGGAACGTCAAGACCGACTACCAGGGCAGCGTCTATTTCCTCACCTCCGATCCGCAGGCCACCCTTTCCTACACGGTGGACTCCCCCTACACGTTTACCCTGGCGGACGGAGGGAGCCATACGTTCACGGGAACGGCGTTCATGATGGGGACGGCAGGTACGCAGACCCTCACCGTCACCGATGGGACGATCTCCGCTGCGTGCGAGCCGTTCGAGGTGCGGCCTGGAGCCAAGGTGGGGTACATCGAGCTCCACCTCAGCAGTTACGAGGTCGGTCGCGGAGAGGTGGTGACGGCCACGGTGGAGGCCTTCGATCTGTACGGTAACAGCAAGGGAGACTGGACCTCCTGGTGCAGGTATACCATCGACGATGGAGCGGGTGGAGTGTGGAACGGGAATGTGTACACCCCGGAGCGGTTCGGAACGTGGACGGTCGTCGCGTCCACCCGTTCGAACCCTCCTAGCAGCGATTGGGCGACGCTGCGGGTGGTGCCTGTCGGGCAGGTGTTCCTGCCGTTGGTGCTGCAACGTGGGCCTTGAGGAGGTTCTTCGAGTGGGGGATGAGCACGTGACCGCACCTCGCGTCGTGGCCGTCGTCCTGAACTGGAACGGCCTGGAGGACACCACCGCCTGTCTGACTTCGTTGGCGGAGGTGGATTACCCGTCCTTGGAGGTCGTGGTGGTGGACAACGGCTCCACCGACGGGTCGCCAGCCATCCTCCGACGGCGGTTCCCCGAGGTGATCCTTCTGGAAACGAGGGAGAACCTCGGCTACGCAGGCGGCAACAACGTGGGGATCCGGTACGCGCTGGAGCGGGGGGCCGAGTATGTCCTGCTCCTCAACAACGACACGGAGGTCGCCCCCGACTTTCTCCGCCGGATGGTGGAGGTCGCCGAGGCGGACCCACAGGTGGGGGGAGTCGGTCCGATGATCTACTATTACGACCGGCCGGACGTGATCTGGTCGGCGGGGGGGGCGATCGACTGGCGGCGAGGCCGGACGCGGATGGTGGGGTTGAACGAGCCGGAGCAGGGGCAGTTCGGGGCGGAACCGCGCGAGGTGGACTTCGTCACTGGGTGCGCAATGCTGATCCGGCGGGAGGTGCTGGAGCGGGTGGGGCTTCTGGATGAGCGATTTTTCCTCTACTACGAGGAGGTGGAATGGTGTGTGCGCGTCCGGCGAGCGGGATATCGCATCCTCCACGTGCCCCGGGCCCGGATCTGGCACAAGATCTCGCCTTGCTCCCAGGCCGATTCGCCACTGGTGCATTACTATATGACCCGCAACCGGTTGCTTTTCCTGCGACTGGTGGGAGCGGGAGCGACGGCGTGGTTCCACACGCTCGCGGAGGACCTGCGGATCTTGCTGGCGTGGCATCTGCGGCCCCGATGGAGATACAAGCGGGTTCAGCGGCGGGCGATGGTACGGGCCCTGCTGGATGCGTGGCGTGGGAGGTGGGGGATGAGAGCAGGTCTCGGTGCACTGTCTGTGAAGAAAGTGGAGGAGGGGATACGATGATGGCGAAGCCCCGTTATGGCTTCTCGTTTCTGGTGTCTGCCTTTATGCGCTTGCCGCTGAGGCAGCGCTTGAACAAGGTTGTGCGGTTTCTGCGGGGCCTCTGGGTGGCTCGGAAGTTCGACACAAAGGGGCTGATAGACGCTGGTCGGCGGATCAAGATTGTCAAACGAAACGGCGAGATCCACCTGAATAAGTACTGCCGTCTGGGCAACGATGTTCACATCGCTGTGGTTGGCAAGTCGCCCGACCAGAAGGCTGTCCTGCGCATCGGCGTGGACTCCGGCATCTCTGATCGGACCAAAATCAATGTCACCCAGATGGTGGTCATCGGCGACCACTGCAGCATAGGGTGGGATTGTGATATTTGGGATACGAGTTGGCACCGGGTGCGGTTCGTCGACAGAGAGCCGGGACCGATCTCCCGGCCGGTGGTGATCGAGGACCACGTGTGGATCGGGTCCCATACCATCGTCCAGCGGGGCGTGACGATTGGGGCTAACTCGGTCATCGCCGCTGGCTCGGTGGTGATCAAGGATATCCCCCCCAACTCCTTCGCGGGAGGCAATCCCGCCAAGGTGCTCAAGGAGATCGAGGGGTGGGATCGGAATCCTCACAGGGAGGAGAGGCGGGATGAGGGTTCTGGCGATCTCTAATTGGTTTCCCTGGCCCCCGGACTGTGGGGCGCGGATGCGGATACACTACCTGTTGCGAGAGATAGCGAGGTCCAACGAGGTCACGCTGCTCTCCTTCGCGCGGGAGCATCCATCCGACACGGACATCGCGGCGGTGAAGGCCTACTGCCAGGAGGTCGCCATCGTCCCGTTCCGCCCTTACGATCCCCGTCGGTGGGATGCCCTGCTAGGGTTCTTCCTCCCCGAGCCCCGCTTCGTCCACGCCACCTACAGCACCGAGATGGAGAGGTTGGTCCAGGAGTGGATGAGCAGGGACGAGTTCGACGTGGTGGTCGCCTTCGCCATCGGCCCGAGCGGTGGAACGGCCCCCTATGTTCGGGGGGTCCAGGGGGTGCCTCGCCTGCTGGAGGATCCGGAGCTCTCGATCATCAAAGACCGGATCAGCCTGCAGTCGCGCTGGTATCAACGGACACGGCTGCGATTGACGTGGTGGAAACTGCGCCGCTATATGGCCGGGTTGTTGAGGGATATGAATGCCTGCACGGTGAGTTCCGCCAAGGAACGGGACCTTCTCACCAGCATCCAACCGGATGGCCTGCCCGTGCAGGTGATTCCCAACGGCGTGGACCCCACCCTCTACGACGATGATTTCGGCCCTCTTGAACCGGATACACTTGTCTTCCCTGGCGCGATGACCTATCGGGCCAACTTCGCGGCGATGGCCTTTTTCCTGAGGGAGGTTTTCCCCCTCATCCTCCGGCAGCGACCGGGAGCGAAGTTGTACATCACGGGGAAGACGGATGGGGTGCCGGTGCACCGTTTGCCGTTGCGCGAGGGTGTGGTGCTCACGGGGTATCTCCAGGACGTCCGCCCCCGCATCGCCCGCAGCCAGGTCTGCGTGGTGCCGATGACGATGGGCGGGGGCACCCGTCTCAAAATTCTGGAGGCGATGGCCCTGGGGACGCCGGTGGTGTCCACCAGCAAGGGCGCAGAGGGGTTGGATGTGAGGTCGGGGGAGGAGATTCTGATCGCCGACGATCCGGAGACGTTCGCGGCTCAGGTGGTCCGGCTGCTGGAGGACCCCGCGCTGCGCGAGCGGCTGGCGCAGAACGGCCGTCGGCTGGTGCGGGAGCGGTACGACTGGCGGGAGATTGGGCGGCGGTTCGAGGCTTTTCTGGAGCAGGTCGTGGCGGAGTGGAACGATGTTGACATCAATTGAGCGGCGCTTCCCTGTTCTCTGGCTCTGGTTGCTGCGGGCGGGGATGGCCGTCGGCGTGTTGGCGTTTGGGGTGGTGGTGGGTTGGATGACCGGGCGGATGGCCCGTCCCTGGTTGTTGCTGCCGCTTGTGTTTCTTCCTCTGATGGGGGTGCTGGGCCTCGGACGGGCGCGCATCGAGCATGGGATCGTCGGTATCATCGCCGCCGCCGCCGTTATCCGCTACACGCTTCCCACCGGCACCCGAAGCCGGATCCCCATCAGCCTGGTCCTGGCGGGGGGCGTCGTCGCCTGGTGGGTGGCAGGCCAGTGGCTGACCGATCGGAAGGTCCGGCTCAAGCCCTCGCCGGTCAACGTACCCCTTCTGGGCTTCGTCGCCGCATCCATCATCTCGCTTCCCTGGAGCATCGCCTTCCGCGACGTCCTGGTGCAGCCCTGGCCTACCTGGCCCTTCGTCCAGTTGGGGGGGCTGGCTGTGATGGTCCTGTTGCCGGGCGTGTTCCTCGTGGCGGCTCAACAGGAGGATACCCGGTGGATCCGTGTCCTGGTCGGCCTGCTGCTGGTTGTCGGGACGGCGGCCATCCTGAGGTACTACCTGCGCTTGCCCTACTTGGACTTCCTTCAGGTCCGGCCCCTCTTCCCGACCTGGTTCATCTGCCTCGCCCTCGCCCTGGGGTTTTTCCACCGTCGGCTGCCGCTGCTGATCCGCCTGGCGTTGGTGGTCCTGGCCGGAGCGTGGTTCTACCAGGTCTTCGTTCACCAATTCCGCTGGCTTTCCTCCTGGGTGCCGGCGATGGCCGGGCTGGCGGCGATCGGGGTGTTGCGCTCGCGCAAAGTGCTGATCCTCCTGATTGTGGCGGTGACCCTGTACGTCGCCTTCAACCTCCCTGCGGTGGAGGCCAAACTGCAACAGGAGATGGTCGTCAGCGGCGTGACGCGGGTCGATGCCTGGCTTCACAACTGGCGGGTGACCGGGAAGCACTGGCTCTTCGGCGTTGGACCGGCAGGCTACGCCGTCTATTACATGAACTACTTCCCACTGGAGGCGATGGCCTCCCACAGCACCTACATCGACGTCCTCTCCCAGACGGGCGTGGTGGGCCTTTTCTTCTTCCTGTGGTTCTGGGCGGCGACGGGTGTGGTCCTCTGGCGGCTGTACCGGCGGGTGAGGGGGCGGCAGGACTTCGCCGAGGCGTTCGCCCTGGCTGCGGTCGGTGGGTATGTGGGTGCGTTGGTGGCGATGGCGCTGGGGGATTGGATCGTTCCCTTCGTCTATACCCAGACCATCGCCGGGTTCGACTACGCCGTCTACACCTGGGCCCTCCTGGGCGCGGCCCAGGCGATGGAGCAGGTTAGCAAGGGAACAGGGAAGCAGGGAAGCGGGGAATGAGGGTGGACGTCTCGGTCATCGTGGTCAGTTGGAATACGCGGGAGTTGCTGGCCCAGTGCCTGCGGTCGATTTACGAGACGGCGGGGGATCTGACGGTGGAGGTCATCGTGGTGGACAACGGCTCCACCGACGGGAGCGTGGAGATGGTGCGGGAGCGGTTCCCCGGGGTCCGGCTGATCGTCAACCGGGAGAACGTGGGGTTCGCCCGGGCCAACAACCAGGCCATGGCGGTGGCCCGCGGACGGTACTTCCTGCTCCTGAACAGCGACGCCGTCCTGCGGCCGGGCGCGTTGGGAGCCCTGGTGGACCTGATGGAGACCCACCCGCGAGCGGGGATGGCGGGGGGACGGTTGGTGAACCCGGATGGGAGTTTTCAGGCATCGTTCATGGACTTCCCCACCCTTTGGGGAGAGGTCCTGTTGATGCTCAAGTTGCATCCCCTTTTCCGCTCCCCCTACTTCCCCAGTCACCCTCCCGCCGAAAGCGGGGAGGTGCGGGAGGCGGATTGGATCCCCGGCGCGTGCATGCTGGTGCGGCGGGAGGTGTGGGAGGAGGTCGGTGGGCTGGACGAGACGTACTTTATGTACTCCGAAGAGGTGGATTGGTGCTGGCGGGTGAAGCGGGCCGGATGGCGGATTTATTACACGCCGCAGGCGGAGATCGTCCACTGGGGCGGGCAGAGCATCGGCCAGGTGCCGCTGGAGAAGCGGGCGCGGGTGTATCGGGGGAAGTGGCTCTTCTTCCGCAGGTGGAGGGGGCGGCGGACCGCCGGGCTGTTCCGGCTGGTGCTGGTGGCGACGACAGCGCTGAAAATGGGGCTGTGGGTCCCGTTGCTGGTCGCGCCGACCCGCGCGATGCGCGGCCGGGCCCGGCGGAACCTCCGGTCCTACCGGAGGTTGTTGGGCGTGGTGGGAGGGGGAGCAGGATGAGACCGCTCCGCGTCCTGTTCATCGCCCAGGTCTTCCCCTACCCGTTGGACAGCGGCCCTAAGATCCGGGCTTACTACGTCCTCCGCTACCTCGCCGCCCGCCATCGGGTGACGCTGGTAGCCTTCCTCACCCATCCCCGGGAGCGGCGGTACGTGGACCATCTGGCCTCTTTCTGCGAGGCGGTCCATCCGGTGGAGCGGCCCCGCTCCTTGTGGCGGGAGGGGCTGGCCCTGGCCCGCAGCCTCCTCACCGGCCGCCCCTTTATGATCGAACGGCACTTCGACCGGGGGATGGCCCGTCTGGTGGAGGATCTGGTGGCGGAGGAGCGATTCGACCTGATCCACGTGGACCAGGTGAAGGTGGCCCAGTACGGCCTGCGGATCGAGGGGGTCCCCCGCGTGATCGACAAGCACAACGCCTACGCGCTGGTGTTGAAGGGGGTGGCGGAGAGCGACCCCTCCCCGCTGCGGCGGCTGGTGGCCCGGATGGACTGGCGACGGATGGCCCGGTACGAGGGGACGGTCTGCCGCGCCTTCGACGGGGTGGTCGCCGTCACCGCGGCGGATCGGGATACGCTGCGCCGGTTCTCCGGCGACGGGCGGTCCATCCCCGTCATCCCCATCGCCACCGACTGCGAGGCCGTCCGGCCGGTCCGCCGC
>Ga0209426_1000838_pt1 | contig 24918 bp, 23 predicted proteins | sample Deesub1362B_J571_FD_187697 | JGI IMG/M metagenome (GOLD analysis project Ga0209426, IMG submission 187697) | Deep oceanic, basalt-hosted subsurface ecosystem from Juan de Fuca Ridge flank, Pacific Ocean, CORK Borehole 1362B_J2.571 (SPAdes)... ...
ATCTTATTTTATTGGCGTTATTGGAACTGATGGAGAAATAAGCGAGGACATTAGAAAGATAGCGGAAGAAGTTGGAAGGGAAATAGCAAAAAGAGGAGGAATTTTGGTATGTGGAGGCAAGGGAGGAGTGATGGAGGCTGCTGCAAAAGGTGCAAAGCAAAATGGAGGTATAACTATTGGAATATTGCCTGGTAAATCTAGATCTGAAGCTAACCCTTATATAGATATAGCTATTCCGACAGGGATAGGCCGTGCTAGAAATCTAATTGTTGTAAATTCTAGTGATGTTGTTATAGCTATTTCAGGAGGCCCTGGAACACTTTCAGAGATAGGCTTAGCTCTTGCTGAAGAAAAACCAGTAATAGCTATTAAAACTTCTGGAGGAGTAGCTACTCTTCTTTCAGGAAAAAAGATCAGGGATAAAACTATTATTGAAGCAGAAAGCCCGAAAGAAGCGGTTGAAAAAGCATATAGATTACTGGAAAAGTCTATTTGAGACTTTGAGAAGCTATTCCCAGTCTTTCACTAATTTCTCTTGCCAGTATATTCGAAAAACCATATATTGTATAGATTTTTTCTGCACCACTATTTTTAGCGTAATTTAAGAGTTGTTGAAAGTCGGCATGCGAAGAGAGGGGAAAATATCCTGATCGTCTCGATTTAACGGCCCATCCAGTTGCAACTCCCGTATTAAGCTTACTTTTTTTAAAAATGCTGTTTAGAGGTACAAGCATAATACCTTCAACATCGTTAATATTGTAATAGGATATAAAGTGTCCCAATTTATGATGGAACTCCTCATGAACCTTATTTATTTTTGTAATTGCAGGATGAGTGAAAATTGGAGTGGCAAGAATAGATAGAGATAATAGTGTTGTTAATTCTTGAGCTGTACCTAGTGTTCGGCACCCAACAAAGGCTTTGTTAAATGTCTCAATATTGTTTTTACACCACTCTAAAATATTTCTATAAAGGTTTGATCTTTTAGGGAAAACATATTCAGGTTTGCCATATGTAGCTTCTAAAATAAGAATATCACAACTTAATTGTTCCGCTTTATTAAGTATAATTCTTTCCTCCAAGCATATGTCACCAGAATATACTATGTCAATGTCTTTAATCGTGAATTTGAATTGAAGAGAACCTGTACAATGACCTGAACTTGCTGCATAAATTCTTAAATTGTTATATTCGATTTCATTTTCTTCTTGAATTTCAATAACATTCTTCAGAGTTTTTCCTTTTCTCTTTTCAAGTATTTTTCTTGTTGCTGGGCTCATGATTTTCGGTATGCTCAATAATTGTTTTTGCCAAATCCCCCTAGCATGATCGCTATGCGCGTGAGATACTAATACTACGTCGGGTTTTTTTGAAGGACAACCTACAGGATCTAAGAGGATTCTAAAATTGTTATTCTCGATGAAAATTCCCTTGTTATATGTTATTTTCATAATCATCACTCACGTGTCCATATTTTTACTATCTAATTTTAAATTGAGTATCACACAAGGCTCTATGCGTCCTCTCCCTCATCCATTAATGACTATAGATTCACCATTAAGTTTTAAATCTATATTTTTTAATAAGTTAAGCTAAGTTAATGCGACAATAGTTACTTTCAAATTTAATATGATTTGATATATTAAACGTTCTAAAGAACGAAGATTATAGCTTGGGCTTGTATCTTTCTATGTATGCAAAGTATGATAAGTTCTGAGAAGAAAAATTACCCGGCACGTTAATATTTAAATCTCTAATTTTGTTGTTATCAATTTACATTAAATCGTTCAGCAAATGTTTTGTCTTCTGTAAAAACTATAAAAAACTGAGTATAACTTTGGTTTTAAATCCTAGTTACGATATTGTTTTGTAGGTTCATTTGTTAGGAAAATTTAAATTGTAAGATTTATAACTACATTTAAGACAGTTGCACACATCTCATGTTAACTTAATAAAATGTATGTGTGTAAGAATTAAAACCGCTTGTGAAAAATTTAAAATTACCTTGGAGGGATTAGTAATTCCTCTATTTAGGAAAAAGGGTCCTAAGGATATTAAAGAGATAGCAAATATTATTGAAGGATTTATAAAGATGACAACCTCTGCATTAAATGACCTAGACAACAGATTAAGAAATTTAGAAAGGATTGTTGAAAAATTTCCAATAATAGAATCCCTTAAACAGAGAATAACATCCTTAGAAACAAAAATAGATGCCTTAGAACAAAGGATAACCGCGTCAAGACCTTTACCTACATCTGCACCTACAATACCTGTTGCACCTCGACCTAAACCACCAATAGAAACGGTAGGACCTATGAAGGAAACAAGTGATTTTGAACGATTGAAAAGGGAAATGAGAAGGGAGCTGGAAAAACTAAAATCCCTTGCGAGTTTAAGTTAAAAGAAAGAATTCAGGTTTCACTTTTCTTATTTAAATAAGAGATAGTCGTATATTTCCTCCCCTTCCATCACACCTTCGATTTTAGGTTTGAGTTCATCTGCTTTTACGACTCTGATTAGAGAACTTTTATACCAGGGCTTTTTGGGGGGAGGGAAAAACTTGGTTATTCCTTCAGTTATGTAGTCTTCGGTACTTACATCAAGGTCTATGTAGGTATTAAAATTGTGAATAATGTCGGTTGGAACCAGTCCCATTTGTAAAACTGCGTCAAAAGCTTTTTTCCACCGTTCCAGTGGTGCATCTGCATGAGTCATGCAGAAATATCCGACACTTCTAATGTCTTTTCTCAGAGACTCTACACCACGTGAAACAAATAGTATTAATCCAAGTAGTGTATCGGGTGGATCTGTGAAGAAAACATCGAAGGTTCCTGATAAATTTTCTGGGATGGGATATCTTAAATCGTGTTTTATAACTTCGATATTTAATTTCTCTTCTTTAGAAATCTTTTTAATAAAGGATAGAAGATCGTCATCTACATCTAGGATAGTGACTTTTTCAGGTAATCTGGTAAGCGCCATGGCTAAACTAACAAGATCGTCGTCGCCCAATAAGATAATTTCTTTACCTTCCAAATCGCCTTTTTCGTACATGAAAACAACTCTATTAATGGCATCTCTGGGATGTATGGGTGCTTGGTCAAATTCGAACTTAACTTTAGGGCGTTTTGAAACTATTTCATTGAATTTTTTATAAACTTGTAGAAACATGTCTTTGATAAGTATAGTTTTTCCGAAGCATGTCTGACATGTAAATGACTCTTTATGCTTTATTTTTAAGAGTTTTTGAGTTACTTGGATACCTTTTTTAGTTAAGGTAAGTAGATCTGTATCGGTTTTTTCGATAATACCTCTTTCCATTAATGTTAGTATGACTTTGAAAACGTCAATTATGTACTCGCTTGAGAACGATGTAATGGTCCAGAAATCAGCAATGTTTAACTTATATAATGCTCGAATAACGCTTCTAACAGTTTCGGTTGATATTTCTCTTTTAACAACACCCTTTGTAGATGCTTCCTTTGCAAGTTCTTCAAGAAACTTGTAACCTTCAATATTCATATTAAACCTCTCCGCCCTTTTATACAGATGGTTAATTTATGTCTAACCTAGTTAATGTAAATTTATTTGATAGGAAACTGCCAGTTTGTGGGTACAAGGTAATTAATAATATGACATATATAGATTTCTTCATAAATTGTTGCTAGAGGAAGATAATTTTAACGCTGTTACTAAATATATTTTTGTTGCGTCAAAAACATCTCCAATTACTACATGTTCTTCTGGTGTATGCGCAATTACTATGTCCCCCGGTCCAAAAACTATAGTTGGTATTTTAGCTTTAGTTACTAGAGTCTCTGCATCTGTCCAAGATCTCATAACACGTAACTCTGGATTGCTACCTAAAATTTCCTGATACGCATCACAAATAGCACGTATGATTAGTTCATCGCCGCGTAATTTTACAGTAGCCCCATAATCCGACATACTAATCTTGAAATCAAGGATGTCCCCATTTTCTTTGAGATTTTCCAAAATTTTTGTTATCTCGGATTCGACGACATCCTCAGTTTGACTTGGGAGAAGGTTAATGTTTATTTCGACTCTACATTCATGTGGAACGATTAGTTGCCCTGTTCCTCCAAATATTTTATTAACATTAAATGATGCTTTTCCAAAAACTTTGTCTTCAACCTTAAATAGATCGGAATCAGCAAACTTTTCTAAAAACTTTATGGCGCCATATATTGCATTCATTCCCCTACTGGGGAAACATCCATGAACAGATTTGCCATAGATGGTGATAGCAATATCGAGATAGCCTATTTGCCAAGGACTAATTTTCATATTTGTTGGTTCGGCAACAATAGCCCAATCGGAACGAATACCGGACTCCACCAAGTGCAACGTGCCTTTTCCGTCTTTTTCTTCATCGACTACAAAGGAAAAAATAGTTTCTCTATCCATGTAGTTTTCAAACATAGTTAAAATTCTGGCTGTTTCCATCATAGCAGAAAGACCGGCTTTCATATCAACGGATCCACATCCGTAAAGTTTACCATCAATAATTTTAGGATTAAAAGATTCTTTGTCTATTTCAGGATAAACAGTATCCATATGTCCATTAAACATAAGTGAAGGGTTATCGCTTTTAGTTCCAATACGAGCAATTACGTTAAATCGTTTTTTGTCTATCCAAGTTTTTTGAACAGAAATTCCCCATTCGCTTAGCGTTTCGAAAATGTATTCTCCTATTTCTCTTTCCATTCCAGTTATACTTGGAATGCTTACTAATTTTTCCAATATAGAGATAATATTATCTTTATCAACAGTTTTAATGGCTTTATCTAAAATTTTTTGGTCCATTACTTCACCTCATTCACATAAATAGAATTTAGCTCTTGAAAAGACATTGCCTTATACGTCTTTACAAACTTAAGCTTATTCATATAATTTTATTTCTCTTTCTTTTATTCTCTTCATTACAAAATCGTATCGATACAGGCATTCAAGTTCAAGACCAGCAACACCGTGCTTTAATAAAGTCCTCATAAGTTTCTCAACTCCCTTGGGTCCCGCTGTTTCCCACATAGTTGCACAGTAGGCGTAGGCACCATATTTTAGTAAGGTTTTGATAGCTTCGATTTGCCACCAAAAGTACTTTCCATCTGCTCCTGTGATATTTTCAAAGGATTTTTCATCAAATCCCTTAATGGATACTCTAACTTCCATGTTAGGGTAACTGGCTAAAAGTTTTGCCAGTTTTGGAAACTTAGCGATCAAGATTCCATTAGTCTCAATAATGCAAGTAAGATCTTGGGCTTTTTCGCCAAAAAGCTCAACAATTTTAATAAAGTGATCTATACATAACGTAGGTTCGCCGCCTGAAAATCTAACTCTATGAAGTTTTTTCCGTCTGGCTGTTTCCACGACTTTTTTAAATACCTTTTCAGCGGAGTAAAATTTACCTATTTCAGCTGGTCTACTGTTTACTCTAGAAGACCAGCAAAAGGCGCAGTTTAAAAAGCAACCTACACAGTCAGCAGTAACATCTCCTGCATATTGCTTGCTGATTCTAAACCTATAGTATTTTCTTTTACTTCCGTTGCAAACAATTTTTCGGATTTCATTTAATTTTTCTAAGGGATCATAAACCATTCAAACACCCTAAAATTTGTTGTAATCTAGATAACACCCTATATACATTACTCTTATATTTTAAACTTCAAATTTAATATCCTGAGTAGTTGATTAGTGATAGCTAATTTGGTGGAGGAGTTGGCGAAAAATAATTCTAAAGAATATTATAACATTGTTAAAAATCCTAAGTACTTCAAAATAGTATTAAGCATCTTGATAATTCTGTGGGGTATTTGGAGACTTTATTGCCACTATATATGGAATTCTCAACCAGATTTATTTTATGGTTACACCATGGTCATTATTGGTGACATTTTTCTTATTGTATCTATAGTAAACAATGAAAAACTGCTTGTTCTCGCAACTTATCCGGTCTCAATACTTCTAATGTCTTTGGGTATAATGTCTTCTCTTTATATTCCTCATATTCCATCTGTAATTTTGCCGACAATACTTGGGTTCTTGATCCTATTTGAAAGACTTTTCCAGAAGGAATACTTCTCAATTGTAATTCTTTTCTCTGCTACACTTTTCACAACATGGGCAGTTTATCGAATTATTTGCTATCTATGGTGGAAATTTCCATTAGACTTGTATTACGGAATCGCTACTCTTCCAGTCGGAATCTTTACTATTATTTTAGGGGAAACAGCAGCTTCATGGAATAGGAAGCTCATGTTAGTTCTTGGATCTTTGACTGCTGTTATGGGCGGATTTGGATATATTTACCTTAGAACAATTCACTATCCATCGGCCCTTGCTTCACTGGGTACTGGTTTAGCAGTATTTCTTGGTTTGGTGCTTCCACTAACTAGGGTCATTGCTCCTTCTGAAAAGGAAATTGAAACTATATTATGTTACTACTGTAGAGCTGAAATACCTAAAAATATAGAATTATGCCCGAATTGTAATAATAAAATCCCGATATGCCCAATATGTGACATAGTGGTTCAAGCAGGAGAAAAAACATCGCAATGTCCACATTGTAAAACTGTATTTCACAAGGAACACTTAGATACGTGGTTAATGGTTCGATTTGCATGTCCAACTTGTGGAGAAAAGCTTAGATAAATAATATTAATTTCCTGAGTAGGTTTTAACGGTGATTTACTCGTGTCAATAAAATTGATTGATTGTCATTGTCACTTTGATGATTATATAGATGAAAAAATTGATCAACAGGTTGTACAGGAAGCGTTGAAAAACGGCATAGTCCGCATTGTTGGAGTAGGGATGGATTTTGAAAGCAGTAGAAAAATTTTGAACGCTTCTAGAGAGAATGATTTTTTGGTTCCTTGTGTTGGTGTTCATCCTTGGGAAAGCTGGAAAACTAGTATGGAGGAAATAAAGAAAATATTAAAGCTAATTGAGAGTAATGTTGATTTTTTGGCTGGTATAGGAGAAATAGGTTTAGACTACCGTTTTATAAAGGGAGTAGATAAGTGGCAAAGACAGAAAGAAGTTTTTGAACTTTTTGTAAAAATGGGTGCTGAGTATAGTTTAGCTCTTAATATTCATACAGTCGGTGCTGAAAAAGAAGTTATAAATATGTTAAATAAATATGGTGTTGAAAAGGCGGTGTTTCACTGGTATACCGGCTCTTTCATTGTTCTCCAAGATATTTTGAGTAGTGGCTATTATATTTCCATAAACCTTTCTGTTACATATTCAAACAGAGTTGTAGGAATTGTTAGACAGACACCTCTAAATAAAATAGTTTTAGAATCAGATAGCCCCTACGAATTTAGAGGCATATTGGCTAGTCCTAGTCATGTTAGGGTAGTAGCAGAGAAGGTTGCAGAGATAAAAAAGATTAGTGTAGAAAAAATTGCAGAAATAACAACGAAAAATGCGAAAAGGTTGTTCAGTATTGAGTTTTAGAGGTGTTTTTGATGAAAAAACCGACATTAACTGTGGATGCAATAATAAAGGTAAATGATAATAAAATAGTTTTAGTTAAGCGTAAAAATCCTCCATATAAAGATTGGTGGGCCCTACCTGGAGGTATTGTTGAATACGGAGAAACTGTTGAAGAAGCTGTTAAAAGGGAAGTACGTGAGGAAACAGGATTAGAGATAGAGATAGAAAAACTTGTAAATGTATATTCTAATCCTAAACGCGACCCCAGGGGTCATTTTATTTCGATATGTTTTTTATGTCGCAAAACGGGTGGAACTTTAAGAGCTGCAACTGACGCAGCAAATGTCTCGATATTTTCACTTAAGGAAGTAAAAAATCTGAAACTCGCATTTGATCATAAGAAAATGTTGGAAGATGCTAAGTTAATTTAAATTTTAAGAATTTCTAGATCTCTAGCTACAAAGATTTGTCCTTTAAACAATTTTTTGGCTTGTGTAATGAATCTTTCTTCTAAACTTTGGAAGGGTGGTGGTATATGATATAGTGATAATATTTCTACATTAGCTTTTGAGGCTATCATGGCAGCATCTGAGGGAGAAGAATGGTTATGTATATGTGCTTCTTGTTTCATTTCATCTGGGAACGTTGTTTCATGTATTAGCAATCTGCAGTTTTTTGCAAACTCTGTAAGCGGTTCACATGGGGCGGTGTCACTTGTATAAACAAACTTATCATCCATTTTGATCGCAAATGTAGGAATACTGTGTGCAACTGGAAATATTTCAAATTCTCCTAAGTTTTCAGCAGTATTAAATTTTCTATATTGGATTGTAAAGTGAAATTTTTCAGGGCTTGTTCCCATAAGTTTAAGCATCGATTCAACAATCTCTTGAATATTTGGAGGTCCATATATCGTTAGCTTGGATTTTCTGCCTTGAAGCCACATAGTCCATAAAAGCATTGGCAGACTCGAAATATGGTCTGCATGGCTATGAGAAATGAATATTTCTTCTATAGTGTTTAAATCTATGTTTAAGTTGAGAAGTCTATGAAGTGCTCCTTCTCCGCAATCAATTAAAAAGTTGTCTTCCACTAGGATTGCTGGGCACATTCTATTTTTAGAAGGAAAACTGCCTGAGGTTCCTAAAAATACTAACTTCAATGAACATCCACTCCCCTATTATAGAGGCTAGAGTTATACATTCCAGCGAATTTAATAAATGTTGACAAATCTTAATCTTGGTAAAACATAAACTTAAGTAAATTAAGATATATGAGCTCACTTGTTTTAGCGGTGAAAATCTTGCTGGAACAGACATTGTCTATTATCGTATGTCCGCTTTGTAGAAGTGAATTAAAATTAGATGTAAGAAAGTGGAAAAAGGAGCATATATGGATTGGAACACTTATCTGTAAAAAATGTAGAAACAGTTATCCTATAATTAAGGGGATTCCCAATTTAAAACCGTTAAATATTGAAAAAACATTAATGGGAAACGAATATACCCGAGTAGAGAAATATTATGATCATTATACATCGGTGCACGACTTAAATTATCATAATCCGGAACTTTATTACATGAGGAGGGTGGAGGATAGAGTAATATTATCGACTAAGCCAAAGGGTGTTGTTGTGGATATAGGTTGTGGAACTGGAAGACAAACTATATTATTAGCTTCGATGAATTGTAAAGTGTATGCAGTTGATATATCAAGGAAAATGCTGGAAATCTTAAGGCGAAGAGTATACAATTTGGAATTACAAGATAACATAGAGTTTATTCAAGCATCAGCAGATTATCTACCCTTTCAAAGGGAAGTTTTTGAAAGGGCTTATTCAATTTTTGGTGCATTTAATCATGCACCAAATTATAAGGAAGGATTTAATCGCCTTGGAGAAATTCTTAGGAAAGGGGGGAAAACCGTAATTTCTGTGCTTAATCAATATAGGCTAACTTGGTGGCTTTACAGCATAGTTACTTTTAAAACTAGGTGGGTAAAGAAAGCATTAAAAAGTAAGCAAACATATCTAAGACATAAAGCTGGAAGAAGAAAGTACAGGGCGTGGACACACCTTTACACACCTAAAGAAATTAAACAATTATTGAAGACAGCTGGCTTTGAAAAAGTACATATCGGTAGTATTTTAATATTTTTTAAACCAGAGTTTAGATATAATCCTCAAACTGAATTAAAAGGGGTAAAGTCGCTCCTAGGAAAGATTGAAGATAGAGTGAGGTGGATTCCTCCGTTTAATGGCCTTGGTACATATTTGGTAGTTCTCGCGCAAAAGTAGGTGGAAAAGATGCAGATAGAAATAGCGGCTCTAATTTTATTTATTTTAGGCGTAATATTCATACTTTTAGAGGCAAAAGTAGGTCATGGTGGTCTTGGAGCGGTTGGCGCTACTCTAATGATCATTACGTCTTTCATTATTTTATTGTTCCCTCCAACCTTTCCAAGAGAGATACATCAAATATTAGTAGCGATAACATTTGTTTTAGACGCGACATTAATCCCTTTAATGGCATTTATAATTTATAAGGCAACTAAGGTTCGTAAATTAAAGAAAATTCATGATCTACAAGCATTAGTAGGAAAAACGGGAACAACAAAAACAAAATTGGGACCAAGAGGAATAGTGTATGCTGAGGGAGAGGAATGGACCGCTATAACACGTAATGGTGTCGAAATTCCTCCCAGGACAAGGGTAAAGATAGTAGGCTTAAAGGGATTAACATTAATAGTGGAAAAGGAAAAATGAAAGACGAATAGCAATAATATAGCTATATTATTTTTCTTTTCAGATTTTCAATTATTCTTTCATATTTCTTAGCTTCTTTAATTGCTTCTTCAGCCGTCTTTACGGCCTTTCTATATTTTTTCTTAAGTTCGATGTTTTCTTTCTCCAATACTTTGACTCTGGATTTAAGAACTTCAACTTCTTCTATTTTCTTCTTTAAATCTTCCTCCAGCTTAACGATAATTCTTTTTGCATCAGCAACACTGAGAACTTCAACGCCGCTTTTCAGGGCTTCTAAACGAACTTTGGCTTCTTGAACTTGCATTGCAAATTGTGCTCTTAGTCTCTCCCTCCTTTTTTCCAATTCCTCCCGAGTTTCGGGAGAAACATAGTCAAGGGGATTAAAACCGATTGCTCCGTGTCTAGTTTCTCTTGGTCTAATCTTAACGATTAGAGGAACTCTTCGGACAGCGTCGCCTGCGATAACGGCCTCACCGGGTTCTAAACGTTGAATATCTTCGGACCAATCTTCATTTAGCCCCTCAGCGCTTCTAACTGTGACAGAAATATCGGTATAGTCGGTTAGTTGATGGATAATCCATGTGCCAGCTTGAGCTCGAATAGTTGTGTCTAAAAGTTGAGGTTTTTGTGTTAGAAAAATTATGTTGGCACCAAATTTCCTACCTTCTTGGGCGAAAAGCCTGACAACTTCCCGTATGGAGGACTTCCCTTTGCCAGCAAAAAGATGTGCCTCATCTAAAATGCAATAGAAAGGTGGAATACTGCCACTGGTAGATGCTTCATATAATTTTGTAAGAATTTCTTCCCCTATAAGTTGTTGCATATCAGTAGATAAGCCTCTAAGATTTATGATCGTACATTGTCCAGAAACAACAAGATCCTTAGCATCTGTGGTCAAAACAGCCTCGACAGGAATATCACCACCAGGATTTACATTTAAATCAGCAAATTCAATAATTCTATCTTCGTAGCTTCTAGGCTCTACATCAAATTCCTCGGATCCATTTTCAGTTGGAATTTTTAGGCTGGAGTATTCTCCATGACGATCAATAATAACAACGGGAACACCCTTTTTTAGAAACTCTTCGATTAGAACACCAACGGTATAGGACTTGCCAGAGCCGGTTTTGCCGGTAATAAAAATTCGTCCAAGTCTCTTGATGGGTAGAAAAACCTTATAGGGTAATCCTCTAAGTTTGCCGAGATATACTCCCTTCTCATAGGGGACATCTAAACCTAAAACATCTCTAATAAGGTCTGGAGAGGCTTTGAAAACTATGCTATCTGGTTTGAATGGTGTTTTAGGCATTGAACCAACAACAGAACACCTAGCAATCGTTGAAGAGTTTTCAGTCCAAATTTCTTTAATCATAAAAAGAAAATTACGTCCTTCATGTTCAATTTGTAGATAATCATTTCTTCCAACTCTCTCAGAGAACAATTTTACAGTAACTGTATGAGTGGTAGTCTTACCAACTAGTCTGCCAACTTTTTCTAGATATTCGCCCAAAATAAACCCACCAACAATTCTACAATAACAAAAACTAACAAACTTATAAATTATGCACTAATATGTCATATAAACTATAAACGAAAGTTTATGATAATCTCTAAATTTCACTTGGAATTTATTCTAAAAAGTACATAGATTTAACATTCACGTTTACCCATAAAGGTTAGGATCACCGAGGTTCGGGGGTATACTAATGGTAACTCTTTCGTTTTCCAAAACTTATAACCTTTTCAAGCTACATGAGATTTTACGCTTCATTAAAGAATGCCTTCTTTCATTAGAAATTTCAGTAACTAATATTCATTCTTTAGACAAAGAGGTAATATTAAACGTTGCAAGAAAAGATTTTTCAATGAAAATATCGCTAAGTGAAGGAGTGATCGGCGTAGAAGGTTTAAAAATTTTTCAAGGTCAACCAAAAGTGAAAGTTGAAGTAGTAATAAGCTCTAATGACCAAAAAACTGTCATTAAGTTAATTGAAAAATTCAAGGACTGCTTATTTCGAAAAGTAGCTGTATCAAAAGCGGGAGGTTAATAATTTTCAAAGTATTTATTATGTTTATAATTCTGAAGTTTTCGGTATTTAGCTTCTAACACAAATTTCTGTTTCCACAAATATTATCCATGAATTTATGGAAATTTGAGGTCGGATTGATATTCAGTTCATCGTTTATCTACTCACCTGACTCTCATATCCTCATCCCTCAAAAATAGGAATTTATGTTCTTTTTAAATTAGTGTCGGTAACATCGTGATATTTGACTTGCTCCCTTCTGGCCTATTAAGAAAACTTTGGCAGCAAATAATGTTACATAATAGTTAAGATTATTAAAAGGAAAAAAACTTATAAATTCGCGGGGAGAAGGATTCTTTAGGGAGGAAAATATTATGTTTATATCGATTTACATAACTACGGCTGCTTGGGCTAGCTGGATTCTTGATCTTAAGTTCATTGAAAACAAAATCAGAAAAGCAAAACCTAACTTTATATTTCCCAGATCCTTATTGCTTGTCACCCTTGTGTTTCTTATACTTGTAGGTTTTGCTCATGGCTGTGCCACATTGCTTATTCCGGCACATATATACTGTATCTGGCTTGTTTTTATAAGACTGTTTGTATTCGCTATATCGTTTCTAATGGCTAAAAACCTGGCGGCCATTGCATCCAAGAATCCAAACATTAGGTTCAGAGACATGTTAAAATCTAGATATCAAACCCATACCAAAAAAGTAGGCCAAAAGACGTTCTCTTTTTCAAAGAAACTCTTGCTCACCGTCCTTTTACTAATTATATTGTTTAATGCACTTTTCGGATTACCTGGGCTACTTGGCAGGTCAATAGGTTTTGCAAGAGCAACTACCATGAAGAATTACTTTAAAGTTATGTCAGTTGGGAATGCCACTCTTTTTCCAGAAGTAGATGTGGAAGAACTTAGGGTAACCACGAGTAGTGTAGCTAGATCTATAGCCGAGATGAAGAAAACAAGCGCCGCTTCCTGGGTTACTAGTGTTCATTTAGGTATGTATAGGGGTGAATTATGCTGGATAGCTACAATAAGTGAACCTCCAGTACTCGGCTCTTTTCTATTAGGTGACAGCAACAAGCTTCGAGAAATTATAATTATACCGGTTACGGATGCAACTGGTGAAAGAGCTCAAATAATACCAATGGAGGCTGAATATGGAGAAGGATTGTGGTTTAATAAAGATATTAGAGTCCATGCTCAAAACATGTTCCCTCTAAGAACTTTTAGTCGCGCTTATTTGACATGGAACCCAGAGACGGAAAAGCTTGTTTATGTAACAACCAGTTATTATGAAATTCCCTTCGGACCTTTGATAAATCCCATGGTTCATATATGGGATCCAGTTACTGGAACTTTACTTGGTCAATATAGTCCAAAAGATGCTCCAGACTGGGTTGTTCAGAGATGGGATGAAGAATGGCTTGAAAGAATGGGAGATGCCTTTGGAGACTTCAGATGGACAGCTGAAAACGATCTAAACTTTTGGAACGGTATACCAATATATAGTGATAGATCAGGTAGCCCAGCTGAACCAGAAGGACTCAGATACCAGATATGGAATGGAGAACTGGTTGCAGTATACCTGTTCTGCAATAAACGTAATCCAAGTCTACTTGAATTCGTAATAATAGCCAAAAAAGACGGTATTTACCTATACAGTCTAGATCATATGGCTCTTATATCTCCAGCAGAAGCAAAAAGAGTCGCAAAAGCAGAACTACCATCCTTACCTGAAGGCCGCTATTATTCAACACCTCTAGCTCTACTATACAGAATAAACACCGAGCTCTACTACCATATACCAATATTCATTTACGATGAAGATACAGGTCACTATACACCATCTTTCTTCGCCTTAGTTAGAGCTACCGATAGAACTTGCATTCGTGTTCGCTGCGCCGATGTCGGTGGAATGAAAGAAGCTGTACAAGCAGCTTACATCATGATTAAAAAGGGAACCGCACAAAGAACTGTGAACGGAACCATAGTTGCAAAATACGAATATGTTGAGAATGGAAACACACGTATATGGTTGGACATAGATATTGGAAACTCAACCATAGTCCACGTTTTAGCTAAAGTTGAACAACTAGACGATGAAGACATCTACCTAATACTATCCAAAGAAATCGGCGACTACATAAGCGTAGTAATCGATGAAAACAACATAATACTAGACGTCCTCAAATAAGCAAATTATTCAATACTTACTCTTATAAAAAATCGTAGTTTACTACTCAAAGAAAGTAGAGGCATAAAATAAGCAACTAAACCTGATATTATGTTTAGCAAAGAAAAAATTTGCGTCTAAACTTCCTTTTTTATCTGGATCGGTTAACAACAATACCTCCTTTTGTAATTAAAAAGTTAAAGTTTATATTGTTGTTCTTTCGAAGTATCGGACTATTAACTTCTCCATAAGTAAGGTTAAAGTTCTTTGTTATTTTAGTAGATTCTTCGATTTCCATTCTCGTTGTGAAGAACCTTCTTGAAAGTTTGTAGAGGAGGTTTGTAGGTCTTCCATACGTTGTTTTCTCTGTCTTTTGCTTGACAAAATTTTTGACTCCGTCCATCCAATCGTATCTCTGTTCAGTGAGATCTTCCCTAATCCTCTTTAGGTAAATTTCCTGCTCTTTGCTGAGATTACCTTCCTCTAATTTCTTATCTATTGTATATATCAGTTCTTCAACCTCTGCAAGTAGGAAAGCATACTTGTATGCAGCGAGAGCCATGTTAGTGTGTAAACCTTTGAAGTTACCTTGTGGTTCCACTAGGGGTCCTAGTTCCCTCATCAGCTTAAGTACCGGATGGTTCTCTATATGTGTTCCAAGGATTTCGGTTATAAGTCCTACATCCCTCAGATGTGTTTTTCCGAATATTTGTTCAACGGTTTTCGTTATCGGTTTTCCAACGGACATAGATTTCTTTATTACCAAGTCTATTTCTTCATCGTCGCTTTTCTCATATATTTTGGGGAATTCTTCAACTCGCACTAGATACTTATCCTCAGTGCCTCCAACTTCGTTAAATTTCAGATCTGTTAGTGCCTCTATTAACGCTTTACCGTCGATCCTTTTGCTGTTTATCTCAAGCATCTTCGGAACTACCATGCAGTCTACTTTGGACTTCTTGCTGAAAACTTCGAATTTTTTCCTATTTTCGAATAGTTCTTTCAGCGTTACAGTTATTTTCAGTCCTTCAGTTCCTTTAATTTTGAATTCAACTTTAGTTGGATCTAAACCGTAAAGTAGGGCAAGTCTGTAGGCATGCAGGATTGAAACCTTTAAAAAATCTTTAACTTTAATGGTTTCACAGCCTTTACGTACAGCGTGACTTAATACCGTTGTTATTTCCGTATCCATTTTTTCTAAGGCTTGTCTGCCTAGTGGATTTGCCAATATTGGTGATCCCACGGAACTTGCCTTTCTTTGAAGGTAGAAGAAGTCAGGATAACCTCCTGTTTTCTCGGTTCTCTTAAGGAATATTGTTAAGCCTCCAAATCCGCTTAGAGGCATCTCTTCAGCGTATGTTTTGACTTCTGTAGTAAGGAATTCTCTCACAACTTTGTATATGTCTGGGTTGAAGTGCTCTCTTAGATTTTGTGAAGACCATCTGCCATCTGGGTATGTCTTGTCTCCACCTACAAGTGGTTTAGCTACTTCTGAGTTAAAGGAGACATAGTTATCGGCATCTTTTCTGCTATCGGCATATGTGTTGAGGTTTTCATCAAATTTCGAAGAGCCTAAAAATATTGTCCCCGTTTTAAACTCTTTATTTTCAAATTTTCCGAGAATATCTAGATTTTTGCTTATCACTCCATTAAACTCCATGTTAAACGTGTGGTCTGAAGAGAATTCGACATTTAAACCCATATTTATGAGAGCCTTTCTAACTCTCTCCTGTATGTTTTCTTCTCTCTTCTTTCTCAACTCAAGTTCAGCAGCTTCCCTTAATGATCCGTACGTTAACTCTGAAACTTCTGTGACTCCTTTCTCCTTAACATAGTCTAGAAGCCACTGCGGAAATCCGGCTTTATTCATCAACTCTTTCTTTGCTTTTCCATCTGACTCCTTAACCCATAGCTCTAGGTTCTCGTTTATCTTATCATAAGAAAGAATATTTCCTTTTTCTTCGTTGAATACTGCTCTCAGTGTATCTTCGTTTAACAGCTTTGTGTTGCTGCTTTCCACGTTAACTTGAATGATCGGTGCGTACTTAACCTCAAGTTTTCCGTCGATATGTTCTCCTTTATACGCTAATATTATCCTTCTAGAAATCCCAAGAGGTATGAATTCGGTCCGTATTACGTTTCCATTTTTATTAAAGATCTTTACAGGTTTTCTTGGGTCATATTCGTTGAGATTTACCCAATATAGTTCACCGTCATTTGTGCTGTACGCTAAGAGTTCTGTTGTTAGGGGTAGGAATTCTATATGTTTGTTGCCTATGGCTGCATGAAGTTTGGCAGATATCTTTGCTAAGTTTACGGCAGCCCTAGTATATGAGGGGAACTTGTCAGATGCATTATTGTCTCCTAGGTATCTTAGTGAATGCCATATCGAATATTTCTTATCTGCTGATGTTGTTCCAATTACTCTACCTCTTACCGTTGTGTTTCCTGTCTCTGTCCTCTCTTCAACTGGCGTCCCCCTAGATATGTTGTTTGTTGGTGTTTGCATTGCTATTATATTTACAGGATTATCTACGAGTAATCGCAGGTATGTTTTACTCCAGTCGACAACAAGCTGAACTAGGCTCTGAATGAAACTGAATACCGGTTCCATGAATGCAGAGTTTGCAAAGAAAATAAATTCCACATACAGCGGTAAGAAAGTTATAACAGAAATGAAAAAGTACTTACGTAGATTTTTACGGTCTCTTTTGAACATCATATTTTGTTTAATGCTCAGAGTAACCTCCTCCATACACATAAACTATTAAGCATTGAGTATTTTAGGATTGGAAGGAAAATATTTAGTTTTATTGGATACGGATATTATTTTTAATACTGTTAAAAAATCTGGTTTAATGTAACATTATCTTGCTGGATACGACTCAGATAAAGTAGGGAGATAACCAAAACTAAACATACGAGAACTATACTACTTACTAAGTTTGAGTAAAAACTCTTTTCTCCAAGCTTCCTCTCGTAATCTTTTCTGTATACAAACTTTTTAGAGTACATCTAACTCTTTCCTTTACCTCTAATTCTTTTTCGATTCTTCCTCTCCCCCTAACAAAAGTACCTAAGGATGAAAACAAAAGACAGGAACACTTCTAAGGCTTTTTTGCTGCTTAAGGATCGTTGTGGAGTAGCTGTATAGGTGAATTATTGAACACTCCCGAAAAATATTATTGATACAATAGACACAATCGCTGAAAAAACATACTTTAACCTCTAACCAAAACCAGCTAAACAAAAAACAAAGATAAAAACCGCAAAAAATATAAATTCTGATGAAAACTATCACTATGACATAGTTAAAACAATCCCCAAGATCTAAAAAAGTCCCGGCCCGTAGCTCAGTGGCAGAGCGGGCGACTCCAGTTCCCATTCTGGGAATTGGAGACCGAAGCTGTAGAAAACGCCTAGCAAGGCGTTTACTTAACTTTAGCCGCCGCTCGAACATCGCAGACACCGCCAGGATCCAATTTGTCATTGGATTCCGGTAGAGGTCCCGGGTTCAAATCCCGGCGGGCCGACCATTGTTTTTTATTTGGTTTATTTGTTGAATATTGGTGTTTTGATAGTTTTTTATATTGTGTTGTCGTAGTTTTCGGTAGGTTTTTAAGTTGCTTTTTGGTTGTTTTAGTGATTGTTAGGAGTTGTGGTTTTGTGGCTCGGACTAAAAAAGTTTTGGATATTAAAGATTTGCCTGGTGTTGGACCGGCAATAGCTAAGAAGCTGGTTGAGAATGGTTTTGGTAGTGTTGAAGCAATTGCTGTTGCTTCTCCTAGAGAATTAGCTGCTACGCTTTCTATTGGCGAAGGTGTAGCGGCGAAAATTGTTGAGGAAGCTAGGAAAGCTGTTGGGATTGGTTTTGTTTCAGCAGAAGAAGTTTGGGCTGAAAGGATGGAGATTCATAGAATTACTACGGGTAGCAAGAGTTTAGATGATCTTCTTGGTGGTGGAATCGAAACCCGTGGAATTACTGAGTTTTTTGGTGCATATAGGACTGGAAAGACTCAGATCGCCCATCAGTTGTGTGTAACTGTGCAATTGCCTGAAGATAAAGGTGGTTTGGATCGCGGAGTTATTTATATTGATACGGAAGGCACCTTTAGACCTGAGCGTATCGTTCAGATGGCTCCGCGATTCAATTTGGATCCGAAAGAAGTTTTAAGGAATGTTTTAGCTGCTAGAGCCTATAATAGTGATCATCAGATGTTGCTTGTTGAGAAGGCTAAGGATTTGATTCCTGAGATGAATATTGGTTTGTTGATTGTTGATAGTGTTATGGGTCACTTTAGGGCTGAGTATGGCGGTAGGGGGATGCTTGCTGAGCGGCAACAGAAGTTAAATAAGCATTTACATGCTTTGCTTCGTATTGCTGAGGTTTTCAATGTAGCTGTTGTTGTAACGAACCAAGTTATGGCTAGACCCGCTGTTTTCTTCGGTGATCCCACAGAGGCTACAGGTGGACATATTCTTGCTCACTCATGCACAACAAGAGTATATTTAAGAAAAAGCAAACAAGAAAGAAGAATAGCCAGACTAGTTGACAGTCCCTACCTTCCCGAAAGCGAAGTAGTTTTTAGAATAACAGAACAAGGCATAGAAGACGTTTAACGACTTACACACTACATTTACTATTTAATGGTATTTAGGAGGGATAATGTAGGTTAGGTGTTTGTGTTTTTTCTTAGATGTTTTATTAGTGGAATTTGTTTGATTTTTTCTTTTGGAAGATGTTCCCATAGGATTCCCTTTGGTTTTTTGTATTTTGTATTTGTTCTAATTATTTTTGTAGATGTTATTATAATGTCTATGGGCATGTCATGTTCTGTCATTGGAATATTATTAACTATTTGAATATCGTGGACTGTAGTAATAACTGGGGTTTTCTCGTCTATTGCATGATACTCTCTTAGGATTCCGTACTCTAGATCGCTGTAACCGCCTCCTTTTCCGACTCTGCCGCCTTTTGGAGATACAGCAACTGAACCTGTGATTTTTATATCAATTTTTATTTTTGAAGGGTGTATTTTTGTACCCCACCTAAATGCGCCTCGAATAGTGGATGCTTCTCTATACTTGTTTTTTGGAATTTTTGAAGGATCTAGGATTAAGAGGCCTTCTTTCAGTCTGGGTGTGGCCATTACAAGGATTTTACCGTCTTTTAATATCATTTCCCTTACGGGTCTTTGAGGAGAATCAGGGTTACAAAAGATGATTTTTGAGTTTTTATATTCTGGTAGTTGTCTGAGTTTTTCAGCTGCTTTTTCTGCTCCGATGAAATTTGGTATTCGGCCTTTGCATGGTAAGGGAAATCTGGCTATTCTTTCTTCTTCCATTTTGTTCCAGATATATTCTCTTATCTTTTGTTTCTCATTTTTTGTCAAGGATTTGCACCTTTGTTGTAGGTTTTGATTGTTTTATGTTGTGTATTGGTCTAGGTGTTTGTCTAGTTGTTCTAGGACTTGTTTTAGTTGTTTCGTGGGTATTGTTATTGCTGCTGCGGTTTTATGTCCTCCTCCATCTGTTCTAGGATCTTCGTGTTTTAGTTTTTCTCTCAATTGTTGAAAGAATTCTCCTATGTTGAGTTGTTTTCCTTGTTTATTTTTTAGCTCTTGGTAGTTTAGTGGAGCTCTGAAGCTTATTTTTAGCATTCCGCGCATTTTCGGATCTGTGTGTAGGGCAGCTACTACATGTGGTTTTTGTTGTTTTGAGATTTTTTGTTTTAGAAGGTTTGTTGCTATTATGCCTGTGGTCTTTTCATTTATGAGATTACCATAATTATAGAATATGAAATTTCTATATTGTATTGGTTCTATTAGTCCTTCTCGAACTGCTTCTAACGCTTCTTTTATTATTCCCTTGTATATTTTGTAGTGTTTTGCTGCTTTTTCTACTGCATCATATGCTGCGAAAAGCAGATTGAATGCTGTTTCGTTGTCTCCTTGTCTTGTACAACTATTTAAGAAGGTTGCTATTTCTCTTGGGTCTAAGCTGAATTCTTTAAGTTCTGTTTCTTCAAATACTACTATGTCATATACCTCGTTTTTTAGAGATTCTAAGTATTCTTGTAGATCGCTTGAATCAACTGTTTCTTTCAGGTATTTTTCAAGGGTTTCCAATAGCTGTTGTTTTTCTTCTTCACTTAAGTCTATGATCCTTCTCCAATATGTTCCATTATATTTTTCTTCTGTTAGTTGTAAGCCTTGTTTTTTGAGCCATGATGCACATTTTGAGACGTCATTTAGCGGCTCTGGAAGTTTGGGGCTATGATATGCTATTGCTACTGGTAAGGGTCTTGTGTATCTTCCGTAAAATCCTATGTCAAATTTATATTCTACAGCTCCTATTTGTTTAGCGAATTTTAGGATTTCTCTATTTAGTCCAATCAGACGTCCGTATTTTATATTTTGTAGGTCTGCTACTGCTCCTAGTACCGCTAGTGCTGTTATCCATTTTCCCCATCTTGTTTTCCAAAACTCTTCATCATATAGGTGATAGATTGCCAAATAGGCTGTTACACTTCCTGAACATTCCGTTAGGTCGTTTATGTTATGATATATTGGGTTTAGGTGTCGTTCTGATTGTTTAAATTGAGGTTCGTGATGATCTAAGATTATATAGTTCATATATTGTTTTTCTATTTCTTTTTCTTTTCCCGCTCCTATGTCGCAGAATATTATTCTTTCACAATCTTCCTCTTTGTATTTTTGCTTTATTTGTGCTAGTATGGGAGGCGTTAATTCCCTTGTTACGATATATTCCACCGGAGTTTCATGTTTCCATAGGGCTATGTATGTTAGAACCCCGCTGCTTACTCCATCACCATCTCCATGGCATACTATTAACGTTTTTTGTTTCTGCTCAAGGTATTTTTCTGCGATGTTCTTTGCTTTTTTGAACATTTCACGATATTTTGGGTTTTCAAGGGTTAATGGCACTTAGATCCCTCGTGTATTCCCTTTTTAAGTGATTATTAACAAGCTGTGTGTTGTCGTGTTAAAATTGTGCTTTATCCAGTTAATTATCAAGTTATTACATTGTACTTTGTGTTGATGAGTTAAGTTAAAAAGTATGTGGGTTGCGTTGCATTTAAATTTTAAATTTTTCATGTTTAGGTAGTTTAATCTGTTATGAAGGGTTTAGATTATGGTTTTTGAAAGAGAAATTATACTTTGTATCTTGAAACTTTCAAAGGATGCTGAAACGTTTTCTATTGAGGATATTGCAACATGTAGCGGTTTTGCTTCAAGTTTGGTGGGAAGAGTTGTTAATAAGTTGATTGAAGAGGGGAAAATCATTAGTACTGGGGATAAAATGCTTGTTGTTAACGACGAAGAGAGATTGAGATTGGCGTGTCTTGCTGTTAATTTAGGCTGTGATGTTGAGAAAGTTTCTCGTTTATTGACCTGGAAAGAGTTTGAAGTTTTTTGTTCTAATGTTCTTGAAAGTTTCGGGTTTAAGTGCTTTTTGAATTTTCGTTTTAAACATAGTTCTGGTAGAGGTGAAATAGATATATTGGGTTTGCGTAAGCCGTTTATTTTGTGTCTTGATGCTAAACATTGGGGTGTTCGTTCAGGTAAGGCTTCTGGTTTGAGAAATGCCGTGAAAAAACATATTAAGAGAGTTGAATTTTTTGGCAGTGTATTGGATAAATACTTGTTGAATTTGGGGATTGAAGATTGGGGTGAATGCGTTTTGGTTCCTCTTTTGGTCACGCTTTTTCAAGAGAGAATTATGTTTGATTTAGGTGTTCCAGTTGCTCCTGTCTTTAAATTAAATTCTTTTTTGATGGATTTTGATGGTTATTTGGATGAATTATGTGTTTACAAGTTTTCATTGCCTAGGCAGAGGAAGATTATTTAATGATGTAGAGGAATTGTTGTTAGTTTTATAAGATGGTGTGGTGTATGATGGAAGAGGAGGATATTGGGAAGAAATCTAGAAGGGTAGTTTTAAGGCTTCTTGGGATCATGTATGACCTTCGCGCTAAATGGGAAAAGAAGCTTGAGCATGTTTTGGATCATTATGTTTCTCAGCAGAATTATAAAGAAAGTCCTATGTCTTTAAATTTAGAAGATACATTTTTGGATATTAAAGATATTGTTTTAAGTCAATTTGCTGATTTTCATTCTGAATTATCTAAATCGGTTATTAAATATGTTCAAGCTTTAATTGAGAAATATATCTCAACTATCGAAGATTTAAAGAGACGTGTTGAAGCTTTAGACACTCATGGTAACGTTGTTGAGGATTTGAGAAAGGAAGTTGAGGTTTTACGTGAAAAAACTGCAAGATTACAGGAATTTATAAAGAAAGAATTGACAAAAAATGTAAAATATAGAATTTTGACTGTTTTGGAAGAGAGTGGCAGTTTAACTACAAGAGATCTTGTCGAAAAATTAAGAGTTTCTGAGGGACAGATTAGAAAATGTTTAAGGGAGTTAAAAAGTGAAGGATTTATTGAAATGAAGAAAGATGTTCGTCCTTATATGATTATTCTTTTAAAGACTCCATGGAATAGTTAGGGGTGCTATAAGTGCGTATTGGTATTGTTTATTATCATAATAGGAATAATTGGCTTTTTAGAGAGCTAGAAAGAGCGATTAGAGAGAATGGATGTGAAGCTATTTATATTCCTGTAAGAAGTATTACTTCAAATATTATGGAAGAAGAAAGTCTTGCCTCTGGTAGTCTAAAATTGATTGATGAAGTTAATGCCATTCTTCTTAGAACTTTTGGTTTTGGAACAACTGATCAAATAACTTTTAGGGTTAGTTTCTTTGAACATTTAGAGCTTTGCGGCATACCTGTGATTAATAGTTCCTACGCATTTAGACGTGCCAAAGATAAGTATGCAACTCTTTATACTTTAAAGAAAGCGGGTATACGTGTTCCTCGAACCATTGTGACAGAAAGTTTAAATGCAGCCGTAAGAGCTGTTAGGACTTTTGGCAGCGTCGTCATTAAACCTTTAATTGGTGCGCGTGGACTTGGTGTTATTCATACCGATAATTTTGATTTAGCTTACAGAGTTTTGAAAAGTTTGTATACTCTTGGTCTCGTTCTATATGTTCAAGAATATGTTGAGAAACCTAACCGAGACATTAGAGCTTTTGTTGTTGGTGATGAAGTTGTTGCTTCTATGTATCGTTATCCTCCTCCTGGTGAATGGAAAACAAATATATCCATTGGAGGGAGAGCTGAAGCTGTAAAATTGGAAGAAGAATTGGAAGAATTAGCTATAAAGGCTGCTAAGGCTATAGGTTTAGATTATGCTGGAGTGGATATCATCGAGACTAGTGAAGGCCCGATGATCATCGAGGTTAATGCTGCTCCTTCCTGGCATGGTTTACAAAAAGTTAGTAAAGTTGATATTGCGGATAAAATAATAAAACTTGTTATTAGTAAAATTAAAAAGTAGAACTATCCTTTTTCCAGTCTTTTTGTCTTAACTTTTCCTGTATGAAGATCTACATCGATTCTTATTACTCCTTTAACCGTGGGAATTGTTACTTTTAAGTTATCCTCTGCTCTTTCGATGTGAGCCCATGGTGCCCATTTCTTTGTTTTTGAGTCCCATGTATAAGCTTTTATGTGTGGGACTTCCTCCAAAAATTTTTCAAGTTCATCTAAGGTTTCAAAAAAGAAGGTTTTGTTATCCCGGGTCACTGCTTTGAAAGGTTTTATTGGGCCTTCCACTATATTACATTTAAAGCTTCTAGGTGGATAATGTATGTTTTTAAAAGCTATGTATCTGTTTTCTGAATCATAATATATGGTACAATCTGCTGAGACAGTACTTGAGGTAGCAAAACTTGAAATTTCGTATATTTTTCGTGCGATGGCCACAAAATGCGTGGAAGGGGTTTGGTTAAAATTAACTGTTATAACACAAATGTTTGCTGGCTGTTTCTTCGATTTGTCCCAGCGAATAATTATTCTTCCACTTCTTTCCTCAAAAACTTCATCTAAAAGTTTTTTCGTAATCGTAAAAAATGAGGGATCTCCTTCTCTAATCTTTATGTGGAGCGCAGCATTATGAATTCTTCCTCCTTCATCTTCACAAGTTCTAATGATGTTCCAACAGTCCTCCTCACTAAATCTTGATTCCATCCAGGATCCTCCGAGGCTTAAAAAGATATTATATGAAAATTAGTGTTAAGGAAGCGATAACAATCTTAATAGTTCATCTCTTTCTAGTTTTTTGATTTTTTTGTCGCTAACGCTCACTACAGCCAGCTCTATGTTTTCAGGTTCAAGTTTCTTTTCAGATACCTCTTTTAATGATTTTATCGATAATTTTATGGCATCCTCAAGAGAAAGTTCCCTTTTATACTCTTTTTCTAGTATCTCATTTACTTTTTGAGCTCCCCTTCCTATTGCTGTGGCTTGCCATTCCCAGTATGCTCCTGAGGGGTGTGTTGAGAATAGGCGGGGGCCTGTTATATCAACTCCAGCAATTAAGAGAGCT